>Ga0114129_10013168_pt1 | contig 11783 bp, 8 predicted proteins | sample RhiMetdeltSRZDD1_FD_80071 | JGI IMG/M metagenome (GOLD analysis project Ga0114129, IMG submission 80071) | Populus rhizosphere microbial communities from Tennessee, USA - Rhizosphere MetaG P. deltoides SRZDD1 (version 2) (version 2) | ecosystem: Host-associated > Plants > Roots > Rhizosphere >... | reverse complement strand
CGGTCGATCCAGGACCGGTAGTGCCGATCGAACATGTCGCGGACCGCGCCGGCGCCCTCGGGCGGCACGTCGATCGCGAGACCGGCAGGCTTCCGCGCGCGAGGCTGCAGATCCCTCAGGGCCTGTCCGAGTGTTTCGAGGGAGGTCGCCCGATAGCGGACGCGATCGCCGAGCACGGACTCGAGCCAGGTCCGGCCGCGCGCGGCCCGCTCCTGCGACATCGTCTCGAGCACGAGGCGGTTGTCCTCGATCGTCCACGTCCCCAGCTCGCGCTCGCCGTCTTCAGTTGGCTCGCGCCACGAAAGGTGGCCATCCGGCATCACGCGCAGGTCGGGATGCGCCGCGAGCTCCGAGCGCACGGCGTCCGGCTGTTCGGTCTCGAACACGGATCGGCAGAAGACCATCCGATCGCCCTCGGCGGTGAGGACCTCCGGTGGATCGGGGAAGGCGACGAGGTTCAGCCACAGGTGGTTGAACACCATCCCGTGCTTGCGGAAGAACGTGCCGAGGTCGTCGAACGGATGTCGGCGGTGATGACGCCGATGCAGCCGGCGGAAGTGACGGATGAGCGTGTCCTTCAGCTCCGCGGGATAGAGATACAGGCCGCCTTCGAACACATGGCCGCCGATGCCGTCAGGCGCCACGCGGGCGCCGAGCAGATCCCACGTGGCGATCTGCTGTGTGGCGGTCCGTTCGATCACGAAGAGACGCTCGCCTGTCCACAGATCGAACAGATGCGCGCCCAGACCGCGCTCGATTCCCTCCACTTCGTACAGCCGCAGATGTGCCCCGCACAGGCGGCGCAGGAACTGCCGCTCGGCCGGAGACAGCTGCGCCTCCTCTTCCTGCAGGAACAAATCGGCGACGGTGCCGGCGTCGTCGACTTCCCAGTCGAAGAGGAACCACGAGTTGTACTTGATGGTGGCGTCCTCGGATTCGAGCAGCCATCGCAGCTCGGGAGTGGCGCCCTCCTGGAGCAGGTTGCCCCAGAACGTGACCTCGGCGATCGAGTGGTCGCTGTCGAACGCGGGATGAAAAGCAAAGGTGAGGAGTTTGGTAATCGCCGAGTCGCGTGTGCTCTCGGATGAGCTCATTGGGACGTGATCTTACACTGCGCTCGAATCCCGCCCGCCGCGCGCCGCGAGCACGGCATCGGCGACCTTGACCACGTGCACCATCTCCCGAACCGCGTGCACGCGGACGATATGGGCGCCGGAAAGAACACTGGCCGTCACAGCGGCCGCGGTGGCCCAATCGCGCTCGAGCGGTGGGAGATCACCGATCGCCTGCTTGAGGAAAGACTTCCGGGACGGACCGGACAGCAGCGGGCGGCCGAGCGCCGCCAGATCGCGGAGCGCCGCGAGCGCCTCGTAGGAGTGCCTCGCCTGCTTCGCGAAGCCCAGACCGGGGTCGAGGATGATCGCTTCGCGCCGGATGCCGGCGGACTCGGCGACGCGCATCGCCTCCGCCAGCTCGGCCGCGATTTCCCGGGGAGTGTCTTCATAGGACGCTTCGCGATACATGTCGCGAGGCCGCCCGCGGTTGTGCATCAGCACGAGGGCCGCGCCGGTTCCGGCTGCCACCGACGCGAGCGGCGGGTCGTAACGAAGCGCACTGACGTCGTTGATGATCGCCGCGCCGCGGGCCATCGCCTCGCGGGCCACGATCGCCTTGTAGGTGTCGACCGAGATGACCGGGCGGCCGCCGAAGCCCTCGATGACCGGCAGAATCCGCCGCAGCTCTGCGTCGACGTCCAGCGGCTCGGCGCCGGGACGTGTCGACTCCCCGCCGACGTCGAGAATGTCCGCGCCATCCTGGAGCATCCGCCACCCGTCGTCGATCGCGCGCGCGGGATCGAAGCGCAGACCGCCGTCAGCGAACGAATCCGGGGTGACGTTGATGATGCCCATGACCAGCGTGCGCTCGCCGAGGACGAGGGGCGCGCGCGCAGGCAACGGAACGGTGTACCGCTCGCGCGTCGTCAAGGGACAAGGGATAAGAGACAAGGGACAAAAGGGACCAGGCACAACGAAAAAGGGAGAAGGATTTTCTCCCTTCTCCCTTCTGCCTTTTCCGTTGACACCTGCCGCGCGTTTATTCCTGCGGCAGGGGCTTATTGAGTGGCGGCAGCGGCGGGACGATCGATGGCCGCTCCTTGGGCTGACGGCCCCGGTCGTCGTTCTGCGACGCGGCGGCCGCGGGGGGCCGGTACTCTTCGAGCGTTTCGCCGGCCACGATGCGGCGGACCTGATCGGCGTCGAGCACTTCGCGGGCCAGCAGTTCTTCCGCAATGCGGTCGAGCGCAACCCGGTGGGTTTCGAGCACCGACCGGGCGCGATCGTAGTTGGTGGTGATGAACCGCTTGAGCTCCTGGTCGATCCGGATCGCGGTGTCCTCGCTGTAGTCCTGGTGCTGCGCGATCTCGCGGCCCAGGAAGATCTGCTCTTCCTTCTTGCCGAAGGTCAGCGGGCCCATCGCGTCGCTCATGCCCCACTCGCAGACCATCTTGCGCGCGAGCTCGGTGGAGCGCTCGAGATCGTTGCCGGCGCCGGTGGTCATGCTGCCGTTCATCGTGATCTCCTCGGCGATGCGGCCGCCGAGCAGGATCGCGATCTGATCGTTCAGGTAGTCGCGCGTGTAATTGTGCTTGTCGTCGACCGGCAGCTGCATGGTGACGCCGAGCGCCATCCCGCGCGGGATGATGGTCACCTTGTGGACCGGGTCGGCGTGCGGCAGCAGCACCGCCAGCAGCGCGTGCCCGGCCTCGTGCACGGCGGTGACCTTCTTCTCTTCCTCGCTGATGATCATCGAGCGACGCTCCGAGCCCATCAGGACCTTGTCCTTGGCGAACTCGAAGTCGAGCATCCGCACGACCTTCTGGTTGTAGCGGGCCGCGTTCAGCGCCGCCTCGTTCACCAGGTTCGCGAGATCCGCGCCCGAGAAGCCCGAGGTGCCCCGCGCCAGCACGTGAATGTTCACGTCGTCCGAAAGCGGAATCTTCTTGGTGTGGACGGCGAGGATGCCTTCGCGCCCCTTGACGTCGGGCCGGTTGACGACGATGCGGCGGTCGAAGCGACCGGGGCGGAGCAGTGCCGGGTCGAGCACATCGGGACGGTTGGTCGCGGCGACGAGGATCACGCCCTCGTTCGACTCGAAGCCGTCCATCTCGACGAGGAGCTGGTTCAGCGTCTGCTCGCGCTCGTCGTGGCCACCGCCGAGGCCGGCGCCCCGATGGCGGCCCACGGCGTCGATCTCATCGATGAAGACGATACAGGGGGCGTTCTTCTTACCCTGTTCGAAGAGGTCGCGGACGCGGGACGCGCCAACGCCGACGAACATCTCGACGAAGTCCGAACCGCTGATCGAGAAGAACGGAACGTTCGCCTCGCCGGCGACGGCCCGGGCCAGGAGCGTCTTGCCCGTCCCCGGGGGGCCCATCAGGAGGACTCCCTTCGGGATCCGGCCGCCGAGCTTCTGGAACTTCTGCGGTTCCTTGAGGAACTCGATGATTTCCTGGAGCTCTTCCTTTGCCTCGTCTACGCCCGACACGTCCTTGAACGTGACTTTCTTCTGCGAGCTCGACGACAGCTTCGCCCGGCTCTTACCGAACGACAGGGCCTTGTTCCCGCCGCTCTGCATCTGCCGCATGATGAAGATCCAGAACCCGATCATCAGCAGGATGGGCGCCCAGGAGTACAGGACGTTGGCCCACGGGCTGGTCGTCTCCCGCCGGGCTTCCATCTTGACGTTCTTCGCCTCGAGGAAATTGGCGAGTCCTTCGTACTGCGGCGGGGCGTAAGTCCGGAATTCCCCGGCAGTTCCCGGCAGACCGTTGCGCTTGCCGGTGATTTCGTTGCCGGTCATGACGACTGAAAGGACCTGCTGGTCCTTGACTTCCTGGAGGAAATCCGTGAACGAAATCAGGCCCGGTTGGCGCTGCCATCCAGCGGAGAAGCTCCAGATCATGATCCCCACGCCGATGAGGACGATCCAGAACAGCAGACTCTTGAGGGTCGAGTTCAACCTACGCCTCCTAACCGCCTTGCTTTCAAGAGTATCACGCCCTGTCGGGGGCCTGTGATGCGAAAATCCTCCGCCACCGACTGCCCGACGACCCAGACGATCCGATCGTCCTGGTCCACGACGAGGGGTAGCGAGTCGCGCTCAGTCCGGGACACCTTCCGGTCGACCAGAAAGTCCTGCAACTTCCGTCCCTGCCCGCCCATGCCGAGAGGCCTGAAGACGTCCCCCCGGCGGCGGTTGCGGACGGCGAGGGCCCCCCGGACCAGGTGGGCCGCGACCATGGCCACATTTCCCCGTGCGGGCGGCGTTTTCACCTCGGCGGCGCCATCCAGCCAGGCCGCCGAGAGGGCCCATCCGGGGACCGCCACCTCTCCCGGTATAGACAGCGGAAACCGGAAAGAGTTCGAAAACGGTCGTTCCGTCACGGATCCGATGACGATCCGGTCGCCCTGGCGCCTGGCCGTGACGCCCGGCAGGGTCAGCGCCGCACCCTCCCCGCCGGTGCGGGCGAGCTCCAGCAGATCGTCGATGTGCTGAAATCCGATGAACCGATCGGGCGCAGCCGCTGAAAGTGCCTTCCGGGCGACGCGAGAGGCCAGAGCCGGAGGTAGCGTCGTGAGCCCGGCAACGTCGACCGTGACGCCACCGCTCTCCTTTAAGACGAGCGAAGCCGCGGATTCGATTGCAAGCCGATCCAGAAACTCGTCGTCTTCGCGCGCGAGCGCCGCCTCCCGCGCGAGCGTCGAGACGATGGCCGGCGAGAACTGCCCGAGGTGAGGCAGCAGCTCGAGCCGGACCCGGTTGCGCGGGATCCGCTGGTCGGCGTTCGACGAATCCTCACGAAAGCGCAACCCGTGCTCGACGGCATAGCTGCGGAGATCGGCCCGCGGGATCTCCAGCAGCGGCCGGCAGACGAGACCGGACCGCGGCCTGATGCCCGCGAGCCCGGCCGGACCGGCGCCGCGGATCAGGCGCAGCAGAAAGGTCTCGGCCTGATCGTCCCTCGAGTGGCCGACGGCGATCGCGTCGGCGTCGACCTCGACGGCCGCCGCTTCGAGCCAGGCGTAACGCGCGTGCCGGGCCGCGTCCTCGACCGATCGGCCGGACTCGCGCGCCAGCGCGGCGACGTCGGCGCGGCCCGCCAGAAACGGGACGCCTTGATCTGCAGCGAGACCCTGGCAGAAGGCCTCATCCTCGTCCGCTTCGGCGCCGCGCAGCTGATGGTTGAAATGCGCCGCCGCGGCAACCGTCAGTTCACCGCGGGCCTCGAGCGTTCGCAGCACGTGCAGCAGCGCGACCGAATCGGGACCGCCCGACAGCGCCACGAGCACACGCCCTCCATGCGGAAGCATCGCGTGTTTCCGGATGGTGCGCAGGGCTCGAGAAGGTACTGACAACCTTCTATTTTTCTCAGCAAGGAAGATGGTGCCGGTGCAGGGACTTGAACCCCGGACGCCGCGGATATGAGCCGCGTGCTCTAACCAACTGAGCTACACCGGCAGGAAACTCAAATTGTAGCACGCGCCACGTGTATATTGCCGCGATGCGCCTCCCCTACGAGGAGTTCGATCTGTCGGGCATCCGCACGTATCCGCTGGCGTCGCGGCGGAGCAAGAGCAACGCGGCGGACTTCGCCAAGCCGTACGCGCCGGGAAGCGGCATGCGCGCGTGGGTCGAGTCGCTGCCTCGGATTCTCGCCGGAACGGATTTCAGGGCGGTCGTGGAGGCGATCGTGCGGGCACGCACGAACGGCCGGGCGGTCCTGTGGGGACTCGGCGCGCACGTGATCAAGACCGGGCTCGCGCCGGTGCTGATCGATCTGATGGAGCGCGGCTTCGTCTCGGGGCTCGCGGTCAACGGCGCCGCAATCATTCACGACTTCGAGCTCGCGCTGTCGGGCTCGACATCGGAAGACGTCGAGCAGTCGCTGGGCACGGGGCAGTTCGGCATGGCCGACGAGACCGGACGTCAGCTGAACGCCGCGATCAACGAAGGCGTCGGCCGTGGACTCGGCCTCGGCCAGGCCGTCGCCGAGTGGCTCGCGGCCGCAGCGCCGCGTCATGCCGAGCTCAGTCTCGTCGCGGCCGCGTCCCGCCTCGGCCTCCCGGTCACCGTGCACGTCGGCATCGGCACCGACATCATTCATATGCATCCGGCCGCCTCGGGCGCCGCGCTCGGCGAGGGCAGCCTCCGCGACTTCCGCTACCTGGTGTCCAGCGTGGCGCGGCTCGAGCGCGGCGTCTTTCTCAACTGCGGTTCCGCGGTGATTCTTCCCGAGGTCTTCCTGAAAGCCGTCGCGCTCGCCCGCAACGCCGGCGTCAGCCTCGACGGCCTCACGACGGTCAACCTGGATTTCATCCGCCACTACCGTCCTCACGCGAACGTCGTCTCGCGGCCGGTCGCGGGGATCGGCCAGGGCTACTCGCTCGTCGGCCACCACGAGCTGACGATCCCGCTGCTCGCGGCGGCGCTGGTGGAGTGGTAGATCACGTGCTACGTGCTACGTGCTACGTGCTGAGTGCTGAGTGCTTGTTTCCGACTTCGATTTCCATCTCCCCGACGAACTGATCGCGCAAGAGGCCGCGCCGCGGGGACGGTCGCGGCTGCTGGTGCTGCATCGCGGCACCGGACGAGTGGACCACACGTCGGTCGCAGAGCTCGGAGCGTTTCTGCGAGCCGGCGACCTGCTCGTGGTCAACGACACGCGTGTGTTCGCGGCGCGGCTGGTCGGACGGCGGTCGCCGAGCGGCGGCGCGGTGGAGTGTCTGTTGCTGACGGTGCCCGTTGCGACGGGCAGCGGGCAGGCCGAGTGCGACGCCCTGATGCATCCCGGCCAGAAGCTGAAACCCGGCGCGCTGGTGCGATTCGAAGGCGAGGCCGGCACGCTGATGGCCGAGGTCCTCGAACAGCGGTTCTTCGGACGCCGCCGCGTCCGCCTGTGGGTGGAAGCCGCCCGCGACTCGTCAACCGGCGTCGACGCGCTCGTGGATGCGCTCGGCCATATCCCGCTGCCGCCGTATATCAGACGGCCGGACGTTCCCGCGGACCGCGAGCGCTATCAGACCATCTTTGCCGCGGGTCGCGGCTCCGTCGCGGCGCCGACCGCCGGCCTGCACTTCACGCCGGAGATGCTCGACGACCTCGCCGCGCGCGGCATCGACCGCACCGCGATCACGCTGCACGTCGGCTACGGCACGTTCAAGCCGGTGCGGGCCGAACGCGTCGAGGATCATGTCGTCGATCCCGAGCCCTACGAAATCAGCGCGAGCGCCGCCGACGCGATCGCGCGGGCGCGCCGGGAGGGCCGCCGCATCATCGCCGTCGGCACCACCACCACGCGAGCGCTGGAAGACGCGGCCATCCGCGGGAGCGGGACGGTCGTCGCAGGCGCCGCGTTTGCGACCGTCTTCATCTATCCGGGTTTCGAGTTCCAGGTCATCGGCGGCCTGATGACGAACTTCCACCTGCCGAGGTCGTCCCTGCTGATGCTGGTTGCCGCCTTCGCCGGCCGCGAGCACATCCTTGCCGCCTACCAGCAGGCCGTGCGCGAGCGCTATCGGTTCTACAGCTACGGCGACGCGACGCTCGTCGTCTGAGGCTGTCACGTGCGACGTGCGACGGTGCGGCTGTGCGACGTGCCCGTGCCAGCTGCGGCATCCCAGCACGTCGCACAGTCGCACGTCGCACGTAGCACGTGGCGGGCGAAGCTTATGATGGTGTGGTGGCAAAACTCGAGCTGGACGAACGCGAGGGCGAGGACTCCGAGGAGCTCGTCGCAATCGAGAGCAGACCCGCGGCTGACGTCCGCAGCATCGCGTTCACGGTCGTCGCCGCGATCGCGGTCATTCTGATCCTCCAGTACGCCCAAGCGGTGCTGATCCCGATCGTCATCGCGGTCCTGCTCAGCTATGTGCTGGCGCCACTGGTCGAGTCGCTGGCGCGCCGGGGGATCTCCCGCTGGATTGGAGCGGCGCTCGTCATTACGTTCCTGGTCGGCGGGCTTGGGGTTGCGACCTACAAGCTGGCGCCCCAGATCCTCTCGATCGTCGACGACATGCCGAAGGCGGCCCGGCGGCTGATCGAGCGCAGCAAGTTCTCGCGCGCGCGGACGCAAGACGAGGGCGCGATCGAGAAAATGCAGCGGGCGGCCACCGAGATCGACAAGGCGGCAGCCGCCGCCTCCCAGCCCGCGCCGGCCCAGTCGGGCGTCACCCGCGTCCAGATCGTCGAGCCCGCGTTCCGCGCCACCGACTACCTCTGGGCGGGCGGCAAGACCGTGCTCGCGTTCATGGGCCAGTTCGCGATGGTGCTGTTCCTGGTCTTCTTCTTACTGGTGACCGGCGACCTGTTCAAGCGGAAGCTGGTGAAGATTGCCGGGCCGACGCTGACCAAGAAGAAGGTCAGCGTCCAGATCATGGATGACATCAACCACCAGATCAGCGGGTTCCTGCGCGTGCAGGTGTTCACGAGCGCGCTGGTCGGCGTGGCGACCGGCATCACGCTCTGGCTCTTCGGTGTGCGCCAGGCCGTCGTCTGGGGGGTCCTGGCAGGTGTCTTCAATTCGGTGCCCTACCTGGGGCCGCTGATCGTGACCGGCGGCCTCGGCGTGGTCGTCTTCATCCAGTTCGACGACCCGCTGAAGACCAGCTACATCTGCGCCGCCACGATGGCCATCACCAGCCTCGAGGGATGGCTGCTGACACCGGCCCTGCTGAGCCGCGCCGCGCAAATGAACCCGGTGGCGATCTTCATCGGCCTGCTGTTCTGGAGCTGGGTGTGGGGCGTGTGGGGCACGATCCTCGCCGTGCCGATGATGATGACGGTCAAGGCGATTTGCGACAGGGTCGAGGACCTGCAGCCGGTCGGGGAGTTGTTGGGGGAATGAACCACGTGCTACGTGCTACGTGCTACGTGCTACGTGCTGCAGTCGGTCGCACGTCGTCAGGACCACGAAGCACGAGCACGTAGCACATAGCACGTAGCACGTAGCACGTCAGATCGCCGCCACGTTTCGTAGCAGCCACACCAGTATCACCACGGGCGCGATCGCGATGAACGCGAGCACGGCCACGCAGATCGCCACGAACACGTAATCGCCGCGCGACGGCGGGACGCCGGGGCGGGCGTGGCGCTCGAGCAGGGCCAGGTTGCGCAGGTTTGCCTTCCAGCCGATGTCGGCCAGATCGCCGAGGATCGGCACCAGCCCCAGCAGCATGTCGAGCGCGGCGTTGACCACCATCCGCACCTGGACGATGGCCGGCAGCCGCATGCGCACGGCCTGGAGCAGCAGCAGGACGGCGAAGGCCGGCGTCGAGATGTCCCCGAGGCCGGGGATCAGGCCGACAATCGCGTCGAGACCGAAGCGGATGCGCGTGCCGGGGATCCGGAAGGCGCTGTCGAGCAGCACCGCCCAGCGCCGAAGCGCATCCAGGGTCGCGGGGTTGGGGGGTGGACGCATGGGCACGTCCTATTGTCGGCGCAAGGACGCTGCCACGAGAGCAACATTGCCATTCAGGCGCGCAACGTGTTACCAACGTCTGCTGTGCCGACCACACATTTGCGAGTCTGGCCTGGCGCTCCGTATCCGCTTGGTGCGACATGGGACGGCGTGGGCGTCAATTTCGCGGTTTTCTCCGAGCATGCGACGCGAGTCGAGCTCTGCCTGTTCGATTCGGTCGACGCCGAGGTCGAGTCGCTGACGATCCCGCTGCCCGAGCAGACCGACATGGTCTGGCACGGCTACCTGCCGGACGTCCACCCCGGCCAGTTGTACGGATACCGGGTGCACGGCCCTTTTGCGCCGCACTTCGGCTACCGGTTCAACCCGAACAAGCTCGTCCTGGATCCATACGCGAAAGTGATCGGCCGCGCGGTCCGCTGGCACGAGTCGCTCTTCGGGTTCCGCACCGGCACCGACGACACCACGTTCGACGACCGCGACAGCGCGCCTTACGCCCCGCTCGCGGCGGTGGTCGACACGGCGTTCACCTGGGGCAACGATCGGCCGCTGCGCACGCCCTGGCATGAGACGGTCATCTACGAGCTGCACGTCAAGGGCTACACGCAACTGAACCACAGCATTCCCGAACCGCTGCGCGGGACGTATCTGGGCCTGGCCACCGAGCCCGCCATCCGCCACCTGACGAGCCTCGGCGTCACCGCGGTAGAGCTGATGCCGGTTCACCACCACACCGACGAGTGGCATCTCGTGCAGAAGGGGCTGAGCAACTACTGGGGCTACAACACGCTGGCGTATTTCGCGCCGGATCTCCGCTACGCCTCCTCGACGCAACCGCTGGAGAGCGTCCGCGAGTTCAAGATGATGGTGCGCGCGCTCCACGCCGCCGGCCTCGAGGTCATCCTCGACGTCGTGTACAACCACACCGCGGAGGGCAACCATCTCGGGCCGACGCTGTCGCTGCGCGGCATCGACAACACGTCGTCGTACCGGCTGCAGCCGCACGACCCGCGCTTCTACCAGGACTTCACCGGCTGCGGCAACACGCTCAACATGCGCAGCCCGCGCATGCTGCAGCTGATCATGGACAGCCTGCGCTACTGGGTGCAGGAGATGCACGTCGACGGGTTCCGCTTCGACCTCGCGAGCGCACTGGCCCGTGAGTTGCACGCCGTCGACAAGCTTGGCGCCTTCTTCGACATCATTCATCAGGATCCCGTGCTGTCGCAGGTCAAGCTGATCGCCGAGCCGTGGGACCTCGGCGAGGGCGGGTATCAGGTCGGCAACTTTCCCACCAAATGGACCGAGTGGAACGGCAAGTACCGCGACACGGTGCGGCGGTTCTGGCGCGGCGACGGCGGCGTGCTCTCGGAGCTGGCCACGCGCCTGTCGGGCAGCAGCGACCTCTACGAGCAGAGCGGACGCCGGCCCTACGCCAGCATCAACTTCATCACCGCGCACGACGGCTTCACGCTGATCGATCTCGTCAGCTACAACGACAAGCACAACGAAGCCAACGGCGAGGGCAATGCCGACGGCGAGAACCACAATCTGAGCTGGAACTGCGGCACCGAGGGTCCGACCTCGGATCGCCGGGTGATCGAGCTGCGCGAGCGCCAGCGCCGGAACCTGATCGCCACCCTGCTGCTGTCGGTGGGCGTGCCGATGATCAGCGGCGGCGACGAGATGGGCCGCACCCAGCGTGGCAACAACAACGCGTACTGCCAGAACAATGAGATCAGCTGGACCAACTGGGAGCTCTCCCCCGCCGATCGCGATTTCCTCGACTTCACCCGCCGCGTCATCAGGATCTGGAAAGAGCACCCGGTGCTGCGCCGCCGGAGGTTCTTCCAGGGCCGCCGCATCCGCGGCGCCGACGTGCAGGACATCGCCTGGGTCGACGCCTCGGGCAAGGAGATGACCGACGCGGTGTGGAGCTCGCCGGACGTCCGACGCCTCGGCGTCCGCATGAACGGCGACGCCATCTACGAGGTCAACGAACGCGGCGAGCGCATCGTCGGCGACACGCTGGTGCTGCTGTTCAACGCCGACAACGGTCCGATCGCGTTTGCGCTGCCGACGGCGACGCCCGACGAGCGCTGGGAGACCCTGATCGACACGGCCGACCCGTGGCTGCTGTCGCGGCGGCTGCGTGCCGGGGATCGGTATCAGCTGCAGGGACGATCGATGGCGGTGCTGCGGTTGAACTGCCGCAAAGAGGACCTGCGGCGGTCGGCGGACTGGGGGCCCATGGGAGTTTACTAGTCACGTGCTGCGTGCTACGTGCTACGTGCTACGTGCT
>Ga0114129_10013167_pt1 | contig 11783 bp, 20 predicted proteins | sample RhiMetdeltSRZDD1_FD_80071 | JGI IMG/M metagenome (GOLD analysis project Ga0114129, IMG submission 80071) | Populus rhizosphere microbial communities from Tennessee, USA - Rhizosphere MetaG P. deltoides SRZDD1 (version 2) (version 2) | ecosystem: Host-associated > Plants > Roots > Rhizosphere >... | reverse complement strand
GCGGTCTCGAAAACCGTTGTGCTCGCAAGGGTACCGGGGGTTCGAATCCCTCCCTCTCCGCCAAAGTTCTCTTTATGGCCCTTCACCAGCATCTACCGACCGTTGCAAACTCTATGTGAATAATGGAGTTATTATTCATCAAATTGACGACATTGCTGGGGGCGGGCTTCTTGGTCTCGGAAATTTCAATCTTTTGGCCCCTGGTGCTAAACTGAAACCTTTCGCAGAATGGTTGGCAGGATTTGTTCAACTGAGTGCGGCGAAACGCCAAGTCGACCAAAGCCCGGCATATCGGGCCTCACGATATTGTCGATTTCCATGAGTTCTACCTGATTTCGCGTCAGTGGCGCGCCTGGAAGGATTTCGCAAAGGCGCGCCAAGGCATGCCAAGCGGCAAACGGAACTGGAACCAACACGGGCTTTCTCTTCATTTCGTGCGCCACCCTCTTTACAAGTTGATTATAGAAGTAGATGTGCGGGCCACCGCACTCGAATGTCATGCCGCGCGTTTCTCTATTCTGTAATGCTCGCGCGGCGGCGTCCCCCACGTCATCAACATAGGCTGGCTGCAGTCGTGTTTCGCCAGTGCCGAACATTGGATAGGCCGGGAGCCAACGCAGGATCCGGATGATTACGGTGAGAAAGGCATCATCTGGACCGAACATGACTGCCGGGCGAATTAATGTAACGTCATCAAATGCACGTCGAACGACCAATTCGCCTTGCCCGCGGCTGCGAATATAGGATGAGCCCGATTGTGGGTCCGCACCTATGCCCGAAACATGAACAAGTCGCTCTACGGCGTTGCTACCGGCCAGCCTGGCGATGCGCTCAGCTGCTCTGACATGCACCGAATCGAACGTCGTTTTTCCATTCTCAACATAGAGACTTACGGCATTCACCACGCCCCACGCGCCAGAGATGGCCTCCGCCACCGCTCCTTCATCGTGAACATCGGCCGCAACCGATTCGATTTTCGAATCATCGATTCCGAATAAATTGGCAGCCCTTTCTGGATGCCGTGATGCAACGCGTACCGGCACTGCATTGCTTCGCAGATGCCGGACAACGCGGCGGCCGAGAAACCCGGTGCCTCCGAAAACTGTGATAAACTGCCGTTCCTGGCCCATGATACAAAACTAAGAACGTGCCATCATTCTCAAGATCATGCCCGATAATTTTGATACCGCATGTGCGAACATTCTATGCTTGGGTGCAGCGAAGAGGGTTCGTCAATATCTTGTGACAAGGGCTGGCCGCCTCACCCATTAAGGCGTTTCTGGGAACTCTGAACTAGCTTAGACGTTGCAGATACCTGTGGCGCAGACTGAGGAGGGAAAGCCATGCCCGAACATCAAGTCAACGTCCGCTACATGGTCAACGACGTCCAAGGTTCGATTGACTGGTACACCAAGAATCTAAGTTTCAAGCTCCTCTCCAACGCTTCACCTGCTTTTGCGGATGTCGAGCGCGGGCCGTTGCGGCTGCTCTTAAGTGGCGAGAAAAGTTCTGCGGGGCGACCTATGCCCGACGGCAGCAAGCCCGGGCCGGGTGGCTGGAATCGCTTTGAGCTGGTCGTGCACGATCTCCCTACAGAGGTCGAACGCCTTCGCGCGCAGGGCCTGAAGTTCCGCAATGATATCGTGACCGGGCCGGGGGGATCTCAAATTCTGTTGGAGGACCCCTCGGGAAACCTCGTCGAGCTATTTCAGCCTAAAGGATGACATCCAAACTGTGCGTTCGTTGTTCTGGCGATGATCTATGAAGTGAGTTGCCGATTCGACGCAAGGATTCACCTTGATGCTCGCAGGTCTCAAAGCACGCATTCGTCTTGGCCTAATCCAAGCGCCGAGAAATAGAAGAGCTAAGCGCATGAAACAAAAAGAGGCAGCAATATCGTTTATGCAGATGGTGGCCGAAGGAAAAGTGCGGGAGGCCTATGACGGGTTGATATCTCCCGACTTTCGGCACCACAATCAGTTCTTTAAGGGAGATCGACGTTCCTTGATGCTAGCCATGGAGGAGAATGCTCAAAAACACCCGAATAGACGCTGGAAATCAAAAAGATTCTCGAGGATGCCGATACAGTGATGACGCTCTCTCATGTTAAACAACATCCGAGCGAGCTCGGCGGTGCTGTGGTTCACATATTTAGATTCGAGAAGGGAAAAATTGCTGAACTCTGGGATCTTGGACAAGAAATTATGGCAAACTCCGCGAATGAAAATGGAGTTTTTTAGGATGGTAGCCGCTTAGATCCTGATCTCGATAGACATTGCCTTGGAACTTACGAAGGCTGATCCTTACAAAATGCGTTTGGGCGAGGAGATTGGTCAACGTGAGGCATCAGCTCGAAACCGTGCTGGATAGCGCTTTTGCAGAATCATCTCGATGGCTTGGATCACCGGCATGCCGGTGGATGTGCGGCATCGTTGGCTGCGGCAACTCACACCGTTAGTATCCAAGTAGTCAACGAGCGCACTGATTGATAGCATAAACTCCCTCTTGAAAATTCTTCTTGCTGGACAATGCTCGAGCAGATTCATTCTGGTTTAATAGTACAGCTCATCGCTGTCCTCATTTTAGCGAACCTCTCGCCTCTCCTGGCTAAGAAAATCCTGGGAGATCGGTTTTCTCATCCAATTGATGCTGGCGTCCTGCTTAGCGATGGACGGGCATTGTTCGGCCCATCCAAGACCATCCGGGGGATACTCTCTTCTGTGGTGGTGACTTCTATTGGCTCCGAATTGATCGGGCTGGGCCTTGGCATTGGTGGGTTGGTTGCAGTAACCGCGATGGCTGGAGATCTGATCTCCAGTTTCATAAAGCGCCGCCTTGGCTTTGAAACAAGCAGCCGTGCCACCGGCCTCGATCAAATCCCTGAGGCCCTTCTCCCCTTACTCGCATGCGAGTTTTTCCTGCCCCTAAGCGCTCTCGACATGGGAGTCATCGTGGTGATTTTTGTGATTGGCGAGATTGTTCTTTCACCATTGTTTCACTTGGCTGGTATTCGCGATGAGCCCTACTAGCGTCGGTTGAGCAACGCAGGACGTGCAAAGTGATTTCTGGCGGACAGTTGAAACGAACAGGCACAATGCAGGTCCCAGCGCCCACCGAGGTATACCCATGCATATCCTCATAATTCCAAGCGCCACTTCCCATCCGCCGAGGCAGGACCGCATCGAGCCTGATGGGAATTCCACCGGGAAGGCAAATTTGTCCGCCATGAGTGTGCCCGCTGAGCATTAGCCTGAACCCGGCATGCGCCGCTTGCTGATAGACCTCCGGCGTGTGCGACAGCAAAATTGAAAATGCTTTCTCAGGGATCTGCGAAATTGCCTTCTCAATATTATGTGCGCGATAACTATGCGCGTCATCGATACCAACAACAAACAAGGTGTGGCCATCACATACGATTGGTTCGCTCTCGTTCAGCAGCATACGGATCCCCATCGCTTCTAGGCCGGGGACCATGCGAACGGTGTCATGATTGCCGAGCACGCCATAGACAGGACCTCGAATCGACTCACGAATTCTTGCCACGCCTTCGAGCGTCGATTGGAAAGGACCATACCCGGCGCGAAAATCCCCAGTCACAACACAGATATCGTACCTTATTCGTTGGAGCTGTTCACACATGCTTTGCATCGCCCCTGCGCTTAGCTCCACGTGCAAGTCGCTGATGTGAAGAATGGTAAAGCCGTCGAAGGGCGCTGGCAGGTTATCAAAAAACAATTCGTTCCGCCGCAAGAGGAGACGAGCGGCATTGCGCCGTCCACGCTGGTAAAGTCCGCTTAACTTAAAAACCGTTTCGACCAAGAACTCACTTGGCCACCATTGCGCCGCCCGAAACAAACCCAGGATCTGAGCCCAATAATCAATTTCTATCGCGAGTCGTTGTTTCGCATGCTGGGGGCCCAGGCGCTCGGCAAGACTTGCCAACACAAACTCATCAGCGTGATTCATACTTCGCTTGATGTTCGATTATATCGTTTGCAGCAGCACAATAGCTTTAACCGCCTTCCCTTGGGAAGCGTCTTATTAGACCGGGACATCCGCTTGCAGCGCCGGCTAACCATGGTAAATTCGCGTACTCCAAGAGAGCGGATTGATCGTAATCTCGCCAGACTGCCAGTTGCTTTTCAAGACGCGAGGGGAGCGCACTCGCGGATAGTCTAAGCCGTCGTGACTGCAGAGGCGGATGTAACGTCCATCCATTTCATTTTTTGGTAAATGAATTCCTTGGGGTTTCCGCGTAGCCGAATGGATCAACTGATCTCCTTCGCTGCCGTTATCAGTTTCAAACACAAGTCCTTTCTCATCGCTTCAGCTCTCAGATCCACTGGTTTGTGACTGCCCGCGGCATCTTTTGTTCTGAGATGCGCCGAGTGCTCCTGAACCTTTTGTCAATGACTGCGGTGCAACTTAATGAGCGGGACCTAATTGGGGATGTCAGTATGTTGAGCATAAAGTTTGCGACGACTATCGCTGCGGTGTTGTTCATGTCGGCCGGCGCGGCACAAGCAGGCGGCAGGCCTTTTGTGGTTACTAAGATGGACAGCTTACCAGCAACCTCTCTTGCAATGCCGATCGAGGGTGACGGGCAGGTCAAACATCACATTGTCCGCCCGGGTTCAATCGCAAGTGGGAGGTTGGCGAGTCGTCACAGGCCCGTGTCCATGCCCTGTCCCACCGGCTTTGCAGCAATGACAGCGGAGCGCCCGAAGCGAACCAACCCGGTAGGTAGCCGCTCCAAATTCACTGCTGCACTTATCGCTCGACGTTTTGAGAAAGCCTTGGCTGCTGGCGATATCAGATTTGCAGATCGTCTATTCACATCAAGCATCTCAAGGGCCCCTCGCACGGCTATTCCGACCAGCTCACTGGACTTTTGCATCGGCAGCATCGCACCATGTGGTGCGGTGAGGTTTGCCCAAAATCAGGCAGTCTCGACGCCGTCTATCTGGATTAGACACTACATATCACACTAGTGGAGCTCGAGCACGATCTCGAATAAGTCAGGTGTTCCTGACGAACGCAGCGAGTTGTGCCGACTGGCCCCTGGTCTAGCGGCTATCGGACGCCTTCTCGCAAAGCAGCCTGTACTCTCTCCCGAGACTCAGCGCGCTCTGTTCCGCAAGCGGCTCGGGAAGTTCCGCAATGCCTTCCGCCACCATGAGAGCTTCAGCTACTGATTCCGCAGGGCCGGCTGAGGCTTCCAGTAGATGTGAGCAATCGAAAAGTCGCTGGCGTCCTTGATGACAAAAGCGCTGGTGGTAGGTTCAACTTGCTAGGGGCCAGGGGGGCTCATGTTGGCTCTCCTCTGTCGGGTTTTTGACCTTCATGTCCCTATGCCCGCGTAAACCGGTTCCAGATCGTCATCATAGGAGCCGGGATCAACTTCAAGATCAGCGAGAATAATCTGCCGCGCCTCTTCCGGGGAGCCGGCTTCCACCGTCATCTCGGCCCGTTTGGTGATAATATCGGTCCTCTCAAGGAACACCTTGAACTTAGCCATCGCCACACCTGCACTCATGTCCTGATATCAGGGCACAAGAAGCTTTGCTGGCAAGGCAGGCAATATCAAGGTACATCACTCAAACGGCTTGCGAATCAGTGGATCGTCAGCCTGAAATGGCCTCACGAAGCCAGAGAGGTAGATGGCCATGACCTTCTGGATCCTAAGTGGCGTCGCTGCATTCTATGCGTTTAGCCTTCTTTGGTTGGGCGTGGAGATTTGGCGAGCGCCGCTCGTCAATGACGAGCTTATCTTTCCCCCTGTTGACAGCTAATGCATTTGCCATTTCAGATAACCTGCCGATCGCATCTATTGCGGCGGCCGCTGTGCATTAACGGTGTTACTTTGCTGCTCGTATTGGCGGGGCTCATTTTTCGCCACAGCTTTTTGAGAGATTCTGCCTGGGTCAGTACAAAGCGTGCTTAAAGCGCTAGCACAGCAGCATAGAGATGCTGGCAAAGCGTTTCCGTCATTTGAGCCTCGATCTGTTGCAGCGGCACACCTTCGGCCGCTGCCCTGAATATTGAGCGTGCTAAATGCTCGCGGAGTTCATTGGGGTTTGACGAGGCCGCTTCACCTAGACCGGCAGAAGCATAACTCTGCCACGTGCGGTCAAATACTTCCTGCAATGACTCGAGTGAATCAGGGCTATAGGCCAGCCCAAGGCCGTACTCCTGCCGCATATCCACTTCCCCACCTGGGGCGCTTTCGATCTTATGATTCTGGCGATCGCCCAATCTCACCTGAGCAACCAGCATAAAGAGAGGAATAATCAGGTCAACCCAAGATGAGAGAACAAGGCCTGTCACCAACCTCCGCAACACCAAAGTTATCCCTGGGAGTGGCAGGCAACACGACGTAAGCCGAAGGGGCTAATTGCCGACGTGCTCAGGCCCTAAGTGTAATACAGTCAAACTCCTAATCCCGCCAGTGGTGGTACGAAATGAACTGACCATGACACCGAAATAGGCCGTTACCGATCGGTTCCCACCAACCGATGCAGTCTCCGCGACCATATGGTGTCGGAACGTACCCGGGAATGAAGCCGTTTCCGGAACTGTAATTGTGACCCTTCTTTTTCTTTTGAGTTTTCTTGCTGGCGACCTGAACAACGTTTGACCATTCCTGCAGGCTACCGGCGGGCCTGAGGGCTGCTGTAGCGGATGGCGCAACAAGACTCGCTCCGATCAACACTAGTACAATCAGGTTGACGGTTCTCATAAGAGCCCTCTCACAATTAGAATGTAACAGCTTTCCTAGTGAAGGCGCGGTAAACAGTGGTGAACAGCTGGGTTCCGAACATCGATACTGTGACAAATTTTCGTGAGACGTTGGCACAGGTAAGGTTGGCTGCGCGAGCAGTTGGGTAGAAACTCACAGTTTCTGCATCATTATAAGGTCCTGCTATGACACGCCCAGCTTCGGCTACCGCAGAATTAATTATTGATATGACACCAGTCAACTTTGGAATTGTTCAATTGCCTCGTCGTTGACTGCGCGACAAAGGAGCACATCCGTGCCGAGGCTGCAGGCCCTGAGCAGATTTACAACTGGCTTTGCTTCAGCAAGTAACTACGTCGCTACATACTCCCAACAGTAACCTTTCCACTCATGCCTTTGTCCTTGTGATCATGGACCGGGCAATAGGCATCATATTTGCCGGGCGGCAGATCCACCTCTAAAGTTGTCTTTTCGCCGGGCTTCAAAATAGGTGACTTGAACTCGATTTTCTGACCGCCGGCCTCGCCCTCCACCTCAAAGGCATGTTCTACCGTGCCGACGTTTTCGATATCAAAGCGGATATGTCCGTTTTTGACACTCATATGCTTGAAACCGAGAGCCCATTCCTTCAGATTCACGTCGGCCGATTCCTGTGCGAGTGCGGGAGACAAGCCGATTCCAACAGCTGCACAAAAATAGATTCCACAAACTAGACTACTCCTCATGGTCCTTCTCCACGTCATTCCGCATGCTTCCGTAGCCTGCCGCCGATAGCGCTCGAATAGTGTCGCGCGTTTTCAGTTCCGCGCGTGATAGTGGTTCTCGCAGCTTACTTCGGTTGGCGTTCCTTGATATTAGCGTTTGGTTTTTGTTGACCAATACCGTCTGCAGGGTTGCCGCCGACTGTAAAGGAGGAGGGTGTCTGCATTACCTCACCCGTGAACGGACTACCCTGGCCGGGAGCCTCCTCGCTGTGTTCTACGGCCTGACTATGGTCATTCTGGAAAAGACCGTGACCGGGCAGTAGGGCGTTAAATAGATGATCATCTGCCTTGGCCATTCCACCAAATGCGACAAGTGATGCGGCTGCCATGATGCTCATGGGAATTTTCATTGGTTCGGTTCCTTTTCTGTACTCGTCAAATCTTGCGTACCCTTGACGGAAGTACGTTGGCTGGCTCAAACCAATTCCCTTCTCAAAGGCCAATAATTTTTTTACTTGAAAGGAACCCTTAAGGCTGATGTTCGTTATGCAACGCGAAACAAGGGCGCCTGCATTAGAGTCACCGCATTAACTAGAGCTCGTCAGTTATCATCTTCAAATTTTCATGTTTGTTTCCCCGGTAGAACTATCGCTAAGTTGACCGGTTATTTCTATTTCCCCTCTGAACTCACTGCCTCCGAGTACATAACGCGCGCCAACCTTGCGGACGCGTCAATATTTGGGATCGTCCAAAATGCCCATTGGCCCCCGGCCGATACGAGGTTTTCTGCCTCGTCTGTTTCATCCTCAGTTACCTGGATTCGATGCAAGGAGCCGTGCCGCCATCAACTTTAAGGATGCGCCGTATCATCTACTTCGTGCAGCGTCACGAACTCTGACTCGGCCGTCGTTGTTAAACGCGCGATACCAACGTTCAGCCGCGGCCTTCTTGATTGCCGCGTCGTCCACTTGGTTTGAATTGCTACTTGCCGATATGTCACAAGCGCTGGTGGCAGAGCTGGTCGGCAATTATGGACCACTTCTTCTGAGCCTAGTCCAAGCTAGACGATCTAAGGCGTGAACTAAATATGAATGAGCCCGGTCAGGAATGACCGGGCTGTGGGCAACGAGTTTGTGAACTTCAGGCGTGCATCATTATTACGCGCATGACCGCCGGTTCGCTTCCTTTATTAGCGGCCGTTTCCTTGGTGCTTCCTTTGCCACAGGCCCAGACATCACCCTCTTTTGCGGTAAATTTTTGCTCACCCGCCGTCACTTCAAGCTCGCCCACGATGGTGTTGCACACCATGTCGGCTTCCATAGCCTCCCCCGGGGGGTCAGCCGCTCCGGGCTGATAGACAATATCTACCATTTGTACGGTCTTATAAGCCGGAATGTTGGAGTCCCGTTTGCCCAATTCAATCAGCCGAACCCCGGGCGAAAGCTCTTTGCCTTCGTCTGGGCCGTAGGCCTTCGGTACTGCGCCCGCTGATCCTGCGATAAGTGGCATCGCGGCCACGGTTAGCCCGCCGTCAGAGCAGTTCTGCGATTTATGCTTGTCATGATTTCTCTCCCTATTGCCAGTTCTCGGCAATGTCCATCCCGAACCTGTCGGGCCGTGGTGTCAAATCACTTTGGTTGCGGCGAGTTCAAACCTCATCGAACCGCTATCGGATCGAACAGGCGGGCTTCAAGATCACCATGAGCGACGATCCGAATTTGGCGACAAGACGTAAAGCTCTTGGTGTTCCTGAATCGCTTGCCGGCTGCCATTTAGCCCAGGTCAGGTGATATATCATCGAAGGCCACGTTCCGGTCGATGATATTCTCCGCATACTAGACGGAATAGAGACCGGAGGAGAGGCGGACAAGTACACGATTATGATGTTCAAAGCGGATGGGTCGAGCATCGCGTACCGCTCACACTGACAACTATCAGGCACTTCATAAGCAGCCCTCGAGCTTTGAACCAAGCTGGCCAGCTGATCGCATTCTTTTTGGAAAAACCTTCAAGCTTTATCCGAAATATTGAAAAAGCGATCCACGCTGAAAGCGTAAGCGAGCTTATCCAAATCAAGATAATAGTGGCCATCGCATGTCTGCTGACTGGGCGCCCCGCCGCTCTGGCCGCCGCCTTGCGGCTTTCCTGCATTACCTCTTTCGGGATAAGTTTGATCACCGCCAGAATGCCGAGTGGCACGATCACGACATCATCCAAGTAACCCAGCACTGGTATGAAATCAGGTATAAGGTCGATGGGCGAGAAAGCGTAGCCTGCCACGCAAAGGGCAAGGGCCTTTGCATACCATGGCGTACGTGGATGTCTCGCAGCAAGATAGACGGCGTGCGCTTCCTGCTTCAGAGAGCGAGCCCATTGGCGTAAGTTCTGCTTTCGAGCCGCGATTCCAGGCCCCCTACTCGGTTAAAGATACAGTTGTTTCGCCTGCCTCGGACACCGTGGCCTGAGTATGCATGCAGACACGCTCTGGTAATGAGGTATTGCTTACTTGCGCGCGCATACACCCCACAACTGTCCAGGTTCCACCGGGCAAGTCATCAAAGCGAAAACGACCTTGGGTATCTGCGATGGAAGCCTTGACAAATGGGCGAAGGGATTCATCAAGCTCATGGAAATCAAGCGATGAAAAATCGTTTCCGCTTTCCTGTAGCTGACCCGTAAGCCAGACGTCTGTAGCTTTGACCGACGGGATAAGCCACACAGGTTCGCCAGCCCCGTATACCTCGCCCCGCGAGATGTGTCCCTGAATGTGCGCCAATCCTTTTCGCCCGGCCCACGATGCATCTGTAGGGATACCAGAAAGAATCCTGGAATCGCGCGAAACGCAACCTGCGAGACCTGCGCACATAGCGAGGCCCATGGATAAAGCGAGCCACGTCCCTTTCAGCTCTTTCCCCATGCGCGTCACGAGCATCCACAAGGCAACAGCAGAGGTAGGTCGTATTCCCTGGAGCATAACCTGCAATCACCAGTACTCCTGAACAGTTTTTGCTCGCCCCCTGCTGCAAGTTGATATCCTCTAGCTTACTCTGTTCTGCAGAAGGGAATGGGTTCCCCGCTAACCACCGAAAGGCTGATGACTCTTACCAGGCGCAAATCGGCGCGGGAGGAGCTATTCTCCCAACTCATCGGTCTGCCTCCAATTGAGTCGAACAATTGGAGGCGCTTGCGAGGTAATCTCAGGGTGCTACTTGAGGCTTGGGGTTAACGACGCGGGCCAGGTGTGGCGGCCTAATGCATCAGCGATCATCAAAAGCTCATTTGGGGGTGCAAAAGGAGAGCAGCAGCGCTGCGGCTCTTTGACTCCCTATCAAAACAAGCCCCCGCCGAGGGAAAAGCTCGAGCGGGGGGCCCGGTTTTTAGAAGTCAGATCAGCGCATCCTATTAACGGATCCCGGGGAATCTGGTTCCCGACCTCCCCGGCCGAGAGACTCGCTTTGGTTGAGGAATCCCCCTAAGAGACTCGCGTTGAGTCAAGTTCCTCAAGTTTTTTGAGTCATCAGTGAGTTACAAATGCCTGCGCTTGGCTATGTGTACTGGCGGGGTTTTCTGCGTCGGCAGCTCGTTTCCATCAACGTCGTATCTACGCAAGGGCTTCGGCTTCTCCTGTACCTAAAGAGGGAGCTTTTAAGTCACAATCACTTTGGTTCCTATGGGCGCCCGATTGTAGAGGTCGATCACGTCTTCATTGAGCATGCGAATGCAGCCCGATGAAACCGCCCGGCCTATGGTCCAGGGTTCGCGGGTTCCATGAATACGGTAAAGCGTGTCGCGATTGCCTGAGTAAAGGTATAAGGCGCGGGCCCCTAAGGGATTGTCGGGGCCACCTGGCATGCCATCAGCGTATTTTGCGGCATAGCGATCACGCGCAACCATCTCTGCCGGAGGTATCCAGCGCGGCCATTCGGACTTGCGTCCAACCGTTGCCACTCCCCGCCAGGTGAAGCCGAAACGGCCCACACCGACGCCATAGCTGATGGCAGTGCTGTCAGGCAGCACATAGAAGAGCCGCCGCTTTCTGGTGCTGATGATAATCGTGCCCGGCTTCTCCGCAGTCGGGAAGGGTACGATGGACTTACCCTGATATGTTCGTCTTCGGTTAGATGCGCTGAAGTTAAAAAGCTGCTTGCGCGTGCGCCATTCGGCTGATGCCGGAGTTGCTGCCAAGGCAGCGAGACCGGAAAGCAAAAAGACCCGTCTGTCCATTAGTTTTCCCTCCTAAACGAGCAGATATGGTGCGGGAGCTACGGGTGGCGGACCTGCAGCTCCCGCAAGCAAACGCATGCAAGCCCATCCTAGCAATGGACAGGGTTAAAACGGGC
>Ga0114129_10013166_pt1 | contig 11786 bp, 5 predicted proteins | sample RhiMetdeltSRZDD1_FD_80071 | JGI IMG/M metagenome (GOLD analysis project Ga0114129, IMG submission 80071) | Populus rhizosphere microbial communities from Tennessee, USA - Rhizosphere MetaG P. deltoides SRZDD1 (version 2) (version 2) | ecosystem: Host-associated > Plants > Roots > Rhizosphere >... | reverse complement strand
GCGCGCAGTAACAACCGAGGAAGACGTGGTGAGTCTCATGTCTGATGCCACTACCGTTAGCGGCGGCCCGGGCCGGCGGCGCTGGCTGATCTTGGGCGTGATCGGCCTGGGGCAGGTCATGGTGATCATGAGTCTCACGGTGATGAACATCGCGCTGCTATCCGCGCAGCGGGCGCTGCACTTCAGCACGGTGGACCGGCAGTGGGTGGTCACCGCCTACACCCTGGCGTTCGGCAGCCTTCTATTGCTCGGGGGCAGGCTGGCCGACCTGCTCGGCCGGAAGGTCACGTTCCTGACCGGGCTGGCCGGGTTCGCCGTCGTGTCGGCGATCGGCGGTGCGTCGGTCAACTTCGCCATGCTGATCACCGCGCGGGCTTGCCAGGGCGCGTTCGCCGCGCTGCTGGTGCCCTCGGCGCTGTCGATCTTGACCACTACGTTCACCGAGCCGAAGGACCGCAGCCGGGCGTTCGCCGTCTACGGGGCGATCGCCGGGGCCGGCGGCGCGGTCGGCCTGCTGGTCGGCGGCGCGCTGACCGAGTACCTGTCCTGGCGGTGGACGCTGTACGTGAACCTGCTCTTCGCGGGCGTGGCGTTCGCCGGGGGCGCGCTGCTGCTGACGCGGCAGCCATCCCGGGCCCGGCCCAGGCTGGACATCCCGGGTGCGCTGCTGGCCTCCGGCGGCATGTTCTGCCTGGTCTACGGGTTTTCCAACGCCGCCTCGCACACCTGGGCCACGCCGTCCACCTACGGGTTCCTGGCCGCCGGCGTGGCGCTGCTGGCGGCGTTCGCGGCCTGGCAGCGCCGGGCGGCCCACCCGCTGCTGCCGCCCCGCGTGGTGCTCGACCGCAACCGCGGCGGCGCGTATCTGTCGATGTTCATCGCTTCGGTCGGGCTGTTCGGGATCTTCTTGTACTTGACCTACTACCTGCAGCAGACGCTGGGCTATTCGCCGCTGGTGACCGGGGTGGCGTTCCTGCCGATGAGCGTCGGCCTTATTGTCGCGGCCAACCTGTCCACGATCACGCTCATGCCCAGGTTCGGGCCCAAGCTGCTGGTCGCGTCCGGGATGCTGGCCGCATCGGGTGGTGCGGCCTGGCTGGCCCTGCTGGGTCCGCACACCGGCTATGCCGCGGGCGTGCTCGGCCCGATCATCCTGGCCGGAATCGGCCTGGGCCTGGTGATCGCCCCGGTGATTAACACCGGCACGTTCGGCGTAGCCCCGCAGGACGCGGGAGAGGCATCCGCGACCGTCACCGTCGGCCAGCAACTCGGCGCCTCGGTCGGCACCGCCCTGCTGAGCACCCTCTTCGCCGCCGCCGTCACCTCCTACCTCACCGCGCACCTCGCCGCGGCACGGCTGATCGGCCGCCCGGCCCTGACCGGGCTGGCGCTGGCGCACGGGTACGACACCGCGTTCTGGTGGACCGCCGGCATCTTCGCCGGCGGCGCCGTCATTGGCGGCACCCTGCTCCACCCCGGGCCGCTGGTTCCCAGAGGCCCGCAGTCCCCGGCAGACGGCACGGAAACAACGGCACAAGCGCAGGCGGGCCCCATTCGGCCAGCGTAATCGGCCGTTCCTTATCCACAGGTCTCACATGAACACGGCGATCAGATCCCGGTGGTGCAGCCGCTGTGCTCGCTATGCCCAAGCCGTCACCCGAAAGGTTCGCTAGTGTGTGCGGCCGGCTGAGAGGAGCCGCAGTTTGCGGGCACGGTGGACTGCTGTCGAGCGGTCGTCGGCACCGAGCTTGACGTAGATCCTGCGGACATGCGTGTTGACGGTGTGCGTCGAGATGGACAGCTCGCGTGCGATTTCCGACCGGGACAGGTTTGTCGGGAGGTACCGCAGTACCCTGAGTTCGCTCGGGCTGAGTTCGTGTGCCAGCGGTACGGGGTTCTCTGCGGGGGTCACGGACGAGCCGCGCATGATGTCGAGGATGTCGGTGAGCAGCGCGGCGTGTGCTGTCTCATGCCGGGGCAGGGTCTCCAGCAGCTCCCGGCAGCCCGTCATCACGAACGGCAGGACCAGCCGGTCAGCCTCGGCGAGGCCGAGGGCCCGTTCGGCGGCCTGGTTCGCTGCGCGCTGGTCACCAAGCTGACGATAAGCGAGTCCGGCCAGCAGGTCTGCCTCAACAACCGTGACGTAACCGATGACTGGGGCCGTGCCGTCCAGAACAGCCCGTAGGGCGCCGAGGGCTCCGGCCGGATCGCGTTCTTCGAGGCAGATCACCGCGCGGGCATTGCGGATCTCCCCCGCGCTGGCCCGCTCGTCGCCCAGCCCGGCGAGGCAGGCGCGGGCTTCGTCGGGCCTCCCGGCGCGGGCGTGAGTGGCCAGCAGCCACCCGGTCACCTGGCTCGCCAGCGCGTGCGCCCCCTCCATCTGCGATCCCAGGCGTTCGGCTGCGCTGAGTTCCTTAAGTGCCTCGTGGTGGCGGCCGCGTCCGGCATGAAGCCTCCCGGTCGCCAGGTGCAGCAGCTGTCTGATGTCCGGCCCGGTGTCTGTTTGCAGGGCTTGTCTGGTTCGTTGTAGCCATCGCTCGCCCTCGTCGAACTCGCCCGTCCAGATCAGAGTTCCGGCCAGCGTGATCAGCGCGGGCGCGATCACCGGCTCCGCGCCCCAGCCGTACCGCTCGGCGAGGGCGATCGCCTCGCGGCAGCGCCGTTGGGCCGTGGCGAACGAGCGGATCCTCGACGCGAACCCGAGCTGCGCCAGGCAGCCGACTTCGAGGTAGGGCCGGCCGATCTGGCGGGCCAGGTCGGCGCCCTCCTGGAGGTGGCGTTCGGCGTCTGGCAGCCCGAGCGTCCACGCCTCGGCGGTCCCCAGGTTCATCAGCGCCACCGCGCGCAGGTCGCTGCCGAGCGCGATGTCCTCATCGGACTGCCCGGATACCGGAGAGGCCAAGAACCTGACGTGCTCGATGACGCCGGCCAGGTCACCGCGCCGCCTGGCCAGCGACAGGTTGAGCGCTGCGACCGCCACCCGCAGGCGGCGCCGGCGCTCCGCCGGCGCCGCCTCGGCGTGCGTCTCGGCGACCGCCAGGTGCGCGGCCGCCTCGCCCAGGCGCCCCTGGGCGAGGTCACCCATCGCGCGCACCAGGGCCAGCTCGGGGCGATCCTCGCCCGGCGGGAAGGCCCGCAGCAGCGCCTGCATGGTCTGCGCCTGCCCGTCCAGCGTCAGGCTGAACGACTGGTCGGCCAGCAACCGGGCCGCATCAGCCCAGTCGCCCGCCGCCTGCGTGTGCCGGATGGCGTTGACCACTTGGCCCTGCCGGAGAAACCACTCAGCGGCCCGCCGGTGCAGCACCGGCACTTGGTCGGGCAGCCTCCGGCGCAGCTCCAGCCGCAGGAAATCCGCCAACAGCAGGTGGTAGCGGAACCAGGTCCGCTCGGGGTCCAGCGACTCGACGAACGCGTTCGCGTCCTCGAGGTCCAGCAGGATCCGTTCCGAGCCCGGCCGGCCGGTCAGCAGATCGGCCAGTTCACCGTTGACCCGGTCGAGCAAGCAGGTGCGCAGCAGCAGATCTTGGATCTCGTCTGGTTGGCGGTCCAGCATCTCGGCGAGCAAGTACTCCGCGACCGTGCGGTCGCTGCCGGAGAACTCCGCGACGAACCGCTCCGGGTCGGGGTGGCCAGCCAGCGAGATGGCCGCGAGCCGCAGGCCCGCGGCCCATCCCTCCGTCCGCTGGCACAGCAGAGCCGCACCGGCCCCGGACAGCGCGATCCCCGAGGCCTCGAGAAGCTCGCGTGTCTCGCGCTCAGAAAAGCGCAGATCCGCCGTGCGGATCTCGGCCAGCTCGCCGGCCAGGCGCAGCTGATGCAGGCCCAGCCGCAGATCGCGACGGGTGGCCAGGATCACGTGCGCGTTGGGGGGAATGTTCGCCAGCAACCGGGTGAGCTGACCGAGCGCTCCCGGCGCGTTCAGCTCGTGGAGATCGTCGATGACCACTGTGATGCGGCCGCTCGGGTCAGCGAGCTCTGAGAGCACTCTGTCGGCGATCGCCTGGACATTGAAGTCCGGTGCCGCAGTCGGCGGCTCCGTGTCGCTGGTTGTGCTAGAGGTATGACGGACGGCATCAAGCAGGGCCAGCCAGAACTCCTGGGCGTCTTCCTGGTCGCGCCGCACCGGCACGAAGGCGATGCGATGCGTCCGATCCGCATAGTCTGCCCACGCGCGCAGCAGCGACGTCTTCCCGCTACCAGCAGGAGCGGAGATGATCGTCACCTTCCGCGCTGCCGCGCGATCCAGAGCGCCGAGAAGATCGCCGCGAACGATAATCCGGAGAGTGTCAATGCCACCGTCACCCGGCTGTGGCTCCAGCAACCGGACGGAGTCAACCATGTCAGCAGCTAGCGCCAGTGCCGATGACCGTGAAGCAGCCACCTGACTTGTCCTTCCATGATTCGGCCGCCGTTGAGGCCGGATGAGCGACTTGCCTTCTCAGCTGTGCGCCTTCTCCGGTAAGCAGCGGTTGGTCACCGCCATTACCTGCGGTAACTCCCGTGGAGGAGCTCGTCGGCAAGTGACGGAAAAGACTGATGCCAGCCGAGCTCGGTCCGGGTCCTAACTGCGTCAGTACCCTGACCGAGCAGCAGGACTTCGGCGAAATAGCCGCCAAGGCGTGCCTGGGCCTCATCACCGGAACTTGGGTTCTGGTCGTACGTTGCCACACCCTCATCGTCATGCTGGCCGGGCCGCGCTCGAATCCGCCAGGGTGGCCAGCGCACGTTGGCCAGTGGCGGCCCAGCGGCGGACCTGCGACGCCGCCTGGGCGGGTCAGCGCAACGACGCGGCGTCCGGGTGGGCAACCAGAATGCGGCGGAGGTCGCTGCGCGAGGTGATGTCGAGCTTGGTGAAGACCTTGCCCAGGTGATACTGGACGGTACGCCGGGACAGGAACAGCCGGGCGCCGATCTCCGGGTTCGACAGGCCGTCGCGGGCCAGCTGGGCGATCTGGGCCTCCTGGGCAGTCAACTGGTCTATGGTCGCGACGCTGCGCTTGCGGGCGGTCTCGCCGGTGGCCCGCAGCTCGCCGCGGGCCCGCGCGGCGAACCCCTCCATGCCCATCGCGTCCAGCATGCCGTGGGCCGTACGCAGTTGCACCCGCGCCTCGCCCTGCCGCCGCTGCCGGCGCAGCCATTCCCCGTAGAGCAGGTGGGCGCGGGCAAGGTCTAGGCGCATGCTGGTCCGGCCCAGCCGGTCGATCGCCTCAAGGTACAGGCGGTCGGCGGCTTCGCCTTCGCTCAGCAGCGCCCGGGACCGCGCCTCGACCCCCAGTCCCCAGTCGGTTCGGCCAGCCTGGGTCCATTCAGACAACTTGTCGAGGGCATCGCCGGCCAGCCCGGTGTTCCCGGTGCGTGCGGCGGCCACGATCAGCTCGGGCAGCGCCCACATCGAAAGATGTACCAACCTATGCTCGGCGGCTTGCCGAGCCGCCGCCAGGGCCTCCTGGTAGTGGCCCACGCCGTTGTACAGAACGGCGGCGACCCAGTGCGCCCACGTCACTGCGGCTCCCTGCCCCACCGCTCCGGCCTGCTCGAGGGTGGCCTCGATCAACGAGGAGGCCTCGGCCTGGCTGCCCCGGAGCGCAGCCAGCACCATGGCGGCGTAGGCAACCAGGCGCGCCCCAGTGGCCTCACGGGCGGCGTCGGCTTCTGCGACCAGTGAAGCGGCGGCCGCCAGATCACCCCGCAGTGCGGTGGCCACGGCCAGTACGTTCAGGAGCATCGGGAGCTGGTCGAGCGCGCCGGCATCGCGGGCGAGCTGGAGCGGCGGCACGATCAGGCGGTACCCTTCGCTGTCCCACAGCGGGAGGCTCGCTACTGGGACCCACCAGCTCCACCGGAGCCGTTCTGTTACCGGGACGTCCGGGTCGGCAAAGGTGCCAATGGCCTGGCGCAGCACTGGGGCCGCCGCGGCCGGACCGTCGGTGACTAGCAACGCAAGACCGTCCAGCAGCAAGTCGGCCACCCGCGGCGGGCGTTCCGGCCGGGACAGTGCCCGGGCAGCGCGGGAGACCTCCTCCAGGTCGCCGCCGCCGGCCAGATGCCCGGCGAACAGCGCCGCCTGCCAGGCGTCCAGGTAGGTCTCACGGGCCAGGCCAGGGTCGAGCGGCTCCAGGCGCCTAGCCGCCTTTAGCAGCAAAAGGGAAGCATCGCTGCCCGGTTCGGAGGCGAACGCGATCTGGCCACGCAGCCAGTCCGCCCGGGCGCCCTGCAGCTCATCCAGCGGCGCGGCGTCCGCCATGGCCAGCAGTTCTAGCGCCTGACTGAATGCGCCGGCCCGCAGGCTGGTCTGAGCCGCGGCCAGGGTCCGGCCGGCGCGGCGCGCTGGATCGGGTGTCAGCAGCGCTGCGCGTTCCAGGAAGGCCGCCGCCGCAGCGAGCCCGCCGCGCGCCTGCGCCCGCCCGGCCGAGCTCTCCAGCTCAGCGGCCACCCCCTCATCGGGCCCGGCTGCGGCCTGCGCCCGGTGCCAGGCCCGGCGATCCGGGTCAGCCTGCGGATCGGTAGCGTCGGCCAGCGCCTGGTGCACCTCCTGCCGGTCCGGCGCTGACGCCGACTGGTAGACCGCCGAGCGGACCAGCGGATGCCGGAACCGCACCCGCGCATCGAACTCGGCCAGCCCCGCCTCCGCCGCCGGTCCCGCGGCCAGGGTACTGATCCCGAGCCGCCCTGCGGCGCGCCACACCAGCACCGGATCGCCGGTCGGGTCGGCCGCCGCCAGCAGCAGCAGCCGCCGTGTCTGCGCTGGCAGTACGTCAGCACGCCTGCGGAAGCTGTCCTCAATCCGCCCCGGCAGCGCGCCGGGCAGTCCGAACCCGCCCGCCAGGTGCGCCGGCGTCGCCGCGCGCGGCAGCTCTAGCAGCGCCAGCGGATTCCCCCGCGTTTCGGCGACGATCTGCTCCCGCACCCGCGTATCCACCGGCCCGGTTAGCGCCGCATCCAGCAGCGCCCGCGCATCACGCTCCGGCAGACCCTTGACCTGGAGCTCCGGCAGCATAGCCAGCCCGCCGTCCGCGACCCGGACCGAAAACACCAGGCCTACCGACTCGGCCTCCAGCCGACGCGCGACGAACGCCAGTGCCTGCGCCGAGGCGCGGTCTAGCCACTGCGCGTCATCGGCCAGGCACACTACCGGCCGCTCCGCCGCCGCCTCTGCCAGCAGGCCGAGGATGGCCAGCCGAACCAGGAACCGGTCCGGCGCCGGGCCCGCGCTCATACCGAACGCGGTTCGCAGCGCCTCCTGCTGCGGACCCGGCAGCACCCCCAGCCGGTCCAGCAACGGCGAGCACAGCTGATGCAACCCGGCGAATGCCAGCTCCATCTCTGATTGCACACCCACCACCCGCAGCGCCCGGCATCGCGACGCCCGGTCGGCCAGGTATTGCAGCAGTGCCGTCTTGCCCACTCCCGCCTCACCGTGCACTACCAGCACCCGGCTCTCACCGGCACGCACCGCCTGGACCAACCCGTCCAGCACGCCGCGCTCGCCACGCCGGTCCGTCAGCTCGCGCACGGGGCCTCCCAGCTCCCGAAGAGCAGCACTGTAATCTGTCAGGCAGCCTAACCCTCAGTGAATGACCAGCACACCCCGCCGGCCACGTGCTGGCTCGGAGTTCCAGGCTTACCTACGCCGGGCGCAACGCCAACGTTCGCCGTCCCTACGTCTTGGCTGCCCAGTGTCGCGTCGAACCCCAGAGATCGGCACTCGGCTGTTTGTGTCCTTGCGCATGGTCTAGTACCACTTGGACAAGGTCTTCACCAAGCTGGACATCGCCTCGCGCACACAGCTCAGCGCGCCCTGCCCAGCAACTACTATTGGCCAGTCCCGGGTTGACGCGGGCGAGCAAGCAGGTGCGCAGCAGCAGATCCTGGATCTCGTCTGGCTGTCGCTCAGCATCTCGTCGATCAGGCACTCCGCGACCGTGCGGTTTGCTGCCGGAGAACTCCGCGACGAATCGCTCCAGGTCGGGGTGGCCAGCCAGCCGAGGTCAGCTTGGACGGTGACATCTGCATCCACGCCTTGCCGACCGAGCGCCTCCGGCGAACTCAAGTCGTGGAGATCGCCGATGACCAGAACAAGGCGTGAATGCCTGCGAGTTTCCGATACCGCCCCTCGGCCCAAGCGCCCCCCACAGGCCAGCGCATCTAGTGCATCGGCGCGTGAATCGCTGGAATCAGGCGACAACCTCTCACCTGGTTGGGGGCAAGCCTGGGTCCGTCGCGAAGCCGCAGGGACCGGGCAACGTCATCGTGATCGGCTCAGGCCGTCGACTACGAGAGGCAGGAGTACGAAATGAGTACATCGGACACAGAAGTCGGCAGGAATTCGATGGAAATCGTCAGGTCGTTCATCGCGATCTGGAACAAACACGACATCAACGCAACCATGGGGCTTCTGGATCCCGATATCGTTTTCCAGAGCCCGCTGTTCTCGGATCCCGTCCGAGGTATCAAGGCGCGCAACGAGGTTAACGCCAACTTCATGACGTCGATGCCCGACTTCGAGTACAGGCTGCTTCGAATCGCATCAGAGGGCGACTACGTCGCGGCGGAACTAGTTGGGACTGGAACCTCAACTGGTCCAGCGAAGCTTCCTGGGCGCGACCCGATCCCACCAACTGGCCGGCACGTCGAGTTCCCGATGGCCGGGTTTTTCCGCGTGACTCCTGAGGGCAAGATCGCCGAGGAGCGCTACTACTACGACCGGCTGGTTCTACTGCAGCAACTTAACCCACCTGCGCAGTCCTGAATCCCGAGGGGTCGGCAGGCGCCCACCAGGGTCGCTAGCTGGTCGTCGGTCAATCGTTTCAGCGGGAGATTAGGTGATTGCACACCGAATTCCGCTGGCGCCGGGCCGCCTCCAAGGCGGTCGAAGCCGGGCTACCTCCCAGTGTCAAACCCAGCAAGACAGGCAGCCCGCTGACGTTGTCGGCCAGGTACTTGACCAACTCCCCCGTGTCCCCGTCTGTCCAGCGCAGATCCTCCAGCACGATCACCAGCGCGGTGGGGCTCACCCGGCCGAGGAGCTGGAGTGACGAACCGCGATTCGCCGCGGGCGCCCGCCGGTCGCTTCAGCCTGCCCGCCGCCGGGCAGGCCGGATCCGCCCGCGGCACCAAGAGGCGATGACCCTGAATGCGATGCCGGACGGCCAGCTGGCCCTGGCCCCGCTGGACGAGAACGTTGGATCACGTCCGGGGCTCGCCGGTCGGCCGTGTGATCCTCGAGTACGGCGACTACCAGTACCCGTACTCGCGGCAGGCGTTCCACGCGATCGAGCTGGTCGGCCAGCTGCTCGGCGGGAACGTGCGGTTCGCGTTCCGGCATTTCCCGCTGACCGGTATTCACCCGCACGCGCTCGCCGCGGCGGCCGCGGCCGAAGCCGCCGCCCGGCAGGGCCGGTTCTGGGATTGCACGAGCTGCTGTTCCGCCGGCGAAAGGCGCTCGAAGCCGGCGACCTGCGCGGGTACGCCGTCCAACTCGGGTTGGATGTGGCCGCGTTCGACCACGACAAGGCCGGCCCGGCGGTGCTGGCGCGGATCCGCCGCGACCTGGACAGCGGTCGGGCGTCGGGCCAGGTGCTGGCGGGGCCCACTCTGTTCGTCGACGGCGTCCTGCACCGCGGCGGCTACGATCCGCCCACCCTGCTGGCCGCTCTCGACGTGATGGCCTCATGACACTGCCTGCCCGCAGGCGGCGCATCCTGCCAATGCTCGCCACGATCGGGCCCCCACGCGTGGCGTGCCTGGGGTCGCGGAACGACCGGGTGAAGGGGGCACTGCCTGCGCCAAGCGCCTCATCCGCCGGGCCGCCACGCCGGCTGAGAGACCACTGTTGCGCGCTTGACGTGGCAGACGCGGCGGGCCAGGGTGGCGAGCTCGGCCGTCGTGGCGCATTCCGCTGCTCAGGTACACCAGGCGCGCGGGACGGCCGATCAGCGCGGTCAGCAGGTACGGGGCGATGACGTTGACCGCGAGGATCTGCGTGCCTGTGCAGACCCCGGCATTGTGGATCACCGCGTCCATGTGCCCCGGGCTGGTTCACCTGGCCGGCGACGCCGCGAGTCTCCTCGACGCTGGACAAGTCCCCGACGACTGCGGCGGTACCGCAGGCCGCCAGATCGCCCGGCTCGGTGAGCCGGGACCGGCTGCGCGCGTGGATCACCACCTTGTGACCCTGGCCGAGCAGATTCACGGTAGCTGCCCTTCCGAGGCCGTCGGCCAAGCCGGTGACGAAGACGCGAGTCACGCCTTCCGATGCTACGGCGGCGGGCAGCGGCTCAGGCGCGGGCCAGACCGGTGGCCGTCTGCTGGCCTGCCCCGGCTTCCTGGCAGGGTGCCCAGCGAATCCGGGCCGGGCGCATAACGCCGTGATCTGCGCATATCAACCGGTGATCGCCGAGAGTTCACTGCCTGCGCATATCCGCGGGTCGGCGCGCGCCCTTGGCACAGGAGCACCGGCCGCCACAGCGGTCTCCCCGCCGTTGTGGCCACTTCCCCTGGGAGCAGGTCCCGGCCAGTTCGCCTCGATCTGGCGGACCTGGTGACCGGCACCGGGCGGAGACCGTCCAGCCCGGCCGGTCAGAGGCTGGCAAGTCAAGCGTTCAAGGAGCCCCAGTCACTTGAACCATCGAGTGATAGGTACGCTAGTCCGGTGACCGAGAGAGCCCGCCCCGATGCCGGCGAGCAGCCGGTGAAATGGCTAACCGCCGCGGAAGTGGACTCCTGGCTTTCCGTGGTCCGGTTGATAACCTGGCTTCCCTGGTCGATCGATCAGCAGCTGCGGCGCGACTCCAACTTGGGCATGGTGGAGTACCAGGTCCTGGCCAGGCTGTCCCAAAACCCAGAGCAAACCATGCGGATGAGCTCGCTGGCCGACCTCGCTAACGCATCGCTGTCCCGGCTGTCGCACCTGGTCAAGCGCCTCGAGGAGCGGGGCCTGGTACGCCGCGAGCCCGATCCCGCAGATGGGCGGTTTACCAATGCCATCCTGACCGAGAAGGGCTTCCGGACACTCGCCGAAGCCGCACCCGGACACGTGGCGCATGTGCGATCGCTTGTCATCGACGTCCTGTCGCCAGAGCAGCTGCGACGCCTTGGCCGCGACGCGAACCGCATAACGTCGCGCATCGACACCTCAGAAGCCAGCTAGGCCACCAGCACGCCTGCCGGGCAATCGGGCGGGCGGACTCGTCCTCGACCTGCGTCACGCACCGGCACCGGTGCGGCTCCCGGCCACTCATGTATCTGCCCGGCCCGGCTCAGCTCGCCGCAGGTTAGAACATCAGGACGCAGCGCAGGTAGCTAGCGGCCGCCCTGCAAGGACTTGACCTATCAAGTCATGATGGTTTAACGTTCACATGAATCGTCAAGTCAAAACCGTGCGGATCAAGCGCGAAGGAGATTGTCATGGCGAAGTTGCAGCGCGTTGCCGTGGCCGCGGCCCTCGCCGCCGCCGCCGCCCTGGGAGTCGCCGGCGCCGCCGCGAACGCGGCGACGGCCGCCCCCGGGCACAGCACCCAGGAGGCGGCGTCGTGGGATGGCGGTGCGAGCGTAAAGGCGAACGAGCGGGTGGTAGAGGCTTTCCTCCAGGACGTCGTCAACGAGCACAACGGCGACCACGCCGCCAACTACCTGAACCCCGACATGCAGTGGTCCGGCGGCACCGTGGGCACGGTCACGGGCAGAGCCAACGTCGCCGGGCTGTTCGCCGGCGTGGTCGCCGCGTTCCCCGACGCGCACATCACCATCAATGACATCTTCGGTCAGCGTGACCAGGTCGTGGTGCG
>Ga0114129_10013165_pt1 | contig 11786 bp, 4 predicted proteins | sample RhiMetdeltSRZDD1_FD_80071 | JGI IMG/M metagenome (GOLD analysis project Ga0114129, IMG submission 80071) | Populus rhizosphere microbial communities from Tennessee, USA - Rhizosphere MetaG P. deltoides SRZDD1 (version 2) (version 2) | ecosystem: Host-associated > Plants > Roots > Rhizosphere >... | reverse complement strand
GGTGCTGCGGGAGGCCTATGTCGCCATGGCCGAGGACGTCCACCGCGGGGCGTTCGTCACCCCCGCTGCGGATTGGCTCCTCGACAACTTCCATCTCGTCGCGTCCGAGATCCTCGACGTCCGCCGAAACCTGCCGCCCGGCTACTACCGGGAGCTGCCCAAGCTCGCCCTGCGCGAGCTGGCGGGCGACGCCCGGGTCTACGCGATGGCCGTCGAGCTCATCCGCCACAGCGACAGCCGCCTCGACCGCCAGCAGCTCGTCCGTTTCATGAACAGCTACCAGAGCGTCGCTCCGCTCACGATCGGCGAGCTGTGGGCGTGGCCGAGCATGCTGCGGCTGGCCCTCATCGAGAACCTGCGGCGCCTGGCCGGGGAGCTCCTCGAGGCACGCGAGGCGCGCCGCGCCGCCGATGCCCACGTGGCCCGGATCGACGCCGCCGGACGGGGCCTGCCGCCGCGCCTGCCGAAAGACCTGCACACCGCGTACATCGTCCAGCTCCTCGAGCGGCTGCGGGAGTACGGGTCCCGATTCGCAGCCGTGCGCGGCGAGCTCGATACCCATCTCGCCGTGCAGCAGGTCACCGTCGAGGACGCGATCCGCAGCGAGCACCAGCGCGAGGCGGCCGCCCAGGTCTCGGTGGCCAACGTGATCACGAGCCTGCGCCTCTGCTCGACTCTCGACTGGAGCCAGTACGTCGAGGAGGTGAGCCTGGTCGAGCGCGTGCTGCAGCGCGATCCGGCCGGCGCGTATTCCCGGATGGACTTCCTCAGCCGCGACCGCTATCGGCAGGCCGTCGAGGAGCTGTCCGAGCCGACGGGGGAGGCGCAGCTCCGGGTGGCCCTGCGCGTGGTCGAGAGCGCGCGGCAGGTGGTGGAGGGCGGGCAGAGCGCGGATCGCGCGGCCCACGTCGGCCACCATCTCATCGGCCTCGGCCGTCCCGGCCTCGAGACCGACGTGGCGTATCGGCCCCGGCTCGGCCGCCGCCTGCGCCGGTCCCTCTTCGCCCACGCGACCTTCGTGTATCTCGGGCTGATCGCCCTCGTCACCGCCTTCCTCGTGAGCCTCGGCGTTTCCTACCTGCGCGGCCAGGGCGGAGCGGTCGCCACGCTCGTCGCGGCCGTGCTGCTGCTCGCGTTGCCGGCCAGCGACGCCGCCATCTCCCTCGTGCAGCGGTTGGCCGCGCGGTGGGCGCCCCCGCGCCGTCTCCCGCGCCTCGACTTCAGCGCCGGCGTCCCCGAGGACGCGCGGACGATGGTCGTCATCCCCACCCTGCTCACGAGCGTCGACGGCGTCGCCGACTTGATCGAGCACGTCGAGGTCCTGGCCCTCGGGAACCTCGATCCCCACATTCACTTCGCCATCCTCGGGGACTTCGCGGACGCCCCCGCCCGGGAGATGCCCGAGGACGAGGTGATCCTCGCGGTGGCCCGGGCCGGCATCACCGCGCTCAACGAGCGCCTGGGGGAGGGTCGCTTCTACTTGTGCCATCGCGCCCGCCGGTGGAACGAGAGCGAGAACGTCTGGATGGGCTGGGAGCGCAAGCGCGGCAAGCTCGAAGAGTGGAACCGGCTCCTGCGCGGCGCGACCGATACCAGCGATATGGTCCTCGTCGGCGACCCGGGTCTGTTTCCGAGCGTGCGTTATTGCCTGACCCTGGACTCCGACACGCGCCTGCCGCGAGACACCGCCAAGAAGCTCATCGGCATCCTTGCGCACCCGCTGAACCGGCCGCACTACGACGCCCGCGCCGGGCGCGTGACCGAAGGCTACGGCATCCTGCAGCCGCGGGTGAGCGTGACGATGGCCAGCGCCGCCGGCTCGCGCTTCGCCCGTCTCTACGCCGGCCACACCGGCGTCGATCCGTACACGACCGCGGTCTCGGACACGTACCAGGACCTCTTCGGCGAAGGGATCTTCACCGGCAAGGCGCTCTACGACGTGGACGCGTTCATGGCCGCCCTCGACGGGCGGGTGCCCGAGAACAGCCTGCTGTCGCACGATCTCTTCGAAGGGGTCTACGCGCGCACGGCGCTCGTGACGGACGTGGAGGTCGTGGACGATTACCCGGCGAGCGTCCTCGTCCACGCGCGGCGCTTGCACCGCTGGGTGCGGGGCGACTGGCAGATCCTGCGATGGTTGTTCCCGTGGGTCCCGTCGCGCTCGGGACTGACCCGCAATCGCCTGCCTCTCGTCTCGCGCTGGAAGATCTTCGACAACCTGCGGCGGAGCGTCGTGCCGCCGGCGACGCTCGCCCTGCTCGTTTTCGCGTGGACCATGCTGCCGGGGAGCCCGCTCGTGTGGACGGCCGCCGTCCTCGCCGCCATGGCCTTCCCGCTATACCCGCTCCTGCTCACCACCCTGGACGCGCGCCAGTCCCACCAGCCGTGGCGCGTCTTCCTGCGCACCTTGTCCGAGGACACGAAGACGACGGTTGCCCAGGTCGGCCTGCAGGTCACGTTCCTCGCCTACGACGCCTGGGAGAGGGCCCACGCCATCGTCGTGACCCTCGTGCGTCTCGCGACCAGGCGCCGGCTCCTCGAATGGGAGACGGCGGCGGCCAGCGCCGCCCGTGCCGCGGGTCCCGCGAAACGCACGGGGGCCGCGCTGTTCTTTGCCGAGATGATGGCGAGCCCGGCGCTCGCCGCCCTCGGCCTGCTGCTCGTCGCGCTCCTGCGGCCGGCCGCGTGGCCGATCGCCGTGCCCATCGCCGCCTTGTGGGCCGCCGCCCCGGCGATTGCCTATGTGCTGAGCCGCCCCGTCGTCGCGCGTCGCGCCGAGCTCGACGACGACGAGAAGGAATACCTGCTCGAGGTGGCGCGGAAGACGTGGCTCTACTTCGACAGCTTCATGGGCCCCGAGGATCACGGCCTGCCCCCCGACAACTTCCAGGAGGTTCCCGAGCCGCGGATCGCGCATCGGACGTCCCCCACGAACATCGGGATGGGGCTCCTGGCGACACTGGCCGCGCGCGATTTCGGCTTCATCGACGCCGCCGGCTTCGAAGCCCGCGTCGAGTCCACCCTGACCACCATGGAAGGTCTCGAGCGCCACCAGGGCCATCTGCTCAACTGGTACGACACGCAGACGCTGGCGCCGCTCCTGCCGCGCTACGTGTCCACTGTCGACAGCGCCAACCTGGCCGGCGCCCTCCTGATCCTCGCGGAAGGACTGCGGGAGGCCGGGCTCGCCGACCTCGCCCGCCGGGCGGAAGCGTTCGCGGACGGGATGAGCTTCGCGTTCCTCCGCGATCCGCAGCGGCGCATCCTCTCCATCGGCTATCGCCTCGCCGATGCCGAAGGCCCGGGGCGCCTCGATCCGTCCTACTACGACCTGCTGGCGTCCGAAGCGCGGCTGGCGAGCTTCATCGCCATCGCCAAGGGCGACCTCCCGCAGACGCACTGGTTCCACCTGGGGCGGCTCGTCACCAGCGTGCGGGGCACGCCGACGCTGCTCTCGTGGAGCGCGTCCATGTTCGAGTACCTGATGCCGCGGCTGTTCATGAAGAGCTACCCGGAGACGCTCCTCGAGACCACCTGCCGCATGGCCGTCCTGCGGCAGATCCAATACGGAATCGATCGCGGCGTCCCCTGGGGCATTTCCGAATCGGCCTACAACGTCGTGGACCGGCACGAGACCTACCAGTACAAGGCGTTCGGCGTGCCCGGCCTGGGGCTCAAGCGCGGCCTGGGCGACGAGCTGGTGATCGCGCCGTATGCCACCGCGCTCGCCGCCATGCTCGACCCCCGCGCGGCCGTGCGCAACCTGCGCCGGCTGGCCGCGCAGGGGCTGGACGGCGCCTACGGCTTCTACGAGGCGATCGACTACACCCACGGGGCGGCCGACGACGGGCCGGCGGCGGCGCCGGTCCGAACCACCGCCAAAGGCACCGTCGTCCGCGCGTACATGGCGCACCACCAGGGCATGTCCCTGGTGGCGCTGGCCAACGTCCTGCTCGACGATCGGATGGTCCGGCGCTTCCACACCGACGCGCGCGTGCAGGCGACGGAGCTGCTGCTGCAGGAGCGTGTCCCGCTCCGCTCGCCCATTACCGAGCCGCGTCCGGTCGAAGAGAGCCGCCGCAGCGGTCCCGCCCCGGCGCGGACCATCCGCCCCTTCCGCTCGCCGCACACGCGTTTCCCGCACGCGCAGTTCCTCTCGAACGGCAACTACACCGCCGTCGTCACCAACGCCGGCGGGGGAGCCAGCTTCTGCCGGGGGCGCTCGGTCACGAGGCATCGGGACGATTCGACCCGCGATCCGGGCAGTCAGTTCCTCTACCTGCGCGACGTCCGCAGCGGCTCCGTGTGGTCGGCCACGTTCCACCCGACCGGCAAGGAGCCCGACGACTACCGGGTGTCGTTCGTCTCGGAGCGTGCGACATTCGAGCGGCGCGACGACGAGATCGCCACCCACCTCGACATCGCGGTATCCACCGAGGACGACGTCGAGGTGCGGCGGCTCGCGGTCACCAACCACAGCGATCGCCCGCGAGAGATCGAGATCACGAGCTACGCCGAGATCGTCCTTGCCGCGCCCGCGGACGACCTCGCCCACCCGGCGTTCCGCAAGCTGTTCGTCGAGACCGAATACCTGCCCGACAGCGCGGCGCTGCTCGCCCATCGCCGGCCGCGCTCCTCCGACGATGCCGACGTGTGGGCCGTCCACGTCCTGAGCCTCGAGGGCCGCACGCAGGGGCCGGTGGAATGGGAGACCGATCGCGCGCTGTTCCTCGGCCGTGGCCGCGGCCCCGACGATCCGCAGGCCCTCGACGGGCGGCCGCTGTCGGGGAGCACCGGTGCCGTGCTGGATCCCATCGTGAGCCTGCGGCAGCGCATCCGCCTGGCCCCGGGCGGCTTCATGCGCTTGACGTTCGCCACCGGGATGACGTCGTCGCGGGAGACGGCCGTCGCCCTCGCGCAGCGCTACCACGACCCCACCTCCGCCGCGCGGACGTTCGCGCTGGCCTTCGCTCACGCGCAGAGCGGCCTGCGCCATCTCGGCATCTCCAGCGAGGAGGCCCTGCTGTTCGAGCGCCTCGCGTCACGGGTGCTGTACGCGGATGGGTCGCTGCGGGCGCCGGCGGAGCTCCTCGCCGGCAACACCCTCGGTCAGGACGGCCTCTGGCCGCACAGCATCTCGGGCGACCTGCCGATCCTGCTCGTGCGCGTGGTGGAGGAGGACGACCTGCCGCTCGTCCGCCAGGTCCTGCAGGCGCAGGAGTACTGGAGGCTGAAGGGCCTGACCGCCGACGTCGTGATCCTGAACGAGCACCCCATCGGCTACCTGGACGAGATGCACGCGGCCCTCACCGCCCTCCTCGACAACGGCCCGTGGCGGGCGTGGAAACATCGGCCGGGGGGCGCGTACCTGCTGCGCGGCGACCACATGTCGGCGCCGGAGCGCGTGCTCGTGGCCAGCGTCGCGCGGGCGGTGCTGAGCGGAGACCGCGGCGGGCTGGCCCAGCAGCTCGATCGTCCGTACGCCGACCGGCCGGAGCCGGCGGTGCTCGTTCCCGAGCTGCCGGCGCGCGTGCCCGCGACGCCAGGCGCCGGTCTCGAGATCCCTCCGCTGGCTCTCGGCAACGGCCTCGGCGGCTTCGCGGAAGACGGTCGTGACTACGTCATCGTCTTAGACGGCGATCGCGAGACGCCGCTCCCGTGGAGCAACGTCATCGCGAACCCCACGTTCGGGACGGTGGTCACGGCCTCAGGCTCCGCGTACACGTGGTCGGAGAACAGCCGCGAGAACCGCCTCACGCCTTTCGCCAACGACCCCGTCACCGACCCCACCTCCGAGGCGCTCTTCGTGCGCGACGAGGAGACGGGCGAGAGCTGGTCCGCCACTCCCGGGCCGCAACGCCGGGGGCCCGGCGACGGACGGTTCGTCATCCGTCATTCCGCCGGCGTCACTCGTTTCTCGCGGGTGACGCGCGAGATCCGCCACGACCTCGACGTCTTCGTCGACCGCGAGGATCCGGTGAAGTTCTCCCTCCTCACGCTCACCAACGAGGGTGATCGCCCGCGGCGTGTCAGCGTGGTTTCGTACAACGAGTGGGTCCTGGGGCCGCCCCTCGCCGGCTACAACACCCACGTCGTGACCGAGCTCGACGGTGCCGTGCTCGCGCGCAATGCCTACAACCGGGAGTTCGCCGGACGCGTGGCCTTCGCCTACGCGAGCGAGGCTCTCCGCTCGGCCACGGGCGACCGCGCGTCGTTCCTCGGCCGCAACGGCACCCTGGCCCGTCCCGCCGCGTTGTCCCGCACCGGGCTCTCGGGAGCCTTCGGGGCCGGGCTCGATCCGTGCGCGGCCCTGCAGGTGCCGATCACCCTCGTCCCCGGCGAGACTCGCCGCCTCGTCTTCCTCCTCGGACAAGGAAAAGACGCGCAGGAGGCGCGTACGTTGTGCGCCCGTCACGGCACGGTCTCGGCGGCGGAGAGCGCTCTCGCCGCCGTTCGTGAGAGTTGGGACGAGGTCCTCGACACGATCCACGTGCGCACGCCCGACGACTCCTTCGACCTTCTGACGAACCGCTGGCTTCTCTATCAAGACCTGAGCTGCCGGCTGTGGGCGCGATCGGCGTACTACCAGCTCGGCGGGGCCTTCGGCTTCCGCGACCAGCTGCAGGACGGCATGGCGCTGACGTTCGCCCGGCCCGATCTCCTCCGCCGGCAGATCGTGCGGGCCGCGGGCCGCCAGTTCCTGGAAGGCGACGTCCAGCACTGGTGGCACGAGCCCAGCGGCCGCGGCACTCGCACGCGCTACTCCGATGACGCGCTGTGGCTGCCGTTCGTGACCGCGCACTACCTGCGGAGCACGGGAGACACGGCCCTGCTCGACGAGCGCGTCCGCTTCCTCGAAGCGCCGCTGCTCGCGCCCGACGCTCAGGACGCGTATCTGCAGCCGCGGGTGTCCGCCGAGGACGGCTCCGTCTTCGAGCACTGCCTGCGGGCGATCGACAAGGGCCTGACCGTCGGCGCGCACGGCCTGCCGCTCATGGGCGGCGGCGACTGGAACGACGGCATGAACCACGTCGGGTGGAAAGGGCGCGGTGAGAGCACGTGGCTCGGCTTCCTGTTGTACGCCGTGCTGCGCGAGTTCGTGCCGCTCTGCGAGGCGCGCGGCGATCAGGCCCGCCGGGACCGCTATCGCAGCGAGGCCGGACGGCTGGCCAGCATGCTCGAGCAGACGTGGGACGGCGAGTGGTATCGGCGCGGCTACTACGACGACGGCACCCCGCTCGGCTCCGCGCAGAACGACGAGTGCCGGATCGACTCGATCGCGCAGTCGTGGGCGGTCCTCTCCCGCGCCGTGCCCGTGCGCTTCGCCGATCGCGCGATGGACGCCGTGCGCACGCATCTGATCCGGCGCGCGCAACAGGTCGTGCTGCTGCTGACGCCGCCCTTCGACAAGTCGGCCCAGGATCCGGGATACATCAAAGGCTACCCCCCCGGCATCCGCGAGAACGGGGGCCAATACACGCACGCCGCCCTCTGGGTGGTGATGGCCATGGCCGACCTCGGTAGCGGCGACGAAGCGGTGGAGATCTTCCACATGCTGAACCCCGCCAACCATACGCGGACGAAGGCGGCCACCCTGCATTACAAGGCTGAGCCCTACGTCGTCGCCGGTGACGTCTACTCCCATCCCGCCCACGCCGGACGCGGGGGATGGTCGTGGTACACCGGCTCGGCCGGGTGGATGTATCGGGCGGGGATCGAGAGCATCCTGGGGCTGCGCCGCCGTGGCGCCACCTTCGAGATCGCCCCGTGCATCCCGTCGACGTGGCCCGGCTACACGATTTCCTGGCGATTCGGCCGGACGCGGTACGAGATCGAGGTCGTGAACCCCGAGGGCCGGTGCCGCGGCGTCGCCCACGCCGAGTTGGATGGCGCGGGCGTCGATGCCCGGGCCGTTCCCCTCGTCGACGACGGGGGGACGCACCATCTCCACGTCGTGCTTGGCGCAGCCAAGCCCGTCACGCCCCCCGCCCTGAATCGCGACGCGATCACTCCGGCCTGACGGCGCGCCTCGCTCGATGAGCGCTATTGACCGGACGGGACGCACGGGACTCGTCAGACTCTCATGAGGAGGCCCTTGTGTTTGGAGATCTGGCTGCACCCGCGTTGTTCTTGATCGCCGCGATCGCGCTCTCCCTGCTGGGCGCGATCCCTCTGCTGGCCGGTTCGTATCGTCGTTCTACAGCGATCGGGCCCGAGCTGCAGGAGAGCGCCGCCGGGCGGGCCTACCTCGATCGCTTGTTCGGGCCGGCTCCGGCTTCGGCGGGAGTGAGCCGAGAGGGTTCGCAAAAGCCGTAGCCGCTGGCGCAGGCGGCCGCGTTGCGGCGCCGTTCGGTGGTGGCGACGGTCCGCGCGTCCGCCGGGCTCAGGCGAGCATGGTCGCAGTCGGCGCGTCCCTCCGTACAGGCGGACAGGTTCCGCTCCCGCGACCGGGCCGTGACTTCGGCGGCTTCCGCCCGGCTCAGATCGGCAAGGTTGCAGCCCTCCCAGCCGTTCGTGCAGTTGTAGACGTTTCGCTCGTGGCGGGCGAACGCGACGGCTCTGGCCTCGGAGGGGGTCAGGGCGGTCAGGTCACACGCCGCGGTCTCGTGCCGGCAGTCGTCTACCGTGCGCCTACGCTCAAGGGCGGCCATGTCGCTGACTTCGCGTGGCGTCAGGGTGGTCCGATCGCAGGGCCTCAGATCGCTCTGGCAGGTGGAGAGGTACCTCTCGCGATCGGCGGCCGCCACCTGCTCGGCTTCCCGCCGAGTGAGCCGCGACCGGTCGCAAGAGCTCATGCCGCCGCGACAATCCTCGACGTTCTGCGCGTGGCGGGCGACGGCGAAAGCGCGCGCCTCCCGCTCGGTCAACCGCGAGAGGTCGCACTGCCAATCCCGGCGGCAGCTCGCGACGTATTGGGCGTGTTCATCCGCGGCCGAGCGTGCGTCCGGCTCCGCGTTCACCACTGCCGGCGCGAGAGCCACGCAGGCCAGGGCCAGGACGCCTCGTCGCAGGATCGTGTTCTTCATGCGCCATCGTGGCCCCGATCGGGGCGGGCGTCTGTCCCCGATTGCTCGCGTCGCCGGCCCAACCCGAGGGGGCGTTGGGCACGGCGAGGAACAGGGACGTCTTCGTCAGTACATGTCGCCGCCGGGCATCCCGCCCCCGGCTCCGGCGGCCTTCTCCGTGGGGATCTCGCAGATGATCGCTTCGGTGGTGAGGAGCAGCGAGGCGATGGACGCGGCGTTCTGCAGGGCCGAGCGCACGACCTTGGTCGGGTCGATGACACCGGCATCGACGAGGTTCTCGTATTTCTCGGTGAGGGCGTTGAAGCCTTCGTCGCCCTTCATGTCGCGGACCTTGCCCACCACCACCGCGCCCTCGAAGCCGGCGTTGATTGCGATCTGGCGCAGGGGCTCTTCGAGCGCGCGGAGGATGATTCGGGCGCCCACCGCCTCGTCGCCTTCGAGCTTGAGGGCCTCCACGACTTTCGCGCAGCGGAGCAGGGCCACGCCGCCGCCGGGGACGATGCCTTCCTCGACCGCGGCCTTGGTGGCGTGCATCGCGTCCTCGACGCGGGCCTTCTTTTCCTTCATCTCGGTCTCGGTGGCGGCGCCGACCTTGATGAGGGCCACACCGCCGACCAGCTTGGCGAGCCGCTCCTGGAGCTTCTCGCGGTCGTAGTCGGACGTCGTCTCTTCGACCTGCACGCGGAGCTGCTTGACCCGGCCTTCGATGTCCTTGGTCTTGCCGGCGCCTTCCACGATCGTGGTGTTGTCCTTGTCGATGGTGATCTTCTTCGCCTTGCCGAGGTCCTCGATCTTCACGTTCTCGAGCTTGATGCCGAGGTCTTCCGTGATCGCCTTGCCACCGGTCAGCAGCGCGATGTCCTCGAGCATGGCCTTGCGCCGGTCGCCGTATCCGGGCGCCTTGACCGCGGCCACGCTAATGGTGCCGCGCAGCTTGTTCACGACGAGGGTGGCGAGAGCGTCTCCTTCCAGGTCCTCGGCCACGATCAGCAGCGGCTGTCCGGCCTTGGCGACCTGCTCGAGGATGGGCAGCAGGTCCTTCATGCCGGCGATCTTCTTCTCGTGGATGAGCACGACGGCGTTCTCGAGGACGACCTCCATGCGCTCGGGATCGGTCACGAAGTACGGCGAAAGGTAGCCGCGGTCGAACTGCATCCCCTCGACGACCTCGAGCGACGTCTCCATGCTCTTGGCCTCTTCGACGGTGATGACGCCGTCCTTGCCGACCTTCTCCATCGCTTCCGCGATGATGGTGCCGATCGTCTCGTCGTTGTTGGCGGAGATGGTGCCCACCTGGGCGATCATCTTGCCCTTGACGGGCTTGCTGAGCTTCTTCAGCTCTTCCGTCACCGCCGCCACCGCCTTCTCGATGCCGCGCTTCAGGTCCATCGGATTGGCCCCCGCGGTGACGTTCTTGCCGCCCTCGCGGTAGATCGCCTGGGCGAGGATGGTCGCGGTGGTCGTGCCGTCACCCGCCACGTCGGAGGTCTTGCTCGCGACCTCCTTGACCATCTGGGCCCCCATGTTCTCGAGGGGCTCCTTGAGCTCGATCTCCTTCGCCACCGTCACGCCGTCCTTGGTGATGAGGGGAGAGCCGAATTTCTTGTCGAGGACGACGTTGCGTCCCTTCGGGCCGAGGGTGACCTTCACCGCGTCGGCGAGGCGGCTCACTCCGCGCAGGATCGACTGCCGGGATTCGTCACCGTATGTGATCGATTTCGCCATTTGTACAGCTCCAATCGTTGCTCTAGGGGACGACTACGCCAGAATGGCCAGGACTTCGTCTTCGCGCAGGATCAGGACTTCCTTGCCGTCGATCGTGATGTCGGTCCCGGTGTACTTTCCGAAGAGGATCTTGTCGCCGACCTTGACGTCGAGGGCGAGCTTGGTGCCGTTCTCGAGCACCTTGCCCTTGCCCACGGCGAGGACTTCGCCTTCCTGGGGCTTCTCCTTGGCCGTGTCGGGGATGATGATCCCTCCCTTGGCCGTCTCCTTCGCTTCGATGCGCCGGACCATCAACCGGTCGTGCAGCGGACGTACTTTCATGTGAGTTCCTTTCGAGTTCCGTCGTTCGAGAGAGCGGGAACGTAAAGAGGGTACCAAGCCCGCGTGTGAGAATCTGTGCACATTTGCTCATGGGAGTCGGCCGGAGACCGCGTGGCGTGAGCAGTTCTGAGCTGAGAGCCCCGTGTCGAGGCTGATACCGTCGAGATCATGAGAGGGCCCCTGGGCGGCATTGCCTTCGTCGTGCTGATGGCGACTTCGCGTGCGGACGCGGCCGTTCCCTCAGTGTCGGTCGTGGTTCGAGCCGTGGCCGACGACGGATACGTGGTCGAGGGGGCGTTCGACGTCTCGGCGTCGCCTGAGGTCGCGTGGGGCGTGCTCACCGACTACGACCGGACCTCTGACTTCGTCAAGTCGGTGACGAGGAGCGTCGTTCGCGAGAGGGGGCCCGCCCACATCGTGGTCGAGCAGGACGGTGTGGCGCGCGTTCTCTTCTTCTCGAGACGCGCGCAGGTGGTGTTGTGGGTGACGGAAGAGCCGCATCGGGCCATTCGGTTCCGCGACATCTGCGCCCGAGACTTCAAGTCCTATGAAGGCCGATGGGAGCTTTCGCCCCGGCCGGGCGGTGTCCGCGTGTCATACGCCTTGAGCGCGGCCCTGAAGTCGAAGAAGCCGGCGTTCCTCATGAGAGGGGGGATGCAGAGAAGCACGCAAGACCTCCTGGAACAGGTGCGCACCGAGATGGGCCGCCGGTCG
>Ga0114129_10013163_pt1 | contig 11787 bp, 8 predicted proteins | sample RhiMetdeltSRZDD1_FD_80071 | JGI IMG/M metagenome (GOLD analysis project Ga0114129, IMG submission 80071) | Populus rhizosphere microbial communities from Tennessee, USA - Rhizosphere MetaG P. deltoides SRZDD1 (version 2) (version 2) | ecosystem: Host-associated > Plants > Roots > Rhizosphere >... | reverse complement strand
ATGATCGTGAGGTCGAGACGCAGCGACCAGTTGCGCAGATAGTCGAGGTCGAACTCGACGCGCCGCTGCATCTTTTCCACGGTCTCGGTCTCGCCGCGATAGCCGTTCACCTGCGCCCAGCCGGTGATGCCGGGGCGCACTTTGTGACGCAGCATGTAGCCGGCGATGACCTTGCGGTATTCCTCGTTGTGACTCACGGCATGCGGTCGCGGCCCGACTATGCTCATCGTGCCGGCGAGCACGTTGAGCAACTGCGGGAGCTCGTCGAGCGAAGTGCGTCGCAGGAAGCTGCCGAAGCGCGTCACGCGCGGATCGTTGCGCTGTGCCTGCGTGATCGTCCGGCCGTCCTCGCAGACGCGCATGGTGCGGAATTTGTAGACATTGATGGACTCGCCATACAGCCCGTAGCGACGTTGACGGAACAGGATCGGCCCGGGCGAGCTCAAGCGCACGCCGATGGCGAGTGCCAGCAGCACCGGCCAGATCACCGTCAGGATGCCCGTCGCGAAGACGATATCGCTGCCGCGCTTGAGCACGCCGTTCATGCCGGAGAACGGCGTCTCGCGAACTGCGAACAGCGGAATGCCGTCCAGGTCGCAAACCTGTGCCTGCATCGTGTCGAACGCGTACAGGTCCGGCACGAAGTATACGGACGCGGTCGTGTCCTTCAGCTCTTCGAGCAGGCGCGTGACGCGCTCGTCCGGCCGCATCGGCAGACAGATGTAAATACTGCTCACGCTGTTGAGCCGCACGTAGTCGGCGATGTCGGTCGTGCCGCCCAGCAATTGCTCTTCGGGCAGCCCCGGCAGCCGCTCGCTGTGGCGGTCATCGAAGAACCCGCGGAACGTACCCAGATGCGGATTGGCGCGCAGGCGGCGCGCGAGACGCGAGCCGACGTCGTTCGCTCCGACGATGACGTGACTCTGTAGGATCTTTCCCCGCATCGCCGAGAATGCAGCGTAGCGACGGAAGCCGACCTGTGCCGCCACGACAACAAACGGAGTAATCGCGAACCACGTAAGGATTACCCTACGCGAGAACAACTCGGTCACCTTCAGCGCGAACGCGAGCAGCAGTAGCGCCGCCGACACGAGCAGCCACTCGCTGAAGATGCGGTGGTTGAGCAGCATCGCGATGCCGCGATTGCCCGAGCTGTCGAGCACCGGGTCGCTCACGACCTGCGAGGAAATCAGGAACGCCAGGGCCGCGAGCGCCAGATAGTGCTGCGACAGCGGCAAGCCGTACGCCAGCACCGTCAGCAACAACGTCGCGACGATGACTGTCGGATTCAGGATGTGCCGCAGCAGAGCGACCGACGGGGGTTCGGCCGTTCCTCGCTGAATGCGTTCGATGCGGCGATACACGGGACGGGCCACGCTGCTTGCGTACGCTGGTGCGCGAATACCCTTCACATGCATTGATTCGCGCATGAACTCGTCGACGTGGCTGAAAACAACAGCTGACTAACTGCCCCGCGGCGTAAAAGTTCCTCGGGCAACAGCGCGTTCGCGGGACGCATGTTGGCCTGATGAGTCAACGTTGAAAACCTGTTGCTCTCTGCCGACGTCAGGCGCGCAAAGAAAAAGCGCGCATCGATCCCGATGCGCGCTTCGTTTGTAGGAAAGTCTCGGAGGCGGTGTGCTCAGCGCGCCATTTCCGGCGCGCGTTGCCCCAATCCTTCTTCTATTTTGTGCACGAGCTCGATGAGGCGCGGCCGCACATCGTTCAGCAGGAAGCTCGAGGAGACCTTGAACGCGGGTGCGCCGCAATTGATCGCCATCGGCGGCAGACCGTTGCCGGGTCGGAAGCCGACCGCGATGCCGTTGACGTCAGGCTGCCATTCGCCGAACGAGGCGCACACGCCGAGCTCCTGGTACATCGCGAGCGACTTGTCGATGCCCTGCTTCAACGCAGGCCACGCGACGTGATCGAGCTCCTTCAACTGGTCGAGCAGATCAGTGCGCTCGGTGTCGCCGCAGACCGCGAGGTATGCGCGACCGATGGCCGCCGTCCCGAGTTGCAGTCGCATGCCGACTTCCATGTTGAGCGACAGTACGGCGTTGCCTTTGCAGACTTCGATGCACACCATGCTCAGCCGTTGACGCGCGCCGAGCGCGACGGAGGTGCCGGTCGCATCCGCGAGTTCCTGCATCAGTGGACGCGCCAGGTCACGCACTTCGAAACGACCGAGCACGGCGCTGCCGAGCGCGAGCGTCGCAGTGCCGAGCCGATACTCGCCCGACTCTTTCACGTCGTGCAGGTAGCCCAGCTTGGTCAGCGTGTACGTGAGCCGCGAGACCGTCGACTTCGGCAAGCGACAGCGCTCGGAGATGTCCTGGTTGCCGAGCAGCCGGCTGCCGCTGCGGAAGCAGGACAGCACATCGAGCCCGCGCGACAAGGCCGTGACGAAATGCCGGTCCTGCTTGCCGACGCGCGGCCGCGCCATAACGTTGGCGCCGGCGCTGGCGCTTTCGATCATCCGGGTCGTATCTGAGGGTCTCGTCGCCATAACGGTATCCGCCCTTTGTTCAATCGCTGATGAATCTGGCCCTTCGTTGCTCAACCGGTGCGTGCGGCGCTCGCGCGCGAGCTCTCCGCTTCCTGCAGCGCCCGCCACTGGACTTTGCCAGTTGCCGACTTCGGCAGCGCGTCGACGAACTCGATCACGCGCGGGTGCTTGTAGACGGCCATGTTCTGGCGCGTCCATTCGATGATGTCGCTCTCGCTGACCTTGCCCTTGTGCCCCGGCCGCAGCACGACGACGGCCTTGACCGTCTCGCCGCGATGCACGTCCCGGGCCGCGATCACGCAGGCTTCCTGGATCGCCGGATGCTGGTACATCTGCGCTTCCACTTCCGCCGGCCACACCTTGTAGCCGGACGCGTTGATCATTCGCTTGAGGCGGTCGACCAGGAAGAAATAGCCGTCCTCATCGACGTAGCCGAGGTCGCCGGTGCGGAAGAAGCGCTTGCCGTCGAGCTCGATGAACGCCGCGCGCGTCGCCTCGTCGTTGCGCCAGTAGCCGCGGAAGATCTGCGGACCGTGCGACACGATCTCGCCGATCTGCCCTTCCGGCAGCTCCTTGAGAGTGTCGGGATCGATCACGCGCGAGTCGGTGTTGCAGACCGGGATGCCGAGGCACTGCCGCTTCGGACGGTCCGGTGGATTGATGTGCGTCGGCGCGATGGTCTCCGTCAGGCCGTAGCCTTCGACGTACGGCGAGCCGATCAACTGCTGCAGTCGCTCGCCGACTGCAGCGGGCATCGCCGCACCGCCGCCCGACATGCGCTGCAGTGAAGAGAGGTCGTACTCGGCGAGGCGCGGGTTCGCGAGGAAGTCGATCACCATCGTCGAGATCGCAGTCCAGGAGATCAGCCGGTACTTCTGGATGAGCTCCGCCGCCACGTCGCGATCCCAGCGGCACATCAGTACGATCGTGCTGCCCTGGTAGATAGGCGCGTTCATGCCGCCTTGCATGCTGGTGACGTGGAAGAACGGCAACACGACGAGCTGGCTGCTGTCCTGGATACCGTCGAACCAGACAGTGTTCACAACCAGCGTATGCATCACATTGCGATGTGTGAGCATGCAGCCCTTCGGCCGACCGGTGGTGCCGGAGCTGTACGGAATGACGCACAGATCATCCGGGCCCATGCGCAACTCACCCGGCTTGCGCTCCGCGGCGAGCGCGGCGCTCCACAGCGTCACGCCGGAATCCGCGATCGACTGCCGCGGCGCGGCCACGACCTCAGGCATGCGCAGCTGCGTCGCTGGTTTGATGTAGTCGCTGTACGCGGCGACGATCGCACGATCGAGCTTCGAGCCGAGCAGCGGCTTGAGCTGTGGATAGACCTCCTGTGCGACGAGCGCGACCTTCGCGCCGCTATCCTGCACGTAGTGCTCGAGCTCGGCGGTCACGCTCATTGGGTTGACCGGCACGACGATCGCGTTGGCGCGCAGGATTGCGTAGTACGCAACGATGAACTGCGGGCTGTTCTGCATCACGAGCAGTACGCGATCGCCCTGTTGCACACCGCAGTCGTGCTGCAGGTAGCCAGCGAGCTGCTCGCACTGCTGTCGGAACTGCGCGAAGGTCAGCGTGCCTTCGAAGAACACCACGAACGGCTTGTCCGGGTAACGCGTCGCTGCAACCGTCGCGTTGTAGAACAGGTTGGTCGCCGGCACGGTAAGATCGTGCGGCAGTGCCTTGGGCCAGAACTCGAAATACTTGCGGGACATGACTCCGCGGCTCCCCCTTGCGCCAGCGATGGAATTTCAGCGCCGAAGTGAGATTCCACAATGCGGGCGCTTATTCTGCCGACGAAGCTAACACATCTCGCAGGGCGCAACCAAGTCTTGTATGCAACGAATCGTCGATATAACCCGTTTGCGCCAACCGACTACGGTTCAGGGACTTAACCTAACTCGCCGAGGGGTTGAGCGAGGTTGCCGCCACCGGGCGGCGCCCCTATTATCCCGGTCCACTGTGAGAGAGAAGATTCTGCATCGCGGGCGTCTGACTCCACTCGAACTGAAAAGGCTGGATTTCCCATGGATCTGAACTTCACTTCGGAAGAGCTGGCATTCCGCGACGAAGTGCGCGCGTTTCTGCGCGAGCAACTGCCTGCCGACATCGCGCAGCGGATCAAGAGCGGCTTGTCGATCCGCGCGGAGGACTACACGCGCTGGCAGAAGCTGCTGTTCAAGCGCGGCTGGGGCGCGCCGACGTGGCCGAAGCAATTCGGCGGCACCGGCTGGAATCCGGTGCAGCTGCATATCTTCGACGAGGAGTCCGCCGCGGCCGGCGCGCCGCGCACGATTCCGTTCGGTCTGAAGATGGTCGGACCTGTGATCATGGCGTTTGGCAATCAGACGCAGCAGCAACGCTGGCTGCCGCGCATCGTCAACGGCGAGGACTGGTGGTGCCAGGGTTACTCGGAGCCGGGCGCGGGCTCGGACCTCGCTTCGCTCAAGACGCGCGCCGAACGCCAGGGCGATCACTACATCGTCAACGGCCAGAAGACCTGGAATACGCTCGGCCAGTACGCAGACTGGATCTTCTGCCTGGTGCGTACCGATCCGAACGCGCCGAAGCAGCAGCAGGGCATCTCTTTCCTGTTGATCGACATGAAGTCGCCGGGCATCACCGTGCGGCCGATCATCACCATGGAAGGTGCGCACGAGGTCAACGAGGTCTGGCTGGAGAACGTGAAGGTGCCGGTCGAGAACCGCATCGGCGAAGAGAACAAGGGCTGGACCTATGCGAAGTTCCTGCTCGGCCACGAGCGCACCAACATCGCGGGCGTCGGCGCGTCGAAGCGCGAGCTGCACCGACTGAAGGACATCGCGCGGCAGGAAATCAAGAACGGCCGGCCGCTGATCGAGGACCCGCTGTTCGCAGCGCGCATCGCTCAGGTCGAGATCGATCTGCTGGCACTGGAAATGACGCAGCTGCGCGTGCTGTCGGCGGAAGCGCAGAAGCGCGCACCCGGTCCGGAAGCGTCGATCCTGAAGATCAAAGGCACGGAAGTGCAGCAAGCATTGAGTGAGCTGATGATGTATGCCGTCGGCCCCTATGCCCTGCCCTTCGAGCGCGGCTCACGCGAAGAAGGCGACCTGCGCAGCATCGCCGGCCCGGCGTACGCGGCGCCGCTCGCAGCCACGTACTGCAATTATCGCAAGGTCTCGATCTACGGCGGCTCGAACGAGATCCAGCGCAACATCATCTCGCAGATGATCCTGGGGCTGTGAGGTTCCAGGGTTTATAGGTCAATCATGGATTTCAATTTCACCGAAGAACAGCAGCTGCTCGCCGACACCGTGCGCAGATTCGTGCGTGAGCACTATTCGTTCGAAGCGCGGCGCGAGATTTTGCAGACACCGGAGGGCTGGAGCCGCGACCTGTGGCAGCAGCTCGCCGGTCTCGGCCTCACTGCGTTGAACGTGCCCGAAGAGCACGGTGGACTCGGCGCGGGCCCGATCGAAACGATGCTCGTGATGAATGCGCTCGGCGAAGGACTGGTGCTGGCGCCGTACCTGAGCGCCGCAGTGATTGCTCCAGCACTGCTCAGCCGCATCAACGATGCGAAGGCTGCAGCGGAGCTCCTGCCTGCGATCGCGGCCGGCGAGCGCATCGTCATCGTTGCACACCAGGAGCCGAAGACTCGCGGCGAGCTCAATCATGTCGCGACGCGCGCCGAAAAAAGCGGTGACAGTTACGTGCTCGATGGCCACAAGAGCGTGGTGATGCACGGTGGCGCCGCAGACGAGCTGCTCATCAGCGCACGCACCGGCGGCAAGCCCGGCGATCGCGACGGCATCTCGATATTCCGTGTCGCACCCGGCGCGAGCGGAGTGAAGGTCAAGGCGTATCGCACGATGGACGAACAGCAGGCGGCCGATATCGAGCTGACCAAGGTGAAGGTGCCGGCGACGGCGCTCGTCGGCGCGGAAGGTGCCGCGTTCGCCGCGATCGAAGCGGCGCACGATCTCGGGCTGAGCGCGATCTGCGCCGAGGCCGTGGGCATCATGAAAGCCTTGAATGCCGCGACGCTCGAGTACACGAAGAACCGCAAGCAGTTCGGCCAGCCGATCGCGAAGTTCCAGGTGCTGCAGCACCGGATGGCCGACATGTTCCTGAATGCCGAGCAGGCCACGTCGATGAGCTATCTGGCCGCGATCAAGTGCGTCGACCCCGATGCGGGCGAGCGCCGGCGCTCGCTGTCAGCCGCGAAAGTCGCGATCGGTCAGGCGGGGCGATTCGTCGGACAGCAGGCAATTCAGCTGCACGGCGGCATGGGCATGACCGACGAGCTGATCGTCAGCCACTACTTCAAGCGCCTCACGGCGATCGACCTGACGTTCGGCGACACCGACTTTCACATCCAGCAGTTCGTCGAGCTGTCGGGCTGAAGCCCGACCTACACCACACTGCAGGTCAGGCTTCAGCCTGACTCCCCGATCAGCTCGGCGTCTTCTCCGACTCGTTCTTCTTCTTCACGGCGTCGCACTCCGCCTTCGTCAGCATCACGTAGCCCTTGCCCTTGCAGCTGTTCTGGCCCTGGCAAGAGCTCGTCGCAGTCGCGCACGCCGACTTGCCTTTGCACGAATTCGCGCCCTGGCACTTCACCTTCGCGTCTTCGGCGTGGGCCGGTGTCACCGCTACCGTGCCGAACAGCAGCGCCGCAGCCGTCGCCAGCGCCATGCCCGTGGTCTTGAGATTGGCCATCGAGAGATCTCCTGTACGCTTTGGTCCCACCGCCGATTGTAGCGCTCGTGCATTCAAGGTGGCGACGCGCGCCTTGCGAGATACGCTCGTGCCGCTGCTATTGCTGGCCGCTCGGTGTCGGCATCTTGCGTCAGCGCGAGCAGCTGCTCGTGGTACGCGCGTGCATCTTCTTCATGCTTGAGCAACTCTGCTGCGCGCGCAGCGCCTGCCAGCGAACGGAATCGATTCGGCACAATTTGCAACGAGGCCGCGAACTCCCGCTGAGCCTGCGCTGGCTGGCCGGCCTCGAGCAGCAGCTCACCGAGCAGCTCGCGCATCGGCGACAACCGGTTCTCCATCGCGACGTTCTTCTCTTCGCGATCCTCCTGATCTGCGGCCGCGCGCATGGATGCAATTGCCTTGCGTGATTTGCGTTCGGCGTGCGCGATCCATCCCTCGGCCGCCAGCGTGTAGATGTCGAGCTGCGCAGCCCAGTATGTCTCGTTCGCAGCCATGAGCTTGGCGCGCAGAGGCGCCAGCTCGGCGACGCTGCGTCGTGCCGCAGCTGGATCACCGGAACGCGCAGCACCGAGCGCGCGACCGAACAAGGTAACAGCCTGCACCTGCGGATACGGCGAGGGCGGCGGCATCAGGGCGGCCGCTTCCGCCCATTGTCCTCGCTCGATCGCGTATCGCACCGGAATCGCCGCGAAAGCAGTATGACCGGAGAGTCGATAGTCGCCCGGCAGCTCCCTCACCGAATTGCGCTCGTCGACGATCGCCTTCGCCCGCTGGTCCTGCCCGAGCTGCAGGTAGGCGTTCATCAGGAAGTCCAGCGAGTGATAGCGCGCTGGATTGGCTGCGACGTTCGCGGATCCCGTCGCGGAGCGTGCCGCATAGGCTCGCGTTGCGGCGTCGGATGCAAGGTCGGCGTCGATCGCTTCGTGCCACATGCCGAGTGTGGAAAAGATGTGTGACGGCATGTGCAGAGCATGCGGCGCAGACGGCGCAAGGGCCGCATAGCGACGCGCAGCCGGTAAGCCGCGCGCTGCAATCGGAGCGTAGTCGTAGCTGTGGATGATGAGGTGCGCGATACCAGGATGATCGGGCAGCTTCAGCGCCAACGGCTCCAGGATCGCGGCGGCTTTGAGCTGGCGGTAGTACGACTTGTCCGTCAGGTCGACCGCTTCGTTCAACGCCAGTGCGTAGAACACTGCGATCTCGGTATCGTCGGCGTAGCGCTCGTGCAGATTGCTCATCGCGCGTTCGTAGCGAGCCGTGCGCGTCTTCTGGTCGACGGTGTCATAGCCTTCGTAGAAGAGCGCGACTGCCTCGATCCACTGGCGTTCGCGTTCCGTCGGTGCATGCGCCGCGCGTGCTTTCTGGATCGCCTGCCAGCCCGCTTGCAGCAGCTCTTTCGAGAACGGCGGCACCAGCGGATTGGGTCGCTGACTCATCGCGATACCCCAGTACGCCATCGCGCACGTCGGCTCCGCTGCCGCAATCGCGCTGAAGGCCTGCACCGTCTCGGGAAAGAAGAAGGAGTGCAGCATTGCGACCGCTTGGTCGAACTGAGGCTGAACCTCCGCGCTGCACGAGGTCGCAAGATGCGCGGAGCCGAAGTGCTCCGCCGGTGAATGCTCCTGAGCCCGCGCGGTGACAGCGGCGAGCATGATGCAAAAACCGAGCGTCCACGCGACGCGCGTGTGCGCTCGTCCATTCATGGCAGGCGACTCAGGGGGAGCCGCTGCAGATCTTCAAGGTGACCCTTGCCTGGGACGTAGTTCACTTCGAGACGAATTCCCTCGGGATCTTCGAAGAGCAGCGAGTAATAGCCCGGCGCCCACGTCCCCTCCTCGGGCGGACGCACGATCTTCACATCGCGCTCGCGCAGGAACGCATACAGCGCGTCCACGTCCTCGCGCGAGCGGGCGCGAAAGCAGACGTGATGCAAGCCGATGCGGCGTTGATCGAACACCGCAGCGCGGTTCTCCGCCGAAGACCGGGCGACGGCTACCGCGGTCCGTCCTCCGATCATATAGAGGAACTCGGGGTTCTTGACGACGGCGTGCATGCCCATGAAGGCGAGCACTTCCTCGTAGAAAGGCATGGCCCGCTGCAGGTCGTTGACGGTGAGCTGGATGTGAGCGATGCCATTGATTTCCATGGATCGCGCTCGCGCCGGACACATACATACTATATAGACACCATTAACGGATTTCGCATCACGCCTGGGCGGATGCTCATCCGAATCCCCGATTTCTGCGTAGTGGGGGCAGGACGTGAGGAGAACTCGAATGCGCAGGCTGTTCGCCGCCCCACTACTGTTCCTGACCCTGTGGACCGCCCAGGGCCACACCGCCGACTCGCCGGGTGCCCGGATCGACTGGCAGCCGTGGTCCGACGCCGTATTCGAGCGCGCTGCGCGCGAGCATCGGTTCGTGCTGCTCGACCTCGAAGCAGTGTGGTGTCACTGGTGTCACGTGATGGACGAGGTGACCTATCGCGATCCGAAGGTCGTCGAGCTCATCCAGTCGCGCTACATCCCGGTCCGCGTCGACCAGGACTCGCGCCCGGACATTTCGCGCCGCTACGAGAATTACGGCTGGCCGGCGACAGTCGTGTTCAACGCCGAGGGCGACGAGATCGTGAAGCGGCGCGGCTACCTGGCGCCGCCCGTCATGACCTCGATGCTGGAGGAGATCATCGTCGACCCGAGCCCGGTCGACTACGGCGATGACCAGCCGATCGCGAAGTTCGCCGACAACCCGCTGCTGACTCCGCAACTGCGCCAGGCGCTGCAGCGCGCGTTCTACGACACGCACGACCCGCACCTCGGCGGCTTGAAGCAGTTCCAGAAGTTCATCGATCACGACACGGTCGAGTACGGATTGCTGCGTGCGAGCCAGGGCGATGACCGGGCCGGAGCCATGAACCGACGCACGCTGACGGCTGCGCTCAAGCTGGTCGATCCGGCCTGGGGCGGCGTCTATCAGTATTCGACGGATTCCGATTGGGATCATCCGCACTACGAGAAGATCATGGCGATGCAGGCCGAGCCTCTGCGCTTGTATGCGCTGGCGTATGGGCAGTTCGGCGACGCACGATACCTGCAGGCAGTCCGCGACATTCATCGATACGTCGCGTCGTTCCTGCGTAGCCCGGAAGGCTCGTTCTACACCAGCCAGGACGCTGATCTCGTCAAGGGTCAACACTCGGGAGAGTATTTTTCGCTCGACGATGCGGCTCGCAGGAAGCTCGGCGTTCCAGTCGTCGACAAGCATCGCTATGCGCGTGAGAACGGCTGGATGATTCACGCGCTCGCCACCGCATACACCGTGACGGGTGATCGCGTCTATCGCGACGACGCACAGCGCGCCGCACGCTGGATCGTTGCAAATCGCTCGCTGCCAGGCGGCGGGTTCCGCCACGATGAGCGCGACGCCGCAGGTCCGTATCTGGAAGACACTCTGGCGATGGGCGAAGGATTCCTGGCGCTCTACACTGCGACCGGCGCACGTGAATGGCTCGCGCACGCTGAGTCCGCAGCAAGTTTCATCGAGCAGCGCTTTCGCGGTTCGCAGCCCGGCTACGTAACGAGTGCGCCGCGCACCGCGTCGCGCCTGCAGTCGAAGTCGAATATCGACGAGAACATTCGGCTGGCGCGGTTTGCCAACCTGCTCCACCGCTATACCGGGAACGCGCACTATCGAGCTATGAGCGACTATGCGTTGCGCATGCTCGTGACTGAGCAGGTCGCGGATTCGCAGCTCACCGCGCCGGGAATCTTGCTGGCTGCTTTCGAGTCCGCGAACGATCCGCTGCACATCACGATCGTCGGCGGCAAAGACGACGCCGCGGCGATCGCGCTGTTCGAATCCGCAATTCGTTACGCTGCCGTGTACCGTCGAGTCGAGTGGTGGGACCGCCGCGAAGGCAACATGCCGAATCCCGACGTGCGCTATCCGCAGCTGCCGCGCGCCGCAGCCTTCATCTGCACGGACAGTACGTGTTCGCTGCCGATTTTCGATGCAACGAAGATCGCCAAAGAGGTTCAGCGCTCGGTGCGCCAGGTCGCGAAGAACTGACGCCTACTGCTTCTTCTGCTCGAGCTCCAGCTTCGGAATGCCGAACTGCCCTTCCAGCTCGTGCAGCTTGCGCATGTCGATCGAGCCGACGATGTTCACGATAGTGAACTCGCGCGGCTGGCTGGCGATGATCGCGAGACCGTTGGCGCGCTCCTGCTCGACCAGGATGTAGATTTCGACGTTCTGCTGTTCCTTGCGGCTCTTGACCTGCACCAGCTGTTGCCAGCCCGGTGCGCTGAGCTGCTTGCGCACCATGTCGACGTCGGACTTGGGATAGGCAAAGTCATCGTCGAACGTGTACTTCCTCACGTAGATGCCCTTGATGCCCTTGATCGCCTCTATCGCGGCTGCATCCTCCGGATCCGAAGCGTCCAGGAATCGCGTTGCCATGCCGAGCAGCGCGGCGTCGAGCGTGATCGTGACGCTTTCGCTCGCCTTGTCCGTCAGGCTGTCGAAGTTCGGCAGCTTCAGCTGACCGTTGGCGGCGAATGT
>Ga0114129_10013161_pt1 | contig 11788 bp, 8 predicted proteins | sample RhiMetdeltSRZDD1_FD_80071 | JGI IMG/M metagenome (GOLD analysis project Ga0114129, IMG submission 80071) | Populus rhizosphere microbial communities from Tennessee, USA - Rhizosphere MetaG P. deltoides SRZDD1 (version 2) (version 2) | ecosystem: Host-associated > Plants > Roots > Rhizosphere >... | reverse complement strand
GCGACCCCTTGCACCCCATACAAGTGCGCTACCGGGCTGCGCCACCACCCGAACTAATCCTCAATATCCATTTGGGGGTGCAAATGTAGCGTAAAAAACTGTTTTTCTGAAAAATATAAACTGAAATTTTTAAAAATCGGGGGCAAAAAAGAAGTTAACAGCCGTAAATTAAGTCTTTGGGCTGGCCGTAAGTACATGGTTAACTGTTGCGCAACTTTTAGACAACCTTTTGACTACGGATCAAAAGGTTTCAGGTTTGAATCCTGACGGGGTCACAAAATTGGTTCTCAATTACAAAACCCGCTCCGGTAGCTCTGGTAGCGGGTTTTATGTTTCTTATTGCATTTCACCTATTTTTAGCGTTTCATAAATCATTGACACTCAAAATTTATCCGGTTTGAATCCTGACAAGTTGTTAGGGCTTAGCTCAATGTCAAACTACCTTGAACAAATTGATTCTTTCAGATATGCGATGCTTTATGCAAAATTGAATGGAAAACTTGTAGGCGATATCTATGTGAACAGGAATGGAAGCACGATCATTACACTTTCAGCCGCTCCTTGATCTTCTTTCTGTGTTTCTCACCAAACACTATCAATGCCTGCATTACCTGCCAGGTTTCCCTCGCGTATTCGGTAATGGAGTATTCCACGGTAGCCGGTTTTGTTTGTTTTACTGTGCGGGTAATCAGCATATTTAGTTCCAGATCCTGCAGTTCCCTGGTGAGTACTTTAGGACTGATTTTTATCTTTTGCTGTAGGTCTGTAAAGCGCATGGAGCCGGGAGCCAGATTTTTAAGAATGCAAAATTTCCATTTTCCACGAAACAATTCAACAGAATCCCGTAAGGCCAGCGCCCTCTCTTTCCAACTGGTTTCATCGCAAAAATTTCCAGTCATATTTTGATTTTACTTTCCTAAAGGTAACGCATAGTGATAATGTCTGCAACTGTTGCCAACTTGCGAAAAATATAATATTAAATTATGCAAGCAATTCAGTTGGCCGCTACGGGCGGACCGGAAGTCCTTGAACTGGAAGAATTACCAGAACCTAACATCCAGCCCGGAGAGGTTTTGGTAAAAATAGATGCAATAGGGTTGAATTATGTAGATACATTAATCAGGAAAGGAAAATATCCTGCATTCCAATCCTTTCCGGCAATTATGGCCGGTGAAATAGAAGGCGTTATTACCAGTGTGAGTAAAGACATTACACAATTTCATCCAGGTCAGAGAGTCACAGGATATATACAAGCGGGGTATGCGCAATTTGCGACAATTTCAGCAGGGCAGCTTACTGTTTTGCCCGATGATCTGCCAATCGGCAAAGGCATGCTCATTCAACATTTAACTGCACAGAACCTTCTACACCAGGCGTCAGGTTACAAGTCGGTGCTGGTTACCGCGGCAGTTTTGTTATAGCGCTTTTCAACGAATCTACCAGGGCATTATCCAATTTCAAAATGTTGGCTGCTTCAATTGTTTTTGAAAAAACGATTGGAATTTTTCTTTGCACTAGGACCATGTACTGTTTCCAGCCCCTTCAACACCCTGCTTCCTGGTTTATTGCATTCAAGCGGATATTATTTATTGATATGATATGAATGAGTACAGGGCAGTGCGGTCATTCCGGAAAGGGGCAATCCCTATTTTACAGGATTTTGTAAAAAATGACGCATTAAATTTATTTTTACCATTAATTTACGGGTTTTACCACCTTATTCTGCAAATGAAAAATTAAACTAATGTATTAATTGAAAACTGCTCACTTCAATGATGGTCCAATTGATCTGTCTGCCCTGGAAAGGAAAGATTATGAATCGCTGTTCCATCAATACTATCAGTGGTTATGTCTGCAGGTGTATAAGATAACTGAAGACTGGCATGCCAGTGAGGATATTGTGCAGGATTTTTTTGTCAAATGCTGGCAAAACCGCGCCTCTATTCAAATCAGGGAAACCTTTGGCGGTTTTGCGGTTGTATCGGTGCGTAATGCCGCCCTGAATTACCTTAAAAAAGAAAGCACACGGCTAAAACATGAAACGGCTTCTTTCTCTACGTTCTCAGGGGAAGAAATGCCATCACCGGTCAGTGTACCCGATGAAACCGAGCAGCGTTACCTGCAAATAATTACTGCTATTAACAACTTACCTGAACAACGCAGGAAAGCTTTTATCCTAAGCCGGCAACATAATAAGAAGTATGCCGAAATCGCTGTTGAGCTGGGCATTTCCGTCAATACCGTCAAAATGCATCTTCGGCTGGCCTACCAGGAATTGCGCAACGTACTGAAACTGTTGCTGCCCTTTTTCTTTTTTTTCTTAAAAAAATGATAACACGATACACCCTTTTTTTAAAACCATTTGTCATATAAGGGAATTTTATGCAACAGGTACCACATCATATTAACTGGGAACTACTTATTGATCTGCTGGAAAAACCTGTTGCAGAAAGGCAGGGCCTTGTTGCCAGTCTTTCGGCCGAAGAGCAGGCGCTTATTGCCCGCCTGCAGCAATTAAAAGATGATCCTCTGCTCACCGGCGCCCTGCAACTGGATACCGTGCAGGCATGGGCGCGTATGATGGAAAAAGAAACAGCGCCTGTTCGCCGTTTAGTCGGGGGCTGGAAGAAATGGGTCGCTGCAGCCAGCCTGCTGCTGCTGGTGGGTGCAGGTGGGTGGTTATGGATGAAGTCTCGCCACACACAATCAGTGCAGCGCTATCAAACTGTAGCGCAGGCACTGCCCAATCATGCGCCTTCGGGTAAGGTGCAATTGATAACGGCCGACGGCCATGCCATTGAAATAGATTCAGTAAAACAACTCAAAGAGAAAGATGGAACACTGATACGCCTGCAACAGGGTACGGTTTCCTATCAGGGCGGTCAAAGCAATGGTATTGGGTCGCAAAGCAATAGTCCGCTGATGAATACCCTGGTTGTTCCCCGCGGATATATATACAGCCTCGTGCTTTCTGACGGTTCTAAAGTCTGGCTGAATGCAGATAGTAAAATATCGTTCCCGGTACAATTTGATAAAGCAGAAAGAAAAGTAGCTATAGAAGGAGAAGCCTATTTTGAAGTAGTGCACAACGATAAATGGCCGTTTACTGTGGCTATCGCCGGAGGAAGTGGGGGAGCCGTTAAAGTATTGGGTACCAGCTTCGATATTAAAACCTATGGAAAAAAGATTTATACTACCCTGGTAACAGGCAGCGTATTGTTTACGCCGCCGGTAGCCAACCCGGTGCGGCTTACACCTGATCAACAAACGGTTTTTAACGTAGCCGGTGGCGTTATCCAAACAAAAAAAGTGATTGCCGGCGATTGGATAGCCTGGAAAGATGATGACCTGGTGATGATCAAAATGCCGCTCGATGAACTGGCCGCCATACTGGAAAGAAGATACGATGTACAGGTAAGCTTTGCCGAAGAAAGATTGAAGAATATTCAATATAACGGCGCTTTCCATTTTACAGGAAATATTATAGATATATTAAACAGCCTTGAACAAACAGGGAATATTCTTTTTGCTGTAAAAAACAAGACGATCGTCATACTGCCTGCCAATGGGAAATAGCATCTGGTAATTTTTTAGAACCTTTTCCAGCCCAATCTAACTAACTAAACTATTGTTTTATGAGAACAGACCTTCTCATCGGGGATTTTTTTGCCTTTTTGTACAAACGGTTTCTGATAATGGCATTATGCCTGCTGCTGTTGGTATTGAACTACGGTTCCCAGGCTCAAAGTCAGCCTCCCATTTCCCAACATGTAACTATAAAAGTAAACGATGCTTCCCTCGACGAAGTATTGCAAATACTGCGCAGGCAGGTAAAATTGCAATTTATTATAGATGCCGGTGCTTCGGGTAAAGCAAAAAACCTAAGCCTCGATATGAAGGATGCGCCGGTTACGGAAGTACTCAATAAAGCGCTGGCAGGCACCGGGCTTGAATATGTGATCAATAAAAGTGTAATCATTATCCGTACAATCAGTTCCCCTAAACTCCAGGATACCTTTGTTAATGCGCAGCTCATACCCGTTTCCATTACCATTAAGAGCGAAGATGGCATGGCGCTGGGAGGCGCGTCGGTAACCGATGCCACAGACAATACCAAAACAGGCATGGCCGATAACAAAGGGCAATTGTTGCTCAACCTGCAGCCTGCGGCACGGCTTCGCATTTCATTTATCGGGTTCGAATCACAAGTGCTGTTTGTGAATAACCGTAAACAGATAACCGTATTGTTGAAAACAACCCAAAAAGCCGAGGACGAGGTGGTGATAACCGGTTATCAAAAACTGCGCGCCTGGGAATCGGTTGGCTCTACGGTCAAAGTAAAAGGAGAGGATATGCGCATTGCCGGTATTCCGCGGGTAGACCTTGCCCTGCAGGGACAGATCCCGGGTGTAAATATCACCATCCCCAACGGCACGGTTGGCTCCAATCCAAAGATCCGCGTACGCGGAACATCAACGTTGCTGGGTAACCGTGAACCCGTATGGGTGGTGGATGGCATCATTCGCGAAGATCCTTTTCCCTTTAAAGATCAGAATATTGATAATATATTAAATGCCGCCGATAGATCGTCTATGCAGGCCGGCCTCAGCATTATGAGCAATGGCATTGCCGGTTTGAATCCCGACGATATAGAAGATATTACCTTTCTGAAAGATGCTTCCGCTACCGCTTTATACGGTGTACGTGCCGCCAATGGGGTGATCGTTATCACTACTAAACGAGGAAAGGTGGGCCGTACCAATATCAATTTTCGTTCAGATGTGAGTGTTACAGAAAAACCAAACTATAATCGACAGAACCTGATGAATTCGTCGCAGCGGGTAGCCCTTTCCAAAGAAATGATTGAGAAAGGTGTGAACTATTCAACGCCTAACCAGCAGGGCGCTTCTCTTACAAAAGACGGGCCCCAGAACATAGGCTATGAAGGATTGTATTATCTGTATATCAGTAAGCAGATATCACAGGCGGAGTTCAACGAAGGGGTTACCCGCCTGGAGACGATGAATACCGATTGGTTCGACGAGCTGTTTCGCAATGCCATCAACAGGAATAATACGTTGAGCATTAGTGGCGGTTCAGACAAATCTACCTTTTACGGTTCAATGGGCTATAGTACTACGGCCAACAGCGCCATCGGTAATGACCAGAAAAGAATGAATGCACTCATAAACATGGAGTACCGCCTGAACAACAGCATGCGCTGGCATATCGGCCTGCAGGCAAACGCAACTAAAGTAAATGGTTTTTATGCAAATGTAAATCCTGAGCAATATGCCTTATATACGAACCGCGAGCTGGGGGCCGATCAGATTTACTCCACCGTTAAAGGATACACGTATGTTCAACTGGCCAATGGCGCATACTCCACCATGGAGTCGAACCTGAAATACAATTTCAGGAACGAACTGGCACATACCGGCAATACTACAGAAAGCAGGGGGATACTATTCAATACCGACCTGCAGGTAACACTTACAAAGGATTTGAGTTTTCAAACCCTGTTTTCACAAAACCTCGACCGTAGTACGCAGGAACGATGGGCCGATGAAAACTCCTATTTTGTAGCGCAGATCAGGGGCGCCAATATGGGTGAACTGCCTAAGGGAAGCGCCTTTGAAAAGGCCTCTGTGCTGGCCCGTGGCGGTGTGCTGGAAAGAGAGGACATGAACCGCGACGGTTATCTGTTTCGCAATTCCTTAAATTATAATAAAACGCTTGGGGGCCATCAGCAACATAGCCTTGCCCTGATGGGTGGCTTCGAAATGCGCAGCAATACATACAAAGGCGTTGCTGTCAAGAACTATGGCTATTTTCCCGACCGTGGCGATGTGATAGATTATGATTATTCGATAGCGCATCCGGGCCAGCCGGCTTCAGATGCCTTTGCAGATAAGTATTATAATAAACGCACCAATACCCTTACCAATTTTGTATCTTATTATACCAGCTTAACCTGGTCGTACAAAAGAAAATATACGATCAACCTCAATGGCCGCAGCGATGCATCTAACCGCTTCGGCCAGTATACCAATGCCGCCTTTAATCCGGTATGGGCCATTGGCGCCCGCTGGGATGTGCTGGCAGAAAAATGGTTTGAACACCGGTTACAATGGATAAACGCTTTCACTATACGCAGTTCATTCGGCTTCCAGGGTAATATCGTGGATAATGTAGGCCCCACCCTGATAGCCCAGTATAACTCACCGGTATACAACCCCCTGAACGGTGAATCGTACCTCAACATCAAAACAATGCCTTATCCCGATCTGCGCAAGGAAAAAACGCGTACCTGGAATGCGGGCATAGATCTTTCGTTTCTTGACAACAGGGTGGCTGTTACATTTGACTATTATTACAAGTATTCAAAGGACCTGATCTCGCAACGAACAGTGCCTATCGAATACGGGACCATGCAGATGTATGTGAACGGCAGCGATATGACCAATAGGGGCTACGACCTGTCGCTGCGGGTGATCCCGGTAAAAACGCGTGACTGGCTATGGAGCCTTCAGTTCAATACCAGCGTGAACAAAAACAGCGTGGTAGATCCCCGTTATACGCCCAACATTAAAACGCTTACCAACGGAACGGCCCTGGTAGGTGGTTACCCCGTAGATGCTTTCTGGTCGTTTCCTTATGCGGGGCTCAATCATAATACCGGTCGGCCCATGTTTAAATACCTGGATGTAGATACCAATTCTGCAATACTGAAAAGCCCCGATGCTACCAATTACCTGGTGTATAGCGGCAATTCAAATCCCCGGATAAGTGGTGGCATTAATACTTCGTTACGTTACCGGAATTTTTCGCTGGCCGCATCTTTTAATGTACAATTGAATTATCACCTGCGCCTGAATCCTGTTATGATGGCGGGTAAATATGGACAGTACCAGGCGCCGGCGCCTGATAAAAATGCCAGCTCGTTCCTGGTAAACCGATGGCAAAAACCCGGCGATGAACAATATACCGATATCCCTGCCATTTATGCCTCCGATGAATATGTTAAGGGTAATCTTTTTAACGACCAATCCATTAGCACCCTGTCGGGATCGTGGTACCGGTATAGTATGTACAACTACAGCGACCTGCGCGTGGTGAACGGTAGTCACCTTCGCTGCAATAACATTGTACTCTCTTATGTTTTTAAAAAGCAGCAACTGAGCAGGCTCAAAGTCATTAACCAACTTTCGTTTTCGGCCAATGTGACCAATCCCTTTGTTATTGCAAGCAAAAAACTGCACGGCCAGGACCCTGAAGTGCTGAGTGTTGACGCAAGCTCCATTACGCCTACTATGTCAAGAATGAGAACGGTGTCGTTCAGCCTGAATGCCGGATTTTAATGTTGAATGCAAGACTAAAAAAACTATTATGAACAAATATATAACCATCTCCCTTTCTGTGGCAGCCCTGTTGTTGTTCACTGGCTGCAGGAAATTTTTAAAGGAAGCATCACAGGATGAAATGACCCCCACCACCACAACTTCCATAAACGAATTGCTGGCAAAAGAGGGATATCCTTATGTAGCCACCGCCGCAAGCGCGTCTGACGGCTACTCGCTGTGTAATTACCTGAATTTGATGGATGATGATATGCATATGCAGAACATCGCTACAAACACTGCTCTCAACAGTTATGTGAAACCGTTTTATAGATGGTCCGACAATGTATACGAAGAGGCAGCTGTTGGTTCAGCCGGCGGCGCCATAAACCCTTATCAGAGTTTATACAACCGCATCAGGGGCTGCAACGTAGTAATGGATATGTTGCCGGAAGTAAGCGGCCCGGACGCCGATAAAGAACAAATAAGAGGCGAGGCGCTTGCGTTACGGGCTTATTATTATTTAATGCTGGTTAACCTGTATGGCTGGCCGTATAACGATGCTGTACACGACAAAAACACCAGCCTGGGCGTGCCCATCATCAGCAAAGGAGATATATCCGATAAGGCCGTTGCCCGCAGTACAGTAAAACAGGTGTATGATCTTATTACCGCTGATATAGAAAATGCCATATTGCTATTGGAAAAAAAGAAAAGTATATCTACCGTCTTCAGGATCAACTACCGTACCGCCTGGTTACTGGCCTGTAGAATTTACCTGTATATGGAGCAGTGGAATAAAGTGATTGAATATACGAACAAGTTGATTGGGGAATATCCCCTGCTGGCCGATCTGAATGCACGCACCCTTCCGGTAGCGCAGATTGTAAACGGTAATAAAAATGCCAGTTTCCTGGAGCCGTCGAATGTGGAAATACTGTTTATGTTCAGCGGTTTGAGAAGCGGCGATCTGGACATAATAAACATAGGTAACTACTCTTATTCGTGTATAGCCTCTACGGACCTTACCAGCCAGTTCGAAACAAATGATATGCGGTTCGGTGTGTATAATTCTACGAATCCGCCGCCTAATTTTTTCCTTACTATGCTGAGCGGTTATTACATTAATTCAAAGGTTTATTCCAGCAATGGCCAGGCCAGCCGCAGTTTTCGGATGGCAGAGGCATATGTAAACAGGGCGGAAGCATACATCCGCACAGCCATTCAGGGCGGTGATGCTACGTTTTTGCAGAAAGCTTTGGATGATTTAAATGCCCTGCGGGTAAAACGTTTTATAGCAGGCGCGTCCAATGCCATTGTTTCATTGGCATCCCTGAATAACGACCCGAAACAGGTACTTCGGTTTTGTTTAACCGAAAGAAGAAGGGAATTCAGCTTTGAAGAGATGCGCTGGTTCGATCTGCGCCGATACGGAATGCCATCTATTGTGCATACGTTCAATCCTAATGAACCGAGTATTACCAACGCGGCGCTTCCGGTAGAAACCTATACATTACCACAGGGCAGTGATCGCTATGTAATGAAAATTCCCCAAAATGCACTGGATGCAAATCCGGCGCTGATTCAAAATCCATAAAAACGGGCAAACAGATCTCTTTTCAAAACTATTCTAAATCAGCTATTATGCACGCTCTCAATAATACTTTCACGAAACTGGTTTTTGGGGTAACAACAATTATTTGCAGCACCGTAATGATGCTGTCGTGCAATAAAGACAACAACCCCACCCAGGTATCGGAAAAATCAGCAACGCGCTATCAGCTACCGCAGGGCAATGCTTCCTTTGATGCGGAGATCCTGAATGTATTTCAAAAATACGACAGCTATATCCTGTATAAATTTTCTGACATTGATTTCAATTACCAGTTCGGCTTTAACCTGGCAAACCCACCTGTTGGTTCCATGAACGCGACCGTTGGCCCGGTGGTCATGCGCGGCGGCGATTCCATTGCCATACAATCGGCGCTCGATTTTATGAATACGTACTGGTTTAGCTTTTACCCGGACGATTTTAAGAAAAAATACCTGCCCCAGAAGATCTTACTGGCCGGGCTTATTTATACTACACGCTACAACGGTACCACCAAAATATACGATACCCCACGGGTAAACCCTTATACCATTCCCATCGAAGGCGTTGATCATATCACCTTGCCTAAAATTGATACCGCCTTCAATAGTTATCCGCTGGCTTCCAAACTGCTGCTGAAAGCAAAATTGAACAGCCTGTTTTTAAAGCACCTGATGTACCCTGTTATAAATACGATTCCTGCCCCGGTGCCGGTGCCGGCCGAATTCTTTAAAGTAAGCGATTATTCGCTGGGTGGCATTACAAGTGCGCTGAAATATAAATATGGATTTGATACCCTTTCTCCGGCGAGCAGAGCTCCTACGCCCATATTGGATATGGTTGGGTTTTTAGATTCCATCTGTGCAAAATCAAAATCACAGCTGGATGCATATATGCTCAATCCAAACGTAGACGTGCTGGGACTTACCAGGCGCAAGTATGAGCTGTTGGTGAATTATTTTAAAACCAACTACAATGTAGATATTCAGGCAATAGGAAATAAACAGGATTAGGCGCAGTAATATAACAATCAACTAAATGAGAAAACTAATTATATCATGTATTGCATGGTGCCTGTACTATGGTGCAACGGCACAGGGAATAACATTTGAGCATGGCAATTTTGCAGCGGTATGCGCCAAAGCAAAGGCAGAAAAAAAGCTTGTTTTCATTGATGTTTATACTTCCTGGTGTGGCCCCTGTAAACATATGGCCGCAACGGTTTTTAAGCAAAACAATGTAGGGCAGTATTTCAATAGTCAATTTATCAACTATAAAATAGATGCTGAGAAAGGAGAGGGTAAAGCACTGGCGGCAAAATATAAAATACAATATTATCCTACTTATTTATTTATCGACGATAAAGGGGCTGTTTTTAATAAAGCCGTTGGCAATTGCAAAGACTCGGTTTTTCTGGGTATTGCCGCAAAAGCAAGGGAAGAATTTACCAATCCCAACAGCCTGCCACGCATGCAGGCACAGTATGCTACCCGAAAAAAAGATACCGCTTTCCTGCGCCGGTATATTACAAAACTGATGACCAATAATATGCATGCGTTTGAAGAAATTGAACAATACTTATTTGTACAAACCGCCATGCAACCCGGCAGCCCTGAAATGATGGCATTTTTAATACAATACCCCAGGGAACTATACTATGGCAGCAGGGCCGGGCAGGTGTTGGAAAAATACAGTGAAAGCTTTCGGAAGGTTGCTGATAGCGTACAACGGGAACAACTGGAGTTTGCCAATAATATGCTGTTGAGCAATACACGCATTTACGCCTTTTACGCCAAAAGTGAAACGGTGGTGAAAAGGTATATCCATGAAACAGAAAGCAGGTCTTCTTCCCGGAAATCATTTTATCTCCGGGAAGCTACCTGGCTTGACTTTTATTCGACCACCGGTAACCGGTCCCGGTTTGGTTGGCTGGCCAACCAGTGGCTCGACAGCATCTGCGCACAACTAAAACCGGTAGATCAGGGCACAACTGGTAAAAACATAACACCAGAACAAAAGGAGCAAGCATCGGTCATGCGCCTGGGAGGTATGATCGTATGTGATAACGCCAAAAAATACCTCGAACATTTCCGGGATGAAAAGGATGTAATGCAAAAAGTGCTGCGCTGGGTAAAAACCGGGTTGACGGTATTTCCGGATTACTCATTCGCTCTTGCTTTTTATGCCAACCTTTTATACGAAAACAATGATACGGCCAATGCCATCCTCATTAAAACAAAAGCACTGAACAGCTTTCCCAGGGGAAGTCTTCACCGCAATATTGTGCAAACCAACCTGGAGCACATGCAAAAAGGAGAGCAGCTGGAAGAAGAATAAAGAAAGAGCATACAAGATCCGGCATTCCTAAACCGCTTAATTAAACATTTTAATTTAAAAGCAAAAATTGACAATGAAAATTGTAAAACATGCCCTGTTCATGTTATGGGCATCTGTTGCTGCAACTGCCGGTATATCCCAGGGGCGTATAAATATGGCCGGTACAGGCGATACTTCTTTACCAAAAGCACCGGTGCGGTCAGTTAGTCAGCCAAAGCCTTATAATGAAGTAATTACGGCAAAGGCAAAAACGCAAAGAGGCTTTTTTAATGTACATAAGGTAGATGAAAAATATTATTTTGAGATACCCGATTCCCTGCTGCGCAGGGACCTGCTGGTGGTAAACCGTATAGCTGCCGCCGCCCAGCGCAATGGCTATGCCGGTGATGAGATAGGGGAAAATGTTATTCAATTTGAAAGGGGGCCGAACAATAAAATGTTCGTAAAAAGCATTTCCTATCCCGATCGCGCAAATGATAGTACAGAAAACGGGCTGTACCGTTCCTTCCTCACCAATAAT
>Ga0114129_10013160_pt1 | contig 11789 bp, 11 predicted proteins | sample RhiMetdeltSRZDD1_FD_80071 | JGI IMG/M metagenome (GOLD analysis project Ga0114129, IMG submission 80071) | Populus rhizosphere microbial communities from Tennessee, USA - Rhizosphere MetaG P. deltoides SRZDD1 (version 2) (version 2) | ecosystem: Host-associated > Plants > Roots > Rhizosphere >... | reverse complement strand
CTTTTTTTGGTAAGTCCGAATGCGCTACGGGTGGCATAATAAAACGAATCGTTATACAGGCTTTTCAGTGCCGGTATATTATACGCTTCCATTTTTCCGTTGCGTATAATTACATTCAGGTTTTGATGGGTTTGATAGGAGAAGTACCCTCCGTTTATTACAATATAAGGGTTGCCCTCCATGGCATAATATTCCGAGGGCGTATAACATTTACCCCGGCCGGTTTGCGTGGTAAATTCAAGGTGCTTGTCTTTAAGACGTATTTCGGCGCACCAGGCTTTAAATGGTCTGCCGTTTAATGAATCGGTAGTTTTAAAAATGCGGATAGATTTTGGCAGGCTGTCAAAATCGTTACTCACCTTCTTCCAATGCAGCTGTGCAAAACAAAAAGAAGTTGTTAGCAGGAACAGCGTGATGAAGGCAAGACATTCTTTCATTTAATATCGAATATTGAATGTAGAATGATGAATTTCGAAGTAAAAGCATTTCATCATTCACAATTGGTTATTCGTTATTCAATATTTCCTTTTGCTTCAGCCATTGTTCTCTTCCATAACCGGGTATTACATGACGATCGCTGTGATAAGATGAACGCACCAGCGGACCGCTTTCAACAAAATCAATTCCCATGTTATAACCGGCTTCGCGGTATTCGGCAAATTCATCGGGATGAACAAACCGCAATACAGGCAAATGTTTTTTTGTAGGCTGCAGGTATTGTCCTATCGTAATTACATCTACCCCGCTGTTGCAAAGGTCCTGCATGGTTTGTAACACTTCTTCCTTCTTTTCACCCAGGCCCAGCATAATGCCGCTTTTGGTGCGCATGCCGCCCTGTTTAAGCACTTTCAGCACTTCCATGCTGCGGCGGTATTTGGCCTGAATACGAACCTGCCTGGTAAGGCGTTCAACTGTTTCAATATTATGCGATACCACTTCAGGTGCGGCATCGATAATGCGTTGTATATTTTCAACCTCTCCTTTAAAATCGGGGATCAGTGTTTCGAGTGTAGTATTGGGATTTAATGCTTTTACTGCTTTAATGGTATTGTACCAAATGATGCTGCCGCCATCTTTCAATTCATCTCTGTCGACCGAAGTGAGTACGGCATGCTTAACCTTCATCAGGTGAATGGTTTCTGCCACGCGTTGCGGTTCATCCCAGTCAACCGCTTCGGGACGGCCGGTTGCAACGGCACAAAAACCGCAGCTGCGGGTGCAAATATTACCCAATATCATAAATGTGGCCGTTCCCTCGCCCCAGCATTCGCCCATGTTAGGACAATTACCGCTTTCGCAAATGGTGTGCAGCTTATGGGTATCTACCAGGCCGCGCACATTGCGGTAACTTTCTCCGGTTGGCAATTTCACACGAAGCCAGTTAGGCTTTTTAACGGCCGAAGTCGATTCGTTCACATTATTAATAACGGGTAATTCCTGCATATGTCTTTTATTCTTAATTAAACCTTATTTGCGTGTCAGGAATATTAACAACTCCCGACCAAAAAGGTTTAATTGATAGATTGCTAACAAATTGATTTATACCAGACTATACCACCTGAAAAAAGCGGTAATATAAAATTAATGGCAAAAATAAGGAATAAGTAATAAGTTCTAAGTTGTAAGTAATAAGTCATAAATAAAAAGTCATAAGTTTCAGGTACTAAAACTTATGACTTACAACTTATTACCTAAAACTTACTTTCGTCGCCCGAGCAGCAGCGAAATATATGCGTTGAAGAAAAAGTTCTTTTCGGGATTGTAGGCCATCTGGGCTACTTTGCTAAAATAGTATTCGGCATTTAATCCAACTTCAATGGCCGAAACCGTTTCATTGAACCGGCCATAATCAAAACGAAGGGCACCTTTGGCATGTAAACCGTATTTAGGCTGAACCTTATCCCATCCTACGGTAAAGCCCGATCCACCCTGCTCCTGGTAGCCGCTGTCGATAATTTCGGGATATGTTTTGCGGTAACGTTGCTGTGCTTTATCAACAATGTCAACATAATATGGTTTTTGTAATCCGATAGCAATACCACCTGAATAGGCGGCCATTACAGCTACGCCGTTTTTATTGCCTTTACCGCCAATGATGCGTTGCTGGCCGACGCCGAGTTTTACCTGGTAAAAATTATTCAGTTTGCCATAGATCACGCTGTTGAAGTTGAAACCATTCAGCAGCGAGGTGCGTTTTTCTTTCTTATGCTTTTTTTCATTTATTTCTATCTGAAAAATATTGGCAACCCGTGCACTTTTAAAGCGACCAATTTCGTAGGAAATTCCATACCCATCGGTATTTAATTTCAGTCCGAATGCATTTTGTTTACTAAAAATAATTTCCCCTTCTTCCTCCTGCTTCAGCAGGCTATTAATCCTTTCGCGTTTGGCTGCCTGTTTGTCTTTTTTCGATGTTGGCGATTTTGGTGTGGGGTTATCCTGCGCCCATATAGTGGAGGCAAGTGTACCAGCCAAAAGCAACAAAACAAATTTCTTCACTGGCTATGTTTTGATTATTAAACGTAAATTTAAGGTAAAAATATACATAATGACCTCAACAGTAATTTACGAAGGAAATCTGAGAACGGTTTGTACGCACGTAAAATCCGGTACCGTTATTGAAACTGATGCGCCACCCGATAACCAGGGCCTGGGAGAACGTTTTTCACCAACCGACCTGGTGGCAACCGCCCTTGGAACCTGTATGCTTACCATTATGGGTATTAAAGCCCGGGATATGCAGGTTGATTTGAAAGATGTAAAAATTGAGATTGAAAAAATAATGAAAGCCGATCCCCGCCGGATTGGTGGTATAAATTTAACATTTCATTTCCCGGATACATTACTGGTAGATGAAAAACAAAAAACTATTCTGGAACGCGCTGCCAATACCTGCCCGGTTATGTATAGCATTCATCCCGATATTGAAGTGAAAGTGGTTTTTAACTGGAAACCTGAGATGATTGTTGGGTAAGATGATAACATTTGTTGATAATATTAGCCGGTGGGTTTCCATCGGCTTTTTTGTTTAAGAACATCAAATCCCAATACTCTTTTATCTCTTTTTTCTCCCGGTCCTGAGCGAAGTCGAAGGAAGCCATATATTTGGCCCCAAATTGCTATATATGAAAAAATGGTCATCACTGTTTTTTATTTGCTTATCTCTCGTATGCCATGCCAATATTCGCCTTCCGGCCGTTATCAGCAGCAATATGGTGCTGCAGCAACAGTCGACCGTAAAGTTGTGGGGCTGGTGCGGACCCGCCGAGAAGATTGCCGTTACAACTTCCTGGAACAACAAAACTGATACTGCTGTTGGTACCCGCGATGCCAAATGGCAAATCAGCATTCAAACCCCTGCCGCCGGCGGACCTTATACAATTACACTGAAAGGGTGGAATACCATCGTACTTGAAAATATACTCATTGGCGAAGTGTGGGTTTGTTCGGGTCAATCGAATATGGAATGGAGTTATAACAATAAATTAAAAGATATTGCCGACGAACTGCCCACCTGTTATAATACTAATATTCGTTTTTTTCATATTCCAAAAACCACCGCCGAATATCCGCAGGACGATTGCGCTGCGCAATGGACGATCTGCGATTCAAATACCCTGAAATCGTTCAGCGCTGTGGGCTATTTTTTTGGTAAAAAGCTCAATAAAGACCTGAACGTGCCAATCGGACTGATCAATACCAGCTGGGGCGGCACACCGGCAGAAGTATGGACCCCCGAAGAAAAAGTAAATAATGACGCCGAATTAAAAAGTGCAGCAGCGAAACAGGAGCCCAAAGCATGGTGGCCTTGTTTGCCGGGCGCAACCTACAATGCCATGATAGCACCGGTCACTAATTATGGTATTGCCGGCAGCATCTGGTACCAGGGCGAAAGCAATACCGGTACGGCCAGTACGTATAGTAAATTGCTAACAACCATGATCGACTCATGGCGCAAGGCCTGGAATAAGGACTTTCCGTTTTACTTTGTTCAGATAGCTCCCTATAAATATGGCAACAACTACATCGGCGCCCTGCTGCGCGAACAGCAAACCAAAGCTATGGCGTATCCGAATACCGGTATGGTGGTGATCACCGATCTTGTAGCGGATACGGCGAACATACATCCCACCAATAAGCATGATGTGGGCGCCCGATTAGCCAACTGGGCCCTGCACGACACGTATAAAAAAGAAGGCTTTGCTTACAAAAGTCCCCTGTACAAAAATATGGAGGTGAAAAAAGGTAAAGCTTACATCGAATTCGACAATGCGCCCAATGGATTAATGGCAAAAGATAAAGTCATTACCGAATTGTATGTGGCAGGCAGCGACCAGCAGTTTTACCCGGCCGAAGCAAAAATTGAAAAAGATAAACTGGTAGTATGGAGTAAGCAGGTAAAAGAACCGGTTGCCGTTCGGTATGCATTTGGCAATACCGCCATAGGTAACTTATATAGTAAAGAAGAATTACCGGTTTGTGCGTTCAGGACTGATAGCTGGGACGTGAAGTAATAAGTAATAAGTTGTAAGTTTTAAGTAATAAGTAAGTTCCGGGTTCTAAGTGCTGAATTAGTTTTAAGTTAACCCCAAAACATAGAACTCAGAACTTACTACTTAAAACTTTACTTACAACTAATATATCCTTCCCCTGCCTTCGGCAGTATCAATTAATTTTTGGGCAAGCATGTCGTCAAAAACCTCCTGGCGGTTAGCCAGTACCTGGCGCAGCAGATCATGAATAGTAATGATGCCGGCAAACTGGCTTTGGTCGTAGGCTACGAGGTAACGCGCTTTGTGTTTTGCAATCAGGGTCATACATTGCTCAACGGTGTCGGTTAAATCAACCACCGGCATATCGACCGTCATTACATCTTTTACCTGTGCCGAGTTGCTCGACCGGCCTTTTAAAATTACGTTGCGGCTGTAATCGCGTTCACTAAAAATGCCTTTATATTTATCTCCATCCATTACGATCAGGTAACTCATATTTACCTCATCCAGTAAATGCAGGGCATCGATGACCAGGGCAGTAGACTGAATGATGTTTTCAGGACGGGGTTTGCTGGCAATTAAGTCGTCGACAGTTCTCATGAAATGATCTTTTTTATTTAAATATCGTAATTTATTTTATACAAACTGATAAAAATCAGTGGTAGCGATGTTATAAATCACGTGTGAATTTACGAAACAGGCGGCTAAAAAATCATTGATTTTTTTTATGCCGGCCCATATCAAAAAACGGATCATGAACATAAAAACTGGTATCGGGCAGGTATTTTAACCGTTCCTGGAAATACTGATTTAAAACAACCCTGAACGTATTTACCGGCGTCATGGAATCGTTTAACGCCGCGTAGTTTTTATCATAAAAGTAGATGGCGTTTAAATTGTCGAAAAGCCTGCCTGTTTTATTCGGTTCTGCATATTCACTAAAACCATGATCTCCTTCCAGTACAATAATCTTGTTAAGGGTATCTTTTTTTAAAATCGAGGTGATGGCCTGTTTTACCAGTTGCCGGCTGTATATCAGCTGGTTCAGGTAATCTTTTTTGACCGACTGTGTTGAGCCGGTATTGTTTTCATCTTTCAGCGTACCATCTTTATTAAAATAATAAGGATCGTGGGGCAACATAATGTGGCAATACACAAACCGGGGGGCAGATTGCTTTGCCGATAATACCGATTGCAATCCGTTCATATTTCCATACACATAATCGTTCAGGTAAACAGCTCTTTGCTGCTTAAATGGTGATGAAAACCCTAATAGCCTGTTGATAAAAGTATTGCCCGTAACATTCCACGCCACATCATTATTAATCCTTCCCGCAAGGGTTTGCCTGTACAGTATCTGAGCGTTCATATCGTAAAAGGTGCGGCTCAATGCAGGGTGATTTTTCAAATCAAAAATGGAGTAGTTGAATATCTGGTACCCTCTTGTATGCAGATACGGGATTAACCGGCTTTGGGAAACGGTTTTGTCGCCCTTTAACAGGTCCTGCGCAGTAAGCACCTTGTTGTTTAGTTCGCCGGTTAAATAGGAAAAGTTTAAGGTAGAAGCAATGGAGAATGGTGTAACAGGATAATTGCTATTTGACCGGGTTACCGGGTAAAAACCTTTTTCATGCAAAAAGCTGTCGAGCTCTGCATTGTTATAACCAAACTCTTCATTTAAACATTTCGAACTGGTAAAGCCATCAAAAACTATAAAATAAATATTAGGACCATTAATTGCACGGGTTGTAATATTTAAAGGATCTGTTTGCGATTTTTCAAACAGTATATTCTGATTGGTTTTGGCCGATATAACATTAACAGTAAGGGCAACCAGCTCCCACATCACTAATATACCAATAGTAATTTGAACGTATTGGCATAAACGGTAAAATTGTTTGTTCGATTTTTTTAACAGGAGCAGAACGCCTGCAATAAGTACAGGTATAAAAATCAAAAAGAAACGGTATCTGTTAAAAAAACTGCCCGGTAACAACTCTTTGGTCATATCCTGTACCGAACCAAAAAACAATAATATGACAACCAGAAAAGTGGTGAACAGAACAACTTTTGCCTGGTCTTTAAAAATATACCACACCCCCAATGATGCCATGGCAATAAAAAGAAAGTAATAAACAGTAAATTTTACTGATACAGGAAACGGGATAAGTCCGAACCAGGCGTTATTTTCATGAAGAATGAAATAAAGAACCAGCAAAACCGGGTAAAAATAGATGGTACGGGAGATAATTTTCGGGAACGGAAGCATTATAAAAAAATAAAATTAGCCTGTAAAAAATACAAAGTATAGGAAAATCCGGCATATCGCACAATACATTATCCTCTAAACGTATGGCCGGAATCGTTTATTTTCGTACCAATCAAATGCCAAACACGTATGACTACACAGGAATTATTTGAACAAGCCGTAAAAGACAGCAAAACCTTAGCCGAAAAACCAGATAACGATATTTTGCTGCAATTATATTCGCTGTACAAACAGGCTACGGAAGGCGATGTAAATGTTGACCCACCCGCCAATGCGTTCGATTTTGTGGGCAAAGCCAAATACAATGCCTGGGCTGGTTTAAAAGGCAAAACAAAAGAAACGGCCATGCAGGATTATGTTGACCTTGTAGCGAAACTGAAATAAGTTGTAAGTTTTAAGTAATAAGAAGGCCCCCGGCAAAATATTTATTTTCTCCTTGTTATTGCCCCTTGGGTTTTGGTTTACGGCAGATGAGTTATATAACATTGGCATCCCCTGCTGAGGTTTGTAAAACCTGGTTATACACCTCGTTGATCTGACGGCCAATTTCGGAATAGCTGAATTGTTGCCGGGCATTTTCGGCTATTGTTGCCCTGTTATACCGATTATAATTGCCCATCAGTTGCTGCATCGATTGCAATAAAGCGGTTTCATTGCCCACCGGTACCAGCATACCATTACTGTTATTGATCACTTCGGCAATGCCGCCCGTTTTTGTTGAAATTACCGGTAAGCCGCAGCACAGTGCTTCGATTATAACACAGGGCATATTTTCAATATTGCTGAATAATATCAGTGCATTGGCCTGCCGCATGTTCAGTGCTATTGATTCGTAAGAAAGCTGCCCGGTAAAAAAGATGGCCGTATTTAATAATCCCGAACGTTTAGCGGCTTCAAATACTTCTGGTGTATAAGGACCGGCCAAAATAAGTTCAGTGCCGGGTTGTTGTTTATGTAAGGCACAAAAGGCCTGTATAATGCCTGACACATTTTTTCGTGACCCCATTTCCGATACATGAATAAACCTGAATTTTTGTTGTGCCGAAGGCGCATAATAAAACAAACCGGTATCTGCCACATTGTAAATAACTGTAAAGTCTTTTTTTATTACCCGTGCATTTATTTCATCGCCCAGGTTTTGGCTAACCGGTAGAAGCGTCCTGGCCTCTTTAAATACTTTTTGTGTGTAATGTTTAAAATAAAACGAACGACGGCTGAAACGGTCAACTAATTCATCATTATAGATGGCAAAATGTTCGGTGCACACATATTCAATGCCATAGGTTCGTTTTAGCCATAATGCAATTAATCCGGCTTTAACCGGCACCTGTACATGCACCAGGTCGGGCTTTCCATTTTTTTTAATAAAGCTGCTGATTAACTGTTTGTAAATGCTGAAATATTTTTTCCAGGATAGCAGGCGCGGTAAAAACGAACTGCTTTTGTAATAGGCAATGGTTTCGTGCAAATTTCCGTTTTGCGCGAAAATAGTTTCCAGGTTGTCTTTCAACGACTCATCCTTTACCACAAAAAAAACATGAATTTCTGCATATATCGATGTGGCCTGCGCCATCCGTTGAATGAAATCACCGTCGAAAGGCGCTGTTTTATTAGGATACCAGCTGGGCAGCCACAATATTTTTTTCATAAATAGTATAAAATTGAAACCTGAACAGGTTGCCGGTCAATAGTTTTTAAAATATTATGTTTGTACCTGTTTTATGGTATTTTAACGGCAAAACTCATCAGGTTGTCAAACTTAAAGAAAAACTTATCATATTATTTTATTCTATCCCTAAGCCAGCTTCTTTTTCCGCTTATTTCTATTCCTTATATTTCCCGGGTGTTAGATCCGGCGGGTATTGGAAAAGTAAGTTTTATCGATTCGTTAACCTGGTATTTTATCACATTTGCTGAATTTGGTATTGTAACTTATGGTATTCGTGAAATTGCCAAAAGTAACAATGACCCTGTATCTTTAAAAAGGCTGTCGGGTGAACTTATGGTTCTACACATAATCAGTTCTGCTATAGTACTGGTGGTTTATATACCTGTTGTTTTTTTATTGTGGTATAAGATCGGTGATATCAGACTCGTTTTTTTCTCCCTATCATTTTTTTTGATGAGTTTTTTTTCATGTGAATGGTATTTTGTGGGTAAGGAACGTTTTTGGTTTGTGGCTGTGCGCAATCTTACCACCCGGGTTTTTGGACTTATTTCGATATTTTTTTTGATCAGGCAGCAATCTGACTATTATATTTATTACGGTATTATTACCTGTACGTCAATAGCAGTAATATGCTGGAGTGCTATCACTCTTTTTAAAGAAGTGCCTTTATCTTTCAGGAACCTGGAATGGAAAAAACACCTGCGGCCGGTTTTTGTAGTTTTTCAGGTTACTATGCTCTCCGGCGCAATGATATGGTGCGACAATATATTGCTGGGATTCTTAGGCGGGGCCGTTGCTTTGGGCTATTATGCATTTGCAACAAAAGTTATTCGTATAAGCGGGGCGCTTATAACAGATAGCCTGTGGGTGTTATATCCAAGAGTAATAGCTCTTTTACAACAGAAAAACCAGGAAGGATTTGTAAACACCAATCTGCAATCTATCAGGCTTTTCATCACGCTGTCTGTACCATTAAGTATAGGGCTTTTTTTACTTGCCAGGCCATTTACGACATTGTACTTTGGACCAGCTTTTAATAGGGTATTTATTAATATTAAAATACTTGCTCTATATCCGTTTATAAAATGTTACAGCCTTTATCTTATCAAACAATTGCTTCAACCTTTTGGGCACGATAAGCTGGTGGTAAAAGGACTTTTGGCAGGTTTTATTGTATTGGTGGTAAGTATGCTGGGCCTTTGCCCCCTTTGGCAGGATGCAGGGGCCAGTGTTTCATTGATATTGTCGGAAATAGTTACCGCTGCTTATTTTACCTGGTGGTTACGAAAAAGATATGCTCATATACAACTTTTTGATTTTATAACATTGTTGCAGGCTGTAGGCGCTTCTTTATTATTTATCCCTGTTGTGTATATTACACGCCGCATAGGCATACAAACCCTGCCTCAGTTTTTCATTATGGTTGTGGCCTGTATAATAGTTTATTTTGTTGTTCAGCTGGTAATTTGCCGCAATAAGTTGCTGCTGCAGATTTACCGGTCTGCGTTGAAAACTATAGGAATCAGTAAAAACGCGTAACCGGTTGCCCTATTATATACCTTTATACAACTGTCAACTAAAAATTAACAACTATATATTAGTGATTTGTGTATATGGCAAAGAATACAAAGATCAATAAAAAGATTGCTACAGACGAAACAACGGGTTTTGGCACCAACAATGCCCTGTACGGCGGACGTTTGCTGAATAAAGATGGCATGCCGAATATTAAAAAAACCGGCATCCGGTTTTTTGAAACAGTAAGCTGGTATCATACCCTTATTCAAATGCCGCTCCTGAAATTTCTGACATTTATTTTTCTGTCCTTTTTACTGTTTAACCTTTTTTTTGCAAGCATTTATCTGCTGATCGGAATACAGCATTTAAGCGGCATGGTGGCTATAACCAGATCAGAAAAAATTTTAGAAGCATTTTTTTTCAGTGCCCAAACGTTTACAACGGTGGGGTATGGCCGCATTAGCCCCACCGGATATCTTACCAGTTTTATAGCCTCCTTTGAAGCATTTTCGGGCTTGCTTTTTTTTGCCATCGCTACCGGTCTTTTTTATGCGCGTTTTTCCCGGCCCCAGTCTTTTTTACGGTTCAGTCAAAATGCACTGATTGCCCCCTATAAAGATGGCATCGCGCTGATGTACCGCATGGCCCCGTATAAAAACAACCGGCTAACAGATGTAGAAGTGACGCTTACGCTGGCAATGGTGGAGAATGAAAATGGCAAATCGGTGAATCGTTTTTATCCTTTGCCTCCCGAAATCCACCGGATTACTGCTTTATCGTTAAGCTGGACTCTGGTGCATGTGATAAATGATAAAAGTCCGCTGTATAATTGGCAGGAAGAAGACTTTAAAAATTCAAAATATGAAATACTGGTTTATGTGAAGGCCTTTGATGATACCTTTTCAAATACGGTAATGGCGCGCACTTCGTACACTAATGATGAAATTGTTATCGGGGCGAAGTTTGTTCCTATGTATCATCGTTCCGAAAAAGGGGAAAGTACGATACTTGAGATGGATAAGTTGAGTTTGTTTGAAAAAGCCCCGCTGCCTGTTCTATCAAATCCTTTGCAACGATAATTCCAACTGAGCCAGTTCCTGTGGCGGAATATCTTCTTCCATTTTTCTGAAGATAATTTCATCTTCAAAATAACTGTGCTGGTCAACCAGCTTAATAAAGGCTTTGTATAAATAGTAACCATCGTCGTGCATGGGTAACCTTTCGGCCAGTAAACGAATGGTATCGTGATCGCGTTTCAATATGTTGATGAAATCGTAACTGAAGTGATGCTTCAGCAAAAAAGGAAATAATATCGCCTCTTCTGCATCCACATGCTTTTGCAGCTCATTTCTCCAGAATTGAAGTATGTTCTGCCGGATGGTTCTTTTATCGCGTTGCTGCTGGATGTCTTTCATAAGTTCCCGGCATTTCAAACGGTCTTCTTTATGCTGCCAGGATAGTACCCTTAGTGCCTTTGTATGTTCCATAACTATACCTCCTTGACAGGCAAAAACAATAATCAATCCATAAGCCGAAAATGGGGAAAAATTTAGGGCGCCTTTAACGGTTTGTTTACAGTTATTCCCAAAATTTAATTGGGTAATTCATGCAATTATCATCCTCGTCGGTTAAATGTTGCCCAATTTGATCAAGCGCTTTGGGGCTCAGCACTTTTTCTGCTTCGGGGAAATAGATCCGTTCTTCGAACCGTATATGTTGTTCCAGTAAAGTGGCAAAAGAGGCAATGTATTCTTTTGTGCAGGCGCCTGTTTTTAAGGTGTCTATAAACAACCGTAACTGACTGTGTTCGTGTAACAGGCGTTGTGTAAGTGAAGGATCG
>Ga0114129_10013159_pt1 | contig 11790 bp, 15 predicted proteins | sample RhiMetdeltSRZDD1_FD_80071 | JGI IMG/M metagenome (GOLD analysis project Ga0114129, IMG submission 80071) | Populus rhizosphere microbial communities from Tennessee, USA - Rhizosphere MetaG P. deltoides SRZDD1 (version 2) (version 2) | ecosystem: Host-associated > Plants > Roots > Rhizosphere >... | reverse complement strand
TGGACATCGAGCCGCTCGAGCTCGCCACCGCCGACCAGGTGAGCGACAAGCTGCTCGACGACCTGATGCAGCAGGTCGCCCTTCTGCACGGCGCGGGCATCTCGCACGGCAGGCTCAACGCGAGCAACGTGCTCGTCGTCGACGGCGCGCCGATGCTCGTCGATCTGTCAGCCGCCACGCTCGGGGCCCCGCAATCGGCGCTCGACATGGACCTGGCGGAGCTCCTCGTCGCGTGCACGATCCTGGTCGGCCCGCAGCGGGCCCTGAGCAGAGCCGTTGCCGCAGGCTGGGGCGATGCCGTTGCCCGGGTGCTGCCGTACCTGCAACGCGGGGCGCTGACACCGCACCTCCGGGACCTCGCCCGCACGCACGAGGTCGGGCTGAAAGAGCTTCGCGAGCAGGCTGCCAAGGTCACCGGTCAGGAGGTGCCCGAGATCGTTCCGCTGCGGCGGATGCGGCCGCGGGACCTCGTCCTCACCGGCGCGTTGGCCGCCGCGGCCTACCTGCTGATCACCCAGCTCGCGAAGATCGGGTTCGGCACGATTGCCCACGAGCTGGGGCAAGCCCAGATCGCCTGGGTCGTCTTCGCACTGATCGTCGCTCAGCTCACCTTTGTCGCCGGAGGCGTTTCGTTCCGCGGCGCAGTGGCGACGCCCCTCCCACTGCTGCCGTGTTCCGTGCTCCAGTCCGCGACCAAATTCGTCAATTTGACCGTGCCGAGCTCGGCCGGCCGGATCGGCATCGACGTCCGCTTCCTGCAAAAACAGGGTGCTTCGACACCCGAGGCCTTCACGGCCGGGGCGGTGGACGACGTGTCGGAAAAGATCGTCGAGATCGCGCTCGTCCTACTGACGCTCCCGTTCGTGCACATCGCCACCAATGCGAGCGACCTGAAGGGCGGGGTGCCGTCCGGACGCCTGATCGTGGCGGTGCTGATCGTCCTCGGGCTGATCGTCGTCGCGTTGCTGTTCGTTCCGAAGATTCGCGCGAAGGCCTTGCCGCCGATCCGCAACGCGTTCGCGGCGCTGTGGGCGGTCGCTCGCAACCGGCAGAAACGACTCGAGTTATTCGGCGGGCAGCTCGGCGTGGAGGTCTTCTATGCGCTCACGCTCGGCGCCGCCTCACTGGCCTACGGCGTTCATCTCACCTTCGCCCAGCTCCTGCTCGTGAACACGGGTGCGTCGGTGTTCTCGAGCCTCATCCCCTCGCCGGGAGGAGTCGGAACGGCCGAGGCAAGCCTGACCGCCGGGCTGGTCGCAATGGGCGTCGACAACTCGACCGCCTTCGCAATCGCCCTCACGCACCGCCTCTGCACGTACTACTTACCCCCAATCTGGGGGTACTTCTCCCTGCGCTGGCTCGAGCAGAAGGCGTACATCTAGGAGCCCTAGGCCGGAGCGCGTAAGGGCGGCGGGCTCCCGCCCTGCGGAGCCACGCGTCCGGCTGTCTTGAGTAACCAGGCGACGAGGGCGCCGAAGACGAAGCCGCCGACGTGGGCGAAGAATGCGACGCCGCCGCCATTCGCGCTCGAGCTGAAGATTCCGACGTTCGCCTCGTACAGCTGGTAGAGGAACCAGAAGCCGAGAAAGAACCACGCCGAGATCCGCACCGGGAAGACAACGATCAGCCCGAACACGGTCGAGCTCGGGTAGAGAATGAAGTAGGCGCCGAGGACGGCGGCGATCGCGCCGCTTGCCCCGAGGTTGGGCACTCGCGCTTCCGCCGCGGTGCCGAGGGTCAGGGTCATCAGCGCCTGGGTCAGGGTCGCGACGAAGCCGCCGGCGAAGTAAAAGGCGAGGTAACCGATGCGCCCGAAAGAGTCCTCGACGTTCTTGCCGAAGACCGCGAGGAAGAGCATGTTGCCCAGGATGTGATCCCAGCTGCCGTGCAGGAACATCGAAGTGATCCAGCTGACGCCCCACGGCTCGGGACCGTGGCAGGAGCCGTTGACGGTGCAGGGGTAAAAGGAGGCGTGGAAGACAGACGACTGCAGGTGCGGGAGCTCGTAGAAGAGCCACACCGCGAAGTTGGCGACGATGATCGCAACGTTGACGATCGGGAAGCGACGTGCAGGGATCCCGTCGGAGAGCGGAAGCACGCGTTAACTCTCTCACCTCGCCCTCGCGTGCGCTATCCAGGACATCGCTGACCCTCTGCGCAAAGACGGCAACCGTGTTCTGTAACGGCGGCCGGAATAGGATCGCTCGTGGGCGACGGGCACGAAATCCGACGAAGGGAGCGTCTCAACATGGAGCAATCCGTCCATCTCCAACGCGTAGGGCACATGCCGCTGGAGCCGAATCCTGTGCTCCTGGAGCACGCTGAAAAGCGAGCGGAGAGCGTGCAGAACCGGATCGCCGATGCGATCACCGCGTTCTCCGGCTCGATGCTGTTCGTCTACATCCACGTCATCTGGTTCGCCTGCTGGATCGGCTTCGGCGTCGAGCACTACCCGTACGGCCTGCTGACGATGATCGTCTCCCTCGAGGCGATCTTCCTCTCGACCTTCGTCCTGATCAGCCAGAACCGAACCGACGCCAAGCGGCAGGTGATCGCCGACCAGCAATGGCAGACCGTGAAGGAAGAGGACAAGCAGAACGAAGAGCTGATCCACATCTCGAACCAGATCCTCAACCTCACGAAGCAGATACACGCCTACGCGGAGGCCAATCGAGGAAGCCGACCGTCGACAGAGGCCGAGAAATGACGGAACCCCGGCGAACCACGACCGACGAGGCCCAGCGCGTCGGCGACGCGATCGGCGTCGACTGGAACCGCTTGGAGGCTGAGGCCGAGCGGGACTGGGCAGGCAGGCAGCCCTGAGACCCAGCGGGCCGCACCGGGTGGTCGTCGTCGGCGGCGGCTTCGGGGGGCTCCAGGCGGTCTCGAAGCTCCGCCGGCTGCCGGTCGAGGTGACGCTCGTCGACCGGCGCAACTTCCATCTCTTTCAGCCGCTCACCTACCAGGTCGCGACCGGCGCCCTCTCCCCGGGCGAGATCGCCTATCCGCTGCGGGCGATCTTCAAGCGCGACCGCAACGTCCAAGTGCTGATGGCCGATGTCGAGGACTTCGACCTCCAAGCACGCGAACTGCAACTCGGCTCGGCCGAAGGGGTTCCGGCACCGGCGACGATCGCCTACGACACGCTGATCGTTTCAGGCGGCTCACGCTACTCGTACTTCGGACACGATGAATGGAGCGACTACGCCGCCGAGGTGAAATCGCTCGAGAGTGCGCTGACTGTCCGAAACCGCCTGCTCAGCGCCTTCGAGGCCGCCGAGTGGGAATCCGACCCTGAACGCCGCGCCGCCTGGCTCACCTTCGTGGTGGTCGGCGCCGGCCCGACCGGCGTCGAGATGGCCGGCCAGATCGGCGAACTGGCCCGCGACACCCTGCGCGCCGATTTTCGAAGCATCGACCCGAGGAAGGCTCGGATCCTGCTCGTCGAGGCGGCTGATCGCGTGCTGACCACCTTTCCGCCCTCGCTCTCGGGCAAGGCCGCACGCTCCCTCCAGAAGCTCGGCGTCACGGTGCTGACGCAGCGAACGGTGGTCGGGGTCGACACCGACGGCGTGGCGATCGAGGCCGGCGGCGAGACTGAGCGAATCCCGAGCAGGACCGTGATCTGGGCGGCCGGGGTGACCGCGTCCGGTCTCGCCCGGAAACTCGCCGAGCTGACCGGCGCCGAAACCGACCGCGCGGGCCGCGTGACCGTCGAGCCGGATCTGACGCTTCCCGGGCACCAGGAGGTGTTCGCGCTCGGAGACATGGTGCGGGTGCGAGACGCTGCCGGCGGGTCGACCGTCCTCCCCGGCGTGGCGCCGGTGGCCATGCAGCAGGGCCGGTACGCCGCAAGGGTCGTGCGTGACCGGCTCCGTTCCCGTCCCACGCCTACGTTCCGCTACCGGGACAAGGGCAACCTCGCCACCATCGGGCGCGGCGCCGCCGTGGCGGACATCAAGGGCCTGAAACTGAGCGGTCATCTCGCCTGGATCACCTGGCTCGTCGTTCACCTCTGGTACCTGATCGGCTTCCAGAACCGGCTGCTGGTCTTCGTCCGCTGGACGACGAGCTTTTTCACGCACGGCCGTGGCGCGCGACTGATCACCGGTCAGAACGTGGAGGACCGAGGCGCTATGCCCCGGCCCTCCAGCGAGGATTGACTCAGGCGGAGACGCCCTCCGTCTTGGCGGCGGTCGTCGCCAGCACGCTCTCGATCCAGGTCTCGATCGCGCCGGCGATCTCCTCCCAGCCCTCGGCGGCCATCATCAGGTGGGGCCGACCCTTGAACTCGATGTAGTCGGTCTGCACGTCGGACTTCGCGTACTTCTCGTACTGGTTTTTGGCGACCGAAGCTGGAACCGTGTGGTCCTTCTCCGCTCCAACGATCAGCAAGGGAGCGCGTTCGTCGCTCTTGAAGTGAATCTCTGTCGGCGGGTGCAAATGGAAGTTCGCGAACCCGGCCTCATAGAAGATCTGGCCCGTTTCCGGAACGAAGTACTTCTCGTAAGCAGCCTTGGCTTCCTCGGGCGAGAACGTGTTCACGAAGCCATAGGTGAACTCCTCGAGTGTCAGCGGGACGACGCCGTGCCATTTCGACGGATGTGCCAGCGCCGGAGAAGCCACCTTGAGCTCCGAGAACGGAAGCACGAGGATGCCCTTTGGCGGGGCGGGGCTCATCGCGACGGCGGCGCGCCCGAGCCCGCGATCGAGCAGCAACTCGGTGATCAAGCCGCCGAACGAATGGCCGACGAGAACCGGCGGCTCGTCCAGGGCGCGGATCTCAGCCTCGTAGTGATCGACGATCTCGGTCAGCCCGAGGCCGGCGATCTCGCCGGAGTCTTCACGGAGCTCCTCGAGAGGCTTCCCCTCTTTGCGGGGCCACTCCGGAGCCGAGACCGGAAAGCCGCGCTGGCCGAAGTAGTCGGTGAAGTTTTTCCAGCTTTGGGATGAAAGCCAGGCACCGTGGATGAACATGAGCGGAGCGCGTACGAAGGCGGCGCTTTCCATGACGGGACCTCCCCGGTCGGTGACCAGCCCACCGTACGCGGACCTCCCGCGGATGGAAAGTCCACGCCGACCTAAGATTGACCAGGGGGCGGGGCTGCTGTATACCCCTGCCGACCCCGACTCTCGAGGAGGCCTAAATGACCGCGTTCGCCGCGGCGAGCAAGCGTACGCTCGGCCGGTTTCTGCCACCCTGGTGGGTTTTCTTGCTGCTCGGTATCGGCTGGACCCTCGTCGCGCTGATCGTGCTGCGCTTCGACTACACGTCCGTCAAGGCGATCTCGATCCTGTTCGGCATCGTTGCGATCTCGGCCGGCGTGCTCGAGATCATGACGACGATTCTCGCCGCGGGCTGGTGGAAGCTCCTCTACGCGGTCCTCGCCGTCGTCTTCATCGCGACCGGGATCATCTCGTTCATCCATCCCGGCGACACGTTCCTGGCGCTGGCTGCTGTGATCAGCTTCTTCCTCGTCTTCGCCGGGACGTTCGACATCATCACGGCGTTCTCCACTCGGCACGAGGTCGACGTCTGGTGGGTGCAGCTGATCAGCGGGATCATCGAGCTCGCGCTCGGCTTCTGGGCCGCGGGGTATTACGGCCGTAGCGCCACGCTGCTCGTCGCCTGGGTGGGCGCCTTCGCGATCATCCGGGGCGTGACCAACATCGTGATGGCCTTCCGCGTGCACGGGCTCCAGGACGAAGGCGGTACCTAGAAGTTCGGCTCCGTTACTTCGTTTTCGAGAACTCGCGCTTGCTCATGCCCAGCGTGAGCATGTCGTTCTGAAACTTCGCGATCGCGTCCGCGGGAAGCTCGATCTCTCGCTTCCACCAGAGGTGGCCGCGTTCGAGCAGGAGATGGGTGAGTCGGTCGTCCTCGCCTACGACGACGCCGTCCACGGATCCAAGGTGGTGCCCGTCCGCCGAGTAGACCGCGCTGGCGTGCCGAAGCTCGATCTCGCCTCTCGGCACCCGGTCATAGGTGATCGCCACGTCCGAATCGACCCCGCCGGCGTAGTCGCCGTACGCAGTTGGTACGTAACTCGGCGTGACGACGATGTCCTCGACGCCGACATCCCACTTCGGGTCCTCCTTTCGATGCTCCCCCGGCGCGAGAACCTCGAATTCGTGAACCAGGTCGAAGCGCTCCCAATCGGCGGCCGTGCAGTTCAGCGAGAGCTCGACCTCGCCGTGCTCGCCGGCCGGGCCAGCGAGCGTGATCGGGACGAGCCGGGCATCCGCGACATCATCGGCCGGATGGAGCACCAGGTGGGTCACGCGGCCCGAGCTCGAGTCGATGACCACGTCGGCGAGTTCCCGCGTCGCACCGTCGGCGCAACGGATCGATGTTCCCAGCTCGAGCTTCATCGGTTCGCTCAACTTTCGACGGCCTGAACGGCGGTCACATCGTCCCGTCCGGGTGAGACGACACGCGCGAGGCGCCGGCGGAGCCGGTCTCCTCGCTGTGGTTCTTCCTCGCTCACTAGCTCGCGAACGAGCCCCGCAACGAGCTCCGGCTGCGTGTAGTGGACGGCATGGGGCTCACGGGGCACGATTCGCAGGCGGCCGTGAGGCAGCAGTGTCGCCACTCGCTCGGCCCAGGCTCGGCTGACGAACGAATCCCTGTCGCCGTAGACGACGAGCGTCGATTGCTCGATCCAGGGCAGCCGGTCCTCGATCCGATCGGCGAGAACCGCACGGGCAGTCGAGAGCAGCACTCGACGACCGGCTGACCAATCGTCACGAGCCGCCAATGCGAGCAGCGAGAACGGCTCGCGAGCGGAAGCACGAAGCGCGCCGAACAGCTGATGGCGTGCCGCCCGGCGAGCCGGATCGACGGTCGGTCCCACGAGAACCATCGGCCCCACCAGCGCGGGCCGCCGTGCGGCGAGCTCGGTCACGACCTGGCAGCCCATCGAGTTGGCGACGAACGCCGGACGACCGAGGCCCTCGGCCTCGACCCACGAGCCCAAGGCAGCAGCGAGTTGACCGACGCTCACCTGTCCGCGGAGCTGCGTGCTCTTCCCCTGGCCGGGCAGATCCGGCACGAACGCCGTGAAGCCAAACGCGGCGAGAGCTCGAGCGAGCGGAAGCATGTAAGCGCCAGACACGCCAAAGCCGTGTACGAGTACGACCGGGATGCCCTCGCCGACCACGGCCGCGTGCATGCGCGACCCGGAGACGTCGCTCCAGACGCTCTGCACGACGAATGGGTCCGCTTTGCAGGACAATTGGCCGCCAACCGCCATTCGCCGACGATGGCGACCTCATCCTCGACGCGCATCGTCCAATTCGGGCGATGCCGGAACCAAGTCCCTTCGCGTAGGTTGTGAGCCACGTGGCGAAAGCTCCGCGCATCCTCAGTTCCGACGAAGAGGTCCAGAAGGTCCTCGAGCTCACCCGCGACGTCGACAGCGTCGAGCTCAAGCTGACCGTTCCCGAGCCCGCCCAGCGATCGACCGCGCACACGCTCGGTCTCGACCCCCTGCGCGCACAGATCCGCCAGGTGCTCTTCTTCGAAACCCCAGACTTGGCGCTCGACGCACAAGGCCTCGTGGTGCGGGCGCGTCGGTCGCAGAAGAAGGGGGATGACACCGTCGTCAAGCTGCGGCCCGTTGTGCCGTCTGAGCTGCCGGAGGCGATCCGCCGATCGCCGAGTTTCGGCGTCGAGCTCGACGCCTCACCCGGCGGCTACGTCTGCTCCGGGTCGCTGAAGGGCGCGCCGGAGTCGGGCCACGTTCGTCAGGTGATGACAGGAGAGAAAGGTCTGAAGAAGCTGTTTTCGAAAGAACAGCAGGCACTCTTTGCCGAGCACGCCCCCGAGGGCATCGAACTGGGCGACCTGTCGATCCTCGGCCCGATTCTGGTCCTGAAGCTGAAGGATTTGCTCGAAGGCTTCGACCGGCCAGTGGTCGCCGAGCTGTGGATCTACCCCGACGGTTCGCGGATCTTCGAGCTCTCCACCAAGTGCAAACCGTCAGAGACGTTCCAGGTGGCGGCCGAGGCGAGAGCGTTCCTCGCGGCCCGCGGCGTAGACCTGGACGCGGATCAGCAGACGAAGACGCGGACGGCGCTCGAGTTCTTCACGAGCGACCTCGACAAGGCAAGCGCCGAGCTCGAGCCGGCGGGAAAGCCAACCGCTTCGTAGTGGGTTTGGAGGGACTGTCCCCGAACGGGGACTGTCCCTGAAGCCGTACCTGGGCCGGACCGGTTTTGGGGGCAGACCCCTGGCGGGGTGAGCCCTTCACGACGCCAGCACGCGCTCCGCGATCTCGGCGTCTCGCCTGTAGCTCAGCGTCTCGAGCGCTTCCTCCAGGGTGAGCCAGCGAACCTCATCGACCTCGTTCTCAGGTGCCTCCGTGGCGGCTTTGCGCGGCGTCATCGCGAAGTACCGCACCCGTTTCGGGCGTCCCTTTGCGTCCTCGTATTCGACGACGGCGACCTCGTCTCCCAGCTCACACTCAAGGCCGGTCTCCTCCTCGACTTCGCGCAGGGCACAGGTCTCGTCGGGCTCGCCCGGGTTGCACTTCCCCTTCGGGAGAGTCCAGTCGTCGTACTTGGGTCGGTGGACGACGAGGATCTCGGAGGCCCCGCGCAGTACCGGCCTGAGGATCACCCCGCCTGCCGCGCGAACGAGGTCAGCCGTCAACTCGCGACGAGATGCTCCCGCCGCGCAACGGCCACCGCTTCCAGGCGCGAGTGAACTCCGAGCGCGCGAAGGATCCCACGAACGTGATTGCGAACCGTTTCCAGGCTCAGATGCAGTTCGCGGGCGATCTGATCCGTCGAGCGTCCGTGCTCCAGCAGGCGCAAGACCTCCGACTGTCGCGGCGTCAGGTGTGGATGGAGGGGCGGCTCCGTGTCGACCTCGATGTCGGAGAGCTGGCCGAAGACCCCGATCACGCGATGGCCCTCGTAGAGGCAGACAGAGCTGACATCGACCGTGACGCGTTCGCCCGCCTGGTCGATCAACACGATCGAGCCGTCGACGTCCTCGTTTCCGACCATGTGCTTCGCGAAGGCTTCCCGGGCGCGGCGCGTGTCTTCGGGCGCCACGACTGACGTCACCTGGCGGCCGCGGACGTCCCCGACCAGCCGTCGCCCGGCGGCGTTCACCCAGCGGATGATGTGGTGCTCGTCGACGACGTAGCTCGGAACATTCACGCGCTCGAGAGCGTCCGGAATGTCTCCGCCGATGCCTTTCAGGCGCGACACAGGTGGAACTCTTACGCGAACCGGACCGTCGCCCATCGTCCTTTCTGGGCGATTTTCCAGAAGCTCGAGCGCCCAGGCGATGTCTTCGTGGAGTCGATCGATTCCGTCGGTTGCGCGTAGCGCCGCGGCGAGACGCGCCCGATGTGCCGCGATCTCCGCTCTCACGCCTCCGCGCAGCGGGCCTGCGGCATGCTCTGCCAGTCGGGCTCGCCGGCGTGGATGACGTACTCGCGGCCGTCGACTTCGTAGCGAATCGCGCAGAGGGACTCCTCTTCGACCCAGGCCTCCACCTCACGAAGGAGCACGGCGAGATCCCGGGAAGGCCGTCGTAGCCTTGCGGCCACGAGGTTGACGTCCCGCCGCTCTTGCAGCGAGACCGTCCACGTCGACGCGAGCCGGCGGGTCAGGCGCACGGCCGCCGCGAGATCGGCGATCTCGAAGTGGACGAGATCGGCGAGCTCCGTCATCTCAGCCGCTCCCCTCGATACCACGTAGGAGGACTGCGAGATCGTCTCGGAGTCGCTCGAGCGTCGACAGCTGAACTCCAGCCGCGCGCTCCGAGTCGAGCAGGATCAGAGCGTCCTCGACAGCCTTGAGCCCGTGCTTGACTCGAAACCGACGGATGTCGGCGACAGGTTTTGTGGGAGAGGACGACCCGCCGCCGACGTATCCGCCGACTCGGACCGGCGTGCCGGCCGCGAGGGTGTGACCCCGTCCGTACGTGCTGGGCTTCACGTGACCCACCATCGTCGTTCGGGGCACGCAGTGGCGTGACCGAATTAGGTCATTCAGGGCCTGGGTGTAAGCCCCTTGTTAGGTGGACGTCAAAAAGCGTGGCAGGAGCTGACGGCGCCGACCCGGAGCGGCGCCGTCAGTCCTCCAGAACCGGTAGCGCGCGCCTCAAGCGTCGCGCAGCCTGTGTCCTGCGTAAGCAACGAGTCCGTAGATGATCAGGATGTCCACCGAGAAAAGCATCAGCGACCAGATCGGATACGCAGGGACGTAGTACAGCTGCCCGATCGCGTTGACGCTGGCGACCACGATTCCGAACCAGCGAGCGAGCTCGCTGCCGCCGAAAAGCGAGAAGGCAGCAAGGAGCTGACCCACCCCTAGGACCAGCACGATCCAGCCCCAGGTGTTGAGGTTGCTGAACACGAAGGTCTGATGCGCGGTGTAGACCCTCGAGTTCGCGATCGCGAGGATGCCTTCGAGCACGTTGAACGTTCCTGCCAGCCCGAGCAAGATGGCCGCGAACGTGATCCAGCCGCCACCGGTGACGTCGTACTCACTCGCGTCCATGCGTCCGGCGTCATAGCTACTTGTGGCCATGCGTCTCCTTTCGCTTCTGACTGCCATTAGCGAAGCCAACCCCGCTTTGGCCGACATCGTCCGGATGGGATGAACCCCCGCCCGAGGCCGGCTCGACAACGAGCGTGAGGCCGTCCAGCCCGCGCACGATCACGGTGTCGCCCACATCTGCATCGGCGGTCGACCTCGCCTCCCAGAGCTCACCGTTGAAGTGGACCTGGCCTATCGGATGCAGTGGCGCGACGACTTCGGCCCGCTTGCCGATCATTGCCTCGGCGCCGGTCTTCGGCCGCCAGCGCCGGGCAAGCCGACGGCCCCAGATCACCTCTCCGACCTCGCCGACGACGCCGAGGATGACTACGACCAGGTTCGCCGGCCAGGGAACGAAGAAGGCGAGCACGACCGCGAGCAGGAGGACCATCGCCTCCGAAGTGGACTTGGCCAGGCCGCTTCGCACATCGTCCGATCGGGACGAAAGTCGGCGTTCATCCCATCGGGGCGATTCGCCTTCACCAGGGTCACGGCATCCTGCGTGGGAGCTGCCACCCAAACGAAAGGAAGGCCGAATGGCCGAACTGATCGCAATCGGGTACCCCGACGAGACGACCGCAGGAGAGGCCGAAAAAGAGGCCCATCATCTCGCGGACGAGCTGATCATCCAACCGGACGCGATTGCATCGATAGTCCGGGACAAGGATGGCAAGTTCCGGGTCTCGACGAGTCACCACATGGTCGGAGCCGGCGCGAGCTACGGCATGTTTTGGGGCTTCCTGTTCGGGATCCTTTTCTTCGTTCCGGTACTCGGCATGGCGGTCGGTGCGGGGATGGGCGCGTTGATGGGCAAGCTCCAGAAAAGCGGCATCGACAAGGAGTTCCAGGATCAAGTCCGCGAGATGCTCAAGCCGGGGACCTCTGCGCTCTTCCTGATCCTCGAGAAGGCGACGCCTGACAAGGCGGTCGCCGCGATGAGCAAGTACGGTGGCACGGTGCTGAAGTCGTCTCTCTCGGAAGAGACAGAGCGCGAGCTGCAGGACGCCCTGCACGGACAAGAGCAGGCCGTCGGCGCGAGCGCATAACGAAAGGAGGTCGACACGATGTTCATGCGACGGCGGCGCCCACTCATGCGCGCGGCTATGGTCGGCGGCGCGGGCTACTACGCCGGCAAGAAGATCCAAGAAGGTCGCGAGGATGACGCGTACCGCGATGCGCGGATGGACCAGCTCGAAGCTCAACAAGCGAGCGCCCCGCCCGCGGGGGGAATGT
>Ga0114129_10013157_pt1 | contig 11791 bp, 8 predicted proteins | sample RhiMetdeltSRZDD1_FD_80071 | JGI IMG/M metagenome (GOLD analysis project Ga0114129, IMG submission 80071) | Populus rhizosphere microbial communities from Tennessee, USA - Rhizosphere MetaG P. deltoides SRZDD1 (version 2) (version 2) | ecosystem: Host-associated > Plants > Roots > Rhizosphere >... | reverse complement strand
TCTTCTAAGGAGGGACTAGCCACAAAAAAGAATCCGTTAATGCTCAATTCCGAATTCTCGATTCTCATCCGATGGGAATTGAGAATTGGGAATTGAACATTAACGGATTCTTTTGTGGCTATTTCCACTTTGGTTCGGCGTCGATCAAAATTTCGTTAGCGGCATGAATGAGCTTTCGGGTTGCGTACGCGAAATCATTCCTTATAACGGTGATTGTGAAAAAAATATTGCCGCCGCGGTAGAAACAGCGGAGGCGCGCGCGGGCAGGGTCGATGCGACGATGAGGCGGCCGCTCGCTCGAGTGTAAGAGTTCCACAAAGTTCGAGATTTCTTTAATTCCCGACGAGTCCGACAGGATTGTCCCGAACCGAAGAGTCCGCCGAGAAACGCTGAACAGGAGCTCGCACGTTCGCTCGTGCCAGGCGATTCTGTACTTCGCGGTTGCTTTCGTTTGTGCGATCACGCTGAATCCTCGAAAGACGCCGTTTGTGGCGTATCCTTCGAGGATTCGCGTGACAAGCCCGACAGTGTCAGTGGGCAAAGGCTCCGATACTCGGCTGCGGGTTGATGACATTCCCCGGTGCATAATTTTGAGCCGAAGTGAAGTCCTTCAAACCCTGAACGTTTATCAGCGTCGAAATTTTTTCTTTGGAAGCAGCGTCATATGCGCGCTTCAGGGCAGGACGCAGATCCTGTGGCGCGCTCACATATTCGCCACGGGCACCCAATCCCTCCGCCATCTTGTCGTAGCGGAGATTCTCCTGGAACAAATACATGTGCATGGACCGCGGTTGCCCAACAGCACTCGGCCACATGCCCCACGAATTGTTGTTGTAGACCACGGTTACGATCGGAATTTTGTACTTCGCGGCCGTGTCCAGTTCAAACATGCTAAAAGCAAGTCCGGCATCGCTCGTAACCACGAAGAGGGGCGCTCCTCGATACGCCGCCTGCGGACCCACACCCATTTGCACTGCGGCACCGGCACCGACAGCCATCGCGATATCGGGCCCTACGGCGAAGTACTGGAATGGGCTGATGACCTCCTGGCCCGGACGATAAGCACGAAGCCAGCGCCCGGCCGCATTCCCGATCGTCCATCCACCCCAAACCGTTACGGTTTGTCTCGGATCGATGTCGCCTTTGTATAGAAAGTCGTGAACTTCCTTAGACAACACTTCGTGATGCACGGTGTTTGTCGCCTGACTGTACTCAAGCCCTTTCGAATAGTAGCCGTTGATAGTCTCTTCATACTTCTTACGCGCCGCAGCCACTTCTGCGACCCAACTGTCACGTCGCTTACGGGGCAGATCATTTGCCAACGCCTCCAGAAAAGCCGCTTCATCGGCCACGATACCGAGCTCGAGCGGCCAATTTCTGCCAAGGTCTTCGGCTACGGCGTGAACTCGAATCGATTTCACATCCGGGTTAAAACGATACTCGTTCTTGTTCGGCATACTGTACTGCCCGACAAATACAACCAGGTCTGCACTCATGAATACATCCGGCGACAGACTCGCCGACAGCCGATGCTCATCCGGGAAATGCCCGCGCATCGCGCCTGAGGTGATTACTGCTATGTCGTTTTTCTCCGCCGCAGTTTTCAATGCATCCCATGCCTTTCGCATGAAAACGCCCTGGCCGGCCACGATGACCGGCCGTTCGGAACGATTGATCATGTCGACGGCATTAGCGATTTCTTTAGGAGATGGATGCGGCTGCGATTCCGTTCTGTACTTATCCCTGCTGTAGTATCCCTTGAGCTGCGATGCTTCGGTGAACTTTGCGCGATACACTTCGCTCGGAAAGTCCAGGTGAACGGGTCCTGGAACACCGGTTTTCAAATGACGGAAGGCATAGCCCGCGTATTCATGAATGCGATCAGGAGACACCAGCCGCTTTCCATACTTCTTCAGACCGTCGGTCGTGGGCTGCTGGTAGCCGGTTTGAATGAAGTATTCGGTGTCATCGGTTGCCACGCTAATATTGCTCGCGAGTACCAGTAGCGGAGTCCGCGCCCGATGTGCCACAGCGATGTTCATGATCATGGCGGTGAAGCCGGGACCCTCGGTACCGGAACAGGCCGTCACCTCGCCGGTCACACGCGAGAAACCATCGGCGGCCGATGCCATCGAGCCTTCGTGTCTGCCGCCAAAAGAAGGAATGCCCGCACCGGCAATGGCATTGATAACCTGGTAATTTCCGGGACAGCAAAACATCGCCGCGAGGTTTTCTTCTTTGCACGCCTTCGCAAAAACTTCTGCGCCGGTGATCCCTTTTTCGAAAGACCCGACCTGTGACGGTTCCGCAAGCGAGTCCACAATGTCTTTAGGGATCCGTATGGAAGGGATTGGGGTCTCGGCAGCAATAAGCGTGCCGGGCGTCACTACCGCCGCCGCTGCGGCTCCGGTTACAACAGGCGTCAAAAATTTTCTACGGGACATTCCTTTCTTCATGCCACGCTCCTTGCAAAGGGAATTAACCACAGGCTTTCATTTCGCGATCCATCCATATCTCGTGTTGCTAGGCCCGGCGCCGAGCGCAACGTACTGTTCCTTGATTTTGGACAAATTGTCGGCGGCTTTCGCGGGGAGTTCCATGATTTTCCGGAGATCTGCCGGCAGGCGCTGCTCAAAATCCTTCGGCACGGGCTTGAACTCCTGCTTCGGGTTAATTCCGTAGAGTTTGGCGGAATTCAGCCCGAGAATTTTTCGCTTTGCGTCCTGCGTCAATTCCGGATAGCCGTATTTCTTCCTGAGGTCTTCAGGAATCTGAAAGCGCCGCATCGCGTCGATCTGCCATTGCGGCGAGCCGTACCAAACCGAGTCCGAGCCAAAAACGATTCTGTCCGGTCCCATGAACTTCATGAGCTGGCCCATCAGGTGTGCGGCAACGGTTGGGAATGTAACTACGGAAGAAGCCCAGGTGGTGCCGAGTTCGGCGTAGGTGTTCTTGTAGGGACGAACCAGAAGCGCGTATTCCGTCGTCCACTTGATGTCCGGCACTCCTTCACGCATCTTGCCGGATTTCACATCCTGTAAAGAGTCATACATGAAAAACGCCGGCTGAATACACGCGTGATATGTAATGAAGTTGAGGTTCGGCCAGTCTTTCGCAGCCTTCGGCAAATCTGCCGGGTGCCCGATCTCCGGGCGTACCGGTTCGGCGTTTGTGAGACCCTTATGCACGCAGATATTGTTGAAGCCGGGTTTCTGGCCCTTCATGTTCGGATATAGCTTGTTGATCAGTTCGAACGTCGGATAGGCGACCTGTTCGTCGTCATGCCTCCACTGGCGCATTGGACTCATCGGGTCGTTGTCGACCTTCGCCGCGTTCGACACGTTGTAGCCCTTCCACGAGTCGGGCTTATTTTGATCGATCTGCTGTTGAATGTATTCGAGATTGCCTTTGCCCACGTACAGCAGGCCATGCGCGAGCATTCGGGTCGAGCCCGAAATCTGATTGACGAAATTTCTTGCAGCAGCCGTTTGTGCGGCGGTCAGGATCTCTCCGGACAATGCCTCTTGAACATTTCGCGGTGGACGACGGGGCTGATTATCGAGATTAATCACGCTCGCGGTTACATTGCTGAGCAACGCGATGTTGACCTGGCTGTCGAGATAAACATCCTTGATAAACTGCGTGATCAGGAAATTCTCCGGCTTGTTCGGCAAACCCACAAGCGCCGGATTCCATATGCCCCAGACCTCGCCGCGCTCGTCCTGCAGGTTCCTTGGATTCATCGCATTCCCGCCGCCTCCTGAGGAGGGTCCTTGCGACAAAGCACGCAATCCCATTCCGGCCGCGGCTTGACTTCCACGAACCATGTGCAATTGATCGTCGAAGACAAAGACGTCGCGTGGTGTACCCGCCTGAGCATACGCTTCGGGCTCAAAGAGCTCGATTGGGCTCACATCGAAGAATCGGCCGAAGACCTCGTTCATTGCGAGGAATGCCGCGGCCATTCCTCCCGTGCTCGCCAGGAAACGGCGCCGGTCCATTCCGAGTTTCTTACTCGCGGTATCGCTGAGTTCTTTGATCCGGCTCTCGACTTGTTGTTGCTTTTTCGTCTGCGGAGCGGGCATGTATTCGCCGTTCGAGATCATCTGGGTCGGAATGGGTGACGGAAATGTGCCGGATTCGTGGGCCCGACCGCATTTCGCACGCTGTTCATCGTCTAGCCAGGTGTGATCTTCTTCCCAAATTCTCCCGGCTTCGTTCCACGTCTCTTTACTCATTTGAAAATCTCCTGGGCCTCCAAAATGTCCGCTTTGACTGATCATCGTGCAGTCAGCGCTGCTTTCAAAAAACCTAGAATCGATTCGAGTTCTGCGTCCTTATAGGACGCCATGACCGATGCATGGCGCCAGGGACTTCCATCCGATATTTTTACAGCCGAGGGCTCCGCGGTCACAAGCACGGGTGGCGGTGTTGTCAGATCGTAAAAGATAATGCTTCGAGTTCCTTTGCTGATGACAAGGGCCGGCATACTCTCCCCGTTCATGAGGACTGTCGAAACCAGCGGCGTCGTAAGCCCTCTCAGCTCTTGCACGTTTGCCGGTGCTTTCACGATCGGACCGGCGACGGGAATCCCCAGCCCGTTGACTTCATGACACGTAGAACATCGTCCAAAACTGCGTGTCGCGTCGTAGAAAAGGTCTCGTCCGCTTGCCGCTTCTGCGGGAACTGGACGATCAGGCACGGCAGCGGCGCCCAAACCCAGCGCAGGCGCCGTAATAGAAGGATTCGTGATGCCGTTCAAGCTTGCAACGTACGCAACCACTGCAGTGAAATCCGTGCGCGACAAGGTGACCGCGAAGCCTTGCATGACTGTGTCGGGCACCCCGCGTGTGACGATGTTGTTGATATACGCTTGATCGAAACCACGTGCGGCGAGCCGGGGTGCAGCGCCACCGCCGGCACCTTTCACGGCATGGCAGTAGCCCGTGCAGGACTGACTGAAAACTTCTTCACCTCGGTTGAGAATGTCTGGCAGATTTTGGGCTACAGAGACAGAAGGGGAAATCAGCCACAAAAGGCACAAAAGGCACACAAGACACAAAGCCTTTGTGCCCTTTGTGCTTTTTGTGGCTAATTCTTTCATCGTATCGCCTCCGGCAGAGCGAAGACGACAAGCGTGGAGCCCACGCGCCAGGTTTCACCGATGCCGGGGAACAGGCTACTGAGCATTCCTCCAGTGATCGACTGCTGCCAGCCGGTCGGTGTGGCGATATACTGCCGGCCGTTCACGGAATACGTGACGGCGGATCCACGATGTCCAGCGCCGGTTTGAAAACTCCACAGTTTGTCGCCGGTCCGGGCATTCAGCGCGAAGAAGTTTCCTTCGGGATCTCCGGTGAAAACCAGATCACCGGCGGTTGAAAGCATCGAAGCCAGCAATCCGTACTTATAAGGAAAGCTCCACACGCGCTTACCTGTCATCGGATCAAACGCATCGATATGCGAAAAGGTTTCGCGACCTGGAGGCAATCGCCGGGCTCCGCCTCCCCCGGCAAAGAAAATTCCTTCGCGCGGTTCCTGGCGATTCGCGGTCACGTCACTGCAGGTCTCGATCGTTGGCGTGTAAATGTAACCGGTCCGAGGCGAGTAGGCCATCTGATTCCAACTCTTGGCACCCATCACGGTAGGACAAATCGTAACGGGTTTTCCGACGCCGGGACTTTGCCGGCCGATCAACTTGCCGTCTTCCGTGATACCCGAGATCCATGTCTGAACTTCTGGAACAGTGAAGGCTTTTACAAACTGACCGGTCACGCGATCGAGAACAAACGTCAGACCACTTTTGTTCATGTGGACAAGCAGCTTGCGCATGCGCCCGTTGACTTCGCGGTCGATAAGGATCACTTCGTACGCCGAATCAAAATCCCATTCATCGTCCGGGATCTCTTGATGCGCCCAACGTAACTTACCGCTGTCTGCCTCGAGTGCGACGACGCTCGCGGTGTGCAGGTTCACACCTTTGGGATCATCTTTTTCGCTAACCACGCGGTCGCCGTCGTAGAAATCGGATGCCGCGTTTCCGGTACCCCAGTAAACGAGATCCAGATCGGGATCGTAAGAACCCGTCATCCATGGAGCACCGCCGCCGTATTTCCAGCTCTCGCCCTTCCATGTCTCGCTTCCAGGTTCGCCCGGAGCGGGAATCACGTAGAAGCGCCACGCCAATCGTCCGGTTTTGATGTAAAACGCGGTGAGGTAGCCACGGAACGCCCCGTCACCGCCGTTCTCTCCGATGATGACTTTGTCTTTGACTACCAAAGGCGCTGACAAAATGTTGCAGCCGCATTGTCGTGAGTCATCGACGGCTACTTTCCATAGTTCTCGGCCCGTGTTCTGGTCAATCGCCACGAGATGGCTGTCGATGGTCCCCATGAAGACTTTTCCGCCACCCACAGCGACGCCGCGGTTCTGCACGAAGACTCCCTGGCTGCCGGCCTTAGCATAGTTTGCGCGTGGCGTGTACTTGTAGTTCCAGATGACCTTACCCGTCGCGGCATCGAGCGCAAATACCTGGTTTCGCGCCGTCGAAAGGTACATGACGCCGTCCACGACAATCGGAGTGGACTGCAGGCCATCCGTGTATTCGCCCGTCTGAAACATCCAGGCCGGCGCTAGATTCTTCACATTGCTGGTGTTGATTTGATCCAGCGTGCTGTACCGCCACGCGAATTGTGTGCCGCCGTAGTGGGGCCAATCCGCGCGTGTTGCACCATCCTGCGCGAATAAGGGGCAGGAACACAAAAGGCATAAGAGGCACAAAAACCTTTGCGCCTTGCGTTCTTCTTGTGTTGCTTTACCGTCTTTCATTTGATGATCTGCATGCGGTTATCGATTAGCGGAGTCAGGGTTTTCTTTTCCGTGATGTATTCGCTTACTTCATCCCGCAATCGGATACCGGTGTCCCTCACGTCAAGGCCTTTTGCGAATTCGGTATAGCCGTCGCCGCCGGCCAGCATGAAATCATTAATCGTAACCGTATAGGTCGTATCGTCGACGATGGGACCGCCGTTCGCAAGCGTAGCTGAAACGAGGCGTTCGTTTTTTGGCTTACGGAGATCGAAGACGGCGTGTAGTCCGCTCACGGCAGTCACATCGACGGCCAGACTACGCTTCACTTGCGCCCCTGTGAGCTTCATTGTCACAAGCGTATTTTCGAATGGAAGAATCTCGAAGACCTTGCCGTACGTGATTGGACCTGCGGGCAGCGAAGTCCGAACGGCGCCCGGATTGAAAAGCGCAATCTCGGTACCCGTCGTAGCGCGGTAGACATCGGCTACGAGGTTCAACATCGCTCCTCCTTCCTCGACAGTCCTCGCCAGGACTCCCGTCGCTTGCCCGAGAACGACGTTCATCTGTCGCTCGACGTTTGCTTGATATCGTTCAACAGCCCTTAGCGCGTCAGGATCCGGAACCACGCCCTTCACCTCGATCAACTGGCCCGACGTTTTCTTTAGCACGCTGCCGTCGAAGTCCAGATCGATGCGTCCCACGAAACGGCCAAAGTTGCCGGTCCGCACAATTGTCGTATCTCCTTCGCGAATCGGCTCGACGAGTTCCTTGTGGCTGTGTCCACCGATGATCAGCTTGATTTCCGGGAACGCCCTCGCCACGCGCAGTTCTTCTTCGGGCGTCAGATGCCCAAGCACAATGACGAGGTCACTCGACTTTCGCAATTGCGGAAGGTTTTCGTCCAGCGCGTGCACGATGTCGAGCACCTGAACCTTCGTCATGTTCTTGGGATGAGTGGTGATCGGCGTTTCCTCGGTCGTGAGTCCCACAATTCCAAACCGGATTCCTTTGACCCGAATCACCCGTGTCTTACCCACGCCATCGAAGGGCAGCACCACGTTCGCGGACAACACCGGGAATTCGGCCTGGCGCACACGGTCACGCAGTCTCTCCAGGCCGAAATCGAACTCATGATTCCCCAGAATCGATGCGCGGAAACCCATCCGGTTCATCACGGCGATAACAGGTTCACCGTAGCTCGTGTCGGATAAAACCGATCCGGTAAACATGTCACCCGCATCGAGGAGAATGTCGGGCCGCAGCTGCTTCACGATGGTGGCGACCATCGCCAGGCCACCTGCGCCCTTTTCCGGAAGGATGTGGCCATGGATGTCGTTCGTGTGCATGATGACGACGTGCGTCTGCGGCGCGCCGCTTAAAGCCAGCGCGGCGAGCAGCAGCGTCACACCGAGCAACGTCGACCGCAGTGTTCGGAGTCTTGTCATGCTTGCGCTTCTATGCGTGTTACTTTCCTACCATGTGCCCGGGGTCTTTGTTGTTCTCTTCGCAGATACTTTCGATCAGGTCGGTATCCGGTACCAGGCGCCACGTGAGCTTCACATTCCAAGGCTTCGTATACGCCTTCGGGTCGTCAATCGTAACCTCGACGTCCATCTGTCCGATTTTCGGCCTCGAGAATCGTTCGATGACGCGCAGCGACTCGGTTCCCGGCAGCCCTCGCATGTCGAGCCAGGTCTTGCCGTTTTGTCCGATGGTCTCGACGACAAACGTGTCCTTCTCCCAGTGGCCAATCGAATAGCCCATCCATGTGGGCTGCGGATCTTTCGGTAATGGCCGGCCATCGGTGAAGATCTGCCTGTAGATCGTACGCGACTCATGGAGGAGTATTACCAGATCTTCAGTCTGCACCAACTTCAGTCCGTCCGGGATGTTGTCTTTTTCTGGAATACCGGACGGCAGGCATGACACGCCCGGGTGGTCCTTGCTGTTGTTTGCAATGCGCTCGTTGTAAAGGTCAAGCGCCCAAGGTTGGAGCGGTATTTCTTCCGGCTTCATGTCGGCGGCAAGGTTGAGCAGGTACTTGACGTTGGGTTCCGGCATCCAGAAGCCTGAGAGATCCGGCTTACCATAAGGTGTGCGCTGAGTCGGCGCATTCAGATCGACCTTGCCGTCAGCTGTACGCGGTACTCTCTTCCATGGATATGGATCCCATTGCGCGCGGGCCACGGACGTGACGGTGAATATCATTGTCAGAACGGCCAGCGGAATGGACGGCTTGTTCCTGATTATCTTGATCATGTAGCTCCCCCTGCAGCAGGATTCGAAAAATGCTACACCGCCGGGGTAGCCACAAAAAGCAAAAGAATCCGTTACCTCAGAAATCTTGCTTTGTGTCGTGCAATATTTCGAGGATGGTGTTGCGATCGGTGGCTGTAAATCGATCCAGTACTTCGCGCATGCGTGCGTAAATCGCTTTCTTTGCTGTAGGAGGCATTCCGTCGAATGCAGGCGAATAGATCATGTAGCTGCAGGGATAGCGCATCAAGCGACGTTCGAGATCGAATTGACGCAAGGACCGGCCTTTACCGTCCTTCGGTCCCTGCGAAGCAAATGCTTCAGTGAAGCGTGAGGTGCCTTGGATTTTGCCGTTCAGAGGAGCTTCGTCCAGGAAGAGAAGATAGTCGACGAATTCCACCACATCCTCCCGCAGCTGTTTTTCGATCACTTCGTTTGGCTTGCCAAGCTCGGCCTGAAGAGATGCGGCAATTCGGTAGTCCCAGCCGACACGCGTGATGAGGTTCATCATATGCATCTGGTGATCGAAAACCATCAGGGCAACGATGTCGCTATGCGGCGAAAGGTAAGCGTCGGTTTGGAACTTTCCTTCGAGTGTCTTGAGACTGAGCGTCGAATCCGTCACCATCGACTCCGGCTTATTCGGATCAGAGACGATAGCATTGCCAAGGTGGCGCAAGGATCCGCTGTTGCCTGTGACATACCATCCACCCCATCGGTCTTCGAAAGGAGTTCGATGATCCAGCAGATGAGATCCTAGTTGATTTAGCGGATTGCCGTCGGCCGCCGGATACACGGTGCGCACGAGCATTCCCGGAATATCGAGGCTGTTTCTTGAAAGGTGACAACTCAAACAAGAATCTTGCCTGATAAGAAACGGTTTGCTCATCGGTTGCTGAAGCAGCGTGTAAAAGCTCGTTCCGAGTTCCGGATCTTGCGCGGCCATTTCGATGAACCCACCATGGACGGAACCAACCACTACTGAATCGTTGAAGTAAAGCACGCGTGGGTTTTTGGGGCCGATCGCGCTGCCTTGCACGCTTGTCTTCGAGAAAACTGCCATCTGCGATTCCACAGGAATGTGGAGCGCATCTAGTAATGAACGTAAATATCCCTGCTCGCCTTCGAACTCGAGACGGATTTTCTCGCTCCCAATATCCGCTATCAATTGCGCGACCGGATCGTGCGAGGCACGCGTTCCATACCCGATTACTTGGTGTGTGACTGGTGGAACGAATGGCCGCTCGCTAAGAGGTCCACTCAACGAAGTCATCATTTCGATGAGTTCGTTGGCGGCGATCTGAGGAGCACCCTCTTGAGCAAACACCGACACGGTAATGGCGCCGAACGCTACCATCGCAGTGATCAGTCTATTCATAACGTTTAAGACTAATACGATTCACCCCAACGTCTTATTGCGGCCACTTCAAGTCCGGAAAGGCCACCATCGTAATACCTGCCTGTCTTTTTCGGGTAGGAAACAGGAACGACAAGAGTATAGGTACGATCCTCTTTAGCCTTCTGTACTTTTTGAGTGCATGTTGCTAACGTTCAAGCTTCTCTAACACCCGCTAGGAGAGAAACGGAGGCCGTATGACGAAACCTTGGATCCCAACAATTGCTGTTCTCTTTGCAATCAGCTTTGCCGCGCCCAACATCGGGAGTGCGCAAACCTTCAAGGTCGAAAAATTCGATATCAAAGGTGACGGGGGCACGGACTATGTTGCCGTCGAACCTGCAACGGGCCGCGTATTCGTCTCGCGCGCCAGTCACATAATGGTGGTTGAAGGCGCTACAGGCAAAGTGCTTGGCGACATTCCCAATACGCCGGGCGTGCACGGTGCCGGCCTTGTCACCAAGGTTGGCCACGGTTTTACAACGAACGGCGGTAACGAGACGGTTACCATGTTCGATCTGAAAACGCTGGTGGTGATCAAGCAGATCCACGTTGGGCCGGGTCTGGACGGTGTTATGTACGATGAGCCCGACGACAAAATCATCCTGACGAATCACAGCCGCCCGATCGGCACTCTCACCGCAATCGACCCAAATTCGGGCGATATCGTGGCCACCGTCGAACTCGAGGACAACTCGCCTGAAGGCGCGGCAGCAGACGGCAAAGGCCACATCTTCGTGAATAATGAAAGCAAAAACACAATTCAAGTGATTGACGTCAAGACGTGGAAAGCGACGGCCTCGTGGCCGCTCGCGCCGTGCACGGGACCGACGGGTATCGCGTATGACAAGGCCACGAACCGCATTTTCTCGGGCTGCAGCAATACTTCCGTCGTTGTTGATGCGGATACGGGTAAGGTCGTGGCATCCATCAAGAACGGTACACGTGTCGACGCATTGGGGTGGGACGCGGCCAAGAAACTGATCTACATTCCGAATGGGGGAGAGGGCAACGTAACCGTCGTGCACCAGGATTCCGCGGACAAGTATAGTCTAGTCGCAACCGTGGACACGTTCGCCGGCGCCAAAACCATCGCAGTTGATTCGGCGACACATAACGCATATCTCTTCCAACCGGAGCGCGGTCCGGCTCCCCCGGCAGCTGACGGCGCTGCGCCGCCACGTGGCCGTGGACCCCAGGGCCCTATCGTGGCGTCGTGGTTTATCGTGATCAAGCAGTAAGACTCTAGGCGCAGTCTATGACTGCGCGTTTCCTCGAATTAAACGAGATGCGTGGTCATAGACGTCATAGACCGCGCCTACAGCAATC
>Ga0114129_10013156_pt1 | contig 11791 bp, 10 predicted proteins | sample RhiMetdeltSRZDD1_FD_80071 | JGI IMG/M metagenome (GOLD analysis project Ga0114129, IMG submission 80071) | Populus rhizosphere microbial communities from Tennessee, USA - Rhizosphere MetaG P. deltoides SRZDD1 (version 2) (version 2) | ecosystem: Host-associated > Plants > Roots > Rhizosphere >... | reverse complement strand
GGGGGCTTGGCGGACAACCAGGTACCGCCACATCGACAGGTATGACGTTCGATACTCGACCACGGCTTGCGTAACTCTCACCGAAGATTCCGCCGGTGCAGCCACAGTCGCCAATCGCGACGACGAGTTTCGGGTCCGGCGTCGCGTCATAGGTTCGTCGCAGCGCGACTTCCATATTCCTGGAAACAGGCCCTGTGACCAGCAACAAGTCCGCGTGCCGGGGACTGGCGACGAACCGAATACCGAGACCCTCGAGGTTGTAGAGCGGATTGCCGAGTGCATGCATCTCCAGCTCGCAGCCGTTGCAGGAACCCGCATCGATGGCACGAATGCACAATGCGCGACCCAGCACTTCCAAGATTCGCGCCTGCAATGCTTCGGCGACGCGCAGACCTTCGTCTGCCGATGGCGGTGGTTCGGTCGCGATTCCCGCGCGGTGAATCTGACGTAACGTCTTCCACATGGCTTATAGATCGTGACCGCTGTAGGAGAGATTGAAAGACTTATTGATGAGCGGAAAGTCCGGCACGATGTTGTCGATGATCGCGTGCTCGAGCACCGGCCAGTTCTGCCATGACGGGTCGTGCGGGTGACAGCGCAGGATCTTCCCGTCGGCGCCGGCTTCCAGCGACACAAGAACCGGTCCGCGCCATCCTTCGATGAGGCCGATGCCCCAGGACCCTTCGCCCGCAATCGATACGGGTCGCCGATGGCCACCGTCGGGGAGACGCTGCACGATCTGTCCCACGAGACGGATCGATTCCGCGACTTCGTCGAATCGCACGGCGACGCGTGCTGCGACGTCTCCTTCGGTCCGCACGACTTTTGCCGGCGCCAGCTCGCCGTAAGGATCGCACGGTGTGTCAGCGCGCAGATCAAACGCCTGGCCACTCGCGCGCCCGGCCAAACCTATCAGGCCGAGCTTGGCGGCCAGAGCGGGCGTGACAGTACCTGCGCCGTTGAACCGATCGCGCATGCCTGCATGCTCGTCATAGATCGCCCGCAGTGTTTCAACCTCTGCAGCGATCGACTGCACGCACGTGGTCAACTCCGCAGCGTGCGTGGAGGAAAGATCCGCGCGCGTGCCGCCGGGCACGACGAAGTCCATGAGGTAGCGCTGCGCCAGCGCGTGTTCGGTCGCGCGCAGCAACTGTTCCTTGAGCCGGGAGAACTGGGCAAGTCCGACGGCAAAGCCCGCATCGTTGCCCAGCGCACCCAGATCGCCGAGGTGATTGGCAATCCGCTCCAGCTCCAGCGCCAGCGCGCGCAGCCATAGTGCACGTGGCGGCACTCGCGCCGCGCTCATACCTTCGAGCGCCTGACAATAGGCCCAAGAGTAGGCGACTGCCGAATCGCCCGAGACCCGCGCCGCCAAGCGGTGCCCTTCGAGCAAGGATAGCTCGGAGAACCGCCGCTCGATGCCCTTGTGCACGTAACCGAGGCGCTGTTCCAGCCTGAGCACCTTCTCGCCCACGATGGAGAAGCGAAAGTGGCCCGGCTCGATGATGCCCGCGTGGACCGGACCCACCGGGATCTCGTGCACACCTTCGCCTTGGACCGGCACGAAAGGGTAGTCGTCGATGGCAGGCGGGGAGGTCTGATCGGGCGGTGACGCGTCGTCTAGCGGGTGAAAGCTGGCGGGCCACGCCGCATGGCGTAGCCAGGGCCGCCGATCCGCATCGGTGCTGTGCAATCCCGAGAGATCTGCAACGGCGCGCTGCATGCGCCGCGCGCTTGGAAACGATTGTTCGATCCCGGGATAGTGCGATTCTGCTCCAACCGAGCGCAGAGTCAGCACGAGCGCGCCGCTATCGGCAGCGAACGCGGCGTGCACCAGGTTCTCGCCATCCCGGTTGCGGCTGGCCCAGAGCGAGATCAATCGCCCGCCGCCCGCCGCAATATTTTCAGTCGCCTGATTCCACTGTTCGCGCGTGACGAGCAGATTCCAGACATTCGGCGCACCTGCTATCGGCGCAGCACCTTGCGGATCGGAAGGTCGGATGGCTTGATCGAACCAGTCGTGCATGAGGTCTCACTGCCCTGCGATCAACCGCGCTGCTGCGCGATACCAGTCGGCGAGATACGGTGGGATGAAAATGCCCAGCATCAGCACCAGCGCGAGGTGCGTGAAAACCGGCAGCAGTGCAGGCGGATGCGGCAGCCGTTTCGCATTGGTCTCTCCGAACACCATCGGCTGGACGCGACTGAAGATGGCGGCGAAGGCAACGCCGAGCGCCAGCAGCAGAATCGGCGTCGCCCACGGTTGCTGCTGCATCGCTGTCGTGAGAATCAGGAACTCGCTGGCGAACACGCCGAACGGCGGCATGCCGAGGATCGCCAGCGAACCCATCATCAAGCCCCAGCCGATCGTCGGGCTCAGTGTGATCAGGCCGCGAATGTCGTCCATCAGTTGCGAGCCCGCCTTCTGCGCGGCATGCCCGACGGCGAAGAAGATCGCCGATTTGGTCAGGGAGTGCACCGTCATGTGCAGCAGGGCGGCGAAGTTCGCCACCGGTCCGCCCATACCGAACGCGAACGTGATGATGCCCATGTGCTCGATGGACGAATAGGCGAACAAGCGCTTGATGTCGCGCTGGCGCCAGAGGAAGAACGCCGCGAGCACGACGGACAGCAGACCGAAACCCATCAACATGCGTCCCGGCAGACTCGATTGCAGTGAGCCTTCGACCAGCACCTTGCAGCGCACGACGGCATACATGGCGACGTTGAGCAGCAGTCCCGACAATACCGCCGAGATCGGCGTCGGACCTTCGGCGTGCGCATCGGGCAACCAGTTGTGCAGGGGCGCGAGTCCCACCTTCGTTCCGTACCCGACCAGCAGAAACACGAACGCGAGGCCGAGCACCGCGGGCTCGAGTTGTGCCTTGACGACGTTGAGATGCGTCCACAGCAAGGCGCCGACCCCTTCCGCACCGAGAACCTTTTCTGCCGCGAAGTACAACAGGATCGTGCCAAACAACGCCTGCGCGATACCGACGCCGCAGAGAATGAAGTACTTCCAACCCGCCTCCAGACTGGCGGGCGTCCGATACAGGGTCACCAGCAAGACGGTCGACAGGGTCGCGGCTTCCATCGCCACCCACACCAGTCCCAGGTTGTTGGTCGTCAGTGCGACCAGCATCGTGGTCATGAAGAGCTGGTACATGCTGTGGTAGAGGCGAAGCTGCGTCGAGGTGACGCGGCCATGCTCAGCCTCGATGCGCATGTAAGGTCGCGAGAACAGCGCGGTGGTCAGGCCGACGAAGGCGGTGAGCGTCACAAGAAAAACATTGAACGCATCGATGAAGAACTGTTCCTGCATCACCAGCAGATTCCCGTCCGTGATGACGCGGGAAGTGAGCAGACACGCGGCCAGAAACGTCAGCGCCGAAAAGGCGACGTTGAGTCCGGGTGCCCAGCGCTTGGCGCCGAGCAGCCCGAGCAGCAGCGCACCCAGGAGCGGGGTGCCGAGCAGCACGGCGAATGTGAGCAGGCTCGGCACCTACTGGTCCTCCTTGAGGGATTCCAGGTGCTGCAGATCGAGACTGTCGAACTGCTCGCGGATCTGGAAGAAGAACACGCCGAGTACCAGCATGGCCACCAGCACATCCAGCGCAACGCCGAACTCGACGATCATCGGCATACCGTAGGTCGCGCTCATCGCGCCGAAGAACAGACCGTTCTCCATGGACAGGAACCCGACGACCTGAGACATCGCCTTGCGGCGCGTGATCATCGTCATGAACGCGATCAGAACGACGGCCACGGCGATGCCGATCGCATTGCGCGTCGCCGTGCTGGCGAGCGCCGATATGGGCTGCGCGAGCCCGAACGAGAACACGACCACCAGCACGCCGATCAGCATCGTGCCTGTGATGTTGATCAACGGTTCGGTATCCCAGTACACGCCGAGCTTTCGTATCAACCTGTGCAGGAGCCACGGCAGGAAGATGACCTTCAGCGTCAGCGTCAGCGCGGCGGAGAGATACAGGTGATTGGCACCGGTGCGCCATGCCAGCAGGAGTGTCGCGCCGCACAGCAGCGCGCCCTGTACTGCCAGGAGATTCACCAACGTGACGACGCGGCGCTGGGCAAGCATGGCGAAGGAGAGCAGGAGCAGCAACGCGGCCAGGGTGTTGAGCATCTGCAGATCGAACGATAGTGCCTCCACCCTCATGCTCCCAGTAGCAGCCGCACGAGCAGTCCAAGTACTGCGAACAGGAACGCAGCGGCGAGAAACTCCGGCGCACGAAACACGCGTAGTTTGGCCGACACCGTTTCGATCAGTGCGATGCCGACGCCGGCGAGCACGAGTTTTGCCGCCAGCAGCAGCAAGGAAACCGTCAGAGCGAACGGTACCTGGCTGGTGGCCAGCCCCCACGGGATGAACAGCGCAAAGCCGATACAGACATAGTTGAAGAGTTTGAGTGCCGCGGCCCATTCCATCAGCGCCAGATGACGCGCAGAGTACTCGAGCAGCATGGCCTCGTGAATCATCGTCAGTTCGAGATGCGTCGCCGGGTTGTCGATCGGGATGCGTGCGTTCTCGGCCAGCAGCACATCGTGAACGCCACGGCGGTAAAGGCGAGGCTCGGATACAGCGCCAGCGATTGCGTGGCCAGGAGCTCGGAAATCGCCGGCAGCGCGGTGGTCGCGCTGATCAGGGAGGCCACGAAGATGACCATTAGAAGTGCCGGTTCGGCGAGGAAGCCGATCATCATTTCGCGGCGTGCGCCCAGCGTGCCGAAGGCAGTGCCGACGTCCATCGCGGCGAGCGATACGAACACTCGCGCGGTTGCAAACAAGCCGACGAGTGCGATGGCGTCCGCGGCCTTGGTGAATGGCAGGCGCGTGGCGATCGAAGGAATGATCGCGGCGGCTGTCACCATCGTGCCGAAGACGACATACGGTGCAAGGCGAAACAGGCGGGAGGCGTTCGCTGCAATCACTGCGTCCTTGTAGAAGAGCTTACGAATGCCGCGATAGGGTTGGATGAGCGGCGGCGCAGACTTGTTTTGCAGCCAAGCTCGGCACTGATTGACCCAGCCGAGAAACAGCGGCGCGGCCAACAGGGCAGCCAGGATCCCGAGAATCTGTGCAACCCAGTCGAAGGGGCTCATAGCATCAGCGCTAGGAGCGTCACGAGCGTGACGAAGCTGTAGAGCAGGTAGGTTGCGATCCGCCCTTGCTGCAGCCAAGCCACCGCATTCGCGACACGGCGAACGAGCGCGCCGATCGGCAGGTACAGGCCCCGCCAGATGCGATCGCCGATGACGACCCGGTAACGTGGCGTCGTATCGAACGGGCTCGGCAATTCGCGCAGCATCGCGAAGAACGGATTGAACAGATGACGAATCGGCTGTCCGAATCCTTCCGCCGTATCCTGCATGCGACTATTCAGTCGTCCGAACCCGCAATCCCACGGCGCGCCTTGGCGCACGCGCTGATGATAGAAGAACCGCACGGCCGCGATCGTCAGCAGCACCACGGCCAGTATCACCGCAAGGAATGCCAGCGGGGCGTAGGACGTCTGCTTCTGCGCGAGCGGCACGAGCAGCCACCAGGATCGGTCGTCGAGTGTGAGCCCGCTGAATCCCAGCGGCTGTATCACACGACTCAGCACTGGAATGATCTGCGTCGGCAACAGCCCGAGCAATACGCAGCCGAGCGCCAGCCAGGCAAGACCGATTCGCTCGACGACGCCCGCGTCATGAGCTGTACGCAGCGCCGTCTCCCGAGGCTGGCCGAGAAAGATCACGCCGAAGAACTTGACCATCACGTAGCCGGCGAGCGCCGCGGCGAGTACGAGCAGCGCTGCACCCAGCGGTAGCAGCATGTTGACGAAGGCTCGCGGCACTTCGTTGGCGAACAGGAACGATTGCAGGAGCAGCCACTCCGAGACGAACCCGTTGAGCGGCGGCAAGCCGGCGATGGCCAACGCCCCGACCAGTGTCAGCCATGCAACCCACGGCATGCGGTGGATCAACCCGCCGAGGCGTCCGAGGTTGCGTTCGCCGGTGGCGTGCAACACTGCCCCTGTGCCAAGAAACAGCAGGCTCTTCATGAACGCGTGATTGAGCGCATGGTAGAGCACGGCGATCAGCGCGAGAGATGCTGCAGTGCGCATGTCTACACCGGCGAACACGATCGCAAGCCCCACTCCGGAGAAGATGATGCCGATGTTCTCGATCGACGAGTACGCGAGCAGCCGCTTCATGTCGGTCTGTGCGGCGGCGAAGATCACGCCATACAGCGCAGTGAACAGACCGAGCGCGAGCGGAATTAATCCCCACCACCAGGCCGGCTCGCCGAGCAGATTGAACGTGACGCGCAGCAGGCCATACAAAGCCGTCTTGAGCATCACGCCGCTCATCAAAGCAGAGACCGGGGAGGGCGCCGCCGGATGCGCTTCGGGCAGCCACACGTGCATGGGCACCAGGCCTGCCTTCGCACCGAAGCCGAAGAGCGCGAGCAGGAAAGCGACCGCAGCCCAGGCCGGTTCGAGGTGCGCGGCGCGCATGGCATCGAAAGTGAATCGCCAGCTGCCGCCTTGCATGACGCCGAAGCTCAACAGAATGGCGATCGCGCCGACGTGTGCGATGAGCAGATAGAGAAAGCCAGCGCTGCGAATGTCCGGGATGCGGTGCTGAGTCGTGACCAGGAAATACGATGACAGTGCCATCGTTTCCCACGCCAGCATGAATCCGTAGGCATCGTCCGCCAGCAGCACGAAGCCCATGCTGGCGAGGAACAGGTGATATTGCAGGCACATCAAGCCGGGCGGCGTGCCTTCACCGCGACGGAAGTAGCCGGCAGCGAAGATCGAAATGCCGGTTGCGGCGGCGCCAAGCAGAAAGAGGAACGCGGCCGACAGGCCGTCGAGACGCAGATGAACCGGTAGATCCGGCAGGCCGATCGGCAGCACCACGTGCTCGGCAGGTGCGGCAAGACCCGTCATCGCCACGTACGCGAGCGCAGCACCGCACACAGCGCCCAGCGGAAACAGCGTTCGGCCCACGAACGAGACGCTCGCAGGTCGAACCAAACCTGCAAGCCCGATGATGCCCCAGGCCGTCAACAGCAACACACACAGCGTCAAGGGCGAGCTCAGCGCCTGCGTCACGGAGCACCGAGTGTTGTCGGTAGGTATCGGCTCACGACTCGCATGGTCCGGTCGATTGCGGTGATGTGCATTTTATTATAATGTCACGCACATCTAATTGTCACTTCATGAGACTGCGTTGGCCATCGAAGATCGCACCGCCCGATTGACGATCCTGATCGATCCGCGGAAGAAGGAGTTGTTCGAGCGGCTGTGCGCTGAGGAGGACGCGACCCCCTCGCAGGTCGTGCGGCGCTTGATTCGCCGCTACATCGAGGAGCGGACTGGGCAGCCTTGGGCGCCCTCCGAAGAGAAAAACCCTGCCGTCCGCCGCCGCAGCGCCGGTCGATGAACGAGCGCTTGCGCCGGTGCCGGAGTTCGCGGCATGACTGAATTCACTGCTGCCACGATTGGCGCGCCGGCGGCGCTGCGTCACGAGCGCCTGAAGCAGTGGGTGGCCGAAATCGCGACACTGACTCAGCCCGATCGAATTCACTGGGCGGACGGCACGCAGCAGGAATACGACCGCCTGTGCGCCGCGATGGTCGACAGCGGCATGCTGGTGAAGCTCAATCCGCGCAAGCGCAGGAACTCCTACCTCGCTTGCTCGGATCCATCCGATGTCGCGCGAGTCGAGGATCGTACTTTCATTTGCTCGGCGAGTAAGGACGACGCTGGCCCGACGAACAATTGGGAAGATCCCGCCGTCATGCGGCGGACGTTGCACGGTCTGTTCAGCGGCTGCATGCGTGGACGCACCATGTATGTGATTCCCTTCTCCATGGGTCCACTCGGCAGTCCGATTGCACATATCGGCGTCGAAGTCACCGACAGTCCTTACGTGACGATCAACATGCGCACTATGACGCGCATGGGTACGGACGTTCTGCGCGTACTCGGGGATGACGGTGAGTTCGTGCCGTGCGTTCACTCGGTCGGCGCGCCGCTTGCGCCCGGCGAGAAAGACGCGCGCTGGCCGTGCAATCGCACGACGAAGTACATCGTTCACTATCCAGAGACGCGCGAGATCTGGTCTTACGGCTCCGGCTACGGCGGCAACGCGCTGCTTGGCAAGAAATGCTTTTCCCTGCGCATCGCCTCGAACATGGCGCGTGAGGAAGGCTGGCTGGCCGGGCACATGGTGATTCTCGGCGTCGAGAATCCGCAGGGCGAGAAGGCCTATGTCGCGGCCGCCTTTCCGTCGGCCTGCGGCAAGACCAATTTCGCCATGCTGATTCCGCCGCGCTCGTTCGACGGCTGGAAGATCTCCACGGTCGGCGATGACATCGCCTGGATCAAGCCGGGCAAAGATGGCCGGCTGTACGCCATCAATCCGGAAGCCGGCTTCTTCGGGGTTGCGCCGGGAACCTCGGAGCAAACCAATCCGAATGCGATGGCGACCTTGAGAGAGAACGTCATCTTCACCAACGTCGCGTTGACCGACGATGGCGATGTCTGGTGGGAAGGTATGTCGTCCGAGCCGCCGGCGCATCTCATCGACTGGACGGGCCAGGATTGGACGCCGGAAATCGGCCGCAGCACCGGGCGCAAGGCTGCGCATCCGAATGCCCGCTTCACGGCGCCCGCCAGCCAATGCCCTTCTATTGATCCGAACTGGGAAGATCCGCAGGGCGTACCCATCTCTGCATTCATTTTCGGCGGACGACGCGCGACGACCGTGCCACTCGTCTATGAGGCGTTCAACTGGAATTTCGGCGTCTACCTCGCGGCCACGCTCGGCTCTGAAACCACGGCGGCTGCCGTCGGTCAGCAGGGCATCGTGCGACGTGACCCGTTCGCAATGCTGCCGTTCTGCGGCTACCACATGGGCGACTACTTCGATCACTGGTTGCAGATGGGGGCGCTCGTGCCAGACAAGCCGCGCATCTACTGCGTGAACTGGTTCAGAAGGAACGAGCAAGGCGCATTCATGTGGCCCGGGTTCGGCGAGAACATGCGGGTGCTCAAGTGGATCGTCGAGCGCACGCAGGGACGCGCGGGTGCGATCGAGAGCGCGCTGGGGTGGATGCCGGGATTCGCTGACCTCGATTGGACGGACAGCGAGATGAGGCGCGCCGATTTTGAGTCGCTGATGCAGATTGAAGCGCAAGCATGGAGCAGCGAGCTGCTCCAGCAGGGAGAATGGTTCGAGAAGTTGGGCAATCGTTTGCCGGTGCAGTTATCACTGAAGCGTGAATTGCTGGGGATGCGATTGGCACGCGGTGCAGCGGCGCACTGAAGCGGCGCAGTCGATTCGCCAGTTCAGTCCATCGAGGCCTCTCATGTTTCGCTCGGCCAGATCGCGTTCTAATCGTTACGTGGAGTCGCCCACGCTGCTGCCGCCGAACCTCAGTGAGGTCGGCCATCAGTCTTTCGCAGTTAGCGAGCGCGAGTCCCTGGCGTATTTGCTGTGCGAACCCACTTGGCCACGCGACACGCTGAATATCTATGCGCTCGAAGGGTATCTGACAGCACTGCTTGTCTGGCCGGTAGCATTGCAGCCAGGGGCATGGTTGCCGCCGATCTGGAATGAGGGGACATGGAGGGTTCGGCCACCGATCGACACCGCGCAGCGCTATGGAGAGTTCTTGGAACTCACCGTGGGGTTCCTGCGCACGATTGATCGGGGTCTGCTGCAATCCCCTCCGGTGTTCGAGCCGTGTCTGCGATGGAAGCTCGGTGATGAAGCGATGGACATGAAGACACGCGCTGAACACTGGGTGCAGGGCTTTGGCCGGGGTCTCAGGCAAGGCGTCGACGCGCGAGTTGCTCCTGCGCAGGGCGTACGCGAAGCCGTCCATCACATTGCGGAATTTGCTGCGGGTCAGCCGCGCTCCTCGAAGAGCGGGATGCAGCATGCGCAGATCGTCTTGACGGGAGCGGTCTTGGCGCTCGCAAGCACGCGTATCTCACGAGGCCCATTGGGCGCCCTGCCGAAACCTGCCGTGATGGCAAAGCCGAAGCCGACTGATCCTCAGGCTCCGCAGCACAGCGCAGGCCCGTTCAACGCGGGCTCACACTGATGGAGCCCGCTTGAGGTTTCGTATGTTGCCCACCGACAAAGTCCTGGTGACGATCGGCACGCCGTGCTCGATGTCCGCAGTCGGCAGCACGGAGACGTTTCTTGCCCGTGTGACAGAATCGTCCGAGTTCATTGGATTTGCTGCTTTCGATGCGGGACTGATCGAATTCACGGACGAGCGGAAATCCGCCGGTCTGCAGATGAGGTGGCTGGCCGGCGAACGCGCCGGCAAAGCGGCTACGCTGACCGAGATTGAAGCAACCGTGGGCGCACAGCTGAGAGCGAAGCTGGGCATACGATCTATTCGCGATCACGTCCCCGCGGCGACCGAACTCGTGACGGATATTGCGGCGCCCTTGCCTCACGATCTGGAGGAGGGTGGCCTTCGAGGATTGGCGGGTCTGACCTTTCGTGATGTCCGCGACTCGGCGTTCGACGTAGACATCGCGTCCTTCGAGCGCGAGCGGCGAGTACGGCTTGATCCCGGGCGAGGGCTCGATGACGGACTGCTGCGCGTACAGGGGAACGATCTCCACCAGGCCGCCGACAGTGATGACGAGCGCGATCAAGGCGCCCATCAGTCCGACTTTCTTCTCTACGATTTCGTGACTCATGCGGGCACCATCACCGCCACTTCGGCTGGCTTGGATTCGCGCACTGTGCGCATAACGTTGTAGGCCATGATCAACGTACCGGTGAGGAACATGAGTCCGCCGAGCAGACGGACCGCGTAGTACGGATACGTCGCCTTGAGCGATTCGACGAAGGTGTAAGTCAGCGTGCCGTCGGCATTCAACGCCCGCCACATCAGGACGGCGCGAGCAGGATCAGGGAGAACACCATGCCGAGCGACTGCGCCCAGTCCGGGAGCGAGGTGTAGTGCAGGTGATGCGGGCCCGGCCACATACATATATAGAGATGAGGGCCCAGAAGTGGACGATGGACAGACGATAGGAGTAGTAGATGGCCTTACCGATGCCTAGAACGCTGGCCCGAGTTGTCGCACCTATGAGCACAAATGCCATGAACACAGGACTACTTGGATTCGTCTTGAGCGTGGCCTTGATTACGACCACTTCGGTTGCCAGCGCGGCTGCCGAACGGGTGGACCAGTTGACCTTGGATGCACTCGACCTCGACGCCAATGCACCACGCGGTGCGGCGCTCTATAGCAAAGAGTGCGCGGCTTGTCATGGGCGTGAGGCGCAGGGCGCGTCGCAGCACGATATTCCGGCACTCGCCTCACAGCGCCGCGCGTATATCATTAGGCAGCTCGCCGCGTTCAGCGAGCACGATCGTATCGCGACGCAGATGCACAAGGTGGTTTCTCGCGAGGCGCTGAGTGAGCCGCAGTCCTGGGCTGATCTGGCGCTGTACCTCACCAATTTGCCGCCACCGAAGGGCGCGCAGACCGGCGATGGAAAATACTTGTCTCTCGGCGAGGCGAGTTACGAGCAATTCTGCCGCCGTTGCCATGACAAAGATGCACGTGGAGATGACGACGGGTTCGTGCCCTCGCTGCGCAATCAGCATTATCGATATCTGGTGAAGGAAATGCGCAGCCTCGCTGCAGGCCATCGGTTCACAGTGGACGACGACCTGGCGCGATTCCTGAGGAGCCTGAAAGCAGACGAGATGCAGGGGCTCGCGGACTACTTGTCGCGCAT
>Ga0114129_10013155_pt1 | contig 11791 bp, 5 predicted proteins | sample RhiMetdeltSRZDD1_FD_80071 | JGI IMG/M metagenome (GOLD analysis project Ga0114129, IMG submission 80071) | Populus rhizosphere microbial communities from Tennessee, USA - Rhizosphere MetaG P. deltoides SRZDD1 (version 2) (version 2) | ecosystem: Host-associated > Plants > Roots > Rhizosphere >... | reverse complement strand
CGGCGGCCGCGCCGAGACCGAGCCCGGCCGGGAGCTCGTTGCTGCAATCGATCGGGCGGCCGCTGCTGATGCCTCTGGCGAGGCTGGCGCGGTCGCGAGCGAGCGTCCGCAAAGCGAAGCGCCGTGATCCCGAGACCACGGCAACCCGTCCTCTGCGGCTGCTGTTCGTGCTGGGCGGCCCGGAGTACATCCGTTACTACGACTCGACGATGAAGTCGCTCGCCGATCGCGGGCATCACGTGATGGTCGCGGTGAATGACCTGCAGGAGCGCAAGCACGCGCGGCTCGAGATGGTCGGCGACGAGCGCATCGCGCTGCTCGGCGAGTTTCCGCCGCGCCGCGATCGCTGGATGCCGCTGGCGCGCGCCGTGCGCGGGACGATCGACTTCGTCCGCTACTTCCATCCGCGGTTCGCCGAGGCCCCGGCGCTGCGGCACCGGATGTACCGCAAGGTGCTGCCGTGGCTGCTGCGGCCGCTCGATCGCATCCACTCGATGCGCGAGCGTTCACTGGCTCGGCTGATTCGATTCCTCCAGGCCTGGGAGCGCGCGATTCCGATTAGCCCGGTGATTCGCGGGTATCTCGAAGCGCGGCGTCCCGACGCCGTGATTGTCTCGCCGCTGATCGATGCGGCCTCCGATCAGATGGACGTGGCGCGTGCGGCGCAGGCGGCCGGTATTCCGCTCGTGGCGGCGATCTCGAGCTGGGACAACCTGACCAACAAAGGGCACATGCGTCTCGTGCCAGACATGGTCACGGTGTGGAACGAGCATCAGAAGAAAGAAGCGGTGGACTACCACGGCGTGCCGGCAGATCGGATCGCTGTCACTGGTGCGCAGCTCTTCGATCGCTGGTTCGGGCGTGAGCCGAGCCAGTCGCGCGAGTCGTTCTGCCAGATGGTCGGACTGCCCGACACACGACCGTTCGTGCTGTTCACCGGATCGTCGGTGTTCATCGCGCGGTCGGAAGTCGAAGTCCCGTTCGTCCGTCGCTGGCTGGAAGGACTCCGCGCCAGCAGCGATTCGACGCTGCGGGATGCGGCGGTGCTGGTTCGTCCGCACCCGTTCAATGCCGACGCGTGGGTGACTGCCGACTTCTCCGATCTCGGCCCGGTGGCGATCTGGCCACGGCAGCGCTACACACCCGCAGAGGAGTCGGCGCGGACGTCGTTCTTCGATTCGCTCTCGTATAGCGCGGCAATCGTCGGCATCAACACGAGTGCCATGATCGAAGGGGCGATCCTGAAACGGCCAGTGCTCTCGCTGCTGACACCGGAGTTTGCTGGCACGCAGGAAGGCACGCTGCACTTCCACTATCTGCTGCCCGAGAACGGCGGCTTCCTTCGCGTGGCGCATTCGCTCGAGGAACACGAGGCTCAACTGATCGAGGTGCTCAAACGCCCTGAGCTCGTGCGGGAACAGACCGAGCGTTTCGTCTCGACGTTCCTCCGGCCGCATGGACTGGAGGTGGCCTGCACGCCGCTTCTGGCCGGCGCTATCGAGCGCGCTGCGCGGGAAACGGCTGCCGTGCCGCGGCGAGAGTCGCTGGGCACGAAGGTGTTTCGGGTGGTCGTCCTTCCAACGGCCGTTGTTGTGAATCTGTTCAGCGAAGGCGGTGCGCTCCACATCTCACGGCGCCCGTCGAAGAAGAAGCGGACGAAAGCGAAGAAAGACAAGAAGGACAAAAAGGAGAAGAAGGCAAAAGTGTCGTCGAAGACAGTGGGCGTCCAGCAATGAAAATTCTGTTCTTCGGGCGGCGCTTCACTTATTTCCGCAATTTCGATTCGGTGCTGCGTGAGCTCGCTTCTCGCGGCCACGTCGTTCACCTTGCGGTCGAGCGGGAGACGGATGAAGGTCGGGCGCTCGTCGAAGAGCTCGTCGCCGAGTATCCGCGCCACATCAGCGTCGGCGTTGCGCCCGGCCGTGCTGACGACGACTGGTCGTGGGCGGTGAGTCGTCTCCGTCCCGGCCTCGAGTACCTCCGCTACCAGCACACGCTCTTCGACGACACGCCGATGCTGCGCGAGCGCTCGCGCGAACGCACGCCGGGGCTGTTCGTCGCGCTGGCCGACACCGTCGGCCGTTTCGCGCGTTGGACACGGCGGCCCATCGAAGCGGTCCTGAGGTGGCTCGAACGATCGACGCCCGATGATCCGGACATCCGCGCGTACATTGAGGCACAGCGCCCGGACGTCGTGCTCGTGACCCCGCTCATCTCGCTCGGATCGGCGCAGATCGACTACCTGCGAGCGGCGCGATCGCTGGGCATTCCCACCGCGCTCTGCGTCTGGAGCTGGGACCATCTGTCCAGCAAGGCGCTCATTCGTGAACTGCCCGATCGCGTGTTCGTCTGGAACGACACGCAGAAACAGGAGGCGGTGACGCTGCATCGTGTGCCGGCGAAACGGATTGTCGTGACCGGCGCCCAGTGCTTCGACAAGTGGTTCGACCGTACCCCGTCTCGCGACCGCGAGACCTTCTGCCGCCAGATTGGACTGCCTGCCGATCGTCCCATCCTGCTCTACGTCTGCTCGGCGCCGTTCAGCGGCAGCCCGCCGGAGGCGACGTTTGTCGTGGAGTGGATCCGGCGCATCCGCACCGGCAGCTCGGCCCGACTTCGGAATACGCCGATCCTCGTCCGGCCTCATCCGTCGAGGCGTCCCGAGTGGGAGAGCATCGACCTGACGCCCTTCCCCGAGGTGGTGTTGTGGGGCAGCGACCCGCTCGATGCCGACGCGCGCGCCGACTATTTCGACACGCTGTACCACAGCGCGGTCGTCGCCGGGCTGAACACGAGCGCCTTCATCGAAGCCGGCATCCTGGGTCGTCCCGTGCACACCATCCTGTTGCCTGAGTGGTACGAGAGCCAGATGGGCACGGTGCACTTCAGGTATTTGTTCGAGGCGGGCGGCGGACTACTGACGAGCGCAACGAGCTTCGACGAACATCTCAATCAATTGGACCAGGCCCTCGCACATCCGTCGACCGAAGTCCGACCCTTCGTTCGCGCGTTTGTGCGCCCGCGCGGACTCGATGTCGCAGCGACGCCGGTGTTTGTCGAGCACATCGAGCGCATGCAGGGGCTGGCCGTGTCGCCGCTCGCTGAGCCGCGGTGGAAAGGGCTCGCGCTGTGGATGTTGAACAAGGGCATCGCATCCCGGCACGACGTCAGCCGCGAACATCTCCTCTACTCGGAGGGCGAGCTGGAGAAGATTCTCCGCTTGCGCGACCTGCGTGAGACCAAGGCTGCCGCACGCGGGCGTGAGAAGCGGGAGCGAGATCGGGCAATCAAGGCCGACAGGATGGCTGCCCGGGCGCGGGACAGAAAGGAACGCGAGCTGGCACTCAAGGCGATGAAGACCGCCAAGGAGCAGCACCGGACGTGAGCCAGTCTCCCGATCGTCTCGCCGTGGACGCCGAGGCGCAGCGTGCGCAGGCGGCTTACGAGCGCGCGCGCGACGCGGTGCTCACGATGACCGGCGGCGCGGCGGGCGGTGCGGCGGCACCGAGTGCGTACTGGCGCGAGGAGCTCGAGACGATCGATTACATGATCGAGGCTTCGCCGCTCATCCTCCGCAAGCTGCGGCACCACGCGTTCCATATCACCGGCATTCGTCCGTACGACTATCGATCCAAGGGCGACAACCGGCGTGAATACTTCGAGGCGCGGCTGCACGCGCTGCGCGAGCTTGGCGGCGAGAGGCTGCTCGTCCCGGAGTCGCCGGCGCTGGGGGGATTCGGGTTCGACATCGGCGGACGGCTCTTCAATGTCGATACGCTGAAGTTCTTCGAGGTGCTGATCGGCATGGAGCGCGGCGGTGTGCTGCCAGCGCTCCGACAGCGCGAGCGGCCCGTCATGTGCGAGATTGGCGCCGGCTGGGGCGGCTTCGCGTATCAGTTCAAAACGCTGTTCCCGAATGCGACCTGCGTCATCGTCGACTTTCCCGAGTTGTTCCTGTACTCGGCGACGTATCTCGGGACGATGTTCCCCGATGCGCGGCTGGCCTTTGTCGGCGCTGACGATTCGTCTGCAGACGTGCGGAGCGCTGACTTTGTGTTCGTGCCGCAGACGCTGGCCGGCCGCGAGACGATCGGCGCGCCGGACCTCGTCGTGAACATGGTCTCGTTCCAGGAGATGACCGATGCGCAAGTACGCCGCTATGCCGAGATTGCGGCGTCGGCCGGGTGTCCGTTCATCTACAGCTTCAATCGCGAGCGATCGTCCTACAACACCGAGCTGATCAGGGTCAGTGATGCGCTGGCCGACACGTATCGGCTGACCGAAGTGCCGGTGCTTCAGAGCGACTACACGAACGCGATGAAGCGGATGCCGAAGCCGAACAAGGTGCAGGAGCGATCGGAGTTCAATTACCGGCATCTCGTCGGACGCTTGGATCCCTCCGTCGGGCCGGTCCTTTCCGCCTCCGCCAAGGCTTCGGCGGACCGCCGTAGCTCAACGAGCGAAGGCTGGTTGGACCGGCCAGGCGGCGCGTCCGAAAGGACGCGCCCTACGGGAGGCGGCGGGGTTGTCCTCGGCATGACGCTCTACAACAACGCGCGTCACCTGCCCGAAGCCATCGACTCGCTGCTCGCGCAAACGCACCGCGACTTCACGCTCATCCTCCTGGACGATGCCTCGGCGGATGAGACCGAGGCGGTGGCGCGGGGATATGCGTCGCGGGATTCGCGGGTCCGGTATTTCCGTCACGACAGCCGTCAGGCCATGATTGCCACCTGGCGCGACGTCGTGCAGATCGCCAGGCGCGAGCGTCCGTCGGCCGAGTTCTTCGCATGGGTGAGCGATCACGATCGCTGGCATCCGCGCTGGCTCGAGCGTCTGCTCACCGAGCTCGAACACGATCCGGATGCTGTCATCGCGTATCCGATCACGCGCCGCATCGGCCAGGACGGCGCAGAGCTGGACAAAGGACCACGCCTGTTCGACACGACCGGCTGCCGCGATCTGCGCGCACGCTGGCGGCACATGTGCCGCGCCGCGGTCGGCGCCGGCGACATGGTCTACGGCCTGATGCGCCTCGATGCACTCACGAAGGCCGGCATTTTCCGTCGTGTGCTGCGGCCGGATCGCCTGCTCGTCGCTGAGTTGATCCTGATCGGTGGTGTGCGGCAGGTGCCGGAGGCGCTGTGGTTCCGCCGCGAGTCGAACGGGGCGAGCGTCGATCGTCAGCGTCACACCCTGGTCCTGGCGGGCGACGAGCCGAAGTGGTTTCACGCGCCGCCGTGGTTTCAGCACTCGGTGGTGCTCTGGGATCAGTACGCGAAGCCGGAGCACGCGCCTCTGCCAATCTCGCGCGCGGGGTGGCGCGGGATGCTGCTGCGCTATTCGCTGACCTACGGCTGGAAGCATTTCCGCAAGACTGAGGCGTCCCACGCCGTCGGGCGTGGCATCGACAACGCGATCTGGGTCAAGAAAATCACCAAGCACCACTGGCATCACGCCGTCTACAACACACTGGTCGGCGCGCGCGCAGCGTGGGGCCGCACGAGACGACTCGCGCGGCGCGGGGTGTATGAAGTCCTGACGCTGACCCATCGCCTCGGTCTGCGCGGCCGCGGAAAGGAACAGACGCGGTGAGCGTGTTCGAGGCGATCGGGCGCGCGCTGCACCGTGTCGTGCATCCTCAGCATGCCGACGAGCACGCGCGTCTCGACGCGATCGCCAGGGCGGTCAAGGCTCGAGACGCCGACTCGGAGCGCGTGCAGGCGCAGATCGGCGGCCTGTCAGACAAGATCTCCCGCCTTGCGCAGGACAAGGACGTTCGCGGACTGCACCGCGACGTCGCCGAGCTGCGTGCCGCCAGCACACGACAGCACCGTATGCTGTCGCAGGCGCTACGCTTCGCCGACTGGAAGGAGGCGCTGCGCAGCGACGAGCGCCGCATCCGGCGACGCGTCAAGCGACTGGCTGAGGGTACGCGGCCGATCGTCGTTGGTCCATGGTCGGGTGAGGTCGGATTCGAGCTGCTCTATTGGATCCCCTTCGTCACCTGGGCGCTGCGCGAAGCCGACGTCAACCCGGCTCGCCTCATCATCGTCTCTCGTGGAGGCCCGGCGTCGTGGTACGCGCACCTGGGTGGGCGCTACGTGGACGTGCTCGAATCGGTCACGCCCGAGGAATTCCGCAGCCGCACCGAAGCGCAGAAGAAACAGCACGGCGTGGGCGCCTTCGATCGCGAGATCCTTGGTCGCGTGGTCGAGGCGGAAAAGCTCGAGCGGCCGGCGCTGCTGCATCCCGGCCTCATGTATCGAGCGTTCCGGCCGTTCTGGCATCAGGAAACGACGGTGCATCGCGTGGACGATTACGCGCGCTACGAGCGCCTGCAGGTCGCGCCGAACCCGGCGCTGGCCGGTCGGCTCCCGCGCGACTATGTCGCCGTGCGGTTCTACTTCAGCTCGTCGTTCCCGGACACGCCCGAGAATCGCGCCTTCGCCGAGTCACTGGTGCGCGGCCTCGCCGCGTCTACGGATGTGGTGATGCTTGGTCCTGGCTTCCGCGTCGACGACCATCGCGACTTCACGCCGGTCGCGTCGAACCGCATCCATACGGTCGATGATCTGATGACACCGGAGCGAAATCTGGAGATTCAGACCGCGGTGATCGCCGGCGCCCGTGCGTTCATCGGCACCTACGGCGGTTACGCGTATCTCGCGCCGTTCTGCAACGTGCCGGCGATCGCGTTCTACTCGAACCGCGACGGCTTTCATGCCTATCACCTCGAGCTGGCCGATCGCGTCTTCCGCCGCATGAACACTGCGTCGCTGGTCGCGCTCGATGTGCGGGATGCGGCACTGCTGCGAGCCGCGCTCGGCGCTGCGCAGAATCAACATGCCTGAGTCATTCCTCGGCCGCGTGCTCGGCCGCGGCGGCGGCGCCAGCCGTGACGAGTCGCTCGACGCGCTGACCAAGGCCGTGCGCGAGCTCGCCGACGCGCAGCACAAGCAGGCGGCGCAGTTGAAGAAGCTGCTCGACGCGCAGAAGGCGCAGGACCGCCGCTGGGAGGACGCGCTCGAGCGCTGGCAGAAGGACGCCCGCGACTCATCGCGGCGCGAGCATCACGAGGCGACGCGAACCGGCGAGCGCGTGCAGAAACGGTGGCAGGACGCCTTCGACTCGCTGCAGGACAAGGTCAAGACCGAACGCAAATGGCGCGTCGTCTTTGCGCGGCAATTGAACGCGGTGCTGCGGGCGTTGCATCTGTCTCGGCTGCCGCTGTCGCCACCGCACGACCTCACCGCGCGGCGATTCAGGCTGTGGTCGCAGAACGAGGAGGACGGCATCATCGTTGGACTGCTCGAGCACGCCGGTGTGACCGATTGCCGGTTCGTCGAGATTGGCAGCGGCAGGAGCGGCGGCAACGCCGCGCTTCTCGCCTACGAGTGTGGCTGGTCCGGCCTGATGATCGACATCGTCCCAGAGGCGATTGACAGTTTGCGCGCGCGTTTCGGCCACAACCCCGGCGTCATTGGAGTCGCGACTGCAGTCTCGCCTGAGAACATCAACCAGGTGCTCAGCGACCACGGGTTCACGGGCGAGGTCGATCTCCTGTCGATCGACATCGACAGTTACGACTACTGGGTGCTCGAAGCGCTGACGGTCGTGTCGCCGCGTGTGCTCGTCGTTGAGTACAACGCCGGTCTCGGTGGCGAACGGGCGGTCACGATTCCGAAGCACGCCACGCTCGACGACATTCCCAAAACCTATCGCGGCGCGTCGCTGGCCGCGCTCGAGAAGCTGGCGCGACGGAAGGGCTACCGGCTGGTCGTGTGCGATCCCACCGGCACCAACGCGTTTTTCCTTCGCGACGATGTGGCGCCGAAGGTGCCGGGTGTGAGCGTGGGCAAGGCCTATCGCCCTGCGACGGACCGATTGAGCCTGCAGGAAGGCGCCATGGGCGACGGCCGAGTCGTGATTCCCGAGGGCGCGCCAGTCATCGAGGTGTAGCCACTGAAGATTCTGTTCATCTCGCGGCACTACTCGTACCTCCGGCTCTTCGAGTCGGCGATCGAGGGTCTCGCCGCGCACGGCCACGACCTCGTCCTCGCGGCTGACCGCGAAGAGGCGATGGGCGGCCGCCAGATGGTCGAGCGGATTGCGGCGCGCTATTCGAACGTCAGGCTCGCCGACGTGCCGAACCGCCATGCGGGCGCGTGGACGGAACTCGCGCGCCGGCTGCGGCTCGGCATCGATTACTTCCGATTCCTCCATCCCCGCTACGCGAAGACGATGCATTTCCGGAAGCGAGCCCAGGATCGCGCTCCACGTCTCGTCGTGCGACTCGCGAACTCGAGCCTGGGTTTGTGGCTCGGCGGGCCCGCGGGCCTTCATCGCATTCTGCGATTCCTCGAGCGCGGGATTCCCGGCGCACGGGCCATCGAAGGGTTCATTTCGTCGCAGGCACCGGACGTCCTACTGATCACGCCGCTCGTCGACATGGGCTCACCGCAGCTCGATCATCTCGCCGCTGCGCAACGGCTTGGCGTGCGAACGGTGCTGCCGGTGGCCAGCTGGGATCACCTGTCGAGCAAGTCGCTGCTGCGCACGGTCCCCGAGCGCGTCATTCTCTGGAACGAGAGGCAGCGCACGGAAGCGACCGAGATGCACGGCGTGCCCGCCGATCGGATCGTCGTCACGGGTGCGCAGTGCTACGACCAGTGGTTCGACCGGATGCCGGCGCTGAGTTATCAGGCGTTCTGCGATCGCGTCGGTCTGAGGTCCGATCGGCCCTATATCCTGTATGTCTGTTCGTCGCTGTTCAGGGGCACGACGTTCGAGCCGGCGTTTACCGAGCGCTGGATCCAGGCGGTTCGCGGCAGCGCCGATCCGCGCCTGAAGGACATCGGCATCCTCGTTCGTCCGCATCCCGCGCGCCTGGACGAATGGAAGCAGGTCGATCTCACTGGCTATCACAATGTCGCGTTCTGGGGTGCGCACCCGGTTGATGCCGAGGCGAAGGAGGACTACTTCGACTCGCTCTACTACAGCTCCGCGGTCGTCGGGATCAACACCAGCGCGTTCATCGAAGCCGCCGTCGTCGGCAAGCCGGTGTTCACTGTCCTCGAGCCGGAGATTTCCGAGAACAACCAGGAAGGCACGCTACACCTCCAGTACCTGCTCGATGCGGACACTGGTGTACTGCGCGTGTCTCGGAGTCTTGATGAGCACGTGCCGCAGCTCGCCGCGGCGCTCGCCGGACACGGCGGCGGCGACCCCAAGGCCGCGCGGTTCGTTGATAGCTTCGTACGTCCGTTCGGCCGCACGCAGGCCGCGACGCCGCGATTTGTCGAGGCCGTCGAGCACGTCGCCGCGATCCCGGCGCCAGAGCGGGCGCGAGCCGGAACGGGCGCTGCGCTCGCGTATCTGCTGCTGTTCCCACTTGCATGCCTCCTCTCGATTCACCTGCGCACGCAGCCGTGGCGCAAGCGGACGCGGAACCGGATTCGCAAGAGCTACGAGCGTCAGAAGCTGTCGGTCTTGCGCTGGGTGAAGCAGCGCGTCACCGACCAATTCATCTCGGCGGGGAAGCGGCGCAAGAAGGCGACGCCGATCGCGGCATCGACCCTGACGCCGAAGGCCGGCCATCAGCGCGATCCGGCGAAGACACTCGCCGGCACGGAATTCAGGGAAGCCAAAGAGACCCGCGAGCTGGTGACGGTGCTCGGCCGCAGCGGCAAGCCGATCATTCTCGGGCCGTGGCTGTCGGAGACCGGATTCGAGCTGCTGTACTGGATTCCGTTCCTCGCCTGGGCCAAGGCCTACGGCAACTTCGATCCCGAGCGCCTCATCGTCGTGTCGCGCGGCGGTGCGGCGCCGTGGTATCGACACATTACGCCCCATTACGAAGAAATCTTCTCCTTCTTCACGCCAGACGAGTTCCGCGTCGCCAACGAGCGGCGCATCGTCGAGCAGGGCGGCCGGCAGAAGCACATCGAGGTCACCTCGTTCGATCGCGAGATCCTCGCGCGCGTGCAGGCCAAGCGCGGGCTCAGCGGCGCCGAGCTGCTGCATCCATCGCAGATGTATCACTTGTTCGACAACTTCTGGCTGCAGCGCACTCCGGTCACGCTGATCGAAGCGTTCTCCGTGTTCACGCCGCTGCCTGCGCCGCCACCGTCGGGAATTCTCGCGCAGCTCCCCGAGCAATATGTGGCCGCCAAGTTCTACGGCAACGTGGCGCTGCCGCCGACACCGGAGAACCGGCAATTCGTGACCAGCTACCTCGCGGATCTGGCGTCGCGTGTGGACGTGGTGCTGTTGAACACCGCGCAGCGCTTCGACGACCACAATGACTTCCCGCCGAGTCTGCGCGGAAAACTGCACACCATCGATCACCTGATGACGCCGGAGAACAACCTGGCGGTGCAGACCGAGGTCATTCGCGGTGCGCGCGGATTCGTGGGCACCTACGGCGGCTTTTCGTATCTCGCGCCGCTCTGTGGCACCGATACGCTGGCGTTCTATTCACACGCGAGCGGGTTCCGCATCGATCATCTCGAGGTCGCCAAGCGCGTGTTCTCGGCGCTGCGCTGCGGCACCTTCACCGAAGTCGATCTTCGGGCGACTGACGTGCTGCGTCTCGGGTTTGCCGGCGCAGATCACACGTCGATCGGAGCGGCGCGGTGAGCTGGTCGACCAGCGCTGAGAATCTCGCCCGGTTCGCGGTGCGCCGAACCGTGGCGCGCGCGCGCTGGCTGGCGAACGGCATTCGGTGGTCGTACAAGGTCTCGCACAAGAAAGTGCGATCGGTGTGGCACGGTGGCCGGCGTCTGGCCGAAGCGGCACGTAACCACACGGTCAACGCGATCAAGGTCCCGTATCGCGCAGTGAGACGTCCGCTCCGGGCCGCATCGCGGCGGAAGGCGCACCTGCAGGAACGATGGGGCTTCTATAAGACCGAGTGGAGCATCGAGCGCGAGATCGAGACGATCGTCTCGCGCGATCGACTGCTCGTGGCCGGCCCGTGGCTCTCCGAGGTCGGTTTCGAAACGCTCTACTGGGTGCCGTTCCTCCACTGGCTGAAAACGGCCTTCCACATCGATCCCAGCCGCATCGTCGCCGTCTCGCGCGGCGGCGTGGGCTCGTGGTATCAAGGCGTTGCCGGGCGCTACGTCGAGATCTGGGATGAGATCGATCCCGCGGAGTTTGCCAAGCGCAACGCCGCCCGCGGCGTCGTCAAGCACTACGAGCCCGGCGAGATGGACCGCGAGATCCTCGATCGCGTCGCCCGGAGGATTGGCACCAACGACTTCGACGTCCTTCATCCTGGCCTGATGTACCGGCTGTTCACGCTCTACTGGTCCGGTCAGCGGGCCATGGGCTTCGTCGATGCCCACCTCCGCTTCACGACGATGGCGCCGCCGGCGTTGATTGATCCGGCCCTGCTGCCACAGGAGTACGTGGCGGTGAAGTTCTATGCGGCGCGCTCACTGCCCGACACGCCCGAGATTCGCGCGCATCTACGTGCGACCGTGGCTGCGCTCTCCGAGCGGCTGCCGGTGGTGCTGCTCGATACCGGTCTCGTGCTCGAAGACGATCACGGCGACTACTCGTTTGCCGAGAGCGGCCGCGTGGTGAGCGCGAAGCCGTGGATGACTCCGAGCAACAATCTCGGGGTGCAAACCCAGATCGTCGCCGGCGCGCGTGCCTTTGTCGGCACCTGCGGCAGCATCGCGTGGCTGGCGCCTCGCCTCGGCGTCAATACATCGGCGCTCTACTTCGATCCGAAATGGCTGCATGCGCATCTGCCGGTTGCGATGCGCGCGTATCACAAACT
>Ga0114129_10013153_pt1 | contig 11791 bp, 8 predicted proteins | sample RhiMetdeltSRZDD1_FD_80071 | JGI IMG/M metagenome (GOLD analysis project Ga0114129, IMG submission 80071) | Populus rhizosphere microbial communities from Tennessee, USA - Rhizosphere MetaG P. deltoides SRZDD1 (version 2) (version 2) | ecosystem: Host-associated > Plants > Roots > Rhizosphere >... | reverse complement strand
TCGGACGCCAGGTACACGGCGGTGCGCCCCACGTCCTCGATCGAGATATTCGCCCGGAGCGGAGCGACCTCGTCGAAGGCGCCGTACATGCGCTTGAAGCCGGCGATGCCGGCGGCGGCGAGTGTCCGGATCGGGCCCGCGCTGATCGCGTTGACCCGGATGCCGTCCGGCCCGAGGTCGGCGGCGAGGTAGCGCACCGACGCCTCGAGCGCGGCCTTGGCGACGCCCATCACGTTGTAGTTCGGCATCACGCGGCTCGAGCCGCCGAAGGTCAGCGTGAGCAGCGCCCCGCCACTCGGCATCAACGCCACCGCGCGTCGCGCCAGCTCGGTGAACGAGAAGCAGGAAATCACCATGGTCTGGATGAAGTTCTCGCGGCTCGTATCGGCATAGCGGCCCTTGAGCTCGGACTTGTCGGAGAACGCAATGGCATGGACGAGAAAATCCAAGGATCCCCAGCTGCGCCCGATCTCGCTGAACATGCCGTCGACGCTCGCCACGTCGGCGACGTCGCAGGGCATGACCAGCGTCGCGCCCACCGACTGCGCCAACGGCCGCACCCGTTTTCCCAGCGCCTCGCCCTGATACGTGAAGGCGAGAGCTGCGCCATCGGCGGCCAGCGCCTTGGCGATACCCCAGGCGATCGAATGGTCGTTGGCGACCCCCATCACCAGCCCGCGCTTGCCCTGCATCAAGCCCATCCGGGCCTCCAATCACGCTGGTCCGGGGGCGCTGCGCCGCGCCCGCACCTGGCCTCTCTGCTCGCCACCACCACCATCATGCGTCGAGCCGCTTCAACACGATCGAGGCATTCGTGCCGCCGAAGCCGAACGAGTTCGACAGCACGCAGCCGAGCTGCACGTCGTCGCGGCGCTCGCGCACGATCGGCATGTCGGCAAAGGCGGGATCGAGATTTTCGATATTGGCGCTGGCGCAGATGAAGCCTGAGCTCATCATCAGCAGGGAGTAGATCGCTTCCTGCACGCCGGCGGCGCCGAGCGAATGGCCGGTGAGCGACTTCGTTGCCGAGATCGGCGGCGATTTGTCGCCGAACACTTCCCGGATCGCCTCGATTTCCCTCAGATCGCCAACCGGCGTCGAGGTGGCATGGGGATTGATGTAATCGATCGGCGCCTTCACATCGGCGAGCGCCATCCGCATGCAGCGAGCGGCTCCCTCGCCCGACGGCGCGACCATGTCGTAGCCGTCGGAGGTCGCGCCGTAGCCCGCCACCTCGGCGTAGATTTTGGCGCCGCGCGCCTTGGCGTGATCGAGCTCCTCGAGCACCAGCACGCCGGCGCCGCCGGCAATGACGAAACCGTCACGATCGACATCGTAGGCACGCGAGGCGCGATCGGGCATCTGGTTGAATTTCGACGACATCGCCCCCATGGCGTCGAACAGCACCGACAGCGTCCAGTCGAGTTCCTCGCAGCCGCCGGCGAAGATGATGTCCTGTTTGCCGAGAGCGATGATTTCCGCGGCATTGCCGATGCAATGGTTGGAGGTCGCGCAGGCCGACGAGATCGAATAGTTCACCCCCTTGATCTTGAACCAGGTGGCGAGCGTCGCCGAGGCGGTGGACGACATCGCTTTCGGCACCACGAACGGGCCGACGCGCTTCGGTCCCTTGCTGCGGGCCGTATCGGCCGCTTCGACGATCGCCCGCGTCGACGGGCCGCCCGAGCCCATGATGATGCCGGTACGCTCGTCGGAAATCTCGCTGGGCTCCAGACCGGCGTCGCGGATCGCCTGCTCCAAGGCGACGTGGTTCCAGGCGGCGCCGCCGCCGAGGAAACGCATGGCGCGGCGGTCGACCGCCTCCTCCGGCGCCAGTGTCGGCGCGCCGTGCACTTGGCAGCGAAAGCCGAGCTCGGCGTATTTGTCCGCGCGCACGATGCCCGATTTCGCCTCGCGCAGGCTTGCCAGCACTTCCTGGGTGTTGTTGCCGATGGATGAGACGATTCCCATCCCGGTCACCGCGACCCGTCTCATGATCGCCTCGTGCGTGTCATGCCCGCGCGCCGAGCGGGCCTCTCAAGATCGACAGGCGCGCGATCGAGGGCGCTTCGCGCCTGTTTCGGCGAAACGTGTCCCGGCATCCGCCGCTGCCTGGACAATGCCCTGATCAGGACTCCTCGGCCGGCTACCCGCCACTCGCCTGCATTACCGCATCCTCGCGGAACAGGCCAACCTTCAGGTCCTTGGCGTGGTAGATCAAGGTGCCATCGGCGGAAAGCCAGCCGTCGGCGACCCCGAGGACGAGCTTCGAGCGCATCACTCGCCTGATGTCGATGCCGTAGACGACGCGCCGCATGGTCGGGAGCACTTGGCCGGAAAATTTCAGCTCGCCGAGGCCCAATGCGCGGCCCTTCCCCGGGGCGCCGAGCCAGCCGAGGAAAAAGCCCAGAAGCTGCCACAGCGCATCCAGCCCGAGGCAGCCCGGCATCACCGGGTCGCCCTTGAAATGGCAGGGGAAGAACCAGAGGTCGGGCTTCAGCTCGAGGACCGCCCGGACCAGCCCGCGTCCATATTCGCCGCCGGCCTCGGCGATCTCGGAAATGCGGTCGAACATCAGCATGGGCGGCAGCGGCAGCTGCGCATTGCCCTCGCCGAACAGTTCGCCGCGACCGCAGGCGAGCAAATCCTCATATTCATAGCTGCCGCGCCGCTGTTGCATCAGCTCTACCTTCTGGCCGAGGCGTTCCTCTTGCATGTTTCGTTCCTAACACAGGCGGGCCAGGGGGCAAAGCGGGGGCGATCGCCGCCGGTGACCGCGATCAAGCCAACAACGATTGTTGCCAAAGAGTTGCATCTGGGAGGCCGCGTCGGATATGATCTCATTCGCAACAATTTGACGTCTAAACAAAGACGGGCCGCGCCGGCCCGCGCATATGTGGTCGAGTAATGACACCGATACGTGGGATGATGATGACGGCGGCGGCGGAGACGGCGGAACGGCCGGCCAATGCCGTGTCGCGCGCCGAGCTCACCGGCTGCCCTTGGCACGATACCAAGACCATGCTGCGCCAGGTCGGGTTGCGGCCCACCCGTCAGCGCATGGCGCTCGGCTGGCTCCTGTTTGCCAAAGGCGGCCGGCATCTCACCGCCGAGATGCTGTACGAGGAAGCAACCCGGGCGAAGGTGCCGGTCTCGCTTGCCACCGTCTACAACACCCTGCACCAGTTCACCGAGGTCGGCCTGCTGCGACAAGTGCCGGTGGACGGATCGAAAACCTACTTCGATACCAACGCCAGCGAGCATCACCACTTCTTCATCGAAGGGGAGCACGCCCTCCTCGACATCCCCGGCGCCGACGTGATGCTGGACAAGATCCCGGACCCGCCCGAAGGCTACGAGATCGCCCGGGTGGACGTGGTCGTGCGCCTGCGCCGCAAGGGCCGCTGAAGCCCCGCCCGTCCCGGTCGAAGTCCCCAAAAGCTGGAGGCTCACCTGCCGAGTGGCGGGCTGATGCCCGTATAGGCGCGTGGCCGCGTCGCCTCTAGACTTGAGCCAACAAGGCTTGTTCGGGAGGACGGGATGCTCCGCGTGACCACGCTTCGTTTCTGTGGTGCCGTCGTTGCTGGCCTATTCGCTCTGTCGACGGCGCACGCCCAGGGAATCGAGGATCGGCTCGTCATCATCACCTCCTTCTCCAAGGATGTGACCACGCCGTTCGCCCACGCCTTCGAGAAGAAATATCCGGGCACCCGCGTCGAGGTGCAGAACCGCAACACCGCCGCGGCCGTCGCCTTCCTGCGCGAAACGCGATCCAATCCGCCCGACATCTTCTGGGCTTCCGCCCCCGACGCCTTCGAAGTGCTGAAGAAGAACAGTCTGTTGCGGAGCTACCGCCCCAAGGCGCAGGGGCTCGCCGATAAGATCGGCGCCTACCCGGTCAACGATCCCGACGGGTTCTATGCCGGCTTCGCGGCATCAGGCTACGGCATCATGTACAACACGCGCTATCTGCGCGCCCACAGCCTGCCGGCCCCGAAGGAATGGGACGATCTCAAGAAGCCGATCTATTCCGGTCACGTCGGCATCTCGGCGCCGTCACGCTCCGGCACCACGCATCTGACGGTCGAGACCATTCTTCAAGGCGAAGGCTGGGACAAAGGCTGGGCGAGCCTTCTCGAAATCGGAGGCAATCTCACCCAGGTGTCCGACCGCTCGTTCGGCGTGCCGGACGCCGTCAACAGCGGGCAATACGGGATCGGCATCGTCATCGACTTCTTCGGCCTCTCGGCCAAGGCGTCCGGCTTCCCGGTGGAATTCGTGTATCCTACGGTGACGGCGATCGTGCCCGCCAATGTCGGCATCATCGCCAATGCCCGCAACGAGAAGGCGGCGGAAGCCTTCGTCGAGTTGCTGCTCTCCGACGAGGGACAGCAGATTCTGCTCGATCCCAAGATTCAGCGGCTGCCGGTGCGGCTTTCGACTTACGAGAGAGCGCCAGCCGCCTATCCCAACCCGTTCAAGGACACGAGGCTCGGAACCGCGGTACGCTTCGACGTCGATCTCTCCGAAGCGCGCTATGAGCTCGTCAACTCGCTGTACGACCGGCTCATCACCTTCCGCCTCAAGGAACTCAACGCTGCCTGGAAAACTATCCACGACGCCGAAGCGAAGCTTGGCACGAATGCGTCGGATGCCGCGAAGCGCCTGATCGGCGATGCCCGCAGGCTCGCCTCCTCGGTGCCGGTGCGCGAAAGCGAGGCGGCCGATAAGAGCATTGCCGGATCGTTCCAGGAGGTGAAGCCGGGCCAGAAAGTCGCCGGTCGGCAGGCCGAATTCGAGGAGAAATGGGACAGCTTCGCCGTGAAGAATTACGCCGAGGCCAAGGCGTTCGCCGAGAAGGCCGCGGCAGGGCGATGAACCTTTTCTCGTAAGACAATGGTCGACGCTGCGACAGCCCACCGTGCGATCCATGTCCCCGCTGCGGTGCGCTGGCAGGCCAGTCCGGCGCAAACCGCGGCGCTCCTCCTCATCGCCCTGTTCCTGGTCGCCTTCCTGATCGTTCCCATCCTGCGCGTCATCGTCGTCGCCTTCACGGACCGTGACGGCACGTTCACCATGGTGCATTTCGGAGATTTCCTGCGCACCGGCCTGTTACGCGAGGCGTTCTGGAATTCGATCTATGTGGGCGTGATGACGATCGTGGTGGCGAGCGTGATCGCGGTGCCGCTGGCAACGCTGCTGGCGCGCTATCGCTTCCGCAGCGCCGCCCTTATCCATACGCTCGGCGTGGTGCCACTGGTGATGCCGCCCTTCGTTGGCGCCGTGGCGATGCAGCTGATCTGGGGCCGCAACGGCACCGTCAATCTCATCCTGTTCGACTGGTTCGGATTTCGCATCCCCTTCATGGACGGGCTCAATGGCGTGATCTTCGTCGAGGCGCTGCATTATTTCCCGTTCATCCTGCTCAACCTCTCCGCCTCGCTGGCGAACATCGATTCCAGCATGGAAGAATCGGCGCAAAATCTCGGCGCCCATGGCGTCACGCTGTTCTCGCGCATCATTTTCCCGCTCGCGCTGCCGGGATACGTGGCGGGAGCCGCACTCGTCTTCGTCAAGGTTTTCGACGATCTCGCCACGCCGCTTCTGCTCAACGTCAGCAACATGCTGGCGCCGCAGGCCTATCTGAAGATCACCTCGGTCGGGCTTGCCGATCCGATGGGCTACGTGATCTCGGTGATCATGGTCGGCTGTTCGCTCGCCGCGGTCGGGCTCGCGTCGCTCGCCCTAAAGGGTCGAGACTTTGCCAGCCAGCAGCGCGGAGGCGGCGGGCTGTCGCAAAGAACGCTCGGCCGTGCCGGAACGATCGCTGCGGCCTGCCTGGTAATCGTGACGCTCGCGCTGGTCCTGTCGCCGCATGTCGGCATCTTCCTTCTGTCGATCGCGACCGTATGGTCGTTCGCACCGCTGCCGGACGGCTTTACGCTCGCCCATTATGCAACGGTGCTGCGCGAGGCGGCGCCGATGATCGGCAACACCGTGCTCTATTGCGGCCTGGCGGCGTTCATCGATGTCGTCCTCGGCGCGATGCTCGCCTATCTGGTGCTGCGCACCCGTCTGCCCGGACGCCGGCTCATCGAGCAGATCGCCATGTCGGCCGTCGCCATTCCCGGCCTGGTGCTCGGGATCGGCTTGTTGCGCACCTATTACGACGTCGTTCTGCCCGGCGGACAGCCGCTCGCGACGTTCTGGCTGATGCTGGTGATCGCCTATGCGGTGCGCCGCCTGCCCTACGCGATGAGCGCTGCCGGCGCGGCGCTGCAACAGCTGCATGGCAGCCTGGAGGAGGCGGCGGAGAACCTCGGCGCCGGCAAGCTGCGCGTGCTTGCCCGCATCGTCGTGCCGCTCACGGCGGGCGGACTGTTTGCCGGCTTCGTGACGAGTTTTGCCACCGCCGCAGTCGAGTTGTCGGCGACGCTGATTCTGGTGACCCATGCCGCCGACGCGCCCCTTTCCTACGGCATCTATGTGTATATGCAGTCGGCGGCGGGACGCGGACCCGGCGCGGCCCTGGGCGTCATCGCCGTCGTGGTCGTTGCGATCGCAACCTTCATGGCCTACCGCTTTGCCGCGCGTCAGCGCGGGTTACGATCGCGCGAGATGTTCTGATGGCGCGCGGCGTAGAGATCGAGCGAGTCAGCTTCGACTACGGCGCGACGCGCGTCCTCCATGAGGTGGGCATCCAAATTCAGCCGGGAGAATTCTTCGCCTTCCTCGGCCCATCCGGCTCGGGAAAAACGACCTTGCTGCGCCTCATCGCCGGATTCGGACGGCCGTCGGCGGGTCGCATCCTGATCGGCGGGCGCGATCTAACCGATACGCCGCCGTGGCGTCGCAATATCGGCATGGTGTTCCAGAGCTATGCGCTGTGGCCGCATATGAGCGTGGCCAAGAACGTAGCTTTCGGCCTTGAGCGCCGCGCGCTTTCGCGCCGCGAGATCGCCAGCAAGGTCGAGGCGGCGCTTGACCTCGTCGGGCTTCGGGCGCTCGCCGGCCGCCGTCCAGCCCAGCTGTCCGGCGGCCAGCAGCAGCGCGTGGCGCTGGCGCGCACGCTGGTGATCGAGCCCGACGTGCTCCTGCTCGACGAGCCTCTCTCCAACCTCGATGCCAAGCTCCGCCACGAGATGCGGGCGGAGCTCAAGAGCCTGCAACGCAAGCTCAACGTCACCACCATCTACGTGACGCATGACCAGGAGGAGGCGAACGCGACGGCCGACCGCATCGCGGTGATCGAGGGCGGACGCGTGCAGCAGATCGGACCGCCGGTCGATCTCTACGATCGGCCGACCAACCGCTTCGTTGCGAGCTTTCTCGGGACCGTGAACCTGATCGATGGACGGATCGAAGCTGGAAGATTTTTTGCCGACGGGTTGAGCCTCGACGGCGTGACCGCGGACGGCGGACCGGCATGTCTGGCGATTCGTCCCCAGGACATCGAGCTGCACGAGGGGACGGGCGGCCTAAGCGCTTCGGTCACCGCGCGCGAATTCTTGGGGGGCATCGTGCGGTACCGCGTGCGGGTCGGCGCCCAGGACGTGATCGTCGAGAGCGCTCACCGTCGCGGCGCGACCCCGCACCAGGTCGGGAGCAAAGTGATGCTCCGGCTCGATCCCCGCTGCGTCACGATATTGCGCTAAAGGCCGTTTCCCCTGCCGGCCAAGCGCCAAAGCCTAGCTGGCGCGAGCACATTGTTAACGCCTCGTTAACCGGCACGCTTTCTGCAGCAGGAGCCGGGGCTGTTTTAACGGGTTCTTCTCCGGCTCCCTCTAATCTTCGGCTCGGGTGACGTTAGTTAATGAGTCAGACGCTCATGCTCGCCGTTTATAACTGTATCGCCAACGAACACGATTTGCGGCTTGTAGCACTGGCTGCTGTGGTCTGCGCTCTGGCATCCTTTGCCACCATCACTTTGCTCCACCATGTGGTCAAGTCGACCAGCCTGATGCGCCATATCTGGCTGGCCGTTTCGGCGGTTGCTACCGGGTTCGGCGTCTGGGCGACGCACTTCATCGCCATGCTGGCGTTCTCGCCCGGCCTGCCGAGCGGCTACAACGTCGCGCTCACGGCCCTGTCGCTGATCGCGGCGATCCTCCTGACCGGTATCGGCCTCGGTGTTGCCGTGTCGGCCAAGCTGCCCGGGAGCGGGATGCTTGGCGGCGTCATCGTGGGCGGCGGCATCGCCGTCCTCCACTATACCGGCATGGCGGCTTTCGAAGTCGAGGGACGACTGGTCTGGGATCCGGCTCTGGTCGGCGCGTCCATCGGGTTCGGCGCATTGCTGGGCGCGGCCGCCTTGCAAACCGGCCTGGCCGGCAGCGCGCTGAAATCGCGAGCGCTCGGCGCGCTGTTGCTGACGGCTGCCATCTGCAGCCACCATTTCACCGCCATGGGAGCGGTCTCGATCGTCCCCGATTCGACGATCGAAGTGTCCAAATCGGCGCTGCCGACGAGCTGGCTCGCGGTTGCCGTCGCGCTCGCAACCTTTGCCATCCTGGTCCTGGCATTCGCCGGCCTTGCGCTCGACATCCGTGACCGGCGCCGCTCCGAGCTCGAGGCCGACCGCATGCGCGGCCTCGCCAACGCCGCCGTGGAAGGGCTTCTCGTCTGCGACGGCGACATCATTGCCACCGTGAACCATAGCTTCCTGGCGCTGACCGGGCTGGGCGAAACCGAAGTGGTCGGGGCGAAGCTCGAGATATTTTTTCCTGACGAGAATTCCCGCAGCAACCTCCTGCGCACGACCAATCGTCCCATCGAAACCAGCCTGCGGCAGCAGAACGGATCGACCATTCCGGTTGAAACGATTCTGCGCTCGGTCGATTTCGGCGGAAAGCCGCACCGGGCGATTGCGGTGCGCGACCTGCGGGCGCGCAAACAGGCCGAGCAGCACATCCACTTCCTCGCGCATCACGACCTTCTCACCGGACTTGCCAACCGCGGCAGCTTCAACAACAAGCTCGGCCAGGAGATCGAGCGCGCCGCGGCAAGCGGCGAACGGCTCGGCGTCCTCTGCCTCGATCTCGACCGCTTCAAGCAGGTGAACGATCTTCTCGGCCATTCCGTGGGCGACGGCATGCTGCAGACGGTGACGCAAAGCATCGGCGGCATGTTGGATGAAAAGCAGACGATCGGGCGGCTCGGCGGCGACGAGTTCGCTGTGATCCTCCCGGGTATTCCGGGCCCGAGCTTGGCCGGACGGGTGGCCGACAACATCCTCGAAACGGTGCGCGCGGAAGGCGAACGGTTCGGCGCGATTCCGCTGTCGACCACGATCGGCATCGCCATCTATCCGGATGACGGAACGGACGGCCAGACTTTGCTCACCCATGCCGACACCGCACTCCATCGCGCCAAGGTCGAGGGCGGCGGAACGTATCGCTTCTTCGAGGCGATGATGGGCGAAGAGGTGCGCCAGCGCCGGCAGCTCGAACACGACCTGCGGCAGGCCATTGCGCGGCAGGAGCTCAGTCTCGTTTACCAGCCGCAAAAGAACATCCGCAACGACGAGATCATCGGTGTGGAGGTCCTGTTGCGATGGAATCACCCGAGCCGGGGCAGCATCTCGCCGGCGACTTTCATTCCGATGGCGGAGGAAAGCGGCGCGATCCTGCAGATCGGCGAATGGGTGCTGCGAACCGCGTGCAGTGAGGCCGCGACCTGGCCGGTGCCGCTGTTGGTTGCCGTGAACGTATCGCCGGTGCAGCTGCACCATGCGAATTTCGCCCAGACCGTGCACGAGATCCTGCTCCAGACCGGAATGCCGCCGAACCGGCTCGAGGTGGAAATCACCGAGACCGCCCTCATTCGCGATTTCAACCGCGCGCTGGCGACGCTGCGTCAGCTGAAGACGCTGGGCATCGGAATCGTCATGGACGATTTCGGCACGGGATACTCGTCGCTGTCGAATCTTCGCTCGTTCCCGTTCGACAAAATCAAGATCGATCGCTCCTTCATCACCTCGGTAGACCGCAACCCGCAGGCGGCAGCCATCGTGCGGGCGGTGCTCGGTCTCGGGCGCGGACTAAGGCTGCCGGTTCTGGCGGAAGGCGTCGAGACCGCCCGCGAGCTCGAGTTCCTGAGCAACGAGCATTGCGACGAGGTTCAGGGCTATCTGATCGGCAAGCCGGTCGCGATCGAACTGTTGCGCCATCTCACCCATCGAAGTGACGCGGAGGAGCCAGCCGCCGCAACGGACGAGCGCCGCCGATCAATCGGCGCGGCGAGCTAGTCGAGCTTCTCGTCGGGATAGACGCCCCAGAGCCGCTCCTGCTGAATCCAGCCGTCGAAGCCCTCTCCGGTGATGCGGCACCAATTCCCGGTGCATCGCTTGACGGAGCCGAGGACGCCGATCTGCAGCCGGGCCACGACGGTACCGTTGCGGTCGGGCTTGTCGTAGAGCGAGAGCAGCTCGCTCTTGTCCTTTTCGTTGGGAGCTACCGTCGCGGTTCTCCGGCCGGAGAGCAGCGAGTGATAGACCCAGCCCTCGGCCCCCTCCCAGTCGCGAATACGGCGCCAGTTTTCGAATTCCGCCGTGACCTCAACCGGTAACCCGGCCCGGTTATAGACCCAGGTGACATCGTGGTCCTTGGTCGGTCCGCCGCGCACGTTCACGCGGTCCGCCTTGAGGCTGACGAAACGTGGGATCGGCAATCCGCTCGCGTTTTTCGCTGAGGCCGGCTGAGCCGGCGCGGTCGGCGTCCCGGCCAGAACGAGGGAAACGAGGAGGAGAACGCGTCCGACCCACGCCATGACCTTCTCAGTGCCTCCTGTCGAATCTGTCGTAGCGGCCGTCAGCAAACCCGGCGCGACCGGCTCTCCGTTCGACGCTTTGTGTTCGCGGGCCCTTCTGTTACAGAGAGGCGAAAGTCGGCCCCTGTCCTGTCCAGACCCGACGGCAGTTTCGGTCGGCTCGGTTAAAGAGGGCTGAACGGCCGCGTTGATCGGGAATGCCGAGGTCGGATGGCGAAAGCTAAGAAGCCCCTGGTCGTCGTCACGCGCAAGCTGCCGGACAGCGTCGAGACGCGCATGCGCGAGCTGTTCGACACCAGGCTCAATCTGGAAGACAAGCCGATGAGCCAGGCGGCGCTTGCCGAGGCCGTCAAGGTCGCCGACGTGCTGGTCCCCACCGTTACCGACCGTATCGACTCCTCGGTCCTGAGCCAGTCGGGCGAGAAGCTGCGCCTGATCGCCAATTTCGGCAACGGCGTCGACAATATCGACGTGGCGACCGCGGTACAGCGCGGCATCACCGTCACCAACACTCCGAGGGTGCTCACCGAGGACACCGCCGACATGACCATGGCGCTGATCCTCGCGGTGCCGCGGCGGCTGGCCGAAGGCGCCACCGTCCTGACCGGCGACAAGGATTGGCCGGGATGGAGCCCGACCTGGATGCTCGGCCATCGCATCTGGGGCAAGCGGCTCGGCATCATCGGCATGGGGCGGATCGGACAGGCGGTGGCGCGGCGGGCGCGCGCCTTCGGTCTGCAGATTCACTATCACAATCGGCGCCGTGTGCCGCCGCACATCGAAGAGGAGCTCGAAGGCACCTATTGGGAAAGCCTCGACCAGATGCTCGCCCGCATGGACATCATCTCGATCAACTGTCCCCACACGCCCGGCACTTACCATCTGCTCTCGGCGCGGCGGCTCAAGTTGCTGCGCCCCGAGGCCTATATCGTCAACACCGCCCGCGGTGAGGTGATCGACGAGAATGCGCTCGCCCGCATGATCGAGGCGGGTGAGCTCGCCGGCGCCGGACTCGATGTGTTCG
>Ga0114129_10013152_pt1 | contig 11792 bp, 8 predicted proteins | sample RhiMetdeltSRZDD1_FD_80071 | JGI IMG/M metagenome (GOLD analysis project Ga0114129, IMG submission 80071) | Populus rhizosphere microbial communities from Tennessee, USA - Rhizosphere MetaG P. deltoides SRZDD1 (version 2) (version 2) | ecosystem: Host-associated > Plants > Roots > Rhizosphere >... | reverse complement strand
GTTACAAAGGCTTGGTAGAGGTCGAGGGCCAAGGGGGCCACCATTCCGTGCGTGGCCCCCTTGGCTTGTTCATCTGGCCCTCTTGGCCTTCTTGGCCTTCTTGGGGCTCACCCCCGCGTCTCCTCGAACGTCGCCCGGAACGGGTGCGCGGGGTAGACGCCGAGGATCTTCATCTCCTTCGAGAAGAACGCCAGCTCCTCGAGCGCGAGCACCACGTTGTGGTCCTCGGGGTGGCCCTCGACGTCGGCGTAGAATTGCGTCGCGAAGAAATTGCCCTCGATCATGTAGCTTTCGAGCTTGGTCATGTTGACGCCGTTGGTGGCGAAGCCGCCGAGCGCCTTGTAGAGCGCCGCCGGCACGTTGCGCACCCGGAACAGGAACGTCGTGATCACCGGGCCGGAGCCGTTCGGCGTCCACTTGGCGTCGCGCGAGAGCACGATGAAGCGGGTGGTGTTGTGCGACTCGTCCTCGATGTCCTCAGCCAGGATCGACAGCCCGTAAATTTCCGCCGCCAGCCGCGATGCGATGGCGGCGCGCGTCCTGTCGCTGGCCTCCGCGATCTCGCGCGCGGAGCCGGCGGTGTCGGCGGCGACCACCGGCTTGATGCCGAGCTTGCGGATGATCTTGCGGCACTGACCGAGCGCGTGCACGTGGCTCTCGACCGTCTTGATGCCGTCGAGCCTGGCGCCCTTGGGCGCCAGCAGCTGATGCCGCACCGGCATGAAATGCTCGGCAATGATGTGCAGGCCCGATTCCGGCATCAGATGATGGATGTCGGCGACGCGGCCGGCGACCGAGTTCTCGATCGGGATCATGCCGAGCTCGGCTTCGCCGGCCGCGATCGCGGCGAAGGCGTCCTCGAAGGTGGCGCAGGGCATCGCCTCGCAATCCGGATAGACGTCGTGGATCGCGAGGTGCGAATTCGCCCCCGGCTCGCCCTGGAATGCGATTTTCCTGGTCATGGCCGCTCCGGTATTCGCGGGTTGGGGCCCTAAGTCAACGGCCCAGGAGCTTGCGTGCCCGCTCAAGGTCCTCGGGCGTATCGACGCCGAGCGGCACGCTGTCGACGATGGCGACGTCGATGCGCATGCCGGCTTCGAGCGCGCGCAATTGCTCGAGCCGCTCGCGCTGCTCGAGCGGAGAGGGCGGCAGCGCGACAAAGCGCGCCAGCGCGGCGCGGCGAAAGGCATAGAGCCCGATATGGTGATAAAGCGGGCCGTCTCCGGCAGGCGCGGTCGTGCGGGTGAAATAGAGCGCGCGCAGCCGCTTCGGCCCGACCGGCGAGCCGACGACCTTCACCACGTTCGGGTTGGTGCGCTCCTCCGGGCTGGTGATTTCGGCGGCAAGCGTCGCAATATCCACGGCCGGATCGGCGAGCGGCTCGATTGCCGCGCGAATGTCGCCCGGCGTAATCGTCGGCAGATCGCCCTGCAGGTTCACGATGACTTTGGCCTGTCCGCCCGGATCGACCGCCCCCAGCGCCTCGAAAATGCGGTCCGAACCGGACACGTGATCGGCGCGCGTCGTCACCGCCCGTCCATCGGCCTTTTCAACGGCGGTCGCGATCGCTTCGGAGTCGGTCGCCACCACGACCGTGCCGACATGCGCCTCCTGTGCCCGCCGCATCACGTGCACGATCATGGGCGCGCCGGCGATGTCGGCGAGCGGCTTGCCGGGCAGCCGAGTGGCGGCGAGCCGGGCGGGAATGACGATGAGAATGCCGGTGTCGGCCATCGGTCGCAAAAGTCCGGCGCAAGGCCGAAATCCGCTGCAAAAGCGTGGTGGGCGAACCGGTTATACGGGTTGCAAGAGGCGAGGCAAACCGGCTATCTGTGCGCCGCCGCGCGGCAAAAATCACCCCCGCATTCCCGCTTCGGAGCGACGTTGCGATGAACTCCTTTGAAATGAACAAGATCCTGGGCGCAGTTCTGGGCACCTGCCTGGGCGTGGTCGCGCTGAACATTGCGTCCGGCGCCATTTTCGCTCCCGAAAAGCCTGCGAAGCCCGGATACGAGATTGCCGTTCCAGAAAAGCCCGCCGGCGAGCCGAAAGGCGGGCCGGCGCAGCCCGAGCAGCCGATCGAGCAACTCCTCGCCAACGCCGACACCGGCCGCGGCCAGCGCTCGGCGCAGAAGTGCGCTGCCTGCCACACGTTCGAGAAGGGAGGTCCGAACCGCGTCGGCCCCAATCTCTGGGGCGTAGTCGGCCGTCCCAAGGGCTCGGAGGCCGGCTTCAATTATTCAAGCGCATTGAAAGGCAAGGGCGGCAACTGGACGGTCGAAGACCTGAACCAGTTCCTGACCAATCCTAAAACAATGGTGCCGGGCACCGCCATGACATTTGCCGGCGTGCCGCGGGCGACCGAGCGGGCCGACCTGATCGCCTATCTCAACAGCCTGGCCGACAATCCGAAGCCATTGCCGAAGGCGGCCGAGGCGCCGGGCGGTGCGCGGCCCCAATAAACGCGCGGAACCGTCGATTATGGCGGCAACCGGAGATCCGGTTGCGATGTTGCCAATTCGTAATGCCACGCGAATGTGAAGAGAAGGTCGTTACGCCGCGCTTGGAGCGGATGGCGATCGATCCAAAATCGGACATAATCGCTGCGAAGCGTGGCCGATCGCCGCATCATGGAGGTTTCCGTTGCGCCTGAGCCGTCGCTCCCTCGTCCGCACCGGCCTTGTTGCGGCCGCTTCGCCCGTGCTGGCACGCCTGGGCTTGCCGTGGATCCCGCCCGCCCAAGCGCAGGAGCAACAATGGCGACACGCCTCGTCGCTGTTCGACGACGTCAAATATCCGCCCGGCTTTAAGCACTTTGACTACGTCAATCCGAACGCGCCGAAGGGCGGGGTCGTGCGCCTGGGCACGTTCGGCAGCTTCGACAATTTCAATCTGGCGGTCGGATCAACGCGCGGCACGCTGGCGGCTTTGGTGAATTTCACTTTCGACACGTTGACGACGCCGTCCTTTGATGAGATCGCCACCGAATATGGTCTGCTGGCCGAATCGATCAGTTATCCGCCTGATTTTTCCAGCGCGAGATTCCGGTTGCGCTCTTCGGCGCGCTTTCATGATGGCAAGCCGGTGACGGTCGGGGACGTCATCTGGTCTTTCGACGTGATCAAGAAACACGATCCGCAGCAAGCCGCCTATTACCGCCACGTGGTGAAAGTAGAGCAGACCGGCGAGCGCGAGGCGACCTTCGTGTTTGACGGACCCGGCAACCGCGAGCTGCCGAATATTGTCGGTCAGCTTAATGTCCTGCCGAAACATTGGTGGGAAGGCACCGACAGCTCGGGCAGGAAGCGTGATATCGGGGCAACTACGCTCGAGCCGCCGCTTGGCAGCGGCGCCTATCGCCTCAAGAGCTTCGTGCCCGGCCGCACCGTAGTCTACGAGCGGGTGAAGGACTATTGGGGCAAGGATCTCAACGTCAATATCGGACGCGATAATTTCGACGAGCTGCGCGTCGAATATTTCCGCGACCCGACCGTGGCCCTCGAAGGGTTCAAAGCCGACCAGTTCGATTGGCGCAGGGAGAACAGCTCGCTGTTCTGGCACACGCGCTACGATTTTCCCGCGGTAAAGGACAAGCGCGTCGTGCTCGAAGAGTTCGAGCTGCGCAGTATCGGAATCATGCAGGCCATCGCATTCAACACCCGGCGCGACAAGTTCAAGGATCCGCGCGTGAGAAAGGCCTTCAACTTCGCCTATGACTTCGAGGAGATGAACAAGCAGATCTTTTTTGGCAAGTACCAGCGCGTTTCCAGCTACTTCTTCGGCAGCGAGCTGGCCTGGAACGCACCGCCGCCGTCCGGCTCGTCGTCCGAGCCGCTGCTGGCTTCGGGAACGCCGGGGCCGCCGGAGGGCCTGGAGCTCCAGATCCTCGAAACGGTTCGCGGCCAGGTGCCGCCCGAGGTCTTCACCAGGCCCTACACCAATCCTGTCGGCGGCAGCCCGGAGAACGTGCGCGCCAACCTGCGCGAGGCGACGCGGCTGATGCGGGAAGCCGGTTACGAGGTCCGCGACCGCAAGATGGTCAACGCCAAGACCGGCGAGCCGCTGACCGTCGAATTCCTCACCAACGATCCGGGTCTCGAGCGCGTGATCCTGTTCTACCGGCCGCAGCTCGAACGGCTTGGAATCGGCGTGACGCTGCGCACCGTCGACGACGCCCAGTACGAAAACCGGCTGCGCCAGTGGGATTTCGACGTGATCATCAATACGTGGCCGGAATCGCTTTCGCCCGGTAACGAGCAGCGCGATTTCTGGGGGTCGCAGGCCGCCGACCGGCCCGGATCGCGCAATTACATCGGCATCAAGAATCCGGCCGTTGATGTGCTGATCGATCGGATCATCTTTGCCAAGAATCGGGAAGAGCTTGTCGCCGCCACCAAGGCGATGGACCGCGTATTGTTGTGGAACCACTACGTCGTGCCTCAATATTATCTTCTCAAAGTCTGGACTGCGCGCTGGGATCGCTTCGGTCGGCCCGGGGTGGTGCCGAAATATGCCGAGCCCGGCTTTCCGACCGTGTGGTGGTGGGATGCCGAAAAGGCCGCCAAGATAGGATCGCGGTCGTGAGGCGTGTGACCCGCCGCGATACGCTCGCCCTCGGCGCCGGCGCATTCGCTGCCGCGATCGCTCCGCCCGCGGGCGCCGAGGACGCGCCCGAGCGTCACGGCATGTCGGCGTTCGGCGACCTCAAATATCCGGCCGGATTCAAGCATTTCGACTACGTCAATCCGAACGCCCCGAAAGGTGGGTTTTTCTCCCAGCTTGGTCCGACCCGGACGTTCAACCAGAATTTCCAGACCTTCAACTCGCTCAACAGCTTCATCCTCCGCGGCGATGCCGCGCAGGGCATGGAGCTCACCTTCGCGACCCTGATGACGGGTGCGATGGACGAGCCGGACTCCCTTTACGGCATGGCCGCGCGTGCGGTCCGCATCTCGTCCGATGGTCTGCTTTATCGCTTCATCATGCGGCCAGGCGTCAAATTCCACGACGGTAGCCCGATCACGGCGCAGGACGTGGTGTTCTCCCTCAATATCCTGAAGGAGAAGGGCCATCCCCTCATCACCCAGCTCATGCGGGACGTGCTCAACGTCGCCTTGGGCGATGACGGCACCGTGGTCGTGCGGTTCGCCGAGAACCGCGGGCGTGACGTGCCGTTGTTCGTGGCGGCGCTGCCGATCTTCTCGCGCGCCTATTATTCGACCCGCGAGTTCGACGCGACCACGCTCGAGCCGCCGCTCGGCTCCGGTCCCTACAAGGTCGGGCGCTTCGAGCCCGGCCGCTTCATCGAATATGACCGCGTCAAGGACTGGTGGGGCGCCGCGCTGCCGCCCGTGGTGGGCCAATACAATTTCGACACCGTGCGCTTCGAGTTCTACCGCGATCGCGACGTCGCCTTCGAAGGCTTCACCGCCAGGAATTATCTGTTCCGCGAGGAGTTCACCTCGCGCATCTGGGCGACGCGCTACGATTTCCCCGCCATCCGCGACGGCCGCGTGAAACGCGATGTGCTGCCCGACAGCACGCCGTCGGGCATGCAGGGCTGGTTCATGAATACGCGGCGCGACAAGTTCAAGGACCGGCGCGTGCGCGAGGCGCTGATCTATGCCTTCGACTTCGAATGGACCAACAAGACCATCATGTACGGCTCTTATGAGCGGGTCCATTCGGTGTTCCAGAACTCGCCGATGATGGCGGTCGGCAAGCCGAGCCCGGAAGAGCTTGCCCTGCTGGAGCCGTTCCGCGGCAAAGTGCCCGACGAAGTGTTCGGAGAGCCATTTGTGCCGCCGGTGTCCGACGGCTCGGGCCAGGACCGCGCGATGCTGCGCAAGGCAACCGCTTTGCTGCAGGAGGCCGGGTACGTCATCAAGGATGGCAAGCGCGTCAGCCCGAAGGGCGAGCGCGTGACGATCGAGTTTCTGATCGCGGAGCCGTCGATCCAGCCGCACCACCTGCCGTTCATCAAGAATCTCGGCACGCTCGGCATCGAGGCGACATTGCGCCTTGTCGACCCGGTGCAATATCGCGCGCGCGTCGACGACTTCGATTTCGATATTACCTCGCTACGGCTTGCCCTGTCCTCGACCCCGGGCGACGGGATGCGTTCGGTGTTCTCGTCACAAGCGGCGGCGAACAAGGGTTCGTATAATCTCGCCGGCGTCGCCGATCCCGTCATCGATGACCTGATCGACAAGATCATCGCCGCCGACAGCCGACCGGCGCTGGTGGCGGCGTGCCGCGCGCTCGACCGCGTTTTTCGCGCCGGCCGCTATTGGATTGCGATGTGGCACAAGCCTTCGCACTGGGTGGCCTATTGGGACGTATTCGGCCGGCCGCCGACCAAGCCGCCTTATGGGCGCGGCGTCCTCGAGACCTGGTGGCACGACCCCGACAAGGCTGCGAAGCTCGAGCGGGCGGGCTAGGCTTCGCTGATGCGAAGCCGCCTGAGAGAGTTCATGAAAAGCCGATACGCATTGCGCAACCTTGGCCGATCGCTTTTTGTATCTCGCCGCGATGCGCTCGTGATCGGGGCGGGAACGCTGGGCTCGGCCATTCTCTCGGGTATTCCGAACTTGCCGGCTTCGGCGGCGGACGAGATCGAAAGCCACGGCATGTCGGCCTTCGGCGACCTCAAATATCCGACGGACTTCAGGCATTTCGACTACGTCAATCCGGATGCGCCCAAGGGCGGCACGTTTTCGCAGATCGGCCCGTCGAAGCAGTTCAACCAGAACTTCCTCACCTTCAACTCGCTCAACGCCTTCATTCTGAGGGGCGATGCGGCGCAGGGCATCGAGTACACGTTCGCGACGCTGATGGGCCCCTCGAGCCTGTTTTCGCCGACCCACGACGAGCCCGATGCCGTCTATGGATTGGCGGCGCGCGCGGTGCGGATTTCGTCCGATGGAGCGACCTACCGCTTCCTGATGCGGCCAGAAGCGCGCTTTCACGACGGCAGCAAGCTCACTGCGCATGACGTCGCCTTTACGCTGACGACGCTCAAGCAGAAGGGCCACCCGCTGATCACGCAGCAATTGCGCGACTTCGAGGGCGCGGAAGCCGTCGACGACGGGACCGTGGTTGTGCGCTTTGCGCCCAAACGGGGCCGCGACGTTCCGCTGTTCGTGGCGCAGCTCCCGATCCTGTCGCGGGCCTATTATGCGAGCCGCCCGTTCGAGGAATCGACGCTCGACGTGCCGCTCGGATCAGGCCCCTACAAGGTGGGACGTTTCGAGGTCGGCCACTTCATTGAATACGAGCGGGTCAAGGACTGGTGGGGCGGCAACCTTCCGGTCGCGCGCGGCTTCCACAACTTCGATGTGATGCGCTGGGAATATTACCGCGAACGCGAAGCTGGCTTTCAGGCCTTCACCGCCAAGAGCTACCTGTTCCGCGAGGAGTTCACCTCGCGGGTCTGGGCGACGCGCTACGACTTCCCCGCGATCCGCGACGGGCGCGTGAAGCGCGAGATCATCCCCGACGATACGCCGTCCGGCGCGCAAGGCTGGTTCATCAATACCCGGCGCGAGAAATTCAAGCACCCGAAGGTGCGCGAAGCCCTGATCTATGCCTTCGATTTCGACTGGCTCAACAAGTCGATCATGTACGGGGCCTACGGCCGGACCTATTCGATCTTCCAGAATTCCGACATGGAGGCCAGGGGCAAGCCGGGTCCGGACGAGCTCGCCCTGCTGGAGCCTTTCCGCGGCAAGGTCCCGGAGGAGGTGTTCGGCGAAGCCTTCGTTCCGCCGGTCTCCGACGGCTCCGGGCAGGATCGCACGTTGCTGCGCCGGGCGAACGCGCTCCTCCAGGAAGCCGGCTATGTCATCAAGGACGGCAAGCGGGTGTCGCCGAAGGGCGAGCGCATCACCGTCGAGTTCCTGATCGACGAGCCGGACTTCGTGCCCCACCATCTGCCGTTCATCAAGAATCTGGCGACGCTTGGGATCGACGCGACGCCGCGCGTCGTGGACCCGGTGCAGTTCCGTGCCCGTCAGGACGGTTTCGACTTCGATCTTGTCGTCGAGCGCTTCCAAGCGTCGTCGACCCCCGGAGATTCGCTGCGGACCTATTTCTCGTCCGAGGCGGCGGCGACCAAGGGCTCGCATAATCTTGCCGGCGTCGCCGATCCCGCCATCGATGCGCTGATCGAGCGGGCGATCGCCGCCTCGACGAGGGCCGAGCTCAACGCGGCCTGCCGCGCGCTCGACCGCGTGTTTCGCGCCGGGCGTTATTGGGTCGCGCAGTGGTTCCTGGCCTCACACCGGATCGCCTATTGGGACACATTCGCCCGGCCTGCGACAAAACCGCGCTATGGCCGCGGTATCCCGGAAACCTGGTGGTACGACCGCGACAAGGCAACAAAGCTCGAAAGAGCGGGTTAGCATCGCGAAAAGCGCGTAGAACCCTCACATGACCTCTTACCTCATCCGACGCGTCCTGTTCATGATCCCGACCTTGTTCGGGATGCTGCTGGTCGCTTTCGTTGTCGTGCAGTTCGCGCCGGGCGGCCCGATCGAGCGGGTCATTGCGGTCCTGTCGGGCGCCGATACCGGCGCCGGAGCACGCACCGGCGGCGGAGCGGGCGGCGACTTCGGGTCGCGCGGGGCGGATCGGCCCGGCGCCCAATTCGATGCCGCCAGCTCGAAATATCGCGGCGCGCAAGGTCTCGATCCGAAGTTCATCGAGAGTCTCGAGAAGCAATTCGGATTCGACAAGCCGGCTCACGAGCGCTTCCTGCTGATGGTTTGGAATTACATCCGCTTCGACTTCGGGAAGAGCTATTTCCGCGACGTGAGCGTGCTGGATCTGGTCAAGGAGAAAATGCCGGTCTCGATCTCGCTCGGCATCTGGCTGACGCTGCTCACCTACCTGATCTCGATCCCGCTCGGCATCCGAAAGGCGGTCAGGGACGGCTCGCCGTTCGACGTGTGGACCTCGGGCACTATCATCCTCGGCTATGCGTTGCCCGGATTCCTGGTCGCGATCCTGCTCATCATCCTGTTTGCCGGCGGCTCATTCTTCTCCTGGTTTCCCTTGCGCGGGCTCACCTCCGAGAACTGGGCGTTCATGCCGTGGTGGCAGCAGATCCTCGATTATTTCTGGCATCTGGTGCTGCCGCTCTTCGCCATGGGGCTTTCGGCCTTCGCCACCATGACGCTGCTCACCAAGAACTCCTTCCTCGACGAGATCCGCAAGCAATACGTGCTCACCGCCCGCGCCAAGGGAGCCACCGAGCGCCAGGTCCTCTACGGCCACGTCTTCCGCAACGCCATGCTGATCGTCATCGCCGGCTTTCCGGGCGCGTTCGTGCACGCGTTCTTCTCCGGCGCGCTCCTGATCGAGACCATCTTCTCGCTCGATGGTCTCGGCCTGCTCGGTTTCGAAAGCGTGCTCAACCGCGATTATCCGGTGGTGTTCGCGACGCTCTACATCTTCGGCCTGCTCGGCATGGTGGTGACGCTGATTTCCGACCTCACCTATACCTGGGTTGATCCGCGCATCGACTTCGAGACGCGGGAGGTCTGAGGTGGACGAGCGAACCACCATCGAGGTGCCCGAGACCGCGTCGCAGTCGCCGATGGGCCTCGCCGTGCCGCCGGAGCGGCACCAGATCGCGATCTCGCCGATCAATTGGCGGCGATGGGAGAATTTCAAGCGCAACCGCCGCGGCTACTGGTCGCTCTGGATTTTCCTCGCGCTGTTCGTGCTCACGCTGTTCGCCGAGTTCATCGCCAACGACAAGCCGCTGCTGCTCGAGTACGACGGCAAGTATTACTACCCGGTCTTCCGCACTTATCCCGAGACGGCTTTCGGCGGCGAATTCGAGACCGCGGCGGATTATCGCGACCCGTATCTGCAGAAGATCATCGCCGAGAAGGGCGGCTGGATGGTCTGGCCGCCGATCCGCTATTCCTACGACACCCACAATCTCGACCTGCCGACGCCGGCGCCGTCGAAGCCGACCTGGATGCTCACCGAGGAAGAATGTCGCCCGGTCGCGCAGAAGAAGGGGCTGAGCAGCTGCCGCGATCTCGAATACAATTGGCTCGGTACCGATGACCAGGGCTTCGACGTTGTCGCGCGGGTCATCTATGGCTTCCGCATCTCGGTGCTGTTCGGGCTGACGTTGACGCTGATTTCCTCGGTGGTCGGGATCGCGGCGGGCGCGGTGCAGGGCTATTTCGGCGGCTGGACCGATCTCCTGTTCCAGCGCTTCATTGAAATCTGGACGTCGGTGCCGTCGCTCTATCTCCTGCTCATCATTTCGTCGGTGCTGGTGCCGGGCTTCTTCGTGCTGCTCGGCATCCTGCTGCTGTTCTCATGGGTGGCGCTGGTGCCGCTCGTGCGCGCCGAATTCCTGCGCGGCCGCAATTTCGAATATATCCAGGCCGCCCGTGCGCTTGGCGTGTCCAACCGGGTCATCATGTTCCGCCATCTGCTTCCCAACGCGATGGTGGCGACCATGACCTTTCTGCCGTTCATCCTGTCGGGCTCTGTGATGACGCTGACGGCGCTCGACTTCCTCGGCTTCGGATTGCCGCCGGGATCGGCCTCGCTCGGCGAGCTGCTCAAGCAGGGCAAGTCCAACATCCAGGCGCCGTGGCTCGGCATGGCGGGCTTTTTCACCGTCGCCGGCATGCTCTCGCTGCTGATCTTCATCGGCGAGGCGGTGCGCGACGCCTTCGATCCACGGAAAAACTTCGGCTGACGATGGACGCGACGCCCGACAAGCTCCTCGAGGTGAACGACCTCTCCGTCGCCTTCCGGCAGGGCGAGCGGCAATTGCTCGCGGTCGATCGCATCTCCTTCGACGTCCGCAAGGGAGAGACGGTCGCGCTGGTCGGCGAGTCCGGCTCCGGCAAGTCGGTCACCGCGCTCTCGGTGATGAAGCTGTTGCCCTATCCCGCCGCGAGCCACCCTTCCGGCTCGGTGCGCTTCAAGGGCCGGGATTTGATGCGTCTGTCCGAGCCCGAGATGCGCCATGTGCGCGGCAACGACATCACGATCATCTTCCAGGAGCCGATGACGTCGCTCAATCCGCTGCACACGATCGACAAGCAAATCGGTGAAATTCTGCTGCTGCATCAAGGCATTAGCGGCGAGGCGGCGCGCGCCCGCACGCTCGAATTGCTGACCCAGGTCGGCATTCCGGAGCCGGAGACGCGGCTGCAGAGCTATCCGCACCAGCTCTCCGGCGGGCAGCGCCAGCGCGTGATGATCGCGATGGCGCTCGCCAACGAGCCGGATCTCTTGATCGCCGACGAGCCGACCACCGCGCTCGACGTCACCGTGCAGGCGCAGATCCTCACCCTGCTGAAGGACCTTCAGCGCCGCATGGGCATGGCGATGCTGTTCATCACCCACGACCTCGGCATCGTGCGCAAGCTCGCCGACACGGTCTGCGTGATGAAGGAAGGCAAGATCGTCGAGCGCGGCCCGGTCGAGCGCGTCTTTACCGCGCCCCAGCACCCCTATACGCGCGCGCTGCTTGCCGCCGAGCCGAAACCCGATCCGGCGCCGCTCCGCCCCGACGCTCCCGTTGTCGTCGAGGCCGATGATCTCAAGGTCTGGTTTCCGATCAAGCGCGGCGTGCTGCGCCGGGTCGTCGGTCACATCAAGGCGGTGGACGGCGTCAGCATCGCAATCCGCAAGGGCGAGACGCTCGGCATCGTCGGCGAATCCGGCTCCGGCAAGACCACGCTCGGGCTTGCGCTCTTACGGCTCATCTCCTCGCAAGGCATGATCGCGTTTCTCGGCAACAAGATCACCGG
>Ga0114129_10013150_pt1 | contig 11792 bp, 8 predicted proteins | sample RhiMetdeltSRZDD1_FD_80071 | JGI IMG/M metagenome (GOLD analysis project Ga0114129, IMG submission 80071) | Populus rhizosphere microbial communities from Tennessee, USA - Rhizosphere MetaG P. deltoides SRZDD1 (version 2) (version 2) | ecosystem: Host-associated > Plants > Roots > Rhizosphere >... | reverse complement strand
GACGGTTTGAGCGCGTCGATCGCCTCGACTACAGCGCCGCGGTCGAGCAGATTGACGGCGCGCCACTGAATCTTCGTATCGTCGGTTGGCGCCGCATTGCCGCGTGGATTGGACCAGGCTGCGACGGCCGGTGTTGTCCGCAGCAACTCCTCGAGCATGTGGCTCCCCGCGAAGCCCGTGGCACCCGTGACCAGAGGGATTCCAGACACGCCGGCGCTCAGCCCTGGCGGCTGCCGTATTGCGTCTGGTAGTACGCCTTGAAGGCGGGATCGTTTTCCTTGATGGGTCGCCACCACCACTCGTTCTGCTGATACCACGCGACGGTCTCGGCGAGCCCCTGCTCGAACTCCACGCGCGGTTTCCAACCGAGCGACTGCAGCTTGGAGGTGTCGAGCGAGTAGCGGCGATCGTGTCCCGGCCGATCGGCCACGTGACGAATCAAGCGGTCCGGCTTTCCGAGCGCCTGCAGGATCCGTTGAGTGAGGTCGGCATTCTTCACGTGGTTACCGCCGCCGATGTTGTACACCTCGCCCGGCACGCCGGCGTCGATAATCAAGTCGATGGCGCGGCAGTTATCGGAGACGTGAAGCCAATCGCGTTCGTTCATGCCGTCGCCGTAGAGTGGCACCGGCAGGTTGTCCATCGCGTTGGTGATGAAGAGCGGGATCACTTTCTCTGGGAACTGGTTTGCCCCGTAGTTGTTCGACGCTCGAGTGATCACCGTTGGCACTCGAAATGTGGCCCAGTAGCTGTAGGCGAGCCGATCGGCGCCCGCTTTGCTCGCTGAATACGGATTGCGCGGCTTGAGCTCATCGGTCTCGCGGCTCGATCCCTCGGGAACGCTTCCGTAGACCTCGTCGGTCGAAATCTGAATGAACTTCTTCAGCGATTTCGCTTCGCGAGCAGCCTCGAGCAGTACGAACGTCCCGAACACGTCGGTGGTGATGAACTCGCCGGCGTTCAGGATCGACCGGTCGACGTGAGTTTCGGCGGCAAAGTGCACGACCACGTCGGCCTTCGCCACGAGCGGCTTGGCAACGGCCGGATCCCCGACGTCACCTTTCACGAACTCATGCCGCGGGTTGTCGAGAACCTCCTTAAGGTTTTCCATCCGGCCGGCGTAGGTCAGCTTGTCGAGGGTCGTCACATGCCAATCGGCGTGCGTCGACAGCGCATACCGCACAAAGTTTGATCCGATGAATCCCGCGCCGCCCGTGACGAGAAGGTTGGTCATGGTGTGAATCTCGCTCGCCGCGGCCTACCGGCCGGTCTGCGATCCGAGAGCGCCTCCGAACGCGCCGAGGAAGTTCGAGAAGGTGCCGATGCCGGCCAGCGTGAAAGAGATGTTGAGCCGGCGATCCTCAGACAACGGGGCGCCAACGAAATTGAACGTCTGGTATTCCACGAGCACGCCGCAACATTGCGCATTGTAATAGACGAAGTAGCGCTGCTGCAGGAAGCGGTCACGGAGCAGGTCGTAGTTGAGCGCGTACGTGCCGCCGACGCGGTTGCGGTCGCTGCGGACGTTCACCGACGCGTTCAAGAAGTGCGAGTTCGTGATCGCGTTGCCGCCGGCCTGTGGCGGCGCCGTTTTCTGCTGGCTCCACCCACCGGAGGCCTGCACACGGTCGGTGTTGATGATGCCGTTGGCGGCGAACGACAGAAACGTCCCAGTGGTGTGATCCCACTCGGTGCGGAAATCGCTCTGCAGGCGCTCGGTCGGTGAGCCTCGCACCAGCAGGGCCACCGGCGAGTATTTGCTGGCCGGCCGCGCCGAGTAGCCGTTTTGGTACAGATGGTCGAGCTGCGCCGCTCGCTCGTCTGTGTAGTAGCTCTGGTTCACCGATACGTTCAACACCTCGCGGGCGACGTCCTTTCTGGCGTAGAGGCGGTTGGTCAGACCGTACCCAAACCGCGTCGTGTTCGGAACGACGAAGTCTGAACTCTCCAGCTGGACGATGCGATCGAAGATGTCGAACGGCGTGATCCGTTGCACCGAGAAGTTTGGTTCGATGACGTGTTTGAACTTTCGAGCGCCCTCCTGCGGCGGATTGAAGATGCGCACGAAAACGGGGCCGGTGAAACGTGCGCTGAAATCGAAGTACTGGCGCTTCAGCGATTCCGGAACCTGGGCGTGGCTGACCGGATCCAGGCTCTCGGACCAATAAGTACCTCGCCAGCCGACGGCGGTGTTCACCGTGAAGAACGGCACGCGCGTGAACGGCACGCGGAGCGTAGGATTGACTTCAAAGCGGTTGAGGCCGCGATCTTCAGTGGTGACGTCGTTCGCCGTTGTATTGCGAAGGATGCTGACGTACTCCGTGTTCAGGCCGAAGTAGAGCGGCGCGTTGCCGATCGGCCGCTCGCCGCGGGAGAAGTTGATTCGCGGCAAACCACCCGTCGTCGTCACCGTCGTCGTCTGGCCAATCGTGTTCAAATAGTCGATGCGGTCCATCGTTCCGCTGAGCATGAACTCGCGCCAGTTGCCGGAGATGTTGCCGCCAAAGCTGCGCGTGCTCTGCGTCGCGCGATAGATGTCCTGCCGAAAGAGCTGTTCGGTGGCGGCGTTCGAGAAGTAATTCGCGTTGGCGCGGGCGCGGAATCCGCCGCCAAGGTTCTGCGTCATGCCACCGTCGACGCGATAGCTCCGCTGCGGAGACGTCGTGGTGCCGGTCGTCTGGTCCTGCGCCGTTTCGTCCAGGAAGGAGGTTCGAATGGTCCCGGTCGAACCGGGCGCAAGCACATACCGATACTCGCCGCCGACTTGCTGGCCGGCTTTGGAGAACCAGTCGTGCATGATGGTGGCATCCTGGCTGCGGTTGATCGCCCAGAAGAACGCATTGCTCAGCGACTGGCCGCGGAACGTCGACGTTCCGTAGGTTGGAATGAGAAAGCCGGTCGCGCGGTCGTCTTCCTGGATGGGGTAATAGAAGATCGGCAGATAGAACAGCGGCACTTGCTTGACGCGCAGCACCGTGTTCTTCAAGAGCGCGTAGTCGTCAAGATTCAACGTTGCAGATCCTGAGACCATTTCCCAGCGCGGCGTCGGTTGGACGCACGTCGTGAACGCGCCGTTCACGATCCGATACTTCTTCGGGCCGATCTTGTGGATCTCTTTGCCGCGGAACATGGCATCCGGTTCCTGGGTGCCGAACATGCTGCGGTCGACGCGATCGCCGAGGGAGGCGGTGCCGAACGCGTTGAAGAAGACACCGGTTTTTTCCTTGGTATCGAACTCCATGCGATCGGCCGAAATCCGGGTGGTCGGGGAGACGACGAGCACGTTACGCGTCGCGACGACGCGATTGCGGTCCTGATAAATCTCGACGTACTCGGCGTAGAACTGGGTCTGGTCGCAATCGACACGCACCGGAAGCGCGTTGCCGCCGGTGACGACGATGACGCGCTCGGTCTTGCCTTCGAACTCCTTCGAAAGCACCTCCTGCGTCGTACCTTGAAGCTCGGACACGTTGCAGCCGGACACGTCACTCTGCTGAGCGAGCGCCGGAGTGGAAAGAGTCGCGCCGAAAGTCGCGAAGAGGATGATGGTGAATATCGAACGCAGCATGCGCGCGGATGGGGGCACGCGCCGATCAGCTGGAAGCAGCTGACACGGCGGCCCTATTCGCAGGGATGTCATCGAAGAATACCACGCAGCGGACCGATCAAAAAAATGGAGCCGGCGGCGACGATGCGAGCGGCGGCTTGACTGGCGGCGGCGAGCGCTGCCGCAGGATCGTCAATCGATGAAATGCTCACGCCCCGTGGGGCCATGGTCGCGGCCAGTGCCGCGAGATCGCTGGCCGGCAGCGCCCGGGGACTCGGCGGCGTGGTGCAGACGACGGTCGCGGCGTAGGGCAGCAGCGGATCCAGCATGGCCGTCGCGTCTTTGTCACGCATGAGCCCGAGCACCATCGCAACGCCGCGCCAGCCCTGGTCATCGAGGTACCGTGCCAGTGCTCGCGCGCCGGCCGGATTGTGGGCAGCGTCGATCAACACGTCGGCGCTATGCCATGTGAAGTGTTCCAGCCGGCCCGGCCACGTCACCCTCGTCACGCCGGCGTGAATCGCAGCGTCTGACATCGGAATGCCGAGCCCGCGCAGTTCGTTCAAGAGACACACCGCGACAGCGGCATTGGTTCTCTGGTGGGCGCCCTCGAGCGCTGGGGTGAGCGTGAGCGCATGACGGGACGCGTCCACCAGGCGAGCGTTGCGGTCTCGGCACACCTGCGCGATCACGTCGGCCGCTTCATCCGCCATCGGCCCACGTACCACCGGGATTCCCGGCTTGATCACACCGGCTTTCTCGCGTGCAATGGAGGCGAGCGTCTCCCCAAGCAGCTCCTGGTGATCGAGATCGATTGAGGTAATAGCGGCCGCCACGGGAGTTAGGACGTTGGTGGCGTCGAGCCGGCCGCCCAGCCCGACTTCCACCACGGCCACCTCGACCGCGGCTCTGCGGAACAACTCGAACCCAATGGCCGTGGCGCATTCGAAGAAGGTGGGGAGACTTGCCAGCGTGCTATCGTGCACGAGCTTTTCAACGACCTGCTGGACTGTCCCCGCAGCCTCTTCGAGATCTCGTGTTGCCACCTCGTGTTCGGCGATGACGAACCGTTCCTCGAGCCGCTCGAGATGCGGCGACGTGTAACGAGCGGAGCGAACCCCGGCCGCCGCCAGCGCCGCGGACGTCATCGCGGTGACGGATCCCTTTCCATTCGTGCCGGCGACGATCACCGACCGGAAGGCACGCTCGGGATGATCGAGCGCAGCGCAGATCGTCCTCATGTTCTCGAGGCCGAATTTCATCCCAAGACGTTCGAGCGAGAAAAGGAAAGCGAGGGGTGTCACTCCGCGAGCAGGACCACAACCGGTGCCACCTGCGCCGCGGGTTCGAGCTTGCCGAATTGCACCACGCGGGTGATGAAGTCCTTCATTTCCCGCCGATCGATGACCACATCGAGCATGCCGTGCTCGAGCAGGAATTCACTTCGTTGAAAGCCTTCGGGCAGCGTCTGCCGGATCGTCTGCTCGATCACGCGCGGGCCGGCAAACCCGATGCGGGCCTTTGGCTCCGCGATGTTCACATCGCCCAGCATTGCGAAGCTGGCAGTGACGCCGCCCGTGGTCGGATCGGTCAGGATCGAGATGTACGGCACGCGGGCGCGGTCGAGTCGCGCGAGCGCAGCGCTGATTTTCGCCATCTGCATCAGCGACAGGGCCCCTTCCATCATCCGCGCGCCGCCGGAGCACGACACGATGATGAGCGGCAATCGACCGGCAATCGCCCGCTCGATGGCGCGGGTGATCTTCTCGCCGACCACGACTCCCATGCTGCCGCCGATGAAGGAGTACTCCATGGCAGCCACGACCGCTTCGATGCCGTTGATGCGGCCGGTCGCCGTAACCACCGCGTCGTTGAGACCGGTCGCGGCAATGCTCGCGTCGAGCCGTTTGTGATACGGCTTCGTGTCGGTGAACTTCAAGGGGTCGGTCGACGTCAGCCCGCGGTCGTACTCCTCCCACGAACCGTCGAACAGGGCCCGGAGGCGCTCAGTGGCGCTCAAGCGAAAGTGATGGCTGCACTTCGTGCAGACACTCAGGCTGGCGGCGAGATCCTTGTTGTAGATGATTTGCGAGCAGGACGGACACTTGACCCAGAGCCCTTCGGGGACCCGGCTCTGCTTGTCGGGCGGCTCAATGGGCTTCCGCTGCTTCTTGAACCAGGCCATGAAAGAGCGAGTATGACTCAGTTAGTCGTTAGTCGCTAGTCGTTAGTCGTTGGTCAGTCGTGAGTCGTTGGTCGGTTTAGTCAGAGTGGGCACTCTTGGATACATTGCGCACAATTGCCTGGGGGCGCTGGTTGACGGTCAGGAACATCCGGCCGATGTACTCGCCGATGAGGCCGAGGATCACGAGCTGGGTGCCGGAAAACACCAGCACCGTTGCCATGACCCAGCCCCACCCATAAGCGGGGCCGCGATCGATGGCCCACAGCCAGACCACGAAGACGAACGCGCCTAGGCCGGCGACGGCGGTCAACATCCCGAGCAGCGTTGCCACGCGTAATGGCAACAGCGAGAAGTTGAGCCACGCACTCAACCACAGACGAATGAGACGGCGCAGCGTGTAGCCACTGGTTCCCGCCTGGCGCGCCTCGTGGCGGACATGAATCGATCCGATGCGCTGCGTGATTTGCAGCAGCAGGCCATCGAGGTACGGATAGGGGCCGTTGTAGTCGGTCACCTGTTTGGTGACGAACGCGCTCACGCAGCGGAAGCTCGATAAATAGAACCCGGTCGGCTTATCGAGTGCCCAATCGGTCATCCGGTTGGTGAACCAACTGCCGGCGTTCCGCCACGGCGAATGCTGCTTCACCTCGTAATGGCCGAACACGACATCGAGGCCGTTCGCTTTGGCATGCTGCCACAGGCGCACCGCCTCCGACGGTGGGTTCTGCCCATCATCATCGAGGTTCACGACGTACGCGCCGCGCGCGTGACGCCAACCGGTGAGCACCGCATTGTGCTCGCCGAAGTTGCGTGCGTGCTCGATGTAGATGATCGGTACACGCGCGGTGCGCATCAGCGATCGGCACACGTCGCCCGTTAGGTCGGCGCTGCCGTCGTTGACCAGGATAATCTCGTGGCCGCCTTCAACCGGCTGCGATTCGATATCGCGGACGAGCGCCTCGATGGTGGCTGCGCTGTTGTAAAGAGGAACGACAAACGACAGGGCAGGCGTCATGCTCGGGGCACGTAGTATCGGGTGCCCTTGCCCATCGATCGGATCTGCCGCTCCAGATCCGCAACGGCGTCGTCGCCCCACGACAGGTCGAACTGCGAGGTCTCGACCACCAGCAGCGGCGAGGTGCTGTAATGAAAGAAGAAGTGATTGTAGGCCTCGTTCAACTCGCGAACGTACGGCTCATCGGGCACCGGCAGGTCGCCGTCCGCGCGGGCTCGCTCGCGCAAGCGCCGGCGAAGGACGTCGGTCGGTGACTGGAGATAGATCACGAGATCGGGCGTTGGCAGATCCGGCACGAGCAAGTCATAAAGCCGCTGATAGATGAACAGCTCGTTGTCGTCGAGGTTCAGGTACGCGTAGATCTTGTCCCGCTCGAACAGATAGTCGCAGACCGTCAACTGGCTGAACAGATCGGACTGGCGGAGCATCATCTGCTGCCGGTGGCGCGCCAGCGTGTAGAAGAGTTGCGCCTGGAAGCCGGCGCCCGGCCGGTCCGCGTAGAAGTCGGGCAAGAACGGATTGTCGGTGTCATCGAGAACCACGGTCGCATCGAATCTGGCCCCGAGCCGGTCGGCCAGCGCGCTCTTGCCGACGCCCACCGGACCTTCGATGGCGATGTACCGGAAGTCCAAGGTGCAGGGAGTATAACGCACCGCCAAAACGCCGCCGCGGCGTTGCGATAGCATACTCGGGTGCGGATCGAGCGCATCGAATTGCGCCTTCTTCGGCTGCCGCTCGTCCGGCACTTCGAGACCAGCTTCGGTCGCGTGTCGGAACGCTCGTTCGTCCTGGTCACCGTCGAAGACGCCGGGGCCATCGGCATCGGCGAGTGCGTTGCCGACGCGAACCCGTTCTACAGCAGCGAGACGACGACAACGGCGTGGCACATCATCACCGACTTCATCGCCCCGATCGTGCTCGGCCGGCAGTACGATCACCCGGCGGACGTTTTCGGCTCCCTGTCGGGCATCCGAGGGCATCGGATGGCGAAGGCGGCGGTAGAGATGGCGGCCTGGGATCTCTTCGCGCGGCAGCAGGGCGTCAGCCTGTCAGCGCTGCTCGGCGGCACCCGGACCGAGATCGAGTCCGGCGTGTCCATCGGCATCCAGGACTCGCTCGACGAGTTGCTCGAGCGCGTCGCCATCGAGCGCGCCGCAGGCTACCGCCGCGTGAAGATCAAGATCAAGCCGGGATGGGACGTGGAAGCGGTCGAACGCATCCGCGACCGTTTTGGCAGCATCCCTTTGATGGTCGATGCCAACGCCGCATACACATTGGAGGACGGCGCTCACCTTGCCACGCTCGATCGCTTCGAGTTGATGATGATCGAACAGCCTCTCGACTACGAGGACGTCAGGGATCATGCGCGGCTGCAGAGCCAGTTGCGAACGGACATCTGCCTCGACGAGTCGATTACGACCGTTCGCGCCGGCCTCGACGCGATCGAGCAGCGTGCCTGCCGCATCTTCAACATCAAGCCGGGGCGCCTTGGCGGGCACGCCGAGTCAATCAAGCTGCACGACGTCGCGGCGGCGCACGGCATCCCGGTCTGGCACGGCGGGATGCTCGAAAGCGGCATCGGCCGGGCCCACAATATTCACCTCTCCACGTTGGCCAACTTCTCGCTCCCTGGAGACGTCGCGGCCAGCCACCGATACTACGCGCCAGACCTTATCGATCCTGAGATCGTCGTACGCAACGATGGGACCATTACCGTGCCCACCGGGCCGGGGATTGGGGTTCGCGTAGTCGAGGATCGCGTTGCCGCCGCTACGGAAGAAAGGATGGAGTTGCGGGTTTGAAGAAACGTTTGCTGGTTCCTATCGTCCTGCTTTCTCTGTTGCCGGCGGCCTGCTTGTCCACGCCGCCGCCGAAATTGCCTGACGCGCCGGTCGTCCCCGAACGGCAGAAGATGGCGTGGATCCTTCAGCTCGAGGATCAGCGGATTCTGCGATTCGAGCTTCCGGCGCCGCCGCCTCCACCACCACCTGTCAAAGGCAAGAAGCCGGCGCCCACACCAGTCGCTCCACCTCCGTCGTCGTCGCCCGACCTGGCTGTGTTGATCAAGGATGCGGAGCCGCGAATTCGGCGGCGTGCGGCGTTGGCGGTCGGTCGCGTGAAAGATCGCGCGGGCATCGCGCTGCTGACACCGGTCCTGGCAGACACGGATCCTGAAGTGCGCGCGATGGCGGCGTTTGCTCTCGGGTTGATCGGACACGCCTCGGCCGAACAGGCCTTGTCGCCGCTGCTGACTGATGCGGTGCCGCTCGTCCGTGGCCGAGCCGCTGAAGCGCTCGGCCAGATCGGCGCGAAAGGCGCCGCCACCGCTATCGGTCAAATGGCAGGGGAGTACGCGAAGCATTCGTCGGTCACCGCAATGCAGCCGGATGACGAGTCGTGGCCGGCCGCACCAGAAGCGGAGGCCTTCAAGCTCGGGCTATTTGCGCTCGTTCGGCTGAGCGCCTACGACGCGATTGCCGGTGCAGTGTTGAACGGGAGTGAACCTGTCACGGAATGGTGGCCCGTTGCATACGCGCTGCAGCGAGTCGAGGACCAGCGCGCTGCACCTGCACTGCTGCGGTTGCTCCAGGCCAAAGGACGTTACTCCCGCGCGTTTGCCGCGCGCGGTCTCGGCCGACTCAAGCACGCGGACGCAGCCAAACCGCTTCAGGCACTTCTCGAGCCTTCAGCTAAAGCCGGACTCGAAGTGACTGTCTCCGCAGTTCGAGCTCTGGCGCAGGTCGGCGCAACGACCGCTGTGCCGGCGCTGGTCCGGCTTGCCGGCGATCCGAAGACGGACGCAAACGTTCGGCTCGAAGCGGTATCAGCGCTTGGTGAGCTGCGATCGCCCGAAGGCCTGGCGACGGCTCAAGATTTGATGACCGACGAGTGGCCGGGACTCCGCGCGGCTGCCGTGCGCGCGGCTGCGGCAATCGATCCCGACAGCTTCGTCTCGGTGCTCGCGGGGATGGAGCCGGATCGAAGCTGGCGGGTTCGTGCCGCGCTGGCCGGCGTGCTCGGCACCCTTCCCGCCGAGGTCGTTGGCGTTCGGCTCCGGGCAATGCTCGACGACGATGACAAACGCGTGATTCCGTCGGTCCTCGACTCGCTCGCGAGGTTGAAGGTTTCGGATCTCCACGCGATTGCAATAGCCCGGCTCGCGGATTCGGACCCTGCGGTGCGCGAGGCTGCCGTCAACGCGCTAGGTACGAGCAAGGCTGATGGCACCGCCGACGCACTGCGTCAGGCGTACAAGACGGCGTTGGCCGACGACACGCACGATGTGCGAACGGCGATCCTCCAGGCGTTGGTGGGCTTGGGTCCCGCAGAGGCGACCGCGACGCTGCGGGAGGCACTGACCGACAAGGAGTGGGCGGTGCGCGTCCGCGCGCAGGAATTGCTGGCGAAGGTCGATCCACAAGCAGAGGTGCCGTCAATCGCGCCGGTGCCGAACGCGCCGATTGCGCCGTACGACGATCCGGCGCTGATCGCGCCGCCGAATTCGCCTCACGTGTTCCTGGAGACCGAGTACGGGACCATCGAGTTCCAGCTCGCGGTGCTCGATGCCCCACAAACGAGCCGGAACTTCGTCGAGCTCGTCAAGAAGGGCTTCTTCAACGGGCTCGAAGTGCATCGCGTTGTCGCCAACTTCGTTGTACAGGATGGCGATCCGCGCGGCGACGGCAATGGTGGACCGGGTTATACGATTCGCGACGAGCTGAACGAGCGGCCCTATCTTCGCGGCACTGTCGGCATGGCGCTGCAGTGGCGCGATACCGGCGGCAGCCAATTCTTCATTGCGCACTCACCGCAGCCACATCTCGATGCGCGCTACACGGCGTTTGGTCAGGTCGTGAACGGTCTGGACGTACTGGACAGAATTCGGCCGGGCGACAGGATCGTGCGGGTTCGCGTGTGGGATGGAACGAAATGGCAGGACTGAGGCGGTATTGTACGGTGCACCGTGGAAACCACGGTGCACCGTTGTCTAGCGGGTGAAAGGGCTTACCGCTTCTTGCCGCCCTTCTTCTTCCCGCCCTTGGCAGTCTTCTTCGCCATTATGCTTATCCCCCCTTTCCCTCATGGGCTCGTGCTTGCGCGGGGCGTCTGCTGCATTGCAGCGCCGCGGCCCTCCGGCGCGCCGGCCTGCTTCTGTCAGCCCCCCGTCGCTTCGTTGCATCAACTTCCGCGCCGTGCGGAAGGTCTGCATCTCGATGTGAAGGCGTGTGGTGTGTGATCGCCGTATGAGGTCCGTGCGACTCGTGGTCGGTGGCTAAAAAAAGGGGGTGTCAGCGATGACACCCCCGGACCGGTAGGCGGCCAGGTCTAGCGCTTCTTTCCGCCCTTTTTCTTGCCGCCCTTCGCAGTCTTCTTCGCCATTAGTTCCTCCTTGGAACGTGGCAGCTCAGCTTCGTTACCGGATCACAACGGTTACAACAGGTGGGCTGAGCGATCCACCCTCATACAAGATGTAGATTATGGATGAGAAAATTTCACTGTCAAGCACAAAGTGCACAAAAAGTCAAAATGCGGCACTGCTTTTTGCAACGCAGATCGGTTTTTGAAACGCGGAATGAGATCACGAGGCGCGGATGTCTCTCCGGGACGCGAATCGCGGATCTCTTCTTGTTCACGGGACGCGGATCCCGCGGTCACGAGACGCGGATCGCGCGGATCGCTTCTGGTTAACGGGGCGCGGATCACGCGGATCCTCTAACGGGACGCCGATCACGCGGTTCACTCCCGTTCTACCGGGCCCCGATCCCCCGGATCGCTTCTTGTTAACCGGGGCGCGGATCACGCGGATCGTCTAACGGGACGCCGATCACGCGGATTCACTCCCGTTCTACGGGGCGCGGATCACGCGGATCCTCTAACGGGACGCCGAACACGCCGATTCACTCCGGTCCAACAAAGGCGCGGATCACGCTTACCTCTTCTGCTGGCTGGGCGCGGATGGAACGATCGCCTCGAAGACCGGTCCCAGCGGTAAACCAGAAGTGAATCCGCGTGGTCCGCGTCTCGTTGAACCCGGAGTGAATCCG
>Ga0114129_10013147_pt1 | contig 11794 bp, 10 predicted proteins | sample RhiMetdeltSRZDD1_FD_80071 | JGI IMG/M metagenome (GOLD analysis project Ga0114129, IMG submission 80071) | Populus rhizosphere microbial communities from Tennessee, USA - Rhizosphere MetaG P. deltoides SRZDD1 (version 2) (version 2) | ecosystem: Host-associated > Plants > Roots > Rhizosphere >... | reverse complement strand
TTTGCCAAAGGAGAAAATCACTCAATTTTTTAAGACGAACAGATTTAATAGGAGTTCCGTTCCAAAGGTTTTCGAAAAATGGAATATCGGAGACGAGTATTTCTATTTCAGAAAGAAAAACGACCGATCAGCGCGCGCTGAAAAGCGACAGGAGACGATCCGACAGCACAAGGAATTCGAAGTGCGCCTGACGCTAGAAAGTATTAACGGCGTCTACATACCTAAAGATTTGCGAGAGTGTTTTGTGGAACTGGATAAATTGCTGCCTGAGATTGATAAGGCAGAGATGCAAGCGCTGTCAAAAAGAGACGATATGATTCAGTATCACTTGGGCCTCGGTATGTGGATCAGAAACAATTGGGGGTTATGGGGCAGGTCGGGATTGCAGAAGTATTTTAGAGACAAAGGAATAACGCATCCCGACAACATGTCAGCAATTATTCTAAATTTTTATTACGACTGGATACATGGACAGAAAGAGAGTTGGAGAGACTGGGAGAAGAATCCGAAAAAGTAAGCTGCGGCTCGCCATGAAAAGCTATAGAAAAGAACTTTGGTTTAACGTACCCACGCGTCGAGCATTCATCAACATCACGCCGCAGGTTCAGTCCTGCATCGATGAAAGCAAGATCAAAGAAGGACTGGCGCTGGTCAATGCTATGCACATCACCGCTTCAGTGTTCATTAACGATGACGAAAGTGGGCTGCACCACGATTACGAGGTATTTCTCGAGAAGCTTGCGCCGCACGAACCGGTCAGTGCGTACCACCACAATCTAACCGGAGAAGATAATGCAGATGCTCACATCAAAAGACAGGTAATGGGGCGAGAGGTAGTTGTGGCGATTACGAACGGACAATTAGATTTTGGTCCGTGGGAGCAGATCTTCTACGGCGAATTCGACGGCGGCCGTAGAAAACGGGTGCTGGTGAAGATAATCGGAGTGACGGAATAGAAAAGGGCAGCGCGCTTGGCTGCCCTCTTCAACCATCGAAAATTGGAGCTGATCTACTATTCTTTTCGTCTGGACCTGGCAATACTTCCTATCCCAGCCAAACCTGTCGCCAACAACAGCAGCGTTGCAGGTTCAGGATTCGGGGATGGAACGGCGCCGTCGGGATCAGCAAACCCCGTGAGCACCGCGCGGTTCCTGTCGTGGCCAAAAGCGAAGGCCCAACCAGGATTCTTTCCTTCCGATTTCACATCAGTGAATCGCTCATTTAGGAGCTCTGGTGGATCCATGATGCGCTGTCTCTGTGACTCGGCTGAATCCCTCAGTTCTTTGACTGGGCCAGCGTTTGCCGAGATTGTCAGGGCCGTCGTAAGTAGGAGAGCTCCGATAATTACCTGCCATGCGCGTTGTGAATTCTTCATAACGCCTTCCTCTAATCGAGTGTGTATTTGTAAACCGTGGTCCAGTTGTAGGTCACATTTACTAGCAAATCTGGGGCCGAATGTAAACCCTTAAAGTTCCGGGGCAATTCTCATCAGTGCTGCCAAGAACCTTGGGAAAAACGTCTTACAATCAGACAAAAGAGTCTAAACCTCAGATTTTACTTTAAGTGCTGTTGGGCCAATTGGCCCGTCTTGCCTAGCCAGTTCGGCTGCTATCAGTAGTCCAACCGCACAGTTGTCCTACTAGTTAGTGTCAAATACTACCGGCGAAGGTGGCTTACGTCTGTACGAAAATGACCAATGAGGGTCCTGTTCCAGAAAGAAGGCGCAACGAGGAATCCACACGCCGAGACTTAGGGCAACAAGCATTCGGCTCACTTGCTCCGTTCAGACCATAAACCCCACTTTCGGGTTAGGTAGTTAGTGGCAACCGTGTTTGCAGCTGTCTTTGCTATGCTTCGCCGCGTCTTCACACCGATGGCGTTCGTACTTCAGCGGTATCGATTTACACAGGTCCTTGCGGAAATGATACCGATCACTACATCGGTCCTTACATCTATTTCCAGCGAGTGTCGCTGAAGCAGTAGATGCAAATATTCCAAAGCCCAGGACGAATGCTAGACAAACGCGCAGGAGAGCAGTCGGTCTTTCAATCGTTAACATGTGAAACTCCGTTAGGGAGAGACATTACCTTGCGGCACCAGAATGTACTGGCGCCGCTCCAAGGGGGCTCGATACCCAGCCTCAAACAGACAGCAGACGATCGAAAAATGAACGATACCTCTGCAAGGCGATCCGCAAGTCCTCTGTAGAAACGTTGTCGCCACTGCCCAATTCACGTTCAAGATTGTCACGTTCCCTGGCGAAGATTTCTGCCAGACGCTTCATCGTTGTGGCGACTAGCTCATCAGCTTCCTCCACAGACCTGCGCGGTTCATCTACGAACTCCGTCTGAATGATCATCCACCTCGAGCGAAACTCTTCCGCCTCGCCGGAATCAAATAACGGTGTGTTCGGTTCCGGCTGTTGCTGAGTTGACTGTCTGTTTTGGTCTCGGCTTTCTCTCGGTTGTGACTCATCGCGCGCACGTGCGGCCGCCGCGCCTGCCATTTCTTTCGTAGTTAATCGTTCTTCAGATTCGCGCTCACGCATGTCTTCGGATCTACTTCTTTGCTCTTCGCTCATCGTCTCTTCTCTCATCGTCCTGCCCTCCTTGCCATGGGTCTGTCCTCAGGAACTACTTCCCGAACCGGTGTTTTGCCTCCATCGTGCAGCAAGTCAGCAAACAGGGCACGATAGTGGATCATCGCTTCGCGAAGCTCCTCTGTGCTGACCGCCTGGTCTCGATCGCGCAATGCTATCGCGTGGGCCACTCGATAGTTTTCAACAACCACGGGATGGTCCACTGATACGTCGGCCGCTCGCTGTTCAAAGTTGCCCATCGGATAACCGCGTTCTGTCATCACCTCGGTGACGAGCCGGTCGGCGTTCTTCAGCGCCTCTCTGGGAGAATCCACGAATCTGGCCTGCTCCCTTTGCCATGAATCCGCGTAGCGCCGTTGGCTTTCAGGAGTCAAAGGTTTCAAGTCAAGACGATCAATTCGTTTTTGTCGTTCCTCGAGGACCCGTTCCGCTTCTTTGGGATTGCCCTCCTGTCGGACGACGCGACGATATTCTGGTCCGAAACGATCGCGCAGCTTCTGTGTTCGCAGTTTTTTCACATACATCCACACGGCTACCGCAATCGCTGCGATCACAATAACTGCTACAACAATTGCAAAGATGGTTGCACTATCCATCGCCTACCTCCTACTTCGAAGTGCCTTCAAGGTTCGCTTAAGCAACAGGCAGGCCACTTAAAAACGGGATGAGTAGATGAGAAGATCTGATTTGTTGGAGTTTTGTGGGGGTTTGCAGGTTAAAAACTTAGTACCAAAACGTGACGCATTTGTACTGCATTCTTGCAGGTGGGTTTAAGGCGCTGATGAGCTTAAAAGAGTGTGCTCAACCGTCCTGTGCTCAACCGTCCATGGAGCGCGCCTAAGTGGCACAGACTTCAGTCTTGTGAAGGTAGAGTCTGTGAAGGTTCAGTGCCCTTCAATCACAGGGCCGGCAACATTTTCTGCGTGTAGTTAATTGGAGGCGGCGATCGGAGTCGAACCGATGAATAAAGGTTTTGCAGTCTAGACGAGGCTTTTCGCGCAAGTTCCGCCTCGTTCTCGTATGTCCATTTTGATTAGCGTTTTCAACATTTCGAGTTTGCGTGTGGTCACCTAAATTCAGGTCCGTTTTGCAGAGTAGTGATACTACAGTGATACTGGAAAATCGATGAACGACGTGGTTGCGTTCTTGTCAGATCGCTACTCGCACGAACCGCAAAACCTTTCAAAGAGCCGCCAAGCGAGGCTGACTATTTAACTGATCACGAGTTGCCGTCAAGTTCCATCTGCTCTCCGGCGTATTCCTTCTCGCTGACTTCTTTGCGAGAATGGTACTGCTCGAAGCTTGCTCTCGGACACGCTCCTTTCGTACGCGGCAAATCACTGCAGTAGGTCGATACGTCTGAGCAGATCCGTAAAACGCGAATCCGATCTGAGCGGGTCGAGTCTTGGTTCAACTCTGAGATAAGCCAGCCAGGTTGAATGTTCGCGATACGCTTTTTCCAACCAGGCAAATGCACCCTCTTTGTCTCCCAAGCCAACATGGATCACCGCGAAGTCATATGAGGGTACGTATCTTGCCTTTGAGATTTGATCCAGTTCGGCGATTATGCTCTCAGCCTTAATCTTCTCTCCTGATACTGCGTAGAGATGTCCCAAGCCGGCCTTGGCAAATGTAATATTGGTTGACATCTTCATAACGTTCTCGAACTCAGCGATGGCTTCAACAAGCATGCCTTTCTGTTCGTGAGCCAACGCAGAGAAGAAGGCGGGGAAAAACGAGTCTGGAAACAACTCCCTTGATTTCCAGCATTGTTCGATCGCCTGATCGTATTTGCGCGCAAATAGATAGTGCCAAGCCAGATGAGCATTGGCGAAGAGGTCGAGCGGGTCGAGTTCAAGAAATTTCTTACTCTCGTCGAAAGAATCCTCCGCGCGGCCCCGTGCTGTTAGGTAATGCGAACGCCAATGATGCGCGGTCGGATAGTTGGGATTTATATCAAAGGCGCGTTGGAATCTCGCTTCGGCAGCCGACCAATCCCAATCGTAATGCATATTGCCGTATGCCAACGACGTGTGTGCTTCGGCCAGCAAGCTGTCGAGCGCTAGGGCCGTTTCGGCCGCGGCTTTCGCCTTCGGCATAGCTTCGGACGGAGACAGCACACCGTTTTCCCACGAACCGAGCGTGTTGTAGCAGTCAGCCAATCCGGCGTACGCCAACGCATAATTAGCATCCTTCGCGATTGCCTGCTCAAAATACTCAATCGCCCTGCCAATGCCCGTTGGTCGTTTGCTCCAGTAATGACGCCCCTTCAAGTACAGGTTATAGGCTTCGAGATTGTAGCGATACCGATCCAACAGCGCCGAGCGCTCGCCTCTGAGCAGCTTTACCTCCAGGTTATCCACTATCGCCAGGGTGATCTCGTCCTGAATTGCGAACACATCTTCCAGTTCGCGATCGTACCGTTCTGACCACAAGTGATAACCATCTTTGACGCTGATCAATTGGGCCGTGATCCGCAACCGGTTACCAGCCTTTCTCACGCTTCCTTCAAGGACGTTGGCTACATCCAGTCTCCTCCCAATCTCGCGCACGTCGATGTCTTTGTCTTTGAGCGAGAATGCTGACGTGCGCGCCACGACGTACAAATTCTCGATTTTGGTGAGCGCGTTAATGATATCTTCGGCGAGACCGTCGCAGAAGTATTCGTTCTCAGTGTCGGCGCTCATGTTCACAAACGGCAACACGGCGATTGAAGGTGACAGCTGCGGCCCCTCCGCCGTCTGCGCCCTCAGCTTTTGAGCGCTGGAAGGTGTTGCGCCCCTGATTGAAAGTCCACCTTCTGGAGTTGCGAGGCGCTCCTTTAACCGACGCAAATCGGCGAGTAGCTCACGCGACGTGTGATAACGTTCCTCTCGATTCTTTATCAGTGCTTTTTCGATGATGAACTGAAGCGTCTCTGGAACGGTTCGATCTGCGTTAGTCAACGGTTTAGGTTCGTGTTCGAGAATTGACGCCAGGATGTCACTTGTTGACGGACCTGCAAACGGAATATGCCCGGCTATCATCTCGTAAAGCACCACGCCCAAGCTCCAGATATCAGTGCGCGTATCGACGGGGAGTCCTCGCGCCTGCTCAGGTGACATGTACTCGACGGTTCCCATAAACACTCCAGGAGTTGTTTTGATTTGTGTCGGCACGTCCCTGGCCGCGGGCTCGGAAGCTACGACCGTTGATTTTGCCAAGCCGAAGTCTAAGACTTTTACATAACCGTCGCGGCGGAGCATTACGTTCTCGGGCTTAATATCACGATGTACGATGCCCGCTTCGTGCGCTGCCACCAGAGCCTCTGCCATCTGCAGAGCGATATCCAACGTCTCGCTCAGCTTCAACTGGCGGCTAATAACGGTTGATGCGTCCGCTGCCGTTCGCGCCTCAGTCAAACGCTCGCGCAGTGTGATGCCATCAATAAACTCATTGGCGATGAAATGGTGACCATCGGCTTCGCCGATTTCGTAAACCGTTATGATATTCGGGTGATTGAGTAAGGAAGCAGCCCGCGCCTCCTGCTCAAAACGCCGTAAGCGGTTTGCATCACTCGTCAAATAATCAGGCAGCAGCTTCAGGGCGATCTTGCGGCCCAGCCTAGGATCCTCGGCCAGATAGACCTCTCCCATCCCACCCGACCCCAATGAACGAATAATTTTGTAATGGCTAATTTTCTGCCCTGTAGTCAGACGCGGCCGGCCATTCACAAGAAAATCGACGGCAAGCTGAGACATAGGCGTATTGAGGAAGTTGTTTGCGTCATCGTGCGCGGCGATCAGAGATTCCACTTCGTTCCGTAGCAACTCGTCATCACCGCACGCTCTCGCCAGAAAGGCGGAACGTTCTTGAGGCACCCGAGCCAGCGCGGATCGCAGCAGATGATCGATTTGTTTCCACCGCTCCGGTTTCATCTCTATGCTTTCATTGCGCGATAGAGCCAGGCTTTCGCCGTACTCCAATCGCGTTTCACCGTGACAGGCGCCACTCCCAAAGCTTCAGCGGTTTCCTCTACGCTCATTCCTCCGAAGAAACCCAATTCAACCACCCGGCTGCTGCGTTCGTCGATCGCCGCCAGACTCGTTAAAGCGTTATCGAGAGCTACTAATTCGGCCGCTCGGTCATGCGTCACCAATGCAGCTTCATCCAGCGACACCTTAACCGCGCCGCCACCGCGCTTGGCATAGTGGTGAGCGCGCGCATGGTCGACGAGGATGCGACGCATCAATCTGGAGGCGATCGAAAAGAACTGCGCCCGGTTCTGCCAGCGCACATTCCTCTGATCGATAAGGCGCAGGTAAGCCTCGTTTACGAGTGCCGAGGTTTGCAGCGTGTGCCCTCGTTGATAACGAGGTTCGCGCCTCATGTGCCGGTGGGCCAGCCTGTGCAGCTCTTCATAAATCAACGGAGCCAACCGATCGAGCGCGGCTTCGCTGCCGTTGGGAATGTGCATTATAGCGCCGGTTCAGAGGTTCCAGCTACCAAAATAAACCCGCAGCATGAGACGTCAGCAACCGAATTCTCGCGTCTTTCGCTGAGACCAGCAGAACATGGCTTTTTGCCGAAGAGGAGGTTGGACCCATGAACAACATAAACTCGAAGCGAAAATTCGCGCTGAGCGCCATAACAGTAGTTCTCGCGATCACATTTTGCGGTCCGGCCAGAGCCGACGTTATAACGGAATGGAATCAGAATGCGCAGCAGGCTCTGCTGACGGCCAAGACTTCGCCCGCTGTTTCAACCAGAGTGTTGGCGATCGTGCAAGTCGCAGTCTTTGATGCGGTTAACGGAATTGGGCGCCGCTACACGCCAATTCACGCTGACTTTGACGCTTCCTCGTCACCAATATCTTTACCGATTTGAAACGGCACAATCTGGGGCCGAATTTCTATGAAAGAAATTTCGACGGCACGCTGCGGACTGAATTTTTGACAACGCCGCTGTGGGGTGTCGGCTCAACGGCTCCCTACGGTCACGATGGCCGCAGCATCAACTTAATGGAAGTTATCCTGCGACACGGGGGCGAAGCGCAGGGGGCGCGCGACGCGTTTGCCGCGTTAACTTCGGCACAACAAACTCGCGTGATTACCTTTCTGAACTCGCTGGTATTGTTTCCGCCCGATGACACTGCCTCGAACCTGGATCCGGGCAATCCCACGGTGGCGAACTTCCCGCAATTCGGTCGCGGCAGCATCAAGTTGACGGTCCTGTTCAATGATCCGAGCGATCCTGAATAACCAGCGTCCTGCTTGCGGCGCTGTTGACGGTTAATTGTTATGCCTGACGTATCAAATTTTTTGGCGCCAGGTTGACGCAACTGTAGCGAAACGAATGATAAGTATAGGAAACTATGGAATGCGAATGATCTCTCGGACCGGCTGCTTTATTGTATTCAGCGTAACATAAGCGAACGTGTAGTCAGTTTGAAGCGACTAGCTCGCGTTCGCAACCCGGAGGCCGTGCGCCCCACGAGCCTCGAAACCTCCGCATAAAGGTTTCGTACTCTGCAACAACTCTTTCCCAACGCTTGGGTGATGGCTGCGCGTGCCATTTCACCGTTGTTTCCGATACTTAGACTGTATTTGGTTTGAAATCCCGCGACGTTTCGGTTCAGAAGTGACCCAAGAGTGACTCAACCTAAAATGAGCGGCTGGCGTCGCCCCCTGACTATTGAAATTGATTAAGGTTATGGAGGCGGCGATCGGAATCGAACCGATGAATAAAGGTTCTGCAGACCTCTGCCTTACCACTTGGCTACGCCGCCCTTCAGCGAATGGGCGATTGGGCGAATGGGCGATACGGAGAATGGGAGATGCTGCATCGCACTTCTCCCACTCTCCCTATCGCCCACTCGCGGTTCGTAGGAAATCGTTGGAGCGGGAGACGAGACTTGAACTCGCGACCCTCGCCTTGGCAAGGCGATGCTCTACCACTGAGCTACTCCCGCTTTGGAGCGAAACCGATTCTAGCTATTCGAGTTAGGTTGTCAAGCGAGGGTTGCTTGGGATTAAACATTATGGAAAATGTCCTTTCTCACGTTCTTGAATGCCACTCAACCTCCACAGACTGAAGTCTGTGCCACTTATGCGCGTTCCTTGGATGGTTGAATGACCAACAATCCCATCCGGTTGACATCTCTTAACGTCTTTCGTAACGTTCCGCTTCCACTCTGTTGCGCGTTTCCAACCTGATTTCAATTGAGACATCTGGCTGCGACCGGCCATTCCGTAAGTCGGCCACCGCCGCGAGAGGAGTTCTTTCATGAACCGAAAAACACACTTCCGTTTACCTCAGGCCCTACTAATTGTCTGCGTCGCCATCTTCGCCGCTGTCACTGGCATAGCGCAGCAGGGATATAAGAAACCTCCGAAAGAGGTCCTCGACATTCTGAACGCGCCTGTCACACCGTTCGCATTGATCAGTCCTACGCGCGACAACATGCTGCTGGCTACAGGATTTCGTTATCCACCGCTCGCGGATCTGGCTCAACCAATGTTGCGTTTGGCCGGTGAACGGATCAATCCGATAACTAACGCGCCGCATCGACAGACCTATTCCGTCTCTCTTGCCTTGAAAAGACTTGCAGATGACTCGGAAGTCAAAATCGATCTTCCGGCAGGTGCAAAGTTCAGTGTTCCGCAATGGAGCGGCGACGGTAAGCACTTCGCCTTTTTGAATACAACCTCCTCAGGTGTCGAACTGTGGATCGGCGAAGCGAGTACGGCAAAGATTCACAAGGTTAAAGGTGCCAGGATCAATTCCGTCTACGGAGATCCATTTAGCTGGATGCCTGACAACCGTTCTTTAGTTGTGCAGTTGGTTCCGCAACGAGGAACTGCACCAGAAGAACCGGTGGTGCCTGACGCTCCTCACATGCAGGAGAGTTCCGGAAGGCCAGGTCCGATCCAAACCTTCGAGGATCTTCTAAAAACACCTTATGACGAGGACCTGTTTACCTATTACGCGACGTCACAGCTCGCCCTTGTCGATAGCGAAACCAGCAAGTTGAGCGAGTTCGGTAAACCTGCGATCTTTGAGACGGTAAATCCCGCCCCCGACGGCCACCATATTCTTGTCGGCCACATTCACAAACCATTTTCGTATCTGTTTACCGCTCAATATTTCCCTCGTGAAGTAGAGGTGTGGGACACGAAAGGAAGAGTAGTTTACAAACTCGCCAGCCTGCCCCTGGCGGACCAGATTCCGATCGACGGTGTGCCCACTGGACCAAGGAACTATCGTTGGCGACCTACCGACCCGGCGACTCTGGTTTGGGTGGAAGCTCTTGATGGAGGTGATCCGAAGAAGAAAGCGCCGTTCAGAGATCACATCCTGATGCTGAAAGCGCCGTTCAACGGGCAACCAGCTGAATTGACTAAGACCGAGCAGCGTTTTGCCGGTTATCTTTGGGGTGAAAAGAACGGAGTCGTTCTTGTGAATGACTTTGACCGCGACCGGCGCTGGGTTCGAACAATGTTGTTGAATGCAGATAACCTTAGCGAAGCTCCGCGACTTGTTTGGAGCCGCAACGTTCAAGATCGTTATGGTGATCCCGGCACACCCATGACGAGCCTTTTGCCGAATGGTCAGCGGGCCCTCATCCAGAATGGCGATTCGATTTATCTCAATGGAGCCGGCGCGTCGCCAGAAGGCGATCGACCTTTCCTCGACAGGTTTAGTTTGCAGACACTTAAAGGCGAGCGTCTGTTTAGATCAGATGGGACCAGTTATGAATCTGTCGTTGGCTTGCTCAGTGAAGACGCGAAGCAGTTTGTCACTCGAAAAGAGAGCCCGACCGACCCTCCGAACTACTTTGTTCGTAGAGCGGCGGATGCAGCAACCGCAGGCGCTTCGATGGGAGATGGAGCCGCGCGTTCAATTAATCGGCCATTGACGCAGTTTCCCGATCCGACTCCACAACTGAAGGGCATCAAGAAACAGCTCGTCACGTACAAACGAGCGGATGGCGTGCAGTGCTCATTTACTCTCTATTTGCCAGCCAACTACAAAGAGGGAACGCGGCTGCCCACAGTCGTCTGGGCGTACCCGTTGGAGTTTAACGATGCAAGTACCGCTGGTCAGGTTAGCGGATCAACGCAGCGATTCACACAGATTCTTGGTCCTTCACACCTATTCTTTTTGCTTGAAGGCTATGCAGTGCTCGATAACGCGACAATGCCAGTCGTCGGCAATCCTGAGACGGTCAACAACACTTACATCGAACAGATTGTGATGAGCGCGAAAGCAGCTATCGACAAAGCGGTCGAGATGGGAGTTACAGATCGTGATCGTGTCGGCGTGGGTGGACACAGCTATGGCGCCTTCATGACTGCGAATCTGCTTGCGCATTCGGATCTATTCCGCGCAGGCATTGCTCGCAGCGGCGCTTACAATCGCACCTTGACTCCATTTGGTTTTCAGAACGAGCGGCGGAATCTCTGGGAGGCTCCAGAGCTCTACATCAAAGTGTCGCCGTTTTTGAATGCCAACAAGATCAAGGCGCCTATTCTGATGATCCACGGTGAAGCCGACGACAACACGGGAACGTTTCCCATTCAGTCGGAACGAATGTACCAGGCGCTGCGAGGCAATGGCGCGACAGTTCGATTGGTGATGTTGCCGTTAGAAGCGCATGGATATAGCGGGCGAGAATCAATTGAGCACGTTCTGTACGAGATGATCAGCTGGTTTGATAAATATGTAAAGAACGCACCGCCTCGGACAAAGCAGCAAACCGCTGAGGAGAACTAATCGACATCGCGGACTCGGGGACGGGGGTGCGGGGACGCGGGGACGCGGGGACGGGGGACACGGAGAGACGGGGAGACGGAGAGCGGGAGAGACGGAGAAACTGTGAAAGGCATTCAAGTGCATATGGTAGGGGGTCAAGTGTGAAAGTCTCTCAGGTTGGGAAGGGCGGTTTACCCCCGCTCAAGGTTCGATAAATTCAACTTGAATGTTGTTGCTGCACTCAAATGGACTGCTGTTACTCCAAGTTGTGATTGGCGAAGCGCAGCGGGGGTAAACCGCCCTTCCCAACCTGAGAGACTTTCACACTTGAGCACCACATCACGACTTGAAAGCCTCTCGAGGATCCGCGTCCCCGCGACCCTGGGAGATTGGGAGACATTAGGACATGGTCGCCTTTAAAAGGCATTCAAAGTACAAATGTGATTTTCAAGTCTGAAAGTC
>Ga0114129_10013143_pt1 | contig 11796 bp, 11 predicted proteins | sample RhiMetdeltSRZDD1_FD_80071 | JGI IMG/M metagenome (GOLD analysis project Ga0114129, IMG submission 80071) | Populus rhizosphere microbial communities from Tennessee, USA - Rhizosphere MetaG P. deltoides SRZDD1 (version 2) (version 2) | ecosystem: Host-associated > Plants > Roots > Rhizosphere >... | reverse complement strand
TGAGGGATTGCCAGAAACCTTCGGGCTTCTCCACCTTGACATTCCAGATGATGTTCAGAGAGTTGTGGAGCTCATTGAAGACCCCCAGCGCGCCAAAAAGCAGCGTCAGGATCCCGATCACGAGAGCAAGGATCCCCTCACCCGGGCCGCCGGTGTTCGTCATCAGGCTGGCAACAAACTCTGCCCCATCCGCGCCAACCAGGCTCTGTACCTGGCTCAAGATCTGCGTCCGCACAGCGCCTGCGTCCCAGACCAGCCCCGTGATGGCGATGACAATGACAAGCAGAGGGGCAATGGAAAAAATCGTGTAATACGCGAGCGCGGCGGATAGACGGGAAGCGTTGTCCTCTTTCCAGCCCTGGTACGCGAGTTTAAGCAGCTTTGACAGGTCTGAGAAAAACTTTTTCATGCCTGCTGGCCCTATCGAGACCTGGAATTTTTCTATCTATGCGGTCACCACACCGGACCCGGTCTCTGCTTAATGAAACGAAACGCGATTAGGATTGTTATCACCGTCACAATCATATCGTCGTCGCGCTTTTTATTCCTCGATTGCCAGTCTCACCTTTGCGCTGCCGTAGGGGATCGGGTGTTCGAGGGTCAATCCCTGACTGAGCAGCGATGATTGTCACGTATTTGCCTGAATAGTGTGTTACACTGATATTGGCATCGATCGGGGGAAACACAGAGTTTAATTCCACGCCCACTTGCGTAGAATGCGCTCGAGTAGCAGTAGAGGAAAAAAGTGACGGTGAAAGACAGTAGATGACTGCCTGGCTTGTTGAGCCAACCGGAAGGTGCCGGCTGGATGGCGATCCTGAAACCGCTCGAAGTTGAAGTGCCAGCGGCCTGGCGTCTCAGAATGCGTTGTATCGAACGAACCGGCGAGCATTAAATAACCGGATTTGTATGGTGGTAAAGCCGCCAACCCCGTTATGGGGTTTGGTGGGTTTTCTTATCCCGGACATCAGGCCGGAGAAAGCAGTGTCTAACATGGAAGCCAGGTTGATCGAACAAGGAGCTACAGATGAACTATCATAAAGGCGATATGGTCATGCACTGGACCCATGGGATCGGGCAGATCGTCAATCTGGAGGAGCGGGTCCTGGCGGGCGCAAAAGCCGTTTATTATGTGGTTCAGCTCAAAGATATGACGGTTTGGGTGCCGGCAGACAGCAAAGTGGGGCAGAGGCTGCGGCCTCCCACCCCAAAGTTCCGTTTCGAGCGACTGCTCGCCATCCTCTCCAGCCCAAGTGATCCCCTCCCGGTGGACAGGCTGGAACGCAAAAACCACCTCCTGGAGCTGTTGCAGGATGGCCGCCCCGAATCACTGTGCCAGATCGTCCGCGACCTCTCTGCCTACCATAAGAAACTGGGAAAGCCGATGAACGACAATGATCAGATGATCCTGAGACAGGCTCGGAACACGCTGCTCGGGGAATGGGGCTTTGTCCTATCCCTTACTCGTGCACAGGTCGAGGACGAGTTATACCAGTTGCTGACCCAGGCGGTCACTGCCTGATCGCTCTGAGCGGCTTTCCCTCGCGCACCGTCTGTGATGGGAAGGCCCTCGTAGGGGCAACGGGATGGCTCAAGTTTCTTTTTCACAAGCTGATTGTCCTTCAAGCCATTCTACAGGAGGCTGAATTTTCTTATGACTATGCTATCCTCAACCTGTGCGCTTACCCCGCGCCAACATTTCCATTGGGTATTGCTATGAGCAACCGGCTGTCAAAGCGTTTGCGAGATCAGCAAATCGAAGCCTTAAAGATCCAGCAGCAATATATGACTGTTGTGCGGGATCGCCATCGAGCCTGGGACAAAGACTCTGATGATATGGAGATCCACCGCATACGGAACGAGATTCTGGATCTAATTGAAAAAACGATCGCTCAATATGACCACCTTCTGGAAGCGCTGCGTGGGCCCAGCGAGGGGGACTAGGAAGAAAGAGTACCGGGAGGGTACGTGCCTGCGTTGGGAGACCTTGTATCATTGGGGGTAAGGGAGAAGATTCACGCCAGGCAAAAGCAGTGTTAGCCCGCCCTGGAATGTTCCTGCCAATCCCGATTTAATAATCCATAGAGAGCCGTGTCCGAGATCTCATCGCTCACGATCCAGCGCTCCCGCAGATGTCCTTCTTTTAGAAAGCCAAGCCGTTCCAGCGTTTTGGCGGAAGCGAGGTTCCGCGGATCGATATCGGCCTCAAGCCGATTCAGATCCAATGTTTGAAAGGCATAACCCAGGAGCGCCTGCAACGCTTCGTGCATATATCCGGATCCCCAGTAGGGTCTGCCTAAGGCATAGCCGATCTCGGCCCGGCGGCTGGCAGCGTGGAATTGAAAAAGCGTGCACGTCCCCACCAGCGCCAGATCAGCCTGCCGCTCGATCCCCAGTTGAAGGGCAGTTCCGCTGTGATACCCCTCCTGAACACTCAGGAGCCACTGCCGGGCCTGGGACGGTGCAGTCCAGGGTGGATAGCTCCAGTAGCGCATCACCTCAGGCTCGGAGAATATGTCATAAACTGCCGGAAGATCCGTTTCGCTCAGAAAACGTAACGTAAGGCGTTTTGTCGGGATAAGGACGGGTTGGAATGGAGCCATAACAATGTGATTATGTTGTAAGCGAGCTGAATAAGCAAGCCTGCTCGCGTGCCAGGAATTGGCGCGGACGCGATCATGGATCAATTATAGTATGCCCCGGTTACATAGTGACCGTGAAGGGTATTGTACGTACAGTGGGTTTGAGACAAGCGGTATTTCCAACCTTGAGACCTGATCAAGACAGGTCTCTGCTGGCCTATGGAAAAGATGTGCTTTCAACGCTGAGAATAGAGGGGGCAACCACCACACGAAAGCCGACGAACTCGAGAAAGCCTGGATCACCTCGATAGCGGGCTGCCGCCAGTGCAAGCTGATCCGTGCCGAGGTACGAGCCGCCGCGCTGAACATGGTAGCCGGAAACACTTTCATCCTCTCGACCGTCATCCGCCTTATACGGGTATCTCCGGAACAGGGAATGTGTCCATTCCCAAACATTGCCAACCATGTCGGCCGCGCCGTAAGGGCTATCGCCCTGCGGCGAATACGCTCCAACAGGGGTGGTATCATTTTTGCCGCCTTCATCGGTGTTACACTTATTTTTGTCAAACGTGTCGCCCCATGGGTAGATCAAACCATCGGTGCCGCGCGCGGCTTTTTCCCACTCCGCTTCGGTGGGCAGGCGCAAAACCACGCCTGAGGGCAATTCATTCCGTTGCAGATCGTTCCACCACTGACAATAAGCCATCGCATCATTCCACGACACATTCACGACAGGATGATCGCGTTTCTTTTCCCAGCCACTCACCGGGTGCTTTCTTCCCTGTACCTCCATGAACGCGGCGTACTGTGCATTTGTGATGGGATATCGCGCCATGAAATAATCATAGGGAATATCAACAGTCTGCTGTGACTTTTCATCCTCACGCGGTTCGTCTTGATTGCTGCTGCCCATTATAAAATTCCCGGCAGGCACTTCAACAAATTCCATTCCGACAAAGGTATAAATGATCTTGCCGCCAGGTGCGAATCTCATTGTGGAACGATGCTTAACGACATGGGCAATTTCGCGTTTCGAGCTGACTTCTGGCACATCTGCAGAGAGGGATACAGGCTCGGGTTTTGATGGAGCGGGGTCTGTGACGATCCCCAACGCCTTCGCGCGCAGTTCCAGACTTCGTCGCAGTCGGGCATAAGCCGATTTACGACGTTCGGATGGGAAATAATCAATGCCTTGAATAGACCGCAATCTGCGTGGTCGTTCGCAATCTTCAAGACGCACCGGCAAAATGAAAATGGTTCCCTCCGGCTTTTCCAGGGCAATATCCAGCGCAAAGCGCAGTTCCTTCTGGATATACCCCTCTTTCGACACGGAGTCAGTGGAAAGCGTCACAATGACGGCATCTGATTTGTCCAGCGCCCTGTCAATTTCATAATCCCAGTCCTGACCGGGGAGTAGTTTCTCTTCATCCAGCCAAACATCCATCCAGCCTTCCGCGCTGAGCATTTGATAGAGCTCGCGCACGGTTGGTTTGTCACTGGAAGAGTGGCATAAAAAAATGCGCAGGGGTCGAGAAGCAGAGTAAGGCACCGGCTTATTCCCAGGAGGATAATTATTTGATTATACAGCCCATCAGCGGTTTCGCCAGGCCGTAGAGAATGGAAGTGCGTTTGCTGTCACTCAAAATGAGGTGTTAGATGCGCAGGTTTTCGTTGAGGGCGCCCACCACTCCACTCGGAACAATAGCGCACGCTATCGGTTACAGCGATTTGACGGTTTACAAGAGTATAAAATTGCCTGCCTCGCCAACGGACTCCTGGATGCTTGATGTCGTTTCTTACGTACTGTGGCTTCCACCTCTACGGTTGTTTCTTCGTTCCATATTCTATCGTATAGTGTCGATGAGATCGAGTCTGCGAGGCGGATCATCCTGAGGGTCTGTTCCCAGGAGCCAGTAAACATTTCTCTATTTCCCCAGTATTTGACGAAGACAAATTACGGGAAATATCGGCTCAAAAGTGTATTGTTTTTGTCCATAGCACGTTTATATAATCCCCATCATAACTTTGTCTGCCGGTCGGAACACTGGCAGTCGATCAAGCGCGTCGTAAGGAAGAGCTGGTTTATTCGTAAAGTGTCTTATATCCAGCTTCACCCCGGATCGGCTCAAAATCTGGGTCCTGACGCGACCATTCCGTCAAACCAGGATTTAATTTTAGTGCCTCCCGAAGTTCGTTAATAGCTGTTTCCTTATCGCCTAAAAGGGAAAAACTACAAGCATTATTGTAGCGGATTGTCCCCTGCCACTCGGGACTATCGTCCAGGCTGGTGAGCTGTCCGGTCATTTCCTGATACATTTCAGCCGCACGTGCGGGATATCCTCTTTTTATATGCCATTCGGACATGTGGATAACTGGATGGGTGTAAATGTTTCCGACGATTTCCCTCCATAAGGGTCTACCTTGCTCCCAGGGGTAGAAGTCGTCGCGCTGCAGGTCATCTTCACTTATTAACGCGATTGCTTCTCCCATGCGCTTCAGACCGGTGTCGACAAGGGTATCGACATCCTCCCAGGATTGATCCTTGTATCGAGAATACACTTCTTCATTGATTTGATCATCATCTAGGTGGGTCGGGGTTTCTCCTGCCAGCACAGCCAGTACATCTTCAGCGTGATGCTTTCGCCAGTACGCATTGTGCGCAATGCAATCCTTGGCTGACCAACGTTCAAAGGTTCCATCTGCGTTGCGTGTTTCGTCCGATAAGGTAGCAATGAATTCTCTTTCAACCTGATGGCCCTTTTGGAGCAATTCGGTAAGTTCTCTCTTCATTGTTTGTTCCTTTCCTGTACGCATTGCATGCCACGGTAGAGGCAATCCTAAAATTCATACAGCATAGATAAAGTAGGGAGGCACAATGGACGAGACCGATAATACCACACAATAGAACATTCGTTCAGATATGATTACAGCGGTCTCATGAAATATTCACCGCGTTACTCTTTGAGATTCTGATTGGGAAAATATGGACAAGCCTATTTCAGTTAAAGCATAAACTGAGTGAATCGGGAAAATAGCTTTCTAATGCTGGCGACTGACCAAAATCAGCTGCTAAAGTCTCGACAACGATGTCGACACAGCAACGACTCGCCCCTTCCTGCTGTGCCTTGTCAGATCTGCGGGAAACGGGATACAAAACACTTTATTGCCCGAAAGCAAAAGAATTAGGTTTTTAGCTAATCTTTCTGTCTCAAGGTTGTCACTTCAACGGAAAAGTGTACGGCTTTTTGTCCATAACGTGCTGATGGTTCGCTCGCAGGGCAGGGTGCACGAAGTCCTTGTTCCCAGACTAGAGGGCGATGGAGTAGAAGTTGGGGATGATTGGCGTCACCTGGAGAAGCACTATAGGTCTTCGGGTTGAAACGTAGTCGGGGCCAACATTCGTGGACTCATTCCGGGGTTGAGGGAAATGTGCTTGTATTCCAGAAAGTCATCCAATCCCGCCATGCCGCGCAGGCGACCCCGGCCGCTCTGTTTGAAACCACCTTCTTCCGCTGAGTCGCTCACTTGAGCCCAGCCATTGATCCATACCGTTCCGGCTTGAAGTTCGCGCGCCACACGTAAGGGCCGGTCCACATCGCGTGACCAGACGCCAGCGGCAAGTCCATATTGGCTGTCATTTGCCAGGGAGATCGCTTCAGCTTCAGTGTCGAAGACCTGCATCACGATCACAGGGCCAAAAACCTCTTCCTGCACGATGGGCAGCCGGGAATCGTTCACCTCCAGCAGAGTGGGACGATAGAAGGCCCCCGCCGCCAACGGCCCATCGATGATGGGCCCGCCGCGCACGATCACTTTGGCTCCGTCAGCGATCGCTTGTTCCACCAGGCGGTCCACGCGAGCCACGTTAGCCTTATCGATCAGTGGTCCCATGTCGCTGGCTGGGTCGGCGGCAGGGCCTGTCTTTACGTTCTTCAGCCTCTCTGCCAGCCCATCGCGGAACCGGTCTGCGATCTGACGTTGCGCCAGTATGCGGCTGCCCGTCATGCAAAACTGACCGGCGAAAACCGTGACGCCCTTCTCCAGCGTCGGTAGCACAACGGCAAGATCGGCGTCCTCGAAGACCAGTGCGGGCGTTTTGCCGCCCAGTTCCAGGTTAAGGCGTTTCAGATGCGGCGCGCTCGCAGCAACAATAGCCCGCCCGGTTCGGGTACTTCCAGTGAAACTGATCGCCGGGACGTCGGGAGACTCAACCATAAGTTTGGCTCCTTCATTCCCACTTTCTGTGAAAATATTGACCACTCCCTTGGGCAAACCCGCAGTCTGGGAGAGAACCTCGCTGATCAAGGCGTTTAACTGCGCAGTTTGCGCGGGCATCTTCACAACCACGGTCGTGCCAGCGGCCAGGGCTGGCGCGAGCGAGCGGACGAGCAGCGCCACAGGTCCATTCCACGGGACGATGATGCCTGCCACGCCCACAGGCTGGCGCAGCATGATCGACAGGCTGCCTGCCATTGGCTCGGTGGCGCGGCCGAATTCGGTCAGCACCAGGGCCGCGTAATAACGCAGGCCTGACGGGGCGCCTCGCACCTCCATTGTGGCTTCCGGGATCATCTTGCCGTTTTCAGTGCTCAGCATACGTATTAAATCGTCAGCATGGGCTTCAAAATTGTCTGCCATTGTGTTAAGAACCCTCGCGCGCAATTGGCGATTGTCTTTCCAGTCCGCCTCATAAAATGCGCGCAGGGCAGCAGCGATGGCCTGCTGCGCTTCCTTGGCTCCACCATCGGCATAGATGCCGATCGCCTTGCCTGTTGCCGGGTTGATGCTTTCCCGGTGCTGCGCCGAGTCTATCCACTGGCTGTCAATCCAGTGCAATGCAGCTTTCATAGGATCGAATACCATGATTAGCTCCTTATCTCGTTTGCTGTTCGTAGGTATCGAGGCAATCAAGTTGACTGGCGACCAATCGATCGCGGTTAGAGCCAAGACGCCCAACACTGTACTCAGAGACCAATAGATGCTTTTCGTTCATACGCACCTCTTTCTCTAAAGTTCGATTCCGAAAATTCCCAAATTCCCGGATGGTATACTTCGATGGATGTCTAGACTTTACTCGTTTTCAAAGAGGTGTGGGTATCGCTGAGCGATACGGTCAGCGATACATTGTTGAGGGAGCAGATTATTGGACGAAGTTTCCTTTGGAGAATGGCTTAAACGTCGACGCAATGGCAGGGGGATCACGCAGGAACAACTGGCGCAGCAGATTGGTTGTGCGGCTATTACCCTGCGCAAGATCGAATCAGAGGAACGCCGTCCATCAGAACAGATCGTCAAGCGCCTCTCGGTAATCTTTGATCTCCCCCAAAAAGAACAAACGGCCTTCCTGCGCTTCGCTCGAGGCGACCTGCACTCTGCTCCCACTGCCGAAGCTGTAGACGCGCCCTGGCGCACCTCACACCCACACGTCCGCTCATCCCTGCCTGCCCGTCTAAATAAGCTCATCGGACGTGAGCAGGATATCGATCGGCTACGTCAGTACCTGGCAGACGCGGGCACACGTCTGGTCACATTAACCGGCCCGCCTGGTATCGGCAAGACAAGTTTGAGTCAACAGGTTGCAGCGGACTCGATGGATGATTTTTCGAACGGGATATTCTTCATCGCTCTCGCCCCGCTAGACGACCCGAAACTGGTCGCAGCCACAATCAGCCAGACTCTGCGATTTGAGGGAAGAGGGAAAAGTTCAGACATCGACCTGCTCAAAGATGGCATAGCTGACAAACAAATGTTGCTGGTCCTGGATAACTTCGAACACCTCCTCGAAGCCACACCCATTGTTCCTGAATTGCTGATTGCCTGCCCACATTTGAAGATTTTGGTAACAAGCCGTGAGGCGCTTCGCGTGCCGGGAGAATGGATTTATCCTGTTTCCCCACTGACCGTTCCCCAGCCATCTCAAGCAAAAGAAATAGGTTTGACTGCTGGACACGACTTTTCAGCCCTGTCACTTTTTGCAGAACGTGCTCGGGGGGCTCATCCAGACTTCAAACTGAATCCTGAAAACGCAGACGTGATCGCAGCGATCTGCGCGCGACTGGATGGCCTGCCCCTGGCAATTGAGTTGATCGCAGCCCGCATTCGACTGATGTCCCCAAAGGAATTATTATCCCGCATGGATGACCAGTTTACATTGTACGCAGATGGGATGCGCGGCACGCAGGCTCGCCAGAAGACCTTGCACAATTCCATTGCCTGGAGTTATGACCTGCTCACAATCGGAGAGCAAGCGTTTTTTTCTCAACTCGGAGTTTTCGCAGGCAGTTTTACGCTTGAAGCTGCCGCGCAGGTTACGGGGAATACAGAGGCGCTACGAAGCATCACGACATTATTGGAGAAAAGCCTTTTACAGAGGGACCTCCGTGAGCAGGAACAGACCCGCTTCACCATGTTATTCACGATCCGTGAATTTGCCTTGCACAGACTAGATAAAATGAACGAGACTGCCAAAATGCGCAACCAGCATCTGGAATATTTCATGGAGCTTGCGAAACAAGCGGATCGCGAAATACATGGTCCACACCAGGTGGAATGGCTGGACCGTCTGGAAACCGAGCATGACAACTATCGTTCCGCATTAGATTGGTGTATCACGGGCGGCAGGATCGAATCGGCTTTATATCTCATTGCCACGTTTAGTGGTCTTGGAAGATTCTGGTCAGTACGAAATTACTTAAGCGAAGCACGCAATTGGTTCGATAAGGTATGCACCTTTCCGGATGTCACTCTTCATGCAATTACGTATGCCAGGGCGCTCAGCGGCATGTCATTCATTGCTGCGCTTCAGTCGGATTCCAGGTCTGCCATTGCCATGGCGGAGGAAAGTCGGCGCATTTGCAAGTCGCTGGGGCCGGACGGCGAGCTGGCGTTGGCTGACGCTTTATTGGCTGGTGGGTTGGCCGCGGTCTGGTTCGGTGGTGACGTTTCACAGGCTGAAGTTGCTTACGAACAGGCAGCTTCAATTTACCAGGCACACGGTACTCCATGGGAACGAGCATTTGCATTATTGAGGCTGGGAGTCGTTGCCTGCCGGCGCAAGAACTATCAGAAGTCAATGTTGTTTTTCGGGGAAAGTCTGGGGATCTTTAGCAAGCTGGATAATGCGTTCGGCCTGGCGCGTGTATATGGCGAAATGAGTTATTTGTATCTGAGCCAGGGTGACTATGGTCGGGCACGCAGGATGGCCCAACAGGCTTTGTACTATGACAAGAAACTTCGATTTCAGCATGCCGTGTCTGGTTCTTTGATTTCCTTAGGCACATACGCTCGCATTGAGGGTGAATATGAGCAAGCCGAAGCATTTCTTGAGGAAGCCGCAAGCACTCGCTATGAATTCAACCTACTGGATGAAAACTCACGTTTTTATTTAGGTTGCGTCAAATTACATGGCCGAGACTTTGCACAGGCAAGGCTGTGTTTTATCGAGCATTTGAAAATTAACCAAAAATATGATCTGCGAATTAACGTTGGCGACGGTTTGATTGGATTGGGAGCCGTGGCAGCAGGCTTGCTTCAATATGAACGCAGCGCCCGGCTGGCTGGCGCAGGCAAGGCATTGCAGGATGACTTTTCTTATGTCATGCCTCCAGTCGACCTATTGGAGATCGATCCGCTTATGCAAATCGCACATGAACAGCTGGGTGATACTCAATTTGAGGCGCTCGCGGCGGAAGGGCGCGCCATGACGATGGAGCAGGCGGTCGCCTACGCATTACAAGAATAGCCAGAAACGCACGCTGGGGTGGAAGCGGTAATTACAATCAGTTAAACTTTTTGTATGGGAAACAAACTCACAAGTGCTGCCCCTAATCCCCGATGCGCCGCGGAGTAGGGGGATTGATGCAGTGTGGTGCAGGTGAGTGCAGCGGAGTGGGAGAGAAGGCCATGCGCCAGCCAGAGAGGCTCTTTTTGTTGTACAATCTCCGTAGTGCGAAAGGAGAGCCTGATGCAAAAAGGGAGTTTCTGAGACTTGCTGTTCACTACAAAAATTCAGGGGTGCAGTCAATTTTTTCAAGCTGCTGAGGGTCTTTGGGTCTTTTTTCCAATGACAGTTGCCCGGGGGAGCTGTTTCAACCGAACAACTCCAACAAAAAAACCGCCCGTCCATAGACATAGGAAGGCGGTCTACAGGGAGCTTTGAAAATGTCAGCGACGATTTCTGGTGTAGTTCTTCAACTGCTCATAACGGTCCTGATCGGAATTGTGCTTTTCTTCGTTGGAAACAGGATCATAGCCAGGCGGTCCGGGCAGGCAGGCTCAAAAACAACGACGACGGGCGACCTGGCCCGGCTCGCGCGTGGACTCAACACAACATCCGGGGAATTGGACAAGATCCTGGAAAAGATCGTAGAGGTTGCACAAAACCGGGCAGCCGCAGCGATCACCCTTCAGGAGGAAATGAAAAGACTGGAAGAAGCCGAGGAAGAATACCTGGTACAAATCGAAATGCTGAAAAACGAGCCTCTCCGCGTGGTCAGCGATCTATTGAACGAACTCCATCCAAGCCAGATCCAGACTCCGCGCCATGACTTCAGGCTTTTTTTAGCTGGTGTCCTCGTGAGTGCGATTGTCTCGGTCCTGTGGGATCTTTTGAAAATAGGTGGATCGATAAGAATGGGTCTGCCGTAGGAGACAGGCGGTATTTCCATACCCGGGTAATGTCTGTCATTGCGAGCGCTCTCCGCGAAGCAATCTCCTTATCGAAACGGGATTCCTTCGGCATTTCCTCAGGTTTATTATCAGTAGAGAGACCCACGTTGAGCCGCTCGATCAAGCGATGACGGGGTTATAAAGTTTCGGGGCAAGAATTGGCACGGCTAGAATTGAGGCGGACGCGACCATACATCTATTATTGATGGAAGAAAGCCTTTGCTCACTGACGTTCCTTCACGAAGAATGCTTCAAGGGGCTCAAAACGGGCGGCGTTCCTTGCTGGACATCACCTGGCTGTCCATCTTTCGAAGAAGAATTCAGGGTGGGATTATGCCAGCCGCCATACTTTGCGATGAGTGCATCTGCTTCTTTCGGTCCCCAGCTGCCCCGCGGGTATGGGAGAGCTGGAGGGTGATCCTTGAGCACGGGATCGACGACTGCCCAGGCTGCCTCCACGTTATCTTCACGGGTAAAGAGCATGCGATCGCCGGACATAGCATCTTCCAACAGCCGCTCGTACGGCAATCTCTCTCCACATTCTTCC
>Ga0114129_10013140_pt1 | contig 11797 bp, 13 predicted proteins | sample RhiMetdeltSRZDD1_FD_80071 | JGI IMG/M metagenome (GOLD analysis project Ga0114129, IMG submission 80071) | Populus rhizosphere microbial communities from Tennessee, USA - Rhizosphere MetaG P. deltoides SRZDD1 (version 2) (version 2) | ecosystem: Host-associated > Plants > Roots > Rhizosphere >... | reverse complement strand
GCCGCGCACGCTTCACACTATCATTTCGATCTCGGCGTCCATGGCAAAAGCGGCAATTATCGCATCTGCAAGTAGACTTAAGCCAACGGTGGAATAGCGTGAATGGCAGCAATGGCCGGGTTCATTGTCGGGACCGGTATCTAAGCGCATCAACCAGCAACGCGAATGCGGCGGTCGGCTGTCGTCGGTTCGGACGTTTAGCGCACGTCCACGCTTCTCAAATTCCCAGACATAGAGGCCGCCATAGGTTGGCAGGCGAATATTTATGCAATCGTGCGCCGTTAGCGGCATGGGTCTGAGATTAAGTTTCGATAGCCCATTCCTCGCAGAAAAAATACTCCGTGGGATGACCTATGAACCCCTTCACCTTCTTGTCTACAGGGGTAAAGATCGATCGCCAAATCGGCTGCACGATCGGCCCGTCTTCCTGCATGATCCGTTCGAGTTCGCCGACGATTTCGGAGCGGGCCTTCACGTCCAATGTGCCCTCCGCCTTGGTCAGAAGCTCATCAAACTGTTTGTTGGAATAGGCGGACTCATTCCACGGTACTCCCGTGCGATAGGCCAGACCCAATACCATAATGCCTAGCGGGCGATGTGTCCAAGTTGTAAAGCCAAATGGCACCTTGTCCCAGACTTCCCAAAATTTGGTCGACGGCATCAAATTAATTTTGCATTTGATTCCAGCGTCCTTCCATTGCTCAGCCATTGTCTGAACCGCCGATTGTTCCCAGGTGGGATCAGGTTTGCAGGCAATTTCTACCTCAAGACCATCGGGATACCCCGCCTCAGCGAGGAGTTTTTTTGCAGCCGCGATGTCACGCTTCATTTCCGGCAGCTTGAAATATTCGGGATGAATCGGGCAAACATGATGATGTTCGGCGACCACCCCCAGACCCTTATGAGCAATTTGGAGGACTGGCGCGTTGTCGGTGGCAAGGCGAAAGGCCTTGCGCACTTTGGGATCGTCGAACGGCTTGTGGTCTAGGCGCATTCGGGCAACTGCCGTCTGAGCAGTGACCGTCTCGACATTCTGGACATGATCCATCGCCTTAAAAAGATCGTACTGCTCGATGTTCGCATTATAGGCGAGATGAACTTGCTTTGACTGAACGGCTGCAGCACTCGCCGCTGGATTGTCGCCGAAATCAATGAACTCGACCATGTCGACATGGGCACCACGTCCCTCTACGGCTTTGACCACGGCGTTTCGGCTCTCCTCATGCTCAATAAGAGTGAATGCCCCAGTTCCACGTGAACCAATCTTGAAGGTTCCACCTTCCTTCGGATCGAGCATCAGGAACGGGTAGTGAAAGAACGATTCCGGCAATGCGATATTCGGGGTCTTGAGATTAAGCACGAGCGTCTTGGGATCCTTCACCTCAACAGCGTTGGCATCCCACAATTCATACTTCATCACCGCTTCGCCCTTTTCATTCTTCTGCCCGCTGTCGGTCACGTTCAGAAGAATGTCCTGCAGCAGGCCGAGCACCGAAGAACCGGTCTTCGGGTCGAGACAATGCTTGATGTTCCAGGCTGCATCTTCAGCCGTAAAAGGCTCACCATCGTGCCACGTCACATCGGCCATGGTGAACGTCCAGGTCTTGAGATCGGGCGATGCTTCCCATTTCGAGGCCAGGTGCGGTCTCGTGACATTGTCGCCGCCAGTGCGTGTCAGATAACCGCAAATTTGGCGGACGATATTCGAATCGATAACCCACGCGAAGGTGTGTGGGTTATCGACTTTTATCACACGCATCGAGACTTTGATGGTGCCGCCTTTCGGCATGCTCTGAGCACGCGCGGGCGGCGCAAACGGCTCACCGGTGATCTTGCCCGCCCACATATAGGCGGCACCTGCCGACATGCCGAGCAGCGCCGAGTAGCGCACGAACTCGCGGCGCGAGATCAGCCTATCAGCAAGCTGCTGTTTCAGCTTGGCTATCCAGACATGTTCTTTGTCAGACATTTCGCTACTACCTCCCTGGGACAGAAATTCGGCAAACAGCGGTTCAGCAGAGAGCTATGGTCTCCGTAGGCGCGCTTGGATTTGCTTGCTTGGAGCGCGCCCTGTTGTAAGGCGGGAGTCTTGCGCTCTCAGTCGCCGGGCGGGATAAACGCTGCCGACGATGAGTAATTATGCGGTCTATTGGCGTCAATTGCGAGCCTAGATTTTCCTTGGCCAATTCAGCGGGAGAGGTAAAATTTATCTGAGTTCGGCCTCTGGAGGCCGTATGAGTGAACAGCAGATCACACGGCGCCTTACAGCCATTCTCGCAGCCGACATCGCTGGTTATAGCAGCATGATGAGAGCAGACGAGGTGGGCACGGTAGCTGCGTTGCGGCAAATTTGGACTGAGATATTCCATCCTGCCGTAGCTATGCGCCATGGTCGAGTTGTCAAAATGATGGGCGATGGCGCACTGGTCGAGTTTCCGAGCGTCGTCGATGCTGTTGAGTGCGCCGTCGCAATACAGCGCACGATGAACGGTAAGAACTCCCTCACCAAGCGCCCTATCGAGTTCCGCATCGGTATCAATCTCGGTGACATCATCATCGAGGGAGATGACATTCTAGGAGATGGCATCAACATCGCTGTTCGGCTCGAAGGTCAAGCGGCGGCCGGCGGCCTTCTTGTCTCGGACGTGGTTCATAGCCAAGTGAACGGAAAGGTCAGCATTACCTTCGTCGATTCCGGCGAAATCGAACTCAAGAACATCGATCAGCCCTCGCGAGCATGGCACTGGCATCCCAGTAAAGTCGCGCCACCCCCAAAGCGGAGTTCAAGATTCCCTCGGCCTCTCCCGGCCGATAAGCCCTCCATTGCCGTCCTGCCGTTTTCAGTCATGAGCAAAGAACCGGAGCAGGAGTTTTTTGCCGATGGTCTAGTCGAGGATATTCTAACAACATTGTCAAAGCTTCCTGGCCTGTCGGTAATCGCGCGACACTCAACCTTTGTCTACAAAGGGCGTGCCATCGACGTGCGGCAAGTTGCCCAAGACCTCGGCGTCCGTTTCGTTCTCGAGGGTAGCGTGCGTAAGTCCGGCACCCGTATTCGCATCACCGCACAGTTGATCGACGCCATAACGGGAACACACGTTTGGGCCGATCGTTTCGATCGCGAAATCGAAGATATATTTGTGGTTCAAGATGAAATCACGCTTAGGCTGGCGACCGAGATGCAGGTCAAACTCACTGAAGGCGAGCAGGCGCGTCTGCGTTACACCACGACGACTAATGTTGCGGCCTGGAATCTCTGGATTGAAGGGTTGCATTACCATCGAGGTCCGAACACTGTGGACGCCCATCTTAAGGCGCGCCGCTGTTGGGAGAAGGCACTGGCGCTCGATCCGGCTTCCGCCACGCTGAATGCCATGCTTAGTTTCGCACATTTCGCTGATGCCCGACATGGCTGGACCGGCGAAGCTCGCGAGGCTGCTTTAAAGAAGGCGCGGACCTACGTGGAACGGGCTTTGGAGTTGGATCCTGATAATCCGGATGCTTATAGGGCTTTAAGCGGAATTCTGCTGTTGAAATCGCGCTTTGCTGATGCAGCCGATGCTGCTCGGAACTCGGTTAAGCTTGGGTCCAATTTGCCCGATGCGCTCGCCTTCGCAGCTTTCGTCCTTTCATGTTGTGGGTACGCGGCGGAGGGGATTAGGCATATTGAGAGAGCGATCTCATTAAGCCCTAACTATCAGGCGTGGTATCTTGGAGTGCTGGGCAACGCGTACAGGCTGGCCGGTCGGCCTGATGAAGCGATTGAAGCTTTCCAAGGCTACCACGCCCGCGAGCCTGGTTACGGACTGGCTGATATTATAATGATCAAGGTGCCATCGGGACGTAGTGACGAAGCACGCAAGATTGCGATGGAACTCGCCAAGAAGCGTCCGAGCTTCAGTGTCACATCATGGCTGAGGACTCAGTTTCGCAATGATGCCGAGCAGATGGCAGCTGACTTGGCATCTCTCCGCGCAGCCGGTGTTCCTGAAAAATAGCTGTACCCTACTCGATCGCTTCGTTGCGATGTCCGTTTTGGGTCAAAAGCGGAAGTCCTTCAACGTCCACTATGTGTCCGCTTTTAGTTGAAGAACGGACTTTGTAGGCGAGTGCCAGTTCATCCGCAGACGGAATGCGAACAGGTATCGCTTCGCAGCCGTTCACTGCGGTTCGGCATCGCGATCCCTGTTCGGCTTGTGGACTTTCCCTGATCTCAATTTTGAATTCCCTGTTCAGATTTCTAGGGAATTTCGATGTAAATCACTGGAATCACCGCGTGATTGCCTTTGCTAACTTCGTATACGGATCAAAAACGACGGTATTCCCTGTAATTTTCCCTGTTAACAACGAATCGCCCCTGGAGACGGGTTCGCAGCAAACTGCACGCTGTGATGTTGCCCGTTGCGTATGAGAAAACGATAAACAAGTCTACCTGACCACCGCCCGCACGCTGGCGTGCCTGGGCGGGCGCTCCGTCATCGGCTTCTCGATGCTCTGCTGCAGCTCTGCTCTGGCCATAGCTGGTCGGTCGGTTGGGCCGATGAAATTGAAGTATGATGCTTTTGAACGTTACATTGGAAGAGGGCCGCATCATACGGTTCATGGGGAGTTGTGATTGGGAGTTTTCATACTACACTCCAATCCGCCAAATGAGAGCAAGGTCGATGTGACGCCATGGCGGAACCTTTGCATTTGTTGGAACGAGCATTTTCCGCAGCGCGTGAGGGGCGGTTGCTTTCTGCAGTTGCACGCAGAACGATATTTCCCGATACGATCTGGGGAACCAAAGGTTTTGAATTTTGGACCTTTTTGTCTTTACTGCTGCTTTCATCTAGGTGTCAGCGGATACTTGAACTCGGGTCAGGGAGGAGCACGATCACGTTCGCCGAGTACGCCAAACATCGAGGTGCGCATTTCACGTCGCTGGAGACCAGTCGTAAGTGGTACAATAAAGGCAAATTCGAACTTCAATTCATAAATCTTCCAACGAGCTCTCTTAAGTTGATCGAGCTCGATCGTAGCACTGGGTGGTACAGGCTTGATCAATTCCGCTCATTGATACGCCCTATAGAACCAATCGACTGTGTATTGATCGATGCGCCAAATCGTAAGAACGGTGACTCGGCTGGCATGCGTGACGCCAGTATAGCGCTCGAAACTCTGCGGGCGTGCTGCGCTGGGGCCGATGTGGTTCTAATCGATGATGCCCACCGACGTCACATCTTTGCAACAATTGCACCGACGCTTGCGGAGCCAGAGAAGTACGAAACCTACTTTTTTGATTACAGGGTTGGAATTTCCAACGTAAACTGGCTTTGTATTTGTATCCGCAAGAAAAGCAAGGCTGCTGGGGCCCTGCCGGAGATTCAACGAACATTAAACCTGGACCTCTCGAGGAGTAGGAGTGCTGATCAATGTCCAGATCCATGACGCAAATAGCAACAAAAACTAGCAAACAACATCATCATAAGCCTCTGGAGTTTTCCTTTGCGGCTTATGCAGATCACTTCGATGAGCATATTCGGCGGAGCATAAGAGGATATCAGGATCTGATCTCTGATTGCGTGGCCCTCTCCACCTACTTCATCGAGAATGAGACTACCGTTGTAGACATCGGGTGCTCTGCAGGATCTTTTGTACAAATGCTGCAGAAGCATAATTGTGAACGTGCGCCACGCGCGAAGTATATTGGCATCGAAGTGGAACGGGAATTTGCTGCGAATTGGGACAACATTGAAAACGTAGAATTTGTGCTCTCTGATATCAGGGACTATGACGTTCCCAACGATTCTTCTTTCATAAGCAGCATTTTTTCCCTGCAGTTTATTTCTGAAAAAGAAAGACAAGCTGTACTTGTTGATGTATTTTCATCCTTAGTGCGTGGCGGAGCTTTGATTTTGGCGGAAAAGACCCTTAGCCCCTGCGCAAAACTGCAGGACATGCTTACCTCCATTCACTATGACTTTAAGAGAAGCCATTTTTCTGACGCCGAAATACTCGAAAAGGAACGCTCTCTACGGTCACTCATGAAGTTATGGACCGAGGAACAAATTACAGAGGCGTTAATTCGTGCAGGGTTTTCTCGAACCCACATTCAGTGCTTCTGGAAGAGTCACAATTTTGTGGGTTTTCTTGCGCTTAGGATGTAGTCGTCAATCGCCCAACGGTTCAGAGTTTGACACGACAGAACTGGTCTTAGTCGATTTCTTCAACGTCGTTCCTTGGAAGTGGGCGCGCTATTCGTGCCGGAGCAAAAGCTCAAGATGGGAACCGCCACTAACAGCAACCAATGCCTCACGAATTTCTATCGCAATTGAAGGACCGCGGACCGAGACGGGCTGCGAGGCATGCGCTTCGACAGCTAATCTACAAACTGGAGAGATATGTAGGCACAGAAGAAAGCTCTTTAACAAAACACCGCGCTAATCTTTCACGCCAGATCTCCAGTCAATTCAATGACACAATCCAATATGGACCTTTTAGGGGCCTAAAGTTCCCAAGCAGCGAGACCTGGATTCCAACAGATCGAGCTGCAATGCTCCTTGGTCTTTACGAACAAGAGGTGGTCGAAGCGCTTACTACGCTGCCGTCAACTTATAATGCTCTTATCAATCTTGGGGCTGGTGACGGCTACTATGGCATCGGGGCTTTGGTGGCCGGAATGTTTCAGCGTTCCTATTGCTACGAGACGAACCTGACGCGACAACAAACCCTGTCGGTTAGTGCAGTTCTGAACAATGTAGAAAACCGCATTGTTGTCCATGGGACAGCACAAAGGAATTTTTATGACGCCTTTAGCGATGATCAATTGAGCCAATCGGTCATCATTATTGATATAGAGGGAAGTGAATTTGATTTCCTGGACGAACATGCTTTCCAGGCGATGCGCAAATCAGTCCTTTTTGTGGAGATTCACGAACGTCCCCGTGATGATAAAACGCCAAGAACAAACAAATTAAAGCTAGATGCTGCTAGCACACACGCGGTGACGGAACTGACCACAACCAGTCGAGATCTTTCTAAATTCCCGGAATTGCGAAACCTCAGTGATACGGACCGTTGGCTCCTATGCTCTGAGAGTCGGAAATACCTGATGGTCTGGCTTCGTTTCGACCCCCTTTGATTTAACTGGTAAAACATACTTTCTTCGCAAGAAAAGCAGCAATGGCGGACTTATCTGCGCGCCCCTTCTCGCCACTCGCGGTGAATTGCCAGAGTTCAAGAGCTGCCACTTATCATCTTGCCAACTTGCTGAGTATAGCCTTGGCTGCAGTCTACGACGCAGAACGCCTCACGGTGGAGTGAGGCCTACCAGGGAGTTGCGGCAATTGCACCGCAGCTTGCAAATGTCGGTGATGTTCCAGACGTAAAAATTTGTTGAGGGCGATCTTCGGCGCATCTCAGAACAAAAGATGCGACGGGCAGTCACAAACCAGCGGATCTGAGAGCTGAACTCATCGAAACCGCCGACCTTCTCACTTGGAGCAAGGCAAGGAGATTTCCGTCATCCTGTAGCGATTAGGCGGGCCGGGGAAACTCTGGAGAGAGAATGCCCCCGGCCCTGTGCCACCATCAAAGGATTTTCGAATGGCTGATTTAACGTTAATCTTTCATCAAATAGCCGGCAACAATTGTAGGCGAACTTGGTAAATGGGATCCATAATGTGTGCGTCCAATATCGCTGACGAGTTTGGCCCCCTAGGACCTGGGAAGTCCTTAGGGTGTGCGGTGCCTCAGTTAGATTTATGATGCAAGGCTAGACAGCATCTCTTTCTGCTTTCTCGCCGGGCAATATCTCGGAGTCAGATTTCCGCTGCAAGAGAATGTAGACACTCGCGACAACTAAGCAGACAAAGAAAATAAGACTGCGGATTACATTCAAAGCATCTTCTACCATTGTCTCCCTCCAAGAGTCCTTGCCGAGCGGGTACATGACCCTCGATCAATAAATCGGACCCAGTCCCTGGTTGGCTTCGCTCTTTTGAATCAAGTTAGCTTGCTCGGCGAGCAGCTCGGCGAGTGTCGGTGTGGCTGTCGGAACGGCATTTGGATCGACAGTTGCGTTAGTGGACGGAACTAATATGGAAGCGGCCTCGTCGAGTGTTGTTTGTGTGACCATTTGCTTTCTGAGAAGTAGCTGATGGATCCAGTCAATAGTTTCGGATGTTAATTCATCCCTGTCGCTGACCTTGGCCAAAATTGCAGCCAGCTCCTGGGCGGTCGGATCATCAGTTGCGTCAATAGTGGCGAAGGCGCCGAGAGCAGCTGAGTACTGCGCCATCCTGCCGACCGATGAGTTTAAGCTGACATGTTCAAAAGCCTTCGCCGAGGCATTCAGCGACTTGAATCGGCTGCGGATGCTCGCCTCGCCAGCCTCCCCCCTTGCTACTTGCGAGGCAGTGTTGCTGCGGCCCGTACCATTGCCGGCCCGAGACTGTCCTTGGCCCTTACCATTTCCATTGCCACCGGCGTTGTTCGCCAAGGCTATGTCATAGTTCATCCCGTTGCCCGAGACTTGGAGCGGCATGAACATCAATACGCCTGTAAGGAGTAACACGCGGACATAAGCTGGCACACTGATGGTCATTGATGCCTCCGCTTGCAACCAATCCGAGGAGGCATGTCAATCGCGTCAAATTATTGTCGGCGCTTGGATCCGGAGGACAAAAATCCCCTCTGTGGCGGAAAGGTTACATCCCTTTGATGACGTCGGAGCATCTCAGGGCTTTTCTTAACTTTATCTTTACCAAACCACCGACCATATTGGACTGGCACGGCAAATCGAACTTCTGAAGAGGTCAGATGCTATTCGAAATATTATTGAGCAGTGTTGCTGCCTATTATGTTCTGATCATTTGGCGAATAGGCTACGAAGTCTGGGAGAATGCTGGCAGCGAAGGCTAGCCCCTGCTTTATTTCAAATCTGCATGTGCAGCAGGGTTTCCGATTCTCCGCTAGTGCGCTCCGCATCTCCGATTCTGGTGCATGGGTAATTTGTGCATGGGGGTCGCCATCGTGAACGTGGACGTGCTTTCAGGGAAACCCAAAAAGTGCAAGCTGCCGTGGTGGCACGACTGGAACTGCCAGTCTTCCTACTATTTGGGACACGGCTGTCCGAAGGCATAAGCGCACTGGCGTGGCCCCTCTAGATCTGGATAACACTGTTGCACACCAGATTGTCGTTTTTTGGCGTAAACGAAGCTGGCATATTGCGCGCCGTATTTCCGGGAGACCTGGTCTTCCCATGCCAGAACAGCGCGTTGTTCCATTTGCTGCGCCGAAACGTGGAGGTTAGGTTGACCAAAGTACAACAGGGCAAAATGGGGTCGGCAATTAGGTTCCACGTAGTTCAGCGCCCAGGCACGATAGCTGTCCACAAGTAGCCCCGAACCGAGCGCGAACACCAAAAATATTACCGGCAGCTTGCACTTTTTGGGTTTCCCTGAAAGTACCACCTTCATTGCTGCCTCAATGCGTTTCTTCACCATCCCTAGACGGCACAGGCCTCTCCGCTTCTCCTGCCCGTCGGGCAAGGTAGTCCCGCAACACAGCCTCTATCTTGTGCGGCAGCCCGGGTTCCATTTCGATAAAGGCTTGTATCTCGGCGTCTGTCACCGGCTCTCCTCCTGCGGAGGCATCTTCCAGCCGCCTGAGAAGCAACGTTAGTGGAACCTCGTTTGGAGCAACGTCTACTACGCGCATGGTCATTGACTTTTCTCTGCCCTTGGAACCGCCACTATGGTGGACTCATCTTCGGTACTTTTGCAAATCAAGGGCGGATGCGTTTCGTTCCAAGGTTCGATAATTGTGCTTTACGCAGATAGATGCGTCAAAGCTCTCTACGCAGCCTTTCTGCATTGTCTCGTCCAGCCCGCAGAGGCCATTTTGATCGTTGCACTGCCTCCGTCCCTTGGAAGGAGCAGTAGGGTCTTGAGGAGTTTCGTCAGCCGCTAACTGTTTCGTTCGCCGCTTATCAACAATCCGAATTGCCTTAGGCTGCAGGTTGGCTGTGTTTTTATCAATTGGCGCATACTTTTCAGCCGAATACTCTGCCAGCGGCGAGAACTCCACCGCGCGGCGTGCCTCGAGCGACAATGCTGTTCCCATATAAAAAATTCTTGTTGAGCTGGGCCTCCACACTGCATCGAGAAGATAACGATGTCTGTACAAGCTTGGATCGAGCATTGAGGGTCTATCAGCAGAAAACCCACCGGTGTGTTGGGAATTGAACATGGCTAATTCAGCCACTTGAATATGCCGATGGTCTTCGATGGTTTCTTTGAGTACGGAAGGGTTGGTTTTAATCAGTAAAGTGTCGAAGAATGCGAACTTGCTTCCGTTTGTTACTTCTGCAGTGGTGAGAACTGCACCAAGAAATGTCAGCAGGCCGAAAACCCATCTTCTTCGCAAATGGCGAATGTTCTGCCGAGAATGGTAGTCAAGCTCGCGCGCCAGCAGGACACTAAGTTTCTCGTCGGAACAGGGTTGCCCATTTTGTGCGGAATCGCGGCGATGCCTCTGTTCAGCTCTCATTATTCTCTCCACGTTTATGTCAAAAAAATCGCGCCTCCGTCTCTTCTGACGGAACGAATAACATTGGCTACCGAGCCGATGAGGGAGTGCCGGAGCGCGACCAATCCATTGATGAAAGGATACAACTTACAGAATGGTGGACGGTCGCCCGCGTCCAAGTTTCATGTTTAGTGGAGCGATTTGGTCGAATTATGAAGAAGCTGTGTTAGAAAGCGCCAAATTGGTTAAGGACAAAGTTGGTAGCACCCAAAGGAGAACCGCTTCGGAGCTGATTAAGACTCACGATTGCCCTCCCGCCCACGGCTTCAAAAAGAGCATGCTTCGTAGTTTGCGAAGACTGCCCTGTGGACACTACCCTGTGGGTCCTACAGATAAAACGATCGGATCAAATGACAATTCGGCTGTTTGTGTCTAGTTGGTCTCGCAGGGTGCGCCGCAAAGTTGAGTGAATGCCGGCTAAACAACAACCTCAGACCTAATTCAGTTTGCCTCTGATAAACATCGCGCCCTTCGAGTGGACGAGGGGATGCGGCATGGACCCAATTGAACGGCCGAGATCTGCGGAGGCGGCGGTTGAGGAAGCTAACCGTCTAGTTCGCGCTCAAGAAGCGGAAATAACCAGAATGAGGCTGGCGGGCCTGAATGTGAGCCGCGCCGAGACATTGCTTCGTGCCTACAAGGAAGGTGCGCGCTTGGCGGAGGAAGCTAGTCGCACATGCCGCAGACACAGTCAGCTGCCGTGTGTGAATATTCTTGCTCCCCCTAGGCCACTGCTACTGAAATGACAACGCAGACCAGTACAATTAAGACGACCAATCCCGTTCTAGTGAATCTCGACATGACCGCCCTTTCTGCATTTACACCACTTCGCGTCGAATGTGGGTTGAGGCGAGCATGTTCCACGATCGAGTTCCGTGACATTTCACACACTGGCCCGCAGAAATGCTTTTAAATACCTTTAGATTGGCTTGGCGGTTCCGCCTCTGCAGTTGATTTCGGTAGAAACACGTTTTCCAAGTAGGATTCGTCATTGTCCCGTGATGATAATCCCAGTGATTTGCTGTCGTGTCCCCTCCAAGTGTGGACTGCGAAAAACAATTTAGTTCGATTTAGCCGTTTTCATTACCCACGATTACGGATGTCACTGGCGCGAGTCCTGACTCTATGAAAAGACAATGATTGGGACGGTCACTGATGTCTGGTAATTGCCATGGCGCAGCCCTGGATCGGCGTGCGAAAGCTCGCTGCTGTTCCTACGCCTAAT
>Ga0114129_10013138_pt1 | contig 11797 bp, 9 predicted proteins | sample RhiMetdeltSRZDD1_FD_80071 | JGI IMG/M metagenome (GOLD analysis project Ga0114129, IMG submission 80071) | Populus rhizosphere microbial communities from Tennessee, USA - Rhizosphere MetaG P. deltoides SRZDD1 (version 2) (version 2) | ecosystem: Host-associated > Plants > Roots > Rhizosphere >... | reverse complement strand
CGGCCCGGATCAAGTTCTTCGGTTCCAAGCAGGCGCAGGTTCGCAATTGTCTCACTGGCGCCGACGAAGAATTTCACTTCACTATGATGTTTGAGCGATGAAGAGACATCTTTAAGCAATCGGAAACGCGCGTCGATTCTTCGGGTTGATCGATATTGATTTGGGTGAACGATTACTTCGCCGCGCTGAACTGACTCTGTCTCGATGCCTGAGATATTTACTGCCGTCCGTGAGCCGGGTATCGCTTTATCTTCTTTTTTCTTGTGCGTCTGCAGACCACGTATACGGCCCCTTTGCCCGGATGGCAATATTTCCACCTCGTCGCCAACCGCAAGATGGCCATCGAGCAATGTCCCTGTAACGACGGTCCCAAATCCACTCATACTGAAGACGCGGTCAATCGGTAAACGGGGACGATTCAAATCCAAACGGGCTGGTTTTTGTTGGAGAACAGTTTCGAGATTGGAGATCAGAGAAGCCAGTCCCGTTTGGGTCTTGGCAGAGACACGTAAGATGGGCGCGTCGTTCATAACGGTCCCCCTGACAGCTGCGCGAATATCTGTTTCAATGAGATCCAGCCAGGTTGAGTCCGGAGCGAGGTCTATCTTTGTCAAAACGATGATTCCAGAGGGGATCTGTAATATATCAAGTATTGCGAGATGTTCTTTCGTCTGTGGCATCACACCTTCATCCGCCGCGATCACGAGAAGCGCCGCGTCAATTCCCCCAATTCCAGATAACATATTTTCGATAAAGTCACGATGACCTGGTACATCCACAATGCCAACCTCTTCGCCATTTGGCAGAGTCGTCCAACCGAAACCAAGCTCGATGGTCATCTCGCGTGCCTGTTCTTCTTTGAGACGATCAGGATGTGTTCCGGTGAGCGCGGCAATGAGTGTGGACTTTCCGTGATCAACATGACCAGCTGTACCAATAACGCGCATGCAATTTCCTGTTACAAAGTGCTCTCTGAGGAGAGTCATAAAGACACGGAGTCACTGAGTTTTAATCTCTTGGTGCCTCCGTGTCTCAGTGGCGGAATTTAAGAGAGGACTATCTGGTCTTTTTGTTGTTTATTACTTTTTTGCCATGACCCATGATGCGCTCATAAGCAGAGAGCCATTCATGAGCGACGTTCATGAGTTCCTGGAGTTGTTGTTCGGTGGCATCCGCTGTCTGATGCATTTGATCTTGAAGAGTTTGGATGGATTCATCTAACGGCTCAATGCGTTCTTCGAGTTTTTGCATAGCGCGGCGAACATCTTTCGAGCCCTCATCCTGTGAGAGGGTATAACCTATCCAGCGTTTCTGGTCATCGGCTTTGAATGTAACCCATTCCTGTCGTAGTCGATCTTCTGAAAGTCGCTGCATTTCACTCACTTCGCTGATACGGCGCTCGAGTTTGGTATTAAGTTCATTGTAAGTTTCCTGGGCGCGTTTGGCAGAACGCAAGGTTTCTTCCAAGGTTTGGATTTGAGAGTCTAGAGTTTGAGCCTGTTGTTTGATTCCATCAAACTTTTCCTTCCATTCCTTATAAGTGCGTTCGCGATTCAAATGTGCCATGGATTGCTGGTCAATAAAGGCGATTTGCGCGGCCTTGCGTTCATTTTCAGAGAGCATCAATTCCTTGATACGGTTGTCCATATTTTTAAAGCCGTCCGCATTTAAATCGACTCGAGAGCGTGCTTCTTCAATACGCTTGCGCAAAGCCGCGATTTCACCCTGCAAATCTGCCACACGCTTGGCTTCCTGCCTGCGGTTCTCATCGAAGGCGCGCTGGGCAAGAATGGCTTCCTCTGCCGTGTGCCTGGCAGAATCAATAGGTGGTCTAAGCTCCTGGATCTCCTGACGCAATCGACTCTCCTCCGTAATACGGGCTTTGATGTCGCGTTTGATCGGCGGAAACTCATTCTCAAGCGTTTTCCTTAATTCCTCGAGCGCTTTGTGAATCGGCTCAAAATCCTCCTGGTGACGTTTGGTCACTTCCTGTTCGCGCTTTTGATGTTTCTTCTCGATATCTTCGATTGCCCTGTTCATATCGTCGCGTTGTTTGGCAAAAATGGCGTCGAATTGATTCAGGCGTGCCGCGGTGTTTGAAATATCAGCAATCTGTTTGCCAAATGGCTTGATCTGTTTGGCGACGGTTTCTATTTTTCCCTCCAGCGCTGTCATCCGTTCTTCCAGGGTAATAATCGATGATCTTGTCTTACGATGTTCTTCGTCGAGCCATTCAAGGCGTTTGACGAGTTGTTCAAATTCCATGACTTCCTCCGGCAGGTTACTTGGAATGCATTATACCGCTATGCCGCCTCTCCTGTTTTAGCGGCCCAGATGCCCGAACATCAAAGGCAGATCAGTCAAAAAGTATTGCACTGATTGAGGAAATAGCCCCAGGATGAATAACCCGATCATTCCCAGCCCAAGCATGATCATCTGTGTTCTGTTTTCACGCGGCTTCCAGCTTGTATATTCCTCTGCCATACTGATAACCGCCAGTGAACGGAATGCGCTGGTCAGCAAGCCAATAATACCGATTGTCATCCATAGAGCCGAACTCAGCGAAACACGAGATAAGCTTTCCCATAGGGCCAGCCGGGCAGGGAAGCCAGCCAGCAAGGGAAACGCACCGGTGGATAATGTGGCAACAATCATCCCTGCGCCTGCCAGCGGAGTGATCCGCAAAATCCCCTGTGCGGCACCGAACCTCATTGTTTCAACGTTCTCTTTGATGATCGTCAGAGAGAGTGACCAGACTGCCAATCCCAATGCACGCGCGGGGATTAGTAAAAACAAAATGGGTATGCCCAGCCTGAAGTCCAGGCTGAGCGCAAGGATGGAAAATCCGGTTTCCGCGATTGACCCATACGCCATAATCCGTCCTAGATGACGTTGGAACGCGGCGAACGCGCCCCCAGTGACAATCATCAACAAACCCAAATAACGCAATGCAAGAATCAATTGTGGAGATGATCGCAGCCATGAGTAACGATCCAAAAAGCCCGCGCCGAAAATGATTGTTATGGTTGGGAGTATCCACAAAAGAAACCCAACAGCATAGGGAGAACTCTCCTCGATTAGAAGAGGGATCCAACTATAAAGAGGGAAGATTGCCAGAAGAAACGCAAATCCCATTCCAAGCATGGCTGCAGATTGTGCAGTAAGAGCAAGGTCACCGGGGCTGGCTTCCACTCCCGCCAGCAGCCAGCCAGCCAACAAAATGAAAGGCATCGCCAGTGTTTGATAAATCAGAAACCGCAGAATTCCCCGGCCCGGCGGCGCATAAATCGTTGTGAGCATAGGAATGGCAATAAGGATCGCCATTTCGATAAATAGAGCGGCATATAAGAATGGTTGTACTGCAATTGATGCTACCATCAGAGCAATAATCATGAAGCCCATAGGGACGATTCTGGTTGCTGCTTTCGCTGCTGCCGCGCCGAAGAACCACAATGCAGCAGCGCTGTAGATTAATGCCAGCAACGAACCTTCTGCCGGTTGAATAATGAGAACGCGTCCAAGGATAATCAGAGAGGAGTCTATCTTCAGGGAAAACGAACCCAATTTCATTGCCAGTTCAATCGGGACGAATTGTGCAATGAGCGCAAGCGCAAGGGCGAATAGCCCGCCAAGAACACTTAATATGCGTTGGTTATCGATGAATAATAGAAATACGCCGAGAAAGAGCGGAACAACGATCCAGAGAGTTGGCGCGCTCATATGGATTCTGTCTCTTGTGCATTGGATGCGATCATTAAGTAGGATCCAACCAGCGCGAGTCCAAGATTGATGACAGCTAGTAAGGCAGCAACAAGTACTGAGCCTTCTACCGAAGAGTATAAAATTTCAAATCCAGCCAAAACAGTCATTAATCCAATTGTCACAGGCAGGATGCGTACTGTAATTCCCAGATTAAGTAACCCCATACCGATCAATAACAAGCTTCCATTGGTCACTGGGAAACCTGCATCAGCCATCATTGAATCCACATTGGGGGTTACGACTGCAACGATCAACAGAATGATTGCCGCCGCAAACAAACGGAAAAGTCGACCGCGCGGCCAGACACTTTCGGCCTCAGAATCTTCGTTTGATAGGCCTGAACGCGTCATTCCAAGAATCGCGGCAGACATCCAGCCTGCAACCACTTTTACAGAAGCCATTCCGAGCGGCCAATGTTGAAGTGTTAGTATGAAAACGCCAAGATATTGAAAAGCCAACAGGATAATGTTCCAGCGCCAGTCACGTACCAACATCAAACCTACCGATGTAATAACAGTAACGATGACAGCGATCCACGCAATTGTTATTGCCACGAATCAGGGAGTCCTTTTTGTGAAAAATGAGATGAACAGAGCAAGGAACAGCAGCGTCCACATAATGCCGCTTTCGCCTTCAAGCACATTTGAAATAACATTACTAATCCGTCCGAGTTGGCGATAGAGATTCCATAAAGCTTGATACCCTCGGTCGAACCAGGAAATGTTTGTAGGGCGGACCCAATGTGCACGGACCGGATTCAGGATACGTAAACGAGGGCTGAGCCAGAGCAAACCAATAGTGAGAAGTGAAGCGATCAACCCCACAAGCCAATTGCCTAGTTGCAAAGTCCCGCTCCATCCAAATACTCCAAGGAGTATTGTAGTTAGCAACAGAAGTGAAATACCCATTGGATAGACGTTCTTTGCCCAAATAGGTTGATCTTCGCTTTTACTCCGTGTGGTCGTGCGTAAACTGTGGCGGATAAAGCCAGCCATGAGCATGGCCTGTGCAATGATCAGAGGCAGCCAGGCGAGCCAGGCAATCAAAGAATTTGGCGCGCTGCTATTCCAGCCAGTTGAAGTGAGAGAAAATGGTAATGCAGAAATTCCCAATGCTCCAATCAATAAAGCGCGATCAAGCCATTTGTTTTGTTCTGATGACAAAAACAAAGCACCACCTGAAAGGATCAATCCACATCCCCAGGCCGTAGCACCAATTGGATTGGCGCGCAGGGCTGCAGCGACAGCAAGGGAGCCCATTCCAATTAACCAAAATGGCCTTGCAGTTAATTCATCGGGAGCGCGCAGCCACATCCAACCTCCATAGATCGCTGCCAATGAAACGAGTATCAATAAATAAGGCGTGAATGGGGACGTAATACTGCTGGATGGAATTCGCGTCAGTAATATTAAACTGGATGCTGCTGAGATCATGCGCAAGCCTGTGCCAAAGCCGCGTCGAAGTGATGATTCGCCAGCATAGGGAAGATGTAACGGCAAAACGCCAAGGCGAAGGCCAACCGCAATTACCAGATATAGTCCAACCTGAGGAGGCGCAGATCGGAAATCCAGAGTCTGTCCGTTTGCCAGGCTGACCATATCGGCCCACAGAAGAACAAGAATTCCTGTTGCGCGTGTTGCAAATGCAATCACAGTCCGTTCGCTTAACTTCGGATCCTCCACTACACGGATTTGTGCGATCAGTTCCGCGATGTCAATTGCTGCCCAGATCAATACCAATGTCAATGGATTATCGGCTACCACTGCAAGGATGCCGAGGGAAGTAAGAATCAAAGTGCCCATCCAGTTGATCGCTCTGGGAAAATTACTACGGACCACTGCAGTGAGAATAATCGCAAGACAGAGCGTTGTGAGACTTACTGCAAAAGTCCACGCAACTCCATCACCGACAAATGTGGGAGATTGAGAAAACAGTACAGCAGGCTGCCACGTGGGGAATTGCAAGGCGACGGGCATTTGTGCTTGCCACGCAAAGACGCTGATCCAGCCGAGGAGCGCGCCGCCGGTCGCGATCAACCAGCTGTAGCGAAATGTGGGCGCACTAATTTGCAGTATGAGAAGAACAAGCGCCGTCACTAATAAAGTTGTAACAGTAATGAGAATGAACATACAATCGTAATTTTATCAGGTTTGCAGGCTACCCTGTTTGCTGTAAAATCAAGCTCATGCGTTTTTCCCGCTTCAAGATATTAGCCATCTTAATAATATTTTTTTCTTCATGTAATAGCCAACCGAACGAAGTTCCCATCAAGGGAATTCCCTCTCCGACCCCTTTTCAACCCTTAACTGAAAACGCCTCAGATTCACCCTATGTTGACGCGGCGCCAACTCCCCTTTATCTTCCCTCAGTCACCCCTCTGCCACCCACACCAACAGAGGATGTGATTCTTCCTGAGTCGCTGCCTGAAGGAGTTAACGTCTCTGCTTTTACATTGCCAACCAATTTGAATCCGCTGACAGGTTTGCCTCCCTCAGACCCCGCCTTGATGGAGCGACGGCCTCTCGCGATCAAAGTGGCGAATTATCCACGGTATATCCGCCCGCAATCCGGGTTGACTCTCGCGGACAACATCTACGAATATTATATCGAAGGCGGCTTGACGCGCTTCATCGCGGTGTTTTACGGAAACAACTCTGACTGGGTGGGACCGGTTCGTTCGGGGCGTTATTTTGATGAAAACATCCAGCGAATGTACCATTCCTACCTTGTATTTAAGTTTGCCGATCCGCGGGTCGAAACTCATTTGGAAACGACAAGTGACGTTGCTCCTTTTCTCGTTGTCCCCGGCCTTGGCCCGTGTCCTCCATTTCAATTGATGACATCCCGGCATATTGAGGTATATAACAATTCTTATTTCAAAATGAACTTGTGGGAAGATTGTGTCCTGAAAAAGGGTCTGGATAATCAACGGCAAGCCATTCGTAATGGTTTTTTTAACGAGGAGGCACCCTCCTCAGACTTGCCTGGTATTCAGATGTATACCTATTATTCAGCAGATTCCTATAATAAATGGCTGTATGATCCTGATACAAAACAATACATCCGTTATCAGGAAGTGGACGACACGCGCAACGATAAACCGGAAAAATATAACGTGTTGGTCGATCAAGTTACAGGTGAGTCCGTCCACGCTTCCAATGTTGTGTTCCTGATGGCTTATCACACGTTTTCAAATACGTTCGATGAAGAAGATGAAGTCTACCAAATCGATTTGACAGGCTCCGGCGAAGCCTATGTGTTTCGCGATGGGGTGGGCATCCCGGCGTTTTGGATTCGCACCAATAAAGGTCAACCACTTTTATTGACAACACTCAACGGCTCGCCGATCTACTTCCGCCCGGGGATTACTTTCTATGAAGTGTTAGGCACAGCCTCTTATGTAGATCAGGATGCAGGGGAATGGCATTTTCACCACGCTACCCCGTGAGATGAGACCAGCGAAGCAGTCCCAGTGACAAGCGAAGCAGTCCTAGTGATAAAATAACATCCTATGAGGTATCAATGACCCTTGATCCCACATTTGTGAGTAATCTCATCCTCGTGTTGACTGGTTTCGGTGGGGCATTCCTTGCAGCGTTGTGGATCTCACTTGTGATTTGGACATATCGCGATATCCGCACTCGTGCGCGCGATCCGTTGGTGCAAACACTTGCTACCTTGCTTGTCGCTGTGTTGAATTTGCCGGGAGTTTTGGTCTATTTGATTCTACGCCCTCCGCGTACACTCGAAGAAGAGTATCAACGGACGCTTGAAGAAGAGGCGTTGCTTCAGGCTCTTGAAGATTTGCCTCTTTGTCCAGGCTGCGAACGCCGCGTCAAAGATGACTGGCAGGTATGTCCAAATTGTCATACGAAACTCAAGAAGAATTGTGAGAACTGCAACAGACTCATGGAGTTGCCATGGAATATCTGTCCGTATTGCGGAACTCCGGCAGCTGGGATGCGCCGTGATGCGAGCACAAGCGTGGATGATGCCCTGCGCGGTTTGAAACTAAACGATGAGCCCGGGGAAGTAAAGATAGAATAAATCTCTGAGTGACAGCGTAAGTCGTCACTTATTAATTCTGTTGGGAAAAAATGAAAATTGAATCCATCACACTTCATCATATTTCCATGCCTCTTGTTGCGCCGTTTGAAACCTCCTTTGGGCGCGAAACGGATCGTCAGTGTGTTCTCATCACCTTGCAAGCCGATGGATTAACGGGCTATGGCGAATGCGTTGCGAGTCGTAATCCGGGCTATAACTATGAAACTACAGGGACGGCTTGGCATATTCTCAAGGATTTTGTTGCTCCCTTGATTCTTGAACAGGATGTAGTTGACGCGCAAGATTTTCAAACGCGCCTCGAGGGGATTCGTGGTCATCATCTTGCCAAGGCAGGAGTGGAATTGGCGATATGGGATTTGCTTGGGAAGCGCGATGGCAAGTCCTTGAAGGAAATGATCGGGGGCACTCGGGACAAGGTCGAAGTGGGGGTTTCGATTGGGATCCAGGAATCCGCTTCTGCTTTGGTGCGAACCGTTGAATCCTATTTGGAAAAAGGCTATGACCGCGTCAAGATCAAGATCAAGCCGGGGCGCGAAGTCGATGAGACATCCGCAGTTCGAAAGGCATATCCAGTTTTACGGCTTCAAGTAGATGCGAACTCTGCGTATACACTCGAAACTGCCGATGCGCTCAAGCCGCTTGATGAACTTGATTTATTATTGATTGAGCAGCCTTTGTTCGAAGACGATATTTGGGATCATCGCAAACTGCAGGCAGAGTTCAAAACGCCAATCTGTTTGGATGAGAGCGTCATTACGCCGCGCCATGCTCGCTATGCCTTGGAAATGGAAGCCTGCAAGATCATTAACATCAAACCCGCGCGTGTGGCCGGGTTGAGTCAAGGAGTCATGATCCATGATTATTGTCTTGGCCGGAATGTGCCGGTCTGGTGTGGTGGGATGTTGGAAACCGGCGTGGGGCGCGCCTCGAACCTAGCGCTTGCTTCCTTACCTGGGTTTGTTTTGCCAGGCGATATTTCGGCCTCAGATCGTTACTATCAGCGCGATATTACCAACGAGCGTTTTGTGTTGAATGACGATAGCACAATTGATGCGCCGAATGGTCACGGGTTGGGCATCACAATCGATGAAGATGCGCTAAGGCAATTTACTCTCTCGGAAATTACCCTCAAAGCCGAATAGTATAATCAGGGCGCTATGCCGAAAATACAATCGAATGTCGTTGCGAAAAGACGCTGGTCGAGTAAGCCGAGTATTCTTCTCGGCTGTATCGAGACCAAGGCGACGAAGCAATCCCCACGCCAATTATTGAGTTTTCCAATTTTATTTGTTTTACTGCTTTCTGCTTGTGGAACACCATCTACATCAACACCTCTTCCACAAATCACCCAAGAATCGATACCTATAAAATCCTCTATTCAGATCATTACCTCTACACCCTCAGGTAAGTTTATTGGCGATTCCGTTCCATCTAAATTGAGGAAACAGGTAGAAGGCTTGAATGTGCGCCTGGATATTTCAAAATCTCCAGCGCAGGAATTGAAATCAAATGAAATGCAAATTCAATGGGTGTACGCGCTGGTGGCACCATTCCCAACCGTGACAGATGGTGTGACATTTGATGAATTAAAACTTGCCTGGACAAAGGGAACGGCTCCTAAGGCTTTCAACGAGCATCCCTTATTGATGGAAGAATCCACGCTCGCCGCGTTTACAGCGTTGTGGGGTGAACCTGCGAATGGTTCAGTTAAAGTAATGGCAGCGGATCAATTGCTCGATACTGCCTGGTCTGAGATGCCATCCTGGGCGATCATCACGTTTGAATCGTTAGAGCCAAAATGGAAGGTGTTGACCGTGGATGGTCAGTCACCAATCCGCAAAAAATTCGATGTTTCGACTTATCCGCTCGTGGCTTCATTTACCCTAAGAACTTCAGATAATCTCGAAGCTCTCGATCTCGCACCCTCCAATTATGATCCATCCAAGCTAACAACGGTCATCATGACCGGCGTAACCGCGCTGGTGCGCGCCACCGCGCTGACGATGGAATTAAAGGGGACAACCTATCCAGGCGAAAAGATCCGCGACCTGATGCGTGAGGCTGATATCACGCATGTGAGCAATGAGATCCCATTTTTCACTGGTTGTACGTATCCCAAGCCCGACCAGGTCGCGCTTGTGTTTTGTAGCGACCCTAAATACATGGACTTGCTTACCGATATAGGAACAGATGTGATCGAATTGACAGGTAATCACTTTGCGGATCGCGGCGCGGCTGGAATGTTAGAAACGATTGCGATCTATAAGAAAAATAAGATTCCGTATTTTGGTGGGGGTGTGGATCTACAGGATTCGTTCAAGCCTGCACTGTTTGACGTGAATGGCAACAAGATCGCATTCATTGGTTGTAATAAGCCAGATGTGGGTCGCTTCCCCACGGCAACAAATTATCAGCCCGGCGCCGCGCCGTGTAATTTTCCATATCTCGCGGGAAAGATCAATCAGTTGAAAGCTCAGGGCTATGTGGTCATCTCCACATTTCAGTGGAACGAAAGTTATGACTCTCATCCCGCTCCTCAACAAATGGAAGATTTCCGTTTGCTGGCGGATTCTGGGGCTTCGATTGTCAGCGGCAGTCAGGCACATTATGCCCAGATGATGGAATTCTATGATGGGGCGTTCATCCACTATGGACTTGGTAATTTATTCTTCGACCAAATGGGTGATCAGGATTGGATGCCGAGGGGGATTCGCCGTGAGTTCTTTGATCGTTATGTGATTTATGACGGGCATTTCATCAGCGCTGAATTGATCACAGCCGTGCTCGAAGATTATTCACGACCGCGCTTGATGATGGAGCAGGCACGCGCTGGCTTCCTCCAGGAATATTTTTACTACAGCGGATGGACTCCATTAAATCCAACTCCGACTCCGACGATCACACCGACATTGACTCCCATGTCTATCCCATCTCTTTCTAGGACTTCCAACTTGCTTCTGTCAAAAACAGCCACGCCTACACCGTAAGCGCTCGCGTTGAGCGGAGTCGAGGCGCAGTCGAAACGCGTTCAGCGTCAGCTGTAAAAAAGGAGTTTGAGATGACCATCTATGATATTTCGCTCACCATTTCGCCCAATCTTCCCACCTGGCCCGGCGACCCGGGGCTCCAACTGGAACAATTCGAATCAATGGAGAAAGGTGCGCATGCTAATGTCACAAAAATTAGCTCAAGCGTACATCTTGGCACACATGTAGATGCGCCACACCACTTCCTCAATGATGGTCGCACAATCGAGCAGCTGCCGCTTGAAGTGCTGACCGGTCCATGTTATGTGACACAGTTACCGGATGGGATCGAGGCAATCACATCCGAGGTGCTGGATCGAACTGAGATCACCTCAGAGATGAAACGAGTCCTTTTTGGTACGAGCAATTCTCATTATTGGGCAAAAGGTGAAACCAAATTCCAGACTGATTTTGTTGCCATCACAGAGGATGGCGCGGAATGGCTGGTCGAGCGCGGCATCCAACTGGTCGGCGTGGATTATCTATCAGTTGCGCCGTACGGGGACTCGGTGCCGACTCACACGGTTTTGCTCAAGGCGGGAGTAGTAATCCTTGAGGGATTAAATCTTTCCAATATTATGCGCGGCTTCTATGATCTGTATTGCCTGCCGTTAAAGATCGCTAATTCTGATGGTGCACCCGCGCGCGCAATCCTTATTCAGCCATGATGTTAAAACGGTTGTAACCAGGGTCAGGGGGTATGATGCTTGAAAACACTACTCTACAAATGGGGAGGCCCATCAATGAAGCAGCATCGCAAATATTTTGGAATGACTGTGCTACAAATAGGTATTCTGGCAGGTTTGGCAGGAGCCGCTTGTCTATTATTTGGATTGGCGGGTTGGTTTGCTCTTCGGGGAAAGTCCGGTTTCTTTGCGCGTGCTCCTCAGAGTACACCTATCGCGCAAGCCACTTCCACCATGATTGTCATTCCAACTTTG
>Ga0114129_10013134_pt1 | contig 11798 bp, 10 predicted proteins | sample RhiMetdeltSRZDD1_FD_80071 | JGI IMG/M metagenome (GOLD analysis project Ga0114129, IMG submission 80071) | Populus rhizosphere microbial communities from Tennessee, USA - Rhizosphere MetaG P. deltoides SRZDD1 (version 2) (version 2) | ecosystem: Host-associated > Plants > Roots > Rhizosphere >... | reverse complement strand
TCGCGGGATCGAGCGGGAGGCCATCGATTACAAAGCGATGCGTGTGATTGACGGAAGATATCACCTGCGTCCCGAAATCGTTGAGTCCGCTTATTACCTTTATCATTACACCGGTGACCTCGAATATCAGCGGATGGGCGAGAAAATGTTCGATGACTTTGTTAAGTATTGCCGCGCCGATGCTGGTTACGCGGCGCTTGCTGACGTGACCACCAAACAACAGCTCGACGAAATGGAGAGCTTCGTGCTGGCTGAGACTTTTAAATACTTTTATTTGCTTTTCGCACCGCCTGAAACCTTGCAATTCGATAAAGTTATCTTTAATACCGAGGCGCATCCGCTAAAACGAACGTGGTGAGGCGCCCGTAGAATTCATATGATTTTTGAGTTTCTGAAGCATCAAAGGCGACGTCGTCTGCGAGCGCGGCCATTTCCAAAGGAATGGTTGGCGTTGGTTCAGCGTCATGTTGTGTTTTTTCACAAGCTGTCCGGGAGCGATCGCTTTGAACTCCTCGGCCACATTCAGGTATTTCTCGCCGAAAAACGTTTCGAAGGCTGTGGCGGTTTCGAGATCACGGACGAAGTTCGTGTGACGATCGCTGCACAGGCTTGTCTTCTATTGTTGCATCGTGAGACGGACTATTTCCCCGGTCTGGTCACGATCCTTGTTTATCCATTGACGTACATGGTCCAGGAAGATCACCAGGTAGGTGAGCACGTCTGGCAAGAGGGGACTGTGAGTCGTCTTGGCGAGACCGGCCGTAGAATGGGTTCGCTCGTCCTTTCGTGGGGCGCCGTAAAACATGGCGCGGCCGATCCCTCCGATGGTAAGAACGTTGTCCTTCATGAATTTGCTCACCAACTGGATTACGAAAATCAGGCAGCTGACGGAGTGCCGGCGTTGGCAACGCGCGAACAGCAGATGGCCTGGAGCGAAGTCATGAAGACCGAGTTTGCATCCTTGCGTGCTGCAGATGAGACCGGGATACCGACATTGCTCGATACTTACGGAGCCACTGATCCTGTCGAGTTTTTCGCAGTTTCGGTCGAGGCGTTCTTCGAGCAGCCACGTGCATTGCACGCTCATCACCCAAAGCTGTACGCAGAATTGCAAGAGTACTTCCAACAGGATCCTGTGGAATATTCCGCTGAACGTGGGTAGGGACGCTGCCTGCGCCGTCCGGACGGCACAGCCCGCCGTCCCTACCCACTACTGCGGTTGTGGTACGATCCGAAGGTACGGCTTTGGCGCTTTCCAGCCTTGCGGATAACGTTTCTTCGCTTCCTCGTCGGATACGGAACCAGCAATGATCACATCGTCACCTTGCTTCCAGTTGACCGGCGTCGCTACCTGGTGCTTCGCCGTCAATTGAAGCGAATCGATTACGCGCAGAACTTCGTCGAAATTGCGGCCCGTAGTCATCGGATAAATGAGGATCAGTTTGATCTTCTTGTCGGGGCCAACGACGTAAACGTTACGCACGGTGGCATTGTCCGCAGGTGTGCGCTTCTTCGGGTCGCCCTCGACGTCGGCCGGAAGCATCCCGTACAATTTTGAGATCTTGAAGTCAGCATCACCGACGATTGGATAGTTCGGCGCCTGCCCCTGCGTTTCTTCAATGTCTTTTGCCCATCCTTTATGATCGCCAGTCGAATCGACGGACAACCCCATTACTTTTACATTTCTGCGTTCGAATTCCGGTTTGATTTTCGCCATGTAACCGAGTTCGGTCGTGCAGACCGGAGTGAAATCCTTCGGGTGTGAAAACAGAATGGCCCACGAGTTACCGACCCAATCATGGAATCGGATCCTGCCTTCGGTGGTTTCCGCCTCAAAGTCTGGTGCTGTATCGCCAATTTTCATATGTGTTTGCCTCCCTCTTTCTAGCAAAGTTCTTATTTCAGATTCCAAAGCCAAAGTCAATCCTCACATGGAGTTGCCAATGTTTTTACTACGCGATTAGATCGCAGAATTTGTTGAGATCGATGTTTCCACCCGAGACGATTGCGACGATCGGACCCTTGCCTGCTTTGCCGCTCAATGCCGCAGCGAGCGGCAAAGCGCCCGCGCCCTCGGAGATTACTCGCGCGCTTTCTGCCATGAGGCGCATCGCTTTCTTCGTTTCGTCGAGGCTGACGACGAAGTAATCATCGACGACCGGTTTCATTCGTTCCCACATTCGAGGAAACATGCTCTGGCCGCCGGCGCCATCGACGAAGGAGGCTTTCCAATCTTTGAACACTTGCGGCGAACCCATTTTGAATGAGAGCGCGGCAGGTGCAGCCGTTTCCGGTTCGACTCCGAAAATCTTTATGTCCGGCTTGAGCGCCTTGATGGCGCTACCAACTCCGGTGATTAGTCCGCCGCCACCGATGCTTCCAATGACGGCTACGGTATCTGGGGCGTCTTCCAAGATTTCCAATCCCATCGTCCCATGGCCGGCGATGAAATTGTCGTCATCGAACGGGTGAATGAACGTTCCATCGGCTCCGGCAAATGAGCGCTCGTCCAGTGCTTTCCATGCGACGTCGTATGATACGGGAATGAGTTTTGCGCCAAGCGCGCGCATCCGTTCGAGTTTCGATTTTGGCGCAGTCTCGATTACTACAACGGCGCACGGCACACCTGCTTGCCGCGCCGCGTAGGCGACGCCCTGACCGGCGTTTCCCGCGCTGATTGTCCATACACCGCGCTTGCGTTCCGAATCGGGGAGCAATGCCACAGCATTGGCTGCGCCGCGCAATTTGTAGGCATTAATCGGCTGCAGGTTTTCCAGCTTGAGTCGAATGTCCGGAAAATCCGGTCCGAGTTCCAGGCGGACAAGAGGTGTGCGAACAATTGTCTTTGCGATTCGTTCTCGCGCTTGTTCTATCTCCGACAATTGGATGGGACGAATCGGTTCAAGAATCATCGGCTCCACTGTAGAGGCAGCCGTGCGGGCTGCAATCGCCCAATCCATCAAGGGTTTCGTAACAGGAAAATTTGAACGCTTTCGACCATCGGGTCATCTTACGATTCACCATGATTAGAATTACCACTACAGCTCTAGTTGCTGCTGCGATGCTGATTGCATCCAATGCGTTCGCAGGAGATCACGCATGTTGCGCCAAGGGCGCCTCGAAAGCGGATGCGATGACGTGCGTCAATTTGGCAACGCTCAATCTCACGCCAGATCAAAAGACAAAAATCGAAGCGTGGCAGGCCGAATGCATGAAGGCCGGCTGCACAAAAGAAAGCCGGAAGACATTCCTCAAACAAGCCAGGGGAATTCTTTCGGCCGAGCAGTTCGCTCAACTGAAAGCGCAGTGTCAGAAAACCGCGAACGCGAAGAAGACCCAAGCCTGATTTACTCAAACAGTTTTCAACCTGGATCGCGCCGTGGAAAAAATCATGGCGCGATCTTTTTTTTTGTCATTCTGAGTGCAGCGAAGAATCTATGGATTTCGCCGTGACGCCTGTATGAGATCTACTTGTTAATTGGTTACGCGCTCTAAAACGTTTTGTCGGAATCGAGGAGGATTGTGACCGGGCCTTCATTGACCAATTCCACTGACATCATCGCTTGGAAAACTCCTGTTGCCACGACGACTCCCAATCTGCGCAGCGCTTCGCAGAATTCTTCATAGAGCTGTTTTGCGTGGTCCGGTGGCGCAGCAGCGATAAAGCTGGGTCTGCGTTGACCGCGCGCGTCGCCGTAAAGCGTAAACTGAGAGACAACCAGCGCGCTGCCTCTTACGTCCAGAAGGGATCGATTCATTTTCCCCTGATCGTCCTCGAAAATCCTCAGGTTTGCGGTCTTTTCTGCCATGCTGACAGCAACGGCTGATGTATCGCTGCGCCCGACGCCAAGTAGGATCATAAGACCCGCCGGGATTTCTCCCGTCACTCTGCTTTCCACAGTTACGCGAGCACGGCTTACACGCTGGATGACAGCTCTCATTTTGAGTTACAAAATTTTCTCCAATAAGTCGGCAAGACGCCAGCCGGCTTTGTGCAGTCTGCGATCGCACCGACAATCTTATGTCCGAGTGGCCCGTATGCTTGCGCTGCAGGAAATTGGAGCGCAGCAAGAATCGCCGGCAAAAGCAGAAATCGCGGAAGAGGTTTCATCGAGTGCCCTCCGGGGGTGCCTCAGGCGAAATTCGCACGAATTTGCTCGAGGCGTCTGTGGAGTTTCGAGAGATGTGACCCGGCCCAATAGATCTGACCGCAGCCGGTGCAACGCCGAAATTGCTCGTAGTAAATTTTCGTAAGCGGCTCGAGGCGCTCAATTATTTCGGCTTTGGAAACCTGGCACAGCGCCGCATTGCAGCGGAGACACCGCGTAAATGCGGTGATTGAACCGAGAAGATCAAAACGCCGGATTACTTCGATCGTTTGTTCATCTGCGTTTTGTGAACGCGGGCAGTAACCGATCTTTACTACAGCATGCATAAGCAAGCGCCGGTCGCACGTCAGGAGCGCGCGATTTTGGCGTTCCATTACTCTAAGCAATTGCCGATCTTCGGCGTGCGGATCGTAGGCGACATCGAAACCAAGCAGGCGCAAATCGCGGGCGAGGCGTCCGAGATGTCCATCGGCAACAAAAGTGGTGGCTGCAGCAACTTGTAAACGTTTATACTTAAAAACCGGAGGTGTAGCGCCTACCGGATAAAGCTCGATATTTGCTTCGCTGGCAATCGCGTGCCCAAAATCCACGGGCTGTTCGTTGACCAGGATCAAATCGATTTCCGTGTGCGGGATGCCGCATGATTCAATCACATCTTTGACCGATGTCTTTTCGTTCAGGCTGCGTTTGAGACTCCGCGCGCGCGCGCCTGATCGGAGAAAAAAATCAAGATCTCCATGTAAAACGAGCCGAACCGTAAATGGATCCACATCAATTCGTGATTCGCGCGTTCGCGTAGGCGTACTCGAAGGTAGTTGCCCGCGGCCGGCCCATGAATTTGCCGGGACCGAGAGGCTCATCTTCCCCGTAATAGCAATCGATCTGCCACCGGCGCAAACCGCCGCCGGTATCCATAATCTTCCATCGATTGCTTTGAAACACCTTCTGCACATCTGCAGACTCGGTCTGAATAATGGCTCCGCGCCTCAGACCGCCTTGACCTAACTTTAACGCAGCAGAAAAGCGTGGGACCAAAACGCCTCCTCCGCCCATAGGATTCGAAGCGAACGCATACGAACCTCCGCCGTTGTAACGAATGTAATTGCGGCTGTTCACCGGCGTAACGATCCGACCGAACCCTTCCTTTTTTACCGAGCGCAGAAAATCGCGTGGATATTTTCGCCCGTGCAAACCGGGTTTTGTAACAGGCGTCGCATCGAAACCCCGTTCGAAAGTGAACCCGGATTCCTTCGGTGTGTAATAAAGCGTGCACACGATGAAGTATTCGCCGTTGTGCCCCTGAGGACGCCGCGCCAGTTTTTCGTTCTCGTACGCGAGGCGCTGGACAACCTCAGGCCATGGGATGTCTGCTTGAAGTTCTGCAGCGGCGACAATGCTGGAAGCTGCAATCCACCTGATCAGTCGCCAAACAGCGGTTCGATCGGTCCGCCGATCAAAACTTCGATGGGAAGTCGTTTCCATTCGTATTCGTAGGGAGGCTGCTTCCAATTGAATTCCTTTAATTTTCGGAGCACGCGAATGATTTCAACGCTTGTTTGAAACGGTTTAAACACGTTTCGATCGGTTATGTGCAATTGCGCACCCCCGCAAAGTTCACCGGCGAACTTCTGAAAGGTGGGTTGAAAATAATTTTCACGGAAGAAAACGCCCGGTAATCCTAAGGCATTGAGCTCGCGGCAGAATGCTTCGGCCTCAACAAATGGTGCTCCAAAAACCTCGAATGGGCGCGTTGTGCCGCGACCTTCTGAAATATTTGTTCCCTCGAGGAGGCACATGCCCGCGTAAACAGTCGCAGTATCGAGCGTCGGCATGTTGGGTGACGGCATTACCCACGGCAAACCGGTTTGATCGAACCACATCTGGCGCTCCCAGTTCTTCATTGGCAGGATGGACAATCGGCATTCCGGAAATGCTTCGTCTCGAAATTGCTGAGCAAGTTCGCCGATTGTTTTTCCGTGGCGCACCGGAATCGGATGGAGCCCCACGAACGATTTGTAATTGGGATCAAGTAACGGTCCTTCCGTCGTCACGCCGTTAATTGGATTCGGCCGATCGAGGACAACCATCGCGACATCTGCTTTTTCGCACGCGCGCATGCACATGTACATCGTCCAGATAAAAGTGTAATAGCGAGCTCCTACGTCCTGGAGATCCACCAGAAAAACGTCGGTGTCTTTTAGCATTTCACCGGTTGGCTCGCGATGTTCGCCGTAGAGACTGTAAACGGGAACGTGAAGGCGCGGATGCTCGTAACCTTTCCATTCCACCATGTTGTCCTGCGTTTGGCCGAGGAAGCCGTGTTGCGGACCAAAAAACGCTGAGAGACGAAAAAGATCGCCATTATGGCGCTCGAAAATTCGCGACGCGTGCTCAAGTCTTGCTGAGACCGATGCGGGATGAAGCAGCGCTCCGAGACGCGCGCCTCGGAATTTTTCCGGCCAAAGTTCGCTCAGATGATCGAGTGGGAGTTCGACGGACACAGATGAGCTTTATCACACAGGGCGAGATCGCGCGATCAATAGGCGTTCGCCGCGACGAACGCCTCTACAACCATTTGCGCCGCGCAACCGCAACCACCATTGCTATTGCGGTCATAGCTGCGCATAACTTCGCAAACAATTCTCCATAACGCGTATAAAAGGTTAACTCGTGCTCCGTCGGAACCTTAACCTCGCCCGTTAGTACACCTTCGGTAAATGTGTTGCCTGTATCATCCTGCAATTTTTGGGTGACGCGTCCGAATTCGTTTACAAAGCATGTGACTCCGGTGTTTGCGGCGCGAACCATGGGACGGCGTGTTTCCACGCAACGAAAAATAGCGTTCGCGAGGTGCTGATGTGAACCGGCGGAATGCAAAAACCACCCGTCATTTGTTATGTCTACGAGTAAATTCGCACCAGGATTCGTTTCGCCTCGAAGCACAAATCGTCTGGTCAAGTCGCCGATTGTGTCTTCAAAACAGATCAGCGGCGCCACCCTCACGTCGCTATTTGTCAGCTCGAACACTGTGTGGTCCTTGCCCCCTTTGAAATCACCGGGGACCTGGTCGCCGACAATCCGGGCGAGGAGCGGCACCCGGTGCCGGCCCGGAACGTATTCGCCAAAAGGAACGAGATGCAGTTTTCGGTAAACCTGGACCTCCTCGCCGCCATCGGAAACAAGCAGTGCAGCGTTGTAAACATCGCCGTTCTCTTCGTCGATCGTGCCCAGCAGAATGTCGGTCTCTGACGATGCGGCCAGGTCCATAACGAATTTGTAACTCTCCCGATCCAAAAGTACCGGCCCGGGCATGGAGCTTTCCGGCCAAACCAACAAGTCAGGTGGCGGGTTCGCGCGCAGCGAAATTTCGCTTAGGCGCCGGAATTGATCGAAAATTTTACGTGTAAACTGCGGATCGAATTTTTGATTCTGTGGAACATTCGATTGCACGGCAGCAATCCGGAGCGGCTTTGTAGACGGCGAGACCTGAGTGGCGCGAATTCCGAAAGTCAGGACTCCCACAATCGAGGCCAATGTCAGGGTCAGATCAAAATGCGGGCGGACTGTGCGTGTGCTCACCTCAAGAATCAAACGGCGCACGGTAGTAACCGCGATGACGTTCGCGAACGCGACCATGAATGATAAGCCGGCAACACCGGTAAACTCCGCGATTTGAATCAACGGCCAGGTGTCATGAAGCGCTACACCGAGACCGTTCCAACCGAAACCGGAAAAGACCCAGCCGCGCAGCCATTCCTGTGTTACCCACGCGGCAGCGAGAAGAAACGCGAGCAGCAGATTATTTGTTGATCTTATCCACGGCGATCGAGGCGACGGTGCGGTGCTGCGGCCTTGAGCCAGCATTCGGTCCCATTTCGTTGAGTGTGATTCTCCTGTTTTTTCTCGGGGTTGGAGTAAACCGCAAAACCACGCCCAACCCGCGAAATAAATCGCCATGTAGAATTGGAGAACAAACCAGCCAAGAACAGTGACTGTCGTGAGCCACGAGAAAGCCGTCCAAAAAAATGTCAGCCCGGCGACGTAACCGAGCAGAAGATTACGAAGCCAGCGATGGCGCCACTCGTTATCTGAAAACCAGATCGCAGCGATAAGTGGAGTAAGGGCAAACCAACAGAGCCAGGTGAAGTTAAACGGCGCAAAACAGCCTGTGTAGAGGAGTCCGCTGGCAATCGCCGCCAGCCACGGCCAAAACCGCAGCACTCTGGGTAGCGGCTTCAGCTCCATTAGTTGGTCAGACGAGACTGCGCATCCTTCTGGAGCCAATCCCAAAGATGATCGAGTTTGTCTTTCACTTCCGTTTTGATTTGGTTGAGCTCCAAGAATTTTCCTTTTTCTGGCCGGCGGTGCGCGAAAAGGTAATACTTGATCTTCGGCTCCGTTCCCGACGGACGCACCGCGATGCGTGTTCCGTCTTGCAACTCAAACATTAACATTTTCTCCCTGGGAATTTGGTCGCCCTCTGCATCTTCGATTTTGTCGGTCTCGAAGTTTCGAATGCTTGCGACCTTCGAACCGACCACTTCCGAGAACGGATCGGTTGCATAAGATTTAATCAGCCGCGCGATTTTCGTTGCGCCTTCTGCCCCTTCGAAGACGAGCGAGCCGTTTTTTTCGACGAAAAAACCAAACTCGGAATAAATGTCATCGAGCAATTCATCGACTGTTTTGCCGTTTGCCTTCGCGTAAGCGGCCACCTCGCAAAACATGATCACGGCGCCGTTACCGTCTTTATCACGCACAAAATCGGCTCCGCTGTAGCCGTAGCTTTCTTCGCCGCCGAAGACGTAAAATGACGAATGTTGAAGCCGCAGTTTCCGCGTTTCGTCTTCGGAAAGCTCAACATAGTTCTGTCGCAGCGCTTCCGGGATTGTGCGTTCATACTTGCCGAGCTTCGCACCAATGTATTTGAAGCCAGTCAAGGTTTCGACGCACCGCAGGCCGTAATGTTCGGCAATCGCTTTTTGGAGATCGGTCGTGACAAAGGTTTTGATAATGACTCCGCGGGACGCGTTTTGTTTATTCAGCACACCTTTCTCGAATAGCGTCCTGGTCCGATACCAGGCAAGGAGGGAGCCAATCTGATTCCCGGTGAGCAACTTCATTTTTCCATCGGTTCCACGCACCGCCGCGCCCATCCTGTCGCAATCCGGGTCGGTCGCGACTACCACATCGGCATGTTCCTTTTCCGCCAAATTGATTGCCATTGTTAAGGCTTCGGCGTTTTCGGGATTTGGCGATTTCACAGTTGGAAACCGGGCATCGAAATGATCCTGTTCGGGTACCACATTGAAATTGAAACCGAGCCGATGGAGCATCGGTTTGATGATCACGCTGCCGGTTCCATGCAGAGGGGTGTAGATGATCTTCAGCGACTTTGCCTCACGAATGACGGTCGGATCCAGAACGAGCGTTTCGAGGCGCTGCATGTACGCCTGATCGATTTCCTTGCCAATTAATTCTACTTTGCCCTGTCGGTCTCTTGGCAGTGGGGTATAGGCTTCTGAGGTAATCGAGTTCACCTTTGCAATAATCCCACTGGCATGTGGTTCGATGACCTGGGCGCCGTCGCGGAAGTAGACTTTGTAGCCATTATCGTATGGCGGATTATGGCTCGCCGTGATCATTCCACCGGCGTTCGCCTTGAGATAACGAACAGCAAACGAGAGCTCGGGCACGGAGCGTGGGCCTTCGAACACAAAAGCATCGCAACCGTTCTCTGATGCCACCTTCGCTGCGAGTTGAGCGAACTCCTTCGAGAAAAATCGCGGGTCATGTGCAGTCACGATCCTGGGCTTCGATGAGATTTTTTCTCGTTGATTCCAATCGTGCAGATAAGCAACGAGTCCCTGCGTTGCGCGACTGATATTGAAGAAGTTCATCGCGTTCGTCCCCACACAGGGAAATTCAGGTCGTTCGTCAGGCGCAGCTTTCCCACGCTCAGCAAGTGTCACGATCTTTCCGATGGTGCGCCCGCGAAGCCCGCCGGTTCCGAACGCAAGAGTCTGATAAAAACGATCGTTGAGTTCCGACCATTCAGCGGCATCAACAAGTTCGCTGACAGATCGTGAGTAGAGATCAGACCGCGCGCCGGCCAGCAGCGCGTGAATATTCTTCGCAGCCGATTCCATTAATTGCCCGTCGGCAACCGCGCGTTGGATTAGGGAATGGAGTTTGTCAATATCGCCCGGCATGCTGCCACTGTTCCGCTATCAACGATTGTAGGGCAAGCGCTTCGCTGCTAGAGTGGGCAACCGAAGCGGTCGCCTACAATCTACTGAATTGAGGGCCGCGACTCATTCGTAGCCGACCGATAAACCAGCATCGCCGCGGCAATATCTTCCACCGCCATGCCTAACGACTTAAAGATCGTAGTCTCGTTTGCACGCGCCTGAATCTTGCCTGCGAGCGCTTCGCCCAGTTCGGCGTAAATCTTCGCGCCGGAAAGGATCACGTCGCCGGATTCTTTCAACGCGCCTTCACGGGAATCGACAAACACGACGCTCGACATCGCATCATCATCCAATTCGCGCCAGTCGGGACGGCATGCACCGATCGCATTTACATGGCATCCGGGCGTCAACCAGGATCCTTTTAGGATTGGCGTCCTGGAGCTTGTCACTGTAACTACAACATCTGCGCCCCGTACGGCTTCTTCAGCAGAGACTGCTTTTCCACCAATTTCTTCGGCGAATCGCCTTGCGTGTTCTTTCGCCGGACTCCACACACGAATTTCCTCAAACTGCCTGACAAGTTGCAACGCCTCCACATGACTGCGCGCTTGGACGCCGCTTCCGAGAATCGCGAGAATCTTTGAATCAGGCGTCGCAAGAAGCTTCGTCGCGGCTGCCGAGACGGCAGCCGTACGCAGCTCCGTGATCAATCTTCCGTCCATAATTGCGAGTGGCGTACCGGTCTCCGGATCGACGAGAAAGATTGTCGCCATGTGCGTGGGAATTCCGCGCCCCGCGTTTGTTGGGTAAAACGTCACTGCTTTTAGCCCGAGTCCATCCGGCGTGAGCGCCGGCATCAGACCGAGAAATCCTCCAGGAGGATCAACTTTGATGATTGACCGGACTGGCTGAGTCACCTTGCCCGCGGAGAAATCGATCAACGCTTTCTCCATTGCCGGAATCAAGTCGGCCATCCGCAAATGCTGGCGGACTTGACCTTCGTTGAGGAAGAGAGGTTGATCAGCTTTCATTGGGGATTCGCGACTGGGAGCTTGGTCGCAAGTGCGTAGAGAGCATTGGTTTCAATAGCTGAAATATTTTCGTCGCGAATAAAAGCCAAGTTAGCTTCTTTAACCTTTTCTCGATCCGCTAGGCTTAACTGTTCGATCGTTCCGCGGTAGCCGGAGCCCAAAAGAATCGTCCACCAATCCTCAGGCGAGGTAATGGGGTGGAGGCGATTTTCAGCGATGATTTTTGGTGAGGCCACCCCGGCTTCGTCGAGAATCTTTTTCAGGCCTGCTGGATCGTCGATTCGATCCCATGGGTTAAAGCCCTTGTATAGATCAGCCCGCACATTCTTGATCGAGCACCAGAATGCGTCATTCGCCGGTTCGCAGAAATTTGGCCCCCATGTCGTCACGGCCAGTTTGCCGCCTGGTCGAATGCGACTCCAGAGTTCGCTCACAGCGACTGCCATATCGGGCACAAAGAAAATTCC
>Ga0114129_10013133_pt1 | contig 11798 bp, 12 predicted proteins | sample RhiMetdeltSRZDD1_FD_80071 | JGI IMG/M metagenome (GOLD analysis project Ga0114129, IMG submission 80071) | Populus rhizosphere microbial communities from Tennessee, USA - Rhizosphere MetaG P. deltoides SRZDD1 (version 2) (version 2) | ecosystem: Host-associated > Plants > Roots > Rhizosphere >... | reverse complement strand
TCGACACCTTCGAGCTTCAGCACGAATCGGCCCTTGTGCGGCCACGCCTCGCGGACCTGCACCGGCCGGGCCGCGCCGGCCTCGCCGGCCACGAACGCCCGTCGAAGGGAGGGGAAACGGTCGGGACGGTCGCTGAGCGGCTCCACCACCACCTCGCCCTTCCGGCCCTGGGGCCGGACGATGCGGCCGATCGTCACCATGTCCGCGAAGGCCCTTTCCGTCAATCCAGGATCTCCACGTCGCAGGGCGTGCCCCGCCGCCGGCCCACCGCCTCCAGGACGGCGCGCAGCGCGTCGGCGGTCTGGCCCCGCCGGCCGATCACGCGTCCACGGTCCCCGGGCGCGACCTCGAGGTCGAGATGCGTCATGTCGCCCTCGGTCCACTCGGTGACCACGACGCCGGACGGGTCCTCGACCAGCTCGCGCGCGAGCATGGCCAGCAGCTCCTTCACTACGCCTTCTCCGCGCCCTTCTTCAGCAGGCTGCGGACCGTCTCCGAGGGCCGCGCCCCCTTGCCGATCCAGTACTGCGCCCGCTCGGCGTCGATCTTCACCACCGCCGGGCTGCGCCGCGGATCGTAGTGCCCGAGCACCTCCACGAAGCGGCCGTCGCGCCAGTCCCGCGAGTCGGCCACCACCACGCGGTAGTGCGGCTTCTTCGTCGTTCCCGCCCGTCTCAATCTAATCGAAAGCATTCACTCAGCCTCTCTCTGGTCCTCTGCTCGCCGGTCGTCGTTCTTCCCGGCGGGCTCTGCGTCATCTGAATTGGGGCATCCTCCCCGCCAGCTTCTTCATCATCTTCCCACCGCCCCCGAGCTGCTTCATGAGCTTGCGCGCCTGCGCGAACTGCCGCAGCAGCCGGTTGACGTCCTCCACGCTGGTGCCGCTGCCGCGCGCGATGCGCTTGCGGCGGCTGCCGTTGATCACCGACGGCTCGCGGCGCTCGTGCGACGTCATCGAGTCGATGATCGCCGCCGCCCGCTTCATCTCCCTCTCGCCCGCCTCGGTGTCGACGCCGCGGGCCGCCTGACCCAGGCCGGGGATCATCCCCAGAACCTGCTCGAGCGAGCCCATCTTCTTCACCTGGGCGAGCTGCTGGCGGTAGTCGTCGAGCGTCAGCTCGCTGCGGCGGAGGCGGTTGACCATGGCCTCCGCCTGCTCGCGGTCGACGGTCTCCTCGACCTTCTCGATGAGGCCCAGGACGTCCCCCATGCCCAGGATGCGGCCCACCATCCGCTCGGCCTGGAACGCCTCGAACTCCTCGACCTTCTCTCCCACGCCGGCGAACTTCACGGGCGCGCCGGTGACGGTGGCCGAGGAGAGGGCGGCGCCGCCGCGGGCGTCGCCGTCGAGCTTGGTCAGCACGATGCCGGTGATGCCCACGCGCTTCTGGAACTCCTCGGCGCTGCGCACCGCGTCCTGGCCCGTCATCGCGTCGGCGACGTAGAGCACCTCGCTCGGCTCGGCGAGCTTCTTCAGCTCCTGCAGCTCGGCCATCAGCTCGTCGTCGACGTGGAGACGGCCGGCGGTGTCGACCAGCACGAACTCGTGGCCCACCGCCCGCGCCTCGTCGAGGGCGGAGCGCAGGATCGCCCGCGGCTCCCCGAGGTCGGCGGGATGGTGGACCTTGAGCGCGTTCTTGTCGCCCAGCGTGCGGAGCTGCTCGCGGGCCGCCGGCCGGTTCACGTCGGTCGAGACGAGCAGGGGATGGTGGCCGGCCTTCACCAGCCACCGGCCGAGCTTGGCCGTCGTCGTGGTCTTGCCCGATCCCTGCAGCCCGGTCATCAAGACCACGGACGGGAGTCGCGCCGACGTCGCGAGGCGCTTGGGGTCGCTGCCCCCGAGCAGCTCGACCATCTCGTCCCGCACCACGCGGACGACCGCCTGCGCGGGCGTCAGGCTCTTGAGGACGTCCTGGCCGGTCGCCCGGACCCGCACGCGCTCGAGGAACTGCTTGACGACCCTGAAGTGGACGTCGGCCTCGAGCAGGGCGAGCCGGATGTCGCGCAGCGCGACGTCGACGTCCGCCTCGGTGAGGGACCCCTGGCCGCGGAGGTTGCGGAAGACACCCTGAAGCCTGTCGCTGAGCGAATCGAACACGACCTGGTGGACCTCAAAAAAGCCGCGGGCGTCGCGGCAGACACGCCACCGTCCTGCGTTGCCGCGAGGGCAAGGCAACGAATGAACGGTTGATCTTATGGCATCCGGGCGCGGGCTGTCAAACTAAAGCCCGCCAGGACCAGAGTTTAGCCGCGAGCGGAGCGGGCTAGAAGGCGCGAGAAATGGCGAGCAGGCTCGCCATCCGCTGGTTCGTGTCGCGGAGACGGCCGGCCAGGGTCCGGCCGAACGCCCACAAGAACTTGGCGCTCAGCCCCGGCCGGCTCTGCATGAGGACCTCCACCTCGCGGTGGGGGATGGCCAGGATCTCGCAGTCCGTGTGGGCGATCGCGTGGGCGGAGGCCGGCGATCCGTCGAAGAACTCGACCTCCCCGAAGAAATCTCCCGGCGACAGGATGGTGAGCGCCTCCTCGCCGACCCCGGGCACGACCTTGCTGATGCGCACCTGGCCCTGATGGATGATGTGGAGCTGGCCGCCGACGGCGCCCTCGGTCAGGATCACCGATGCCTGCGGGTACCGCTTCACGAGGCTCACCATGAGCACCTGCGCCAGCTCGTCGTCGTCGAGCTCGCGAAAGAGCGGTACCGTTTTGAGGAAGGGTTGAATCACGACCCCTTAGATCCCTCGCAGCAGGTGGCCGAGCTTCTCCTTCTTGGTCTTGAGGTAGCGGCGGCTGGCGTCGGTGGCGGGGATCTCGATGGGGAGCCTCTCCACGATCTGAAGCCCGTAGCCCTCGAGGCCCACGAACTTCCGCGGGTTGTTCGTGAGCAGGCGCATCTTGTGCACCCCCAGCTCGGCCAGGATCTGCGCCCCGATCCCGTAGTCCCGCTGGTCCGCCTTGAATCCGAGGGCCTCGTTGGCCTCCACGGTGTCGTGGCCCTGGTCCTGGAGCTGGTACGCCATGATCTTGTGGATGAGGCCGATCCCGCGCCCCTCCTGCCGCAGGTAGAGCAGCACTCCCTGCCCCTGCCGGCTGATCATCTCCAGCGCGGTGTGGAGCTGATCGCCGCAATCGCATCGGGACGACGCGAAGATGTCGCCGGTGAGGCACTGCGAGTGCACCCGGACCATCACCTCGTCGTCGGGCTTGATCTGCCCCATGACGAGCGCGACGTCGTGGCGGCCGTCGATCAGGCTCTCGAAGGCGTGGATGCGGAAGTCCCCATAGCGGGAGGGCAGGCTGGCGTCGGCGATCTTCCGCACGAGGCGCTCGTGGCGCATCCGGTGCTGGATGAGGTCCTTGATCGTCACCATCCGCAGGCCGTGCTGGGCGCAGAACTGCTCGAGGCGCGGCGCCCGCATCATCGTCCCGTCCTCGTCCATGACCTCGCAGATCACGCCCGCCGGATACAGGCCCGCCAGCCGCGCCAGGTCCACGGCGGCCTCGGTCTGACCCGCCCGCACGAGCACGCCGCCCGGCATCGCCCGCAGCGGGAACATGTGGCCGGGCCGCGCGAGGTCGCCCGGCCGCGTCCTGGGGTCGATGGCGGCGAGCACGGTCCGCGCCCGGTCGGCGGCGGAGATGCCGGTCGTCGTGCCGACCTTGGCCTCGATGGGGACGCAGAACGCGGTGCCGAAGCGGGCGGAGTTCTCCTCGTCGGTGACCATCAGCGGGATGCGCAGCTCGTCGAGGCGCTCTCCCGTCATCGGCAGGCAGATCAGGCCTCGCCCGTGGCGGGCCATGAAGTTGATGACGTCGGGGGTGACCATCTCGGCGGCGACGGTCAGGTCGCCCTCGTTCTCGCGGTCCTCGTCGTCGACGACCACGACCATCCGGCCCGCACGGATGTCGTCGATCGCCTGCGGGATCGTGCTGAAGGGCGAGCGGTTCTTCATCGACCCCCCACCCCGCCGAGAAGCCTCTCCACGTATTTCGCGATCACGTCGACCTCGAGGTTGACGGGCCCGCCCGCCTGGGCCTGGCCAAGGCTCGTGTGCTCAAGTGTATACGGGATCAGGGTGGCCCGGAAAACGCCCGGGCCGACCCCCGTGACCGTCAGCGAGACACCGTCGACGGCGATGGAGCCCTTCTCCGCGACGTAGCGCTCGAGCCCGGGAGGGAGGGCAACCTCCAGCTCGGCGCTCCCTCCCTGCCGGCTCAGCCCGCGCACCGTGCCCACTCCGTCCACGTGGCCCTGGACGATGTGGCCGTCGAGGCGTCCGTCGGCACGGAGGGGCCGCTCCAGGTTCACGGGCGCCCCCGGCTTCAGGCGCCGGGCGAACGCGGTGCGCGCCAGCGTCTCTCCGGTCAGCTCGCAGGTGAAGCCGTCGGCTTCCACTGCGACCGCGGTCAGGCAGCAACCGTCGACGGCGATCGAGCCGCCGAGCTCCAGGCCTTCGGGCACGCGGCGGGCCTCGACCTGCAGCACGAGGACCTCTCCGCGCTGTTCGGCGGAGACGACCCGACCCACTTCTTCGACGATGCCCGTGAACATTCGCGCCATCCGCCGGCCAAGGCTGGGAGCACCCGGCCACAGCCACGAGCGTAGCGCGATTTACTCGCGCGAAGCGAGGGGGGTCTGGGGGGCGCGCCCCTAGCGCCCCCCAGCCACAGCCACGAGCGTAGCGCGATTTACTCGCGCGAAGCGAGGGGGGGTCTGGGGGGCGCGCCGCTAGCGCCCCCCAGCTCGATGAGGATACCAGACGTCGAACAGGCCGTCGTGAGGCGGGGGGGCCTCGTCGCCGCCCGGTTCGCGGCCGAGCAGCGGGCTGCGGCGCGTGAGCCGCAAGGCTTCGGAGACCCGCGCCGGGCCGTGGCCGCCGAAGGCGGGGCGGCTGTCGCGCCCGCCCAGCAACAGGGGGGCGCGGAAGAGCGCGACCTGGTCGAGTAGCCGCGCGGCGAGGAACGAGCCCAGCAGCTCCGAGCCCCCCTCCACCATCACGCTCCACAGCCCGCGCCGGCGCAGCTCGCCGAGCGCCCACGGCAGCGACACGCGGCCGGCGCGGCCGGGCGCGACGATCACGCTCACGCCGCGGGCTTCGAGGCGGCGGCGCCGCCGCGCGTCCGCCCGCAGGCAGAGCGCCCACACCGGGGAGCGCCGCGCGGACCTGGCCAGACGGCTGTCCGGCGGCAGGCGAAGGTTCGAGTCGAACACGATGCGGTGAAACGGGCGATGGACGGCGGGATGGGGCAGCAGCAAGGGGTCGTCGGCGATCACGGTGCCGATGCCGACCGCCACGCCGTCGTGGCTGCGCCGCATCCGGTGCGCCTCCCTCCGCTGGGCGGGGCTCGTGATCCACTTCGAGTCGCCGCGGCGGGTCGCGACCTGGCCGTCGAGGGTGAGGGCCGCCTTCAGCAGGACGAACGGCCGGCGCTTGCGCGCCGCCACCAGGAAGGGCTCGTTGAGGAGCAGCGCGTCGCTCTCCATGACTCCGGCCGTGACCGCGACTCCCGAGCGGCCGAGGAGCGCGAGGCCGCGTCCGTCCACGGCCGGGTTCGGATCGCGCACCGCCGCCACCACCCGCCGCAGCCCCGCCGACGCCAGCCGCGGGGCGCACGGCGGCGTCCGTCCCTGGTGCGCGCACGGCTCGAGGTTCACGTAAAGCGTCGCGCCGCGCGCCTTCTCCCCCGCCCGCTCGAGGGCCAGCACCTCGGCGTGGGGACCGCCGGCGCGGCGGTGCCACGCCTCGCCCACGACCCGGCCGTCCTTCACCACGACGCAGCCGACCATGGGGTTGGGGTTGGTCTCACCTCGACCGCGCTCGGCGAGGTCGAGCGCCCGCGCCATGAAGAACTCGTCGTCGGCCCTCCGCGGGCTCATCCGACGAGTCCTTCGGCGAACGCGTCGGCGTCGAACGGCAGCAGGTCCTCCAGCGACTCTCCGACGCCCACGAAGCGGATGGGGACGCCCAGCTCGCGCACGACCGCCACCGCCACGCCGCCCTTGGCGGTCCCGTCGAGCTTGGTGAGCACGAGCCCGGTCACCCCCGCGGCCCGGGCGAACTCGCGCCCCTGCACCAGCCCGTTGGATCCGACCGTGGCGTCCAGCACGAGCAGCGTCTCGTGGGGCGCGCCCGGCACCTCCTTGCCGGCCACCCGCGCCATCTTGGCCAGCTCGCTCATCAGGTTCCCCTTGGTGTGCAAGCGGCCGGCGGTGTCGACGAGCACCGCGTCGTAGCCCCGGCTGCGGGCGGCGCGCAGGCCGTCGGTCAGCACCGCGGAGGGGTCGGCGCCCTCGGCCCCGCGGTGGAACGGGGCACCCACGCGGCGGGCCCAGATCTCGAGCTGCTCGGCCGCCGCGGCGCGGAACGTGTCGGCCGCGCACAGCAGCGTGGTGCGGCCGTCGGCGCGCCACGCGTGCGCCAGCTTGGCGATCGTGGTCGTCTTCCCCACGCCGTTCACGCCGACGACGAAGACGACCCAGGGCCGCGACGAGAACGGCCGAACCTCGGCCGGGCGATCCACCGCCTTGCGGATCTCCTCCCTCAACAGCGCTCGCATCGCCTGGGGTCCCTGCGTCCAGAGCTGGCCGCTGCGCTGGCGAAGGACCTCCATGGCGCCCTGCACCGCGGGCAGGCCGAGGTCGGCGGCGATGAGGGCCTCCTCGATCGTCTGGAGGTCCCCGGGGTCGAGAGGGCGCTGGCCGCGGGCGAGGTCCATCACGTCGGCGTTGAGGATGTCGCGGGTCCGCTCGAGGCCCTTGCGAAACCGGTCGAGGAAGGACGGGGGACCGCTCACAGCTCGCGGTTCATGCGGGCCCGCGCGGGCCGCAGGCAGTGGCCGCCGAGAGCCAGGCTGGCCCCCGGCCCCAGGACGAGCACGAGGTAGTAGCCGTCCTTCAACGGCTGCAGGATCACCCCGCCCCGCTCGTAGCGGTAGACCAGCTCCCACACGGCCCCGCCGTCGTGGCGCGTGGCGGCCCGCTGCGCCTCGCCGAGGGCGATCCCCTGGTAGGCGCCGACGAGACGGTGGCGCTCGTCGCCGGCTCCCGCCTCCATCACCACCTCGCCGGTGGCGTCGAGCAGCAGCACCGCGCGCGCGCCCGGGACGTCGCGGATCAGGCCGTCGAGCAGGGACTGGAAGGGCAGCCGGGACGCCTCACTTGGGGAAGGTCTTGATCAGCTCCGTCGCGTGCCGTCCCGCGGGACCCGACGGGTCTCGGCGCAGCGCTTCCTCGAGCCGGCTCTTCGCTTCGGTGAAGCGGCCCGTCTTGTAGTAGGCCTCGCCGAGAGCCACGAGCAGGAACGGCTGGCCCGGCACCTCCTTGAGCGCCGCCTCCAGCGGGCCCACCGCCTCGTCCGGATGGCCGAGGGCGCCGACGGCGTCGGCGAAGCCCAGGTAGGGGTCGGGATAGGACTTGTTGCGCGTGTAGCTCGTCCGGAACCAGTTGACGGCCTCGCGATAGTTCTTCTCTTCGAAGTAGGCCTGGCCGAGATTGCGGGCGGAAATCTCCGCCGTCGGGTTGGTGGGGTCGTTGAACGCGGCCAGGAACTCCGCCTTGCCCTCGGCCCGTTTGCCGGAGAGCACGAGCGCGGTGCCGAGATCGTTGCGCACATCGACGTAGTAGGGGTTCAGCTCGAGGGCCTTGCGCAACGCAGCGATGGCTTCGTTGAGCCTTCCCTGGCGGCAGCCCTGGTCATTCGACGCGCACTGGATGGCGAGCTGGGTGTAGGTGATGCCGAGTCCCTTGTAAGCGTAGGCGTTCTTGGGGTCCTCCCTGATCGCCTTCCTGAACTGCTCGAGGGCGAGGGCCGGCCTGTTCTCGCGCAGGTGGGTGAGGCCGGCGTTGAAGCTGACCTCGGAGTCGGACATCTTGCCGCCCTGGGCGTACGTGATGGACGGCCCGAGGGCCAGCGCGAGGCCGGCGGCGGCGATACGGACGGCGAAAAGATTAGTCATTGACCCCCCACCTTCACCAAACCCCTCCAATCCCCACGTAGGGGGAGGGAAACGCTGTCTCCCACGATACGCCTCAATGGGTCAGCACCGGGTCCGCTTGTCGGCGCGCGGTCACCGAGGCACGGCGGGCCTTGGCGGGCGTCAGGTCGCCGCTCGCCGCCGCCTTCTCGATCGCGTCGACGCAGCCGACGTCGAACTTCTTCCCGGCCAGGAAGCGCAGCCGCGACAGCGCGGCCTCGAACGTCATGGCCTTGGAGTAGGGGCGGTCGGTGGTCATGGCGTCGAACGCGTCGGCGACGCTGACGATGCGGCCCAGCAGCGGGATCTGGTCGCCCTTGAGCCCGTCGGGATAGCCGCTGCCGTCCACGTTCTCGTGGTGCATGAGCCCGGCCCCGGCCATCTGCTTGAGCAGCGGCACCGCATCGAGGATCTTCTCGCCCTTGCGCGGGTGCTGCTTCATCATCTCGTACTCCTCCTCGGTCAGCGCCGCGGGCTTGCGCAGGATCTTGTCCTCGATGCCGATCTTGCCCACGTCGTGGATGATGCCGGAGAGGTGCACGCGCTCGACCTCTTCTTCCGTCATGCCGAGGTGCTTGGCGATCAGCGACGAGTAGAACGCCACGCGCTCCGAGTGGCCGCGCGTATAGGGGTCCTTCTCGTCGATGGCGTTGGCGAGCATCCGGATGGACCCCATGAACAGCTCCTTGTTGCGATGGGCCGCCTGGCGGATCTGCTCGATCGCCTTCTGGATCTCCTCGCCCATGTGGTTGAAGCTCTCGGCGAGGACCCCGACTTCGTTGTTCGCCTTGACCGGCACCCGCGTGCCGTAATCTCCTCCGGCCAGGCGCCGGGCGCCGTGGGCCAGGAGCTGGATGGGCCGGCTGATGTGGCCCGCGAACAGCGTGCCGAAGATCAGCGCGCCGATCGTCACGACCGCCACGAGCCCCAGCGACTGGTACCCCATCCGGATCGCGCTGTAGTAGGCCTTGTCCTGGGGGATCTGGACGATCACGCCCCAGCCGGTGTCGGGGATGCCGGTGTAGGTCCCGAGCATCTGTATGGATCCGGCCGGACCGTTGATGGTGAACGGGACGGTCGCCGCCGTGCGGCCCTGGGAGGCCAGGAACTGCTTGACGATCTCGACGCCCGACACGTCGAGGTTCCCCTCGAGCTTCCGCGGATCGGAGTGGGCCACCAGGCGGCCACGGCCGTCGACGACGTACACGTCGAAGACCCCGCCCTGCCCGAGGTCCCGCGTCATGTTCCACAGCGGCCCCAGGCTGCCCACCACCAGCACCACGCCTTGAACGCCGCCGGCGGGCGACTCGGGCTCTTCGCGCGCCCCCTCGGGCGTCGGCGGGCTGGCGGTCGCGCCGGCACCCGCGGCGGGCGCGGGGTGAGCGGCCGCCCTGGCGCCGCCCGGGATCACCGGCTCCGCGAAGACCATCACCGGCTCCTGGAGCGAGCTCGAGATGATGGGGTGGCTCATCATCGACTTGCCCTGGAGCCCCCGCGTGACCCCCTCGCGGAGCAGCTGCTCGATGGCGGGCTCCGAGAGCTGCACGCCCGAGCGGGCGCCCGATCGGCTCGCGTCGACCACGCTCACGTAGTGGAAGCGGCTCGTCGCCTCCTCGACGTAGCGCCGCAGGCCGTCGTCGTCGCGGATGCGGGCCACCCGCGCGGCGAAGGCCGACGGAGCCACGTCCACCTCCAGCGTGCGGGCGATCGCCACCACCTGGGACTGCAGGCTCTTGACGTAGACGCTGACCTGCTGCGACAGGCTGCGCGCCTTGTCGAGCTGCATGACCTTCTGGTCGTACTCCAGGATCTCCCGGCTCTGGGAGACCAGGCGGTAGGAGGTCGCGACGAGGGGGACGACGCCGACGGCCAGCAGGAGCAGGAGCAGCGAGACCAGGATGCGCCCGTGGCGGCGCCGGGAAGGGCGAGCGGGCAACCCCTACGCCCCCCGCGAGGCGGCGCCGGTCCGGCCGGCGGAGGCCCGCCGCGGTCCCAGCACCTCGTAGGCCGCCACCACCTTCTGCTTGCCCTTCAGCTCCTTGGCCCCGAGGGGCCGGCATTCGAACTCGTCCTTGATGAGCGCCTGCGTGTTCTCGCCGACGACGACGGTCATGGGGCTGGCCACCGAGCTCTCGAGCCGGCTGGCGATGTTCACGGTGTCGCCGAGGACGGTGTACTCCTTCTTGTTGATGCTGCCGATCTCGCCGGCCACGACCTTGCCGCTGTTGATGCCGATGCGGATCTTCAGGCGCGGCCCCTCCTTGCGCTCGGCGTTGAACTCCTCGAGGCGCTCGCGCATCTCGAGGGCGGTCTTGATCGCGCGGATCGCATGGTCGGGCATGTCGAGGGGGGCGCCGAAGACGGCCATGATCGCGTCGCCGATGTACTTGTCGAGCGTCCCCTCGTACTTGAAGATGACGTCGGTCATGCGGGACAGGTAGTCGTTCAGGATCAGCGCGACCGCGGGCGCGCTCATGCTCTCCGACAGGGGGGTGAAGCCGACGATGTCCGCGAAGAGCACCGTCACCTCCCGCTCCTCGGGCACGCCGAGGGCGGCGCTCTGGGACTCGGAGGTCGCGATGATGCGCGCGGTCACCTGCGGCGAGAGGAAGCGGCCGAGCCGCTCCCGCTTCTTCTCCTCGGCCACGATCTTCTGGTTGAGGCGGGCGCGCTCCACCGCGACCGCGGCGTAGTTGGCGAGCGCGGTCAGCAGGTCGAGGTCGTTCAGGGTGAAGCAGTTGGTGAGCATCGGCGAGTCCACGTGCACGATCCCGATCACCTGCTCCTTGTTCCACAGCGGCGCGCACATGGCGCTGCGGATCCCGTGGAACCGGATCGAATCGCCGGCGCCGAAGCGCGGGTCGACGAGGGCGTCCGAGGTCAGGATCGAGACGCGGTCCTTGATGACGCGCTCCGCGATCGTCTTCGACATGCTGATCCGCGCCTGATCGCCGCTCGCGGGCGTGCTGCGGTGCTTGACGACCATCGGCACCAGCTTCTCCGAGCCGTCCTCGTGCAGCATGAGGAAGCCGCGGTCGGCGGGCACGTGGTCGAAGACGATGTCCATGACCTGCTGGAGAACCTCCTCGACCGGACGCACCGCGATCAGCGTCTCCGCGACCTTGGTCAGCACCTTGAGGATCCGGTTCGACTTCTCGATCTCCTGCAGGTCGGCGGGCGCCTTCCGCTCGGCCGGGGCGGGGGCGCCGGCGGTGTCGCCGGCGGCGAGCAGCTTGGACAGCTCGCCGACGCTGCGGATGATCGTGCCCGCTTCCTCGGAGAGCGGCTTGGCCTCGTCGAGGACGACCTTGCCTTCGAGGCTCTTGCCGAACGTGAGCTGGAACTTGCCGAGGAGGATGCGGTCCCCGTCCTTCAGCGGCGCCTCCACGACCGGCACGCCGTTGACCTGGGTGCCGTTCTTCGACTTCAGGTCGACGATCCGGGCCCCGTCCTCGTCGACCAGGATCCGGGCGTGCTGGCGGGAGATCCCGAAGTCCTTCAGGACGACGTTGCACTCGGGCGACCGCCCGATCACGACTTCCCCGGTGGCGAACGTGTAGCTCTGGGGAGTATCGCCGTCCTGGTAGATGAGGCGGTACACGGCCCCCTAGTCTACTCCCTTTTCAACGTGCGGAGCATGAGCGCGTCGACCGCGTCCCGCGGCGGACGGCCTCGATAAAGGACTTCCCGCATCTGCATCGCGATGGGCATCTCGATGCCGGCGCGCTCGGCCAGCGCGCACGCGGCGAGTGTCGTGCGCACGCCCTCGGCGACCATGCGCGTCTCCCCCACCGCCTCGGCGAGGCTGCGCCCCGCGCCGAGCG
>Ga0114129_10013132_pt1 | contig 11799 bp, 15 predicted proteins | sample RhiMetdeltSRZDD1_FD_80071 | JGI IMG/M metagenome (GOLD analysis project Ga0114129, IMG submission 80071) | Populus rhizosphere microbial communities from Tennessee, USA - Rhizosphere MetaG P. deltoides SRZDD1 (version 2) (version 2) | ecosystem: Host-associated > Plants > Roots > Rhizosphere >... | reverse complement strand
GGCGGCTGGTGCGACGGCTCTGTTTTCGGAAAGAGGGCTTCTCGCCGCGTTACCTGAAGGTCGGGGGACGCTGGCGAGACCACGAGCGCTGGGCGATCGTCCGCGACGCGTGGATCGAGCGATGCACTGCGGCTGCGCGCGGCCAAGGCGTCACGCGGCTGGTCCGCACGCCACTTCCTCGGACTCGTCGGAATCGGCCCTAGCCGTGCCCTCGGCCGCCGCGTCGACGTTCGTCGCGCTGCGCCACCGGAACTTCCGGCTGCTGTGGCTCGGCCAGCTGGTGTCGATGTCGGGCACGATGATGCAGGGGGCGGCGATCCTCTGGCACATGTCGCTCCTCGCCCCGCCGGGCTGGAAGGCGCTGTCGCTCGGACTGGTCGGCCTCGCCCGGCTCGGCCCGATCCTCGTGTTCGGGCTCTGGAGCGGCGTCGTGGCTGACGCCGTCGATCGCCGGAAGCTCATGCTGCTCGCCCAGGTCGTCATGATGCTCGCGGCGACGATCCTTGCGCTCGTGACGGCGGCGGGCCTGGCGAAGGCCTGGGTGATCCTGCTCATCGCGGGCGTGGGCGCGGCCGCGGGCGCCGCCGACGGCCCCGCCCGCCAGGCGCTCCTTCCGAGCCTCGTCCCGCGGGAGCACCTGCCGAACGCGATCAGCCTGAACTCCATCGTGTTCCAGGCCGCGTCGGTCCTCGGGCCGGCCATCGCCGGAGTCTTGCTGGCGACGACCGGAGTGGCCACCGTCTACGCGTTGAACGCGCTCTCGTTTCTCGCGACCATCAGCGCTCTCCTCCAGATGCGCGACCTCCCGCCGACACACCGCGCCGGCCGCGGCGCGATCAGTCTCCGCTCCCTCGGGGAGGGTCTGCGCTTCGTGTTCGGAACGCCGTTGCTCCGGGCCACCTTGTTGCTCGACGGCATCGCGACGTTCTTCTGCTCGGCCACCGCCCTCCTGCCCCTCTTCGCACAGGACGTAATTCGGGTCAGCGCCAACGGCTACGGGTGGCTCTATGCCGCTCCATCGATCGGAGCCGTCATCGCCAGTGCCCTCATGATCCGTCTCGCCGGCCGGATCAGACGGCGGGGCGTCGTGCTCGTGTGGGCGGTGGCGGTCTATGGCCTGGCGACGGTGCTGTTCGGCATGTCACGGACGTTTTGGCCGATGTTCCTGGCCCTTGCCATCTCGGGCTCGGCCGACACCGTCAGCGCGGTGCTGCGGAACATCGTGCGCCAGTTCGAGACGCCCGACCACCTCCGGGGCCGCATGGTCGGGATCAGCATGCTGTTCTTCATGGGAGGCCCGCAGCTCGGGGAGTTCGAGTCCGGGCTCGTCGCCCAGTGGCTCGGCGCGAGCGTCGCGGTCGTCGTCGGCGGGATTGCGAGCCTCCTGACGACGGGGTGGATCGCCTGGCGCTCGCCTGCGCTCCGCGCGTACCGGCGCGAGAACTGACGGACGGTGGGCGCGCGGTGCGGCCGTTTCACGTATCATAGGCTATCGGACCACCGATTCCACGACGCCCGCCCTCGACGGCGGTACGTGTCCAAGGAGCCCGAGGATGACCGCTAAGACCACGCCCACGCTCGAGACCCTCGACAAGGAGCGCGTGCTCCACCCGGCGACCTCGATCGCCGACCATCTCCGGACGGGGCCGCGGATCATGGCCGAGGGGTCGGGTCTCACCCTCACCGACGTGAATGGTCGCCGCTACCTCGACGCTGTCGCCGGGCTCTGGTGCGTGAACATCGGCTACGGGCGGACGGAGGTCGCGGACGCCATGGGGGCCCAGGCGCGGCGCCTGGCGTACTACCACACGTTTTCGTCGATGTCGAACGAGCCGCAGATCCGTCTGGCGGACCGCCTACTCGGGATGGTTCCCGGCCGGATGAGCAAGGTGTTCTTCGGGAACTCCGGCTCCGACGCGAACGACACCCAGGTCAAGCTCGTCTGGTACTACAACAACCTGCGCGGCAAGCCCCGTAAGAAGAAGATCATTTCGCGGCTCGGCGGCTATCATGGGAGCACCGTCGCGTCGGCGAGCCTGACCGGACTGCCCATGTTCCATCGGGCCTTCGATCTGCCCATCGCGAATGTTCTCCACACCGCCCCCCCGTACTACTACCGCGACGCCACACCGGGGACCACGGAGGAGGCGTACGCGGCCGCTCTAGCCGCGGAGCTCGATGCTCTCATCGAGCGGGAGGGGCCGGACACGGTCGCGGCGTTCATCGCCGAGCCGGTCATGGGTGCCGGCGGCGTGCTGGTACCCCCCCGGACGTACTTCGACCGCATCCAGGCCGTGCTTCGGAAGCACGATGTCCTCATGATCGCCGACGAGGTCATCTGCGGGTTCGGCCGGCTCGGGCGCCTCTTCGGCTCCGAGGTGTTCGGGATCGAGCCCGACCTCGTGACCGTCGCCAAGGGACTCACGAGCGGCTACTTTCCGCTCTCGGCGGTGGTCTTGTCCGAACGCGTGTGGGCCGTGCTCCAGGCCGGGTCGGCCGAGGTCGGCGCGTTCGCCCACGGCTTCACCTACAGCGGGCACCCCGTCGGCGCGGCGGCGGCGATGGCGAACCTCGACGTCCTCCTCGGAGAGGACATGGTCGGAAACTCCGAGCGCACCGGCAGCTACCTCCAGGCGAGTCTCCGGGACCGGCTCGAGGGCCAGTCGATGGTGGGCGAGGTACGGGGCCTCGGCCTCATCGCCGGCATCGAGCTCGTGGCCGACCGCGCGAGCCGACGCCCGCTCGACGCCACGCTGAAGGTCGGCCAGCAAGTCGCGGCGCATTGCCTCGAGGACGGACTCATCGTCCGCGCGCTTCCCGTGGGCAATGTCATCGCGCTTTCGCCGCCGCTTTGCATCACGCGGGACCAGGTGGACCAGGTGGTGGATGGTCTCGCCCGCGCGATCAGTGCCGTCGGCGACGAGCTCGTGCGGCAAGGCGCGTGGAAGGCCGCCTAGCGCCCGAGGTCCGAGCGGCGGGCGGGGCAGTCCTCCGGACCGGACCGGGCCGCCAGCCCGAGGTTCTCCTCGTCCATCGCCCCGATCACCGGGATTGGACCCTGCCGAAGGGCAAGGTCGAGCCCGGCGAGGCGGAGGAGGAGTGTGCCCTGCGGGAGGTCGCCGAGGAGACGGGGTTCGACTGTCTCCTCGGGCCCGAGCTCGGGGCGAGCCGCTATCGCGACCGGCGGGGTCGCGAGAAGGGCGTCCGCTACTGGGCGATGACCGTCCGTGACGGCGCGTTCCAGGCGAACCCGGAAGTCGACGAGATCCGCTGGGCTCCGCTGCCGGTCGCCGGGCGACAGCTCTCCTATCCGGGCGACCGAGCGATTCTCGGCGCGCTCGAGCCGACGCTCCGGCCGCTCATCCTCCTGGTGCGTCACGCGAAGGCGGGGGATCGTGACGCGTGGACCGGCGACGATCGCGTGCGGCCGCTCGACAAGCGGGGGCGTCGTCAAGCGGACGCACTGGTTGCACCGCTGGCCGGCTACGCCCTGGCACGGCTCGTCTCGAGTCCCTACGTCCGGTGCGTGCAGACCCTCGAGCCTCTCTCCGCACACCTGGCGATGCCCGTCGAGCCCGATGACGCCATCGCCGAGGGAGCCTCCGCCGAGGAGGCGCGCGCGCTTCTGGGACGGCTCGGGCCAGGGCCGGTCGTCCTGTGCACGCACGGGGATGTCGTGGAGGCTCTCGTGGGCGAAGGCGAGCCTAAGAAGAAGGGCTCCACGTGGTTGCTGGCGCGCGTGGCCGGGGACATCCGGCCAGTGCGGTACTGGCCCCCGCTCGCGTGACGGATGCTGCGGCGACGGTGGGCGGCGCCTGGCGGCTAGGTCTTGAGCCGACGGAGAACCGCGCTGATGCAATCAATGGTGAACTCGCGGTCTCGAAGGAGCGCGTCGTGTCGTTCCTGGAGATCACAGAGCGAGCACCCAAGAGCCTCCACCTCCTGGAGCACGGCTGCATGGGCGATCTCGAGCCGCGTGAAGGCCTGGGCCTTCGCTTCAAGCTCTTGGCTGGTTCGCGCGAGGGCCGCTCGGCTCTCTCGGAGTTCCCCAGTGAGGCGTTCGATCTCGGCCCGCTGCTTGACTCGCTCGCGAAGCAATGCCTCGGCTGCGTCGATCCAGCGCTCACCGTTCCGAGTGAGTTGCCGAATGGCATCCATCCGAGCCCGGACGCCGTCGAGCGCGACCACTGACCCTGGTCGCTCGCCGCCGCTCCGCTGAGTGGCAGCTCCTCCCAGGGGGACACTCGCATCCTTTTCGGGTGCAACGGCCGTGGGCACCATCTGCTCGATCGCCTTCCGTCCTGTTACCGGGCCCTCTTCGACTACCGACGGATGAGCTGACGACGCGTCGCCGTGCTCTCCGTAGAGCCGGGAGAACGCTCGCTCTAACGCATCGGCGGTCGCCGTGACGACGTCAATCCGATGCCCGGTGCACGACCGAACCTCGGCGACCACCTCGACGTCGGTCGGGTCATCCATGGCCAGGACGATCCCGTCATCGATCTTGGCTATCGGTATCGCACGGTGGTGACGGGCGTAGCGCTCGCTGAGCACGGGCTTCATACTCGGATCGATCGACCGGTCGTCGAGATCGACGAAGGCGATCCTCAGCTGAATGCTGAGTGCTTTCTTGAGCTGCGGCTCGGTGATGAGCCCGAGCTGGATCAAAGTGTCGCCAAGCGGACTGTCGGTCTTCCTCTGCGTCGCGAGGGCGGTCTCGAGCTGAGCTGGCGTGATGGCCTTCGTCTCGATCAACACGTCCCCAAGCAGATGCGTCCTCTGATACTTGCTCAAGAGCGCGTTGAGTTCGTGGGGCGTGACGAGCTTCTGATCCAGGAGTATCTGGCCGAGCAGCGGGCGAGGTTCCATCTCTCGTTGAAAGGACAGCACGTTCTCGAGCTGCGCTTGGTTGATCAGTCCTTCCTTGATCAGCAGCCCACCGAAGAGCGCATGATGCCGCGCACGGGCCCGGTGGACAGCTGACGGCGCTCCCGGGGTAGCGCTCAGTTCCGCGACGCTCATTGTGCCCCCTCCTTGGCCATCGATCGGCGTGGCGGATCGATGGCCCCGGTCCCAGCGGACACCCAGCTGGGACCTTAAATTGTACGGGAGGGGGGAGCTAGATCGGCAATCCTTGACGCGATCGTAATCAGCCTTACTTCGCCGTCACTTACGGGCTCCTCGCCAAACACCTCGGCGCATGTGAGCTGACTTCACGCTCGGCAGCCTCTGGGTTGCTGAGGGTGGGCCGCTGCTTGCTTGCCAGCCGGCGGTCGATTGTTTTTCCGGGGAGCCTCCCATGCAAGGGGGGTACGCGAACAACGTGGCTCGACTAGCGACGCAGGGGTCCGACGCTTCGCCGACCCGACGCCGTTCGCGATGCCGCCGGCTTGGCGCTAGGCCGCGACCGCGCGCGGCAGAATGGGCGCGTCGGCGTCGACGCGACGGCCCGCCCGGAGGCAGAAGGCCGGCATCAGCAGCCGCTCGGCGACCACCTCCGTGCCGCCGTTGTCGCGGAGGGAGAAGCGGCCACGGAGGTCGTCGAGCACCGTGACGTCGGCGACGGCGCCCGGGCGGAGAGTGCCCACCTCGCCCTCCCGGCCGAGCATCCGCGCGGCATTCCGGGTCACCATGGGCACGACCTGCTCCAGCCGGAGACCGCACGCCATGAGCCCGGTCATCGCGCGCGCGAGGCTGAATCGTGTGCTGCCGGCGAAGGGATGGAGCTCCGGGTCCGGGTGGGCGCCCGGGGGCGTGCCGGCCGGTTGCGGCACCTCGGTGTTGTAGCCGTGGAGGTCGGCACCGAGCGTGTCGGGGACGATCCCAGCGTCGAGTACGCGACGCGCCACGTCAAAGCTGAAGTGCGAGCCGTGGCCGACGTCGATGCGGAGTCCGCGGGCCATCGCTTCCCGAACGACCGGGTGGACGCGCCCCTGGCGATCGACGAAGCCTCCCGGATGGCGGGTGAACGGGTGGGCGAGGATGTCGCCCGAGCGCAGGAGCTCGACGACTCGGGGGAGAATGGCGTCCGGATCCGCGTGGCCCGCGCCCGACCGGGGAAGCGGCCAGAGCTGGCCGAAGTGAACGTAGAGCGGCAGGTCGGCCTCGCGGGCAATCTCCGCGCCGAGGCGGAGCACCTCGAGCCCCCATCGGGCCACGCCGCCGATCTCGGCGTGCGCCTTGATGCCGCGGACCAGGTCCGGGTTTTCCTGCGCGGCGCGGACGGTGGCGGTCACGTCGACGCCGTCGGGGCCGTAGAGCGCCGGGTAGTAGTGGCCCTCGAGTCCCCCGACGAGGTAGGCGGACAGGAACGCGTAGACGCGGGTCGCGGCCGGCTCGACGACGAACTTCCTGAAGCCCGGGAGCGTCATGCAGCTCGGACCGCCCTGGTCGACCACGGTCGTCGTCCCGGAATGCACGCCGACCATGTCCGCCTCGAGGCCGAAGCGACCGGTGACGTACTGGTAGACGTGCGCGTGGGTGTCGATGAGCCCGGGGAGGACGAGCTGCCCGCGGGCATCGACCACCTCACGCGCCTGCCCGGGGGCGAGAGCCGTGGCCACGGCGGCGACCCGCCCGGCGCTCACGGCGACATCGAGCGTGCCGTCGAGACCCTGGGTCGGGTCGATCACCCGACCGCCACGGAGCACGAGGTCGTAGGTGGTCCCCATGGCGTCCTCCTCGGCCCACATCCTAGCACCGGCCGGGGCCTTCACGGCACGCTGGCATCGCGATGGTGGTCGCGGATCCTATGCCACCCCGCGCTGGACTCGCTGCCCTCCAAGTCCGTCGCCCACCCGCCGCGATAATCCAGCGTCCTGACAGGCGATTCGCGCTCCACCCTCCGGTCGGCTGTGCCCGCTCAAATTCGTCGGATTGCGCCGGATTGCATCGGGTCGTTACGTCGCCGTGGGCACAATGTCGGGCACACTCCGAAGGGCAAAGCGCGATCGCGTAGACTGAGCGTCGCGGGCTAGGCGCGGCTGATCTCCGCGCTGACACGGCCGGCTCCCTGACGGCCTGCCCGCGAGTTCCTCCAGGGGCGCTCCAGGGAGGAGCCATGGACAAGCCGCAAGTTGCTCAGCGGTGGCGCGACTTGGCCGAGCAACTCGAGATCCACAGGCCGGAGCGCTTCGAGCGGCTCCTGGCACCCTGGGATGCACACGCGCTCGACACGCTCCGTGAGCGGGCTGACTGGCTCGCGAGCGCGTTCGAGACCGTGCACGCCGCGGTCGATTCCGGCCCGATGCCGCGGTTCTCGGTCGCACTCGACGGACTCCTCGAGGCGCGAGAGACGTCGCACAGAAAGACGCGGGCCCTCGCGCGGACTCTCGCACACCTGAAGAGGACCGAGCCGCGGATCAAGGAAGAGCATCGCGTGCTGTTGAATCTCCGGGCTAGCGTGGCCCAGTTTCGCCGGGTCCGGGAGCAAATCCGACGGGAGCAGATCCGAATGAAACAGGAGCCGCTCCATGTTGGGGCGGCCGTGTGGCTGGACGACCCTAAAGCGGCGACGGACCTGCTCGACCGACTCTGGCCCTACCTGGAACCCCTGAAGCCGCTTCCGCGGGGCGGCTGGACCCGCGACCGGGTGGGCAGGCCCCGACGGGACGATAGTCGAGACGTGAAAGAGGCCCTGAAGAAGGCCGGTATTCCCTCAAGGTGGCCTCGCCGGCCACAGATCGCCGGAGCCACGCTCCATCCGAAGAGCCTGCACGACGCCATCCTGATGGCTGTCGGTCTGGTCCCACTGCGGTAGTCGCGCTCCCGCCGTTCCCCCACGAAAACTCCTCCGGTCGCGCGGTGGAGTTTTCGGGGACGTAACCTTCCCTTTGCCGATGGCCGCGTTGCATCCTCAAATCGTGCAGACCACGGTCACCCCGGAGCCAGCCGTGGAGGATCTCGCCGGCGACTTGCGCGCGCTCATGGCCCGCCGGCAATTGTACTTCTACGATCTCGCGCACTATCTGCGGCTCCATCCGGCGACGATCGGCCAGCTCCTTAGGGGGCGGAAGCGTCTGCGCCCCGAGTTGGCTGAACGCATCCGCCAGGCGATTGACGCCGCGACTCGCGATCGCGAAGCGGTCTAGGGCCTAGGAACCCATGGATCTCACACGCCGACGCCCGCCGCTCGACACCGCGGGCGCCATTGAGCTCGCGAGTGACGTCCTCCGTGTGGACCGGGCCGCGCTTCGAAAGTTCCTCCTCGTCCGGCGACGTCAGTTTCAATCCGGTGGGTGGCGAAGTCGCCTCGAGGCCGCGGGTCGACCGTGAGTCTCACCGGTCCCGACTTCTGGTCACCGGAGCACGGCAGCGTCATGCCGACCGCCGTCGGCCAGACGTGCTGCTACTGCGAGCAATCGACAGAAGACCCCGCCGTCATGTGGGCGGGGCCTGAGACGGACATCTTCCTGCACGTGCTCTGTGTCCCGGATTTCGTCACGCGGCTGCACGTGGATCTCTGGACGTGGCAGCGTCGGACGGGCCATCGATTCGGAGCGGCGGCGTGAGAGTGTCGACGGTGCCCTGTCGAACCTGTGGGCGGCACGTCGGACTCGTGCGCGTCGCCGATGCGTCCTGGAAGGTCGTCGAGCTCGACTCCGTGCGCGTCACCATCTCCTTGCCGCGGGTACTCACCCATGTGGTGACCGACGACGGCCAGGTGGTGCCGGGCCTGCGCGACCAGCAACCACCCCGGTACATCGAGGGGCGCCCGTTGCATTGGCCCCAGTGCCAGGCGGCGTGATGCGCCCAGCCGCGCTCGCGCCGACCATCTCGACCATCCCCGACGACCTCACGCGCGCGCCGCAGTGGGTCGTGTGGCGCTACGGCTGGCGCGAGACGGACGGCGAAGGGAAGTGGACGAAACCCCCATACAACGCGCGGACCGGCGCGATCGCGGATAGTACCGATCCAGCCACCTGGACGACGTTCGCGGAGACCGTCGCCACCTACACACGCGGAGGCTGGGATGGGATCGGCCGCGTCCTCACGCGTGACTACACCGGCGTCGACCTGGACCACTGCCGCGACCCGCGTACGGGGACGATCACCCCCGAGGCGCAGACCCTCCTCGAGAGACTCGACTCCTACACGGAAGTCACCCCGTCAGCGTGTGGGGTGCGCATATGGCTCCGCGGCGCGCTCCCACCCGGCCGACGCCGGATGGGGTGCATCGAGCTCTACGACGCGGGCCGCTTCTTCACGGTGACGGGGCACCGCGTCGCCGGGACACCGCGGACCATCGAAGCGCGGCCGGCCGAGCTGGCGGCGCTCCATGCGGAGCTCTTCCCCGCGAGTGAGTCGCCGCGCCGCGGGCCCGCTGAGCCGCCCGCCCTCGACGACGAGGCCATCATCGACGCGATTCTCCGATCGCGCGCCGGGGCGCGATTCGCCCGCCTCTGGGATGGCGAGTGGGAGGCCCTCGGCTACGCCTCACACTCGGAGGCGGACCTCGCATTGTGCAGCCTGATCGCGTTCTTCACCGGCAGCGATGCGCCCCGCGTGGATCACTTTTTCCGTCGCTCCCGGCTCTACCGCGACAAGTGGGACCACCAGCGCGGGGCGCTGACCTATGGCGCGCGCACCCTCGAGCGCGCCGTGACGGGCCGATGATGCCGGACACCGCCGCCACCACGGTGATGGAGGAGGCGCGGCTCGACACGCAATGGCCGACGCTGGCGCCACCCGCACTCTCGGGGCTCGCCGGCCGGATCGTCGCCCGCCCGGAGTCCCGATGGTGACCGACACGCTCGCCGTCGACCTCTGCGCCCTGCTGGCGCTCATCGAACCCACACACCCTCAGAACGGAGGACCGGCATCATGAGCAGCCCCCACGACCATACCCAAGCGGTCCAAGCGACGATTCAGCAGGAGCAGGAGGTGGCGGCCCGCATCAAGGCGGACGTGGCCCTGCTCCAGGAGCTCGAGGCGTCGCGGGCGGCGTTGGTCGCCCGGTCGGTCAAAGAAGACCTCGCGAGGGTCGACGGCGCCAAGGACCTCGCGGCGACGGCCCGTCACACCAGCGAGCGTTCCATCGCCGAGGACAAGGCGCGCGCGCGGGAGGCCGCCGAGGTCCGGGCTCGCGAGGAGCGCGCCCTGGCCACGGCGTCGGCGGCGCTCCACGAGGCGCAGGCGCACCTCGAGGCGACCCGCGCCGAGGTCACGAAGCTCAAGGCCGCCGCCCATGCGGTGCTGACCACCCACTGAAGTCCCCGAAAGGAGACGGCCATGGCGAGCATCACTGCCGCCCAGATCGAAGCCAAGCGCGTCGCGTTGATGTCGAACGGTTTACGCCTGAGCGTCATCGTGGCCAAGCCGGACGCGACCAGCGATGCCACGGCCGGCGTGTTCCTCGTGAAAGATCCGGACCCCGGGGACGCCCCGAACACCGTCGCCACGCAGCAAGGCAACGCCAAAGGCGGGAACGCGGGGAACGTGGACGGCTTGGCCTGGAAGGCCTACTCCTACGCGGACGTCGCCACGGCCTACAACGTGTAACGGAGGAACTTCATGACGACGATGCCCGTGAGACCCCTGCGCGGCCGCCCACCGTCCGACGCCGCCCATCTCGATCCGCCCGTCGTGGTCCCGCTCGGGCCGGCGCCGGACGATCCGCTCGCCACGCTGCAAGCGCTCAGCCGCGAGCCGGCCGAGCGCGCCGAGGCGACGGCCGAGGCCCTCCGCGCGGAGCTCCGCGTCCTGCACGGCCAGATCATCCCGGGCGTGCTCACCGAACTCCGCAGATTCCGGGACCAGCACGCGACGCGCCTGAACGCGCTGCGGACGCTCAACTACTCCGCGCTGCGGGCCGCGCTCCCATCGACGTCGATCCTCGCGCAGGAGCTCCTCACCAGGGTGGACCAAGCCCGCCTGGCCTTCGCGCCGTCGCCGCACCCGGAGGGCGGGGGAGACGTGATCACCCAATTGGAGCGATACGCCGGCCAGATCGACCGGCTCTCGTCGGACGCCGACGCGGCCGCGACCCTCCGGGCCAAGATCCTCGACGCCGCCAACTTTCCCGCGCAGTTCTCGCGCGAGCTCGCCTACGTCGAAGATGTCGCGCTGCGAATCCAGACCGCCACCCGGGGGAGCGAACGCGCGCCGCTCGTGCCCTCGCGCCCCGACCCGACCCCGGCGCCCCCGCCGGCCTTCGATCCATTCCGATAGGAGGAAGCGCGCCATGCCCACCGAGCCGATCCCCGACATGGACCCGAGCGCGCCGCCGGGTTCCGCTCCGAGCGGCCCCGCGTCCGGTCCCGTGAGTCTCCTGCCCACGGACAAAGCGGACCCACTCTATGCGGCCTACTTCAACGAGTCCCACCCGCAGCACCGCGCGGCGGTGACGGCGGTCCAGGCCCGCTACGAAGCAGCCTATCCGCCGGCCGATCCGATTTGGCGGGACGATGCGCTCGAAAATCCGGATGCGAGCGGCCACCGGGCGCCGTATGTGCTCCGCTCACCGCGCCCCGCCGAGGGGCCGTGGCCGCTTGCGGATGCGCGGGCCGTGACAAACGTGTTCGATGCAATCGTCCCCGGCCGAAAGGACCTCCAGCAGGCGGCGCTCGACTTCATCGAGGACGGGCCGGCGGATCGACTGCCGGACCCGCCATCGAGTTACGCGCCGCCCGACGTGAGCCAGACGGTCGCGACGTTGAAGCGGGGGTGGGGCGAGCGGTACGACGACAACCTCCGCTTGGCGCAAGCGGTCGTCACCGCCTACGACGCCAAGAAAGGGGGCGGGATCCGCGAATACCTCGACCGGACCGGCCTGGGAAACGATCCGCGGCTGATCCGGCT
>Ga0114129_10013130_pt1 | contig 11799 bp, 13 predicted proteins | sample RhiMetdeltSRZDD1_FD_80071 | JGI IMG/M metagenome (GOLD analysis project Ga0114129, IMG submission 80071) | Populus rhizosphere microbial communities from Tennessee, USA - Rhizosphere MetaG P. deltoides SRZDD1 (version 2) (version 2) | ecosystem: Host-associated > Plants > Roots > Rhizosphere >... | reverse complement strand
AGCGCGGTTCCTGATCCGTCCCAACCCGGGTCTCCCACTGTCACCGGTCGCCGACACGGCGTCGGGCGGCGAGCTCTCGCGGATCGCACTCGCGATCGCGGTCGTGGCCGGCGGCGCGACTCTGGTGTTCGACGAGATCGACGCCGGGATCGGGGGCGAGACGGCGAACGCCGTCGGCCGTGCGCTCGCCCGCGCCGCCGAGCACGCGCAGGTGATCACGATCACGCACCTGCCGCAGATCGCCTCGCTCGCCGAGCGCCACTTTCGGGTCGAGAAGGTGCCGGGCGACCCGACGCACACGCGGATCGCGTTGCTCGAGCCGGAGGAGCGGAGGGCCGAGCTCGAGCGCATGCTCGGCGGCGCGGAGTTCCTCGCCGTTCTCGGCGGGACCGACAATGGCTAGCTTCGTCGAGTTCACGGGGCCGGCACGCCTGGATCGGCGTACGAAGAACCTCACCCGGCGACTCCGCCCGGGAGACATCGCCGTCATCGACCACCGCGACCTCGATCGCGTCTCCGCCGAGGAGCTCGTCGAAGCCGGCACGCGGGTCGTCGTCAACTGCTCGCCTTCGCAAACCGGACGCTTTCCGAACCCGGGCCCGCTGCTGCTCGTGCGCGGCGGCGTCCAGCTGATCGACGTCGACGGCCTCGAGCTCTTCGACGCGCTCAACGACGGGGAGGTCGTGTCGGTGCGCGGCGGACGCGTCTACCGGAACGGCACGTGCCTTGCGTCGGGACGCGCGCTGGGCGAGCGCGAGCTCGCGACGGCGCTCGCCGAGCAGCGCGGACGTGTGACGGAGGCGCTCGAGCAGTTCGCCGACAACACCATGCGCTACCTCCGGGACGAGGGACGGCTGCTCTCCGAGGGGATCGACTTTCCGTCGCTGCGGACGTCGTTCCGCGACCGGCATGCGCTCGTCGTGGCGCGCGGCCCCGGCATGAAGCGCGACCTCGCGATCGTCAAGCCGTACATCCGGGACTTCAAGCCGGTCCTCGTCGCCGTCGACGGCGGAGCGGACGCGCTACTCGAGGCCGGCGTCAAGCCGCATGTGATCGTGGGCGACATGGACTCCGTCTCCGACAAGGCGCTGAAGTCCGGCGCCGAGCTCGTCGTCCACGCGTACCGCGGCAACGGAAGCGCGCCGGGCGCGGCGCGCCTCGACGCGCTCGGGGTCCCGTACCAGTCGGTCTCGGTGCCGGGAATCAGCGAGGACCTGGCGCTCCTGCTCGCGTACGAGAAAGGCGCGGAGCTGATCGTCGCCGTCGGCACGCACCTGAACCTCATCGAGTTCCTCGAGCGCGACCGCGCCGGCATGTCCTCGACGTTCGTGACGCGACTGAAGGTCGGTGAGATCCTCGTCGACGCCAAGGGCGTGTCGCGGCTCGTCTCGCGGCGCGTCGCGATGGGCTGGTTCGTCGTCCTCGCCCTCGTCGGGCTCGCGGCGATCGTCCTCGCGATCGCGGTTTCGCCGACGCTGCGCCACGTGATCGACCTGCTCTCGCTGCGCCTGCGGGACGTCCTCGGCATCTAGTGCCCAAGTACGCCGCTTCACGCGAGCTGCTCGCCTCGCGGGACGACGTCTGGAAGGTGATCTCCGAGCCCCACCATTTCCGAGACTGGTGGCCCGGCATCGGCGGCATCCAGCCCGACCGCCGCGGCTTTGCGCCGGGGGCCCGTTGGAAGATCGTCGGCGACGACCGCCCGCGGTTCCTGCGCCGGCCGAACGCCGGCGGGATCCTGCAGGTGCTCGCGATCAAGTCGCCGGAGCGGTTCCGCTTCATGCTCACCGGCGACAGGATCGAAGGCGAGCTCCGGCTCGAGGACAGGGGGGACCGGACTTTCGCGACCCTGACCGTCGAGGCCCCGGCGCTGATCGGCCTCCGGCGCTCGATGCCGGCGCGCGCACTCGCCCGTCTCCACGCGCTCTGCCAAACCGCGGCAGACTTGTCCTAGACATGTTCGACCTTCGCTACCACGTCGCGTCGCTCGCGGCTGTATTCATCGCGCTGATCCTCGGGATCGTGATCGGCGTCGGCCTGTCCGGCAGCGGTGTCACGAAGGAGTCGGATCTCAAGCTCGCGCGCGCGCAGCGCGACAAGGCGCAGGCGGACGCGCAGGCCTACAAGGACCAGCGCGACCAATTGCGCAAGTCCGCGGGCGCCTTCACGCGGGTCTACCCGGCCGTCATGCGGGACATGCTCGTCGGGAAGCGCATTGCGCTCGTCTTCATCGGCCCGGTCGACGGCGGAATCGCGAGCACGATCGACACGGCGCTCACGGACGCAGGCACACGACCCGCCATTCGGACGGTGTCGCTCAACGTTCCCGTCGACGTCCAGGCGCTCGACAACGCGCTGGCGGCGCAAGCTCCCCAGCTGCAGCAGTACGTCGGCGACGACAAGCTGGGCGCGCTCGGCTCCGCTCTCGGAAGCGAGTTCGTCAAGGGCGGCGACACCCCGCTGTGGAAGGCGCTCGGCGGCCAGCTGATCGGCGAGCGGCTCGGAAACGCGCGCCAGCGCGCCGACGGCGTCGTCGTCGTCCGCTCGGCGAAGCCGCAGGCCGGCGACACCGCCCGCTTCCTCCGCGGCCTCTACAGCGGGCTCGCGTCCGCAGACGTCCCCGCAGTCGGTGTCGAGGAGACGGGCACGACGCCGTCTGCTGTGTCGACGTTCTCGGATCGCGGGCTCTCGAGCGTCGACGACGTCGAGTTCGACACCGGCCGCGCGGCCCTGGCGCTCCTGCTCGCGGGTGCGCGCCCCGGGCACTACGGCGTCCGTGACGACGCGGACGCGATCCTGCCGCAGTCGAGTGGCTGAACCGCCACCGCCGACGATCCTCGTCGCCGCGCGCGACGAGGAGGACGTCATCGCCGAGACGGTCAACGCCCTGCACGAGCAGTTCCCGGACGCCGAGATTCTGGTCGCGGACGACGGCTCGCGCGACGCCACCGCCGACCGGGCCGAGGCCGCCGGCGCTGTCGTCCTGAGGCTGCCGCGGCGCGGTAAGGGACAGGCCCTCTCGGCGGCAGAGCGGGCCGCCGTTCCCGGCGCGCTCCTGCTGGTCGACGCCGACGTTCGTGGTGACCTCGCCGCGCTCGTGGCTGACAGCCACAAAGACGGGCTCGTAACGGCCGCCTTCGCGAGCCGCCGCGGCGGCGGCTTCGGGATCGCGAAGCGCGCCGCGCGTGCGCTGATCCGCCTCCGCAGCGGCTTCGCGCCGCGCGAGCCGCTCTCGGGGCAGCGGCTCGTGTCGATGCAGGCACGGGCGGCCGTCTTCCCGCTCGCGCCGGGCTTCGGCGCCGAGACGCGGATGACGATCGACGCCGTCCGGGCGGGGCTGCCCGTCGAGGAAGTCGAGCTCGAGCTGTCGCATCGAGCGACCTACCGCGACGCCGGCGGCTTCCTCCACCGTGGGCGGCAGCTGCGCGACCTGCTGCTCGCCGCCGGCCCGCTTCGCCTCAACTACCGCGGCCTGCGGCTCCCGCTGGTCGGCTGGGCGGTCGCGCTGCACGAGCCCGTCGTCACCGCGATCGGCTTCGCCGACGACGTCTGGTCGGGGCCGGAGCGCGGCTTCCGCGGCCACCTGCGCGGCGGCCCGACGACGGGGATGCTCAAGCTCGTCGGCATCCCGCTCTACGGCCTGGCGAGGACTCGATCCCTCTCCGGCGCGCTGCTCGTCGGGCTCTGCGCGAATGCGCTCAACCAGCTCGACACGAAACCGGGTCGCGCGCTCAAGGCGTACCTCGTAGCCGCGTTGGCGCTCGACGCGCCGGTCACGCTCGCCGTCCTGCTGGCTCCCTACGATCTCCGCGAGATGGCGATGCTCGGAGACGCGGGGTCGAACGGTTTCGGCGCGATGCTAGGGTTGAAGTCCGTGAGTCGTTTCACGGGCAGGCAGCGTTGGGTGGCGATCGGCGCCCTCGCCGGCCTCACGCTCCTCGGCGAACGTCGCAGCCTCGGCGAGCTGATCGAGCGCACGCCGTTCCTCCGCGACGCAGACGCGTGGGGTCGCGCGTGACGAAGTACGTGTTCGTCACCGGCGGCGTCGTCAGCGCGCTCGGCAAGGGCATCGTCGCGGCGTCCCTCGGGCGGCTGCTCCGCTCCCGCGGCCTCCAGGTGCAAGTCCAGAAGTTCGACCCGTACCTGAACATCGACCCGGGGACGATGAGCCCGTTCCAGCACGGCGAGGTCTTCGTGACCGAGGACGGGGCGGAGACCGACCTCGACATCGGCCACTACGAGCGCTTCGTCGACGAGAACCTGTCGCGCAACGCCAGCCATACCGCCGGCTCGATCTGGGACACGGTCTTGCGCAAGGAGCGCAAGGGAGAGTTCCTCGGCGCGACCGTGCAGGTGATTCCGCACATCACGAACGAGATCAAGCGGCGGATCAGGAGCGCGGCCGAGGCGACGACTTCGGACGTCGTGATCTCCGAGATCGGCGGCACGGTGGGCGACATCGAGGGCCTGCCGTTTCTCGAGGCGATTCGCCAGTTCCGCCGCGAGGTCGGGCCGGAGAACGTCCTGTATCTGCATGTCACGCTTGTCCCGTTCATCGAGGCGGCTGGCGAGCTGAAGACGAAGCCCACTCAGCACTCGGTGAACGAGCTGCGGCGCATCGGTATCCACCCGGACATCGTCGTCTGCCGCTCAAAGGAGGAGCTTTCGCGTGACATCCGCGAGAAGATCGCGCTCTTCGCAGACGTCGACGTCGACGCCGTGATCGCGTCGCCCGACGTGCGCGACGTCTACCTCGTCCCGTCGGTGCTCGAGGAACAGGGGCTCGACGAGCTCGTGTGCACCAAGCTCGGAATCGACGCGCCCGCCGCCGAGCTCGGCGAGTGGCAGAACCTCGTCGAGCGAATCGACCGGCTCGAAGGTGAGGTCGAGATCGCGCTCGTCGGGAAGTACGTCAAGCTGCACGACGCGTACCTCTCCGTACACGAGGCGCTCAAGCACGCCGGCGTGCACCACGGCTGCAAGGTTCGCGTCCGCTGGGTCGACGCCGAAGGCATGTCCTACGAGGAGGCGACCCGCGTCCTCGACGGAGTCGACGGCGTCCTCGTTCCCGGCGGCTTCGGCTCCCGCGGCTGGGAGGGCAAGATCCTCGCCTGCCGCGTCGCGCGCGAGCAAGGGATCCCGTATCTCGGGATCTGCCTCGGAATGCACGTCGCGGTGTCCGAGTTCGCACGTCACGTCGTCGGCCTCGACGGCGCGAACTCGACCGAGATGGACCCGGAGACGCCGTACCCCGTGATCGACCTCCTCCCCGAGCAGAAGGAGGTCGAGGACCTCGGCGGCACGATGCGGCTGGGCGCGCAGGCGGTCGAGATCGCCCCGGGCACGCGGACCGCCGAAACCTATGCCGACGGCGTCGTTCAGGAACGTCACCGCCACCGCTACGAGGTCAACAACGCATACCGGCCGGCGCTGGTCGACGCGGGGCTCGTGGTCTCGGGGACGTACCTGGAGGGCCGCCTGGTCGAGATCATCGAGCTCCCGTACCACCCGTGGTTCGTCGCTTCGCAGTTCCATCCCGAGTTCAAGTCGCGGCCGACCCGGCCTGCGCCGCTCTTCCGGGACTTCGTCGGCGCCGCCCTCGCGCGGTCGCGGGACCGCGACTACGCGGTGTCGGCGACCTCGGTGCCGATCGAGACGAAGTAGGGCAGCCCGGCTACCGTCGTCCGCCCGGCGCGGTAACGAAACCGGAACTCCGCCCCGTCCTTCCGGCGCGCGTTGACCGTGCCCTCGTCGAAGCCGGTCGCGACGAACCGCGCGTAATGGGCCTCGACGTCGGGCTCGATGACGAGGTCGCTGATCCGCCGCCGCAGGAGCTCCTCGCGGGGGTAGCCGAAGAGCTCGCAGGCGTACAAGTTGGCGGCCACGTACCTCCCGGTCTCGTCCGCGACGAGGACGGCCACGGGCGCGCCCTCGACGGCCTCGCCGAGCAGGCCGATTTGCACGAGAGGGGCGGCTACGCTCAAGTCCGCCAACTGTAAGGCCCTCTTCTACGATCGCGCAATGGCCTCCGTGGTCGAGTTGTTCACCGAGCTGGCGGCGATACCGAGCCCGCCGGGCGCCGAGCGCGCCGTGGCGGACGTCGTCATCAGCTACCTCCGTGACTGCGCGCTGGCGGTCGACGAGGACGGCGCCGGCGAGGTCGTGGACGCGACGGCGGGCAACCTCTACTCGCGGCTCGACCCGCGCGCCGAGGGCACGCCGCTCTTCTTCTGCGCGCACCTCGACACCGTCCCGCCCCAAGGGCCGATCGACCCGGTCATCGGGGAGGACAGCGTCGTCCGCAACGCGGCCGGGACGATCCTCGGCGCCGACAACAAGGCCTCGGTCGCCGCGATGCTCGAGGCGACGCGCCGCGTGCTCTCCGAGAACCGCCCGCACGCGGGGATCGAGCTCGTCTTCACGCCGAAGGAGGAGGTCGGCCTGCTCGGCGCGTTCGCTTTCGACCATACGCGCCTCGATGCGAGCCAAGGCTACGTGTACGACCAGGCGGCGCCGATCGGCTCGGTCATCCTCGGTGCGCCGTACTCACAGGCGCTCGATGTGCGCTTCACGGGACGGGCGTCGCACTCCGGCATGCATCCGGAGGAGGGGCGCAACGCGATCGCCGCCGCGGCGCGCGCGATCGCCGACTTCCGGTTGGGGCGAGTGGACGAGGACTCGACGGCGAACGTCGGCATGATCAGCGGCGGCACCGCGCCGAACATCGTCGCGGAGCACTGCACGTTCGTGGCCGAGGCGCGCTCGCACGACGAGCGAAAGCTCCAGGATCTCGTGCAGGAGATGATCGACGCATGCTCCTTCGCCGCGCAGATGTCCGACTGCCGCGTCGACGTGGGCACGCGGAAGTCCTACAACGGCTATCGCTTCAAAGAGGACGACGCCGTCGTGCGCCGCGCGGCCGACGCGCTCGCACGGATGGGCTACGAGACCCGGTACGAGCTCAGCGGCGGCGCGGCAGACGCGAACGTCTTCAACGAACGCGGGTTGCAATGCGTCAATCTCGCGAACGGCATGACCGACATCCACACGCCGGACGAGCACATCTCCGTCGCCGATCTCGAAGGAATGGTCGACGTGACGCTGGCACTCATCGATGCCGCTGTCGCTTAGGCGCGGGACCGTCACCGCGATCACCGAGGAGCACGACCGGCTCGTCCGGCTCGAGGTCGACGGCGCCGCGTGCATCGCCTACCCACGGCTGACGGGGCCGGTCGCGGTCGGGGACGACGTGCTCGTCAACGTTCAGGCGCGGGAGCTCGCGCTCGGGTCCGGCGGCTTCGACATCGTCTACGCCAACCTCACGCGCGGCCTCGGGCTCGAGGCCGAAGACGGCGCGCACGTGATGACCTTGCCGTACACGCCGCTCCAAGCGGCTGTCCGGCACGCGGAGGAAGCGGACGGTCTTGCGTCTTCGCTTGAGGGAACGCCCGTCGTTTGCTGCACCATCCACTCCCAGGTCGTCCCCGTCTGCGCTGCACTTCGGGGCCTGCGGGTCGCCTATATCCAGGTCCAGGGCGGCGCGCTGGCGGTCGCGCTTTCGGATGCTTTGCGCGCCCTGCGCGAGCAGGAATTCCTGGCGCACGTCGTCGCCGCCGGCCCCTGTGTGGAGGCCGAGGTGCAGTGCGTGAACGTCTACTCCGCGCTCGCGTGGTGCGCCGCGCGCGTCGACGCGGTCGTGTGCTCGGTCGGTCCCGGCCTCGTCGGCACCGGTACGGATCTCGGCCACGGCGCGGTCGCCGCGGCGGCGGCGGCCAATGCTGCGAGCGCGCTCGGCGGACGTCCGATCCTCGCCGTCCGCATCTCCGAGCGCGACGAACGGGAGCGGCACCGCGGCGTCTCGCACCACGCCTCGACGGTCGAGGCGCTTTGCCTGGGCAAGGTGATCGTCGGGTGGCCCGACGCGGTCGATGCGTCCGGTTGGCGGGAGGCGTGCGCCGGCCTGCCGCTCTCGTTCATGGGCCGTGGGCCCGACGAGGAACCGCGGTTCTTCGAGGCCGCGTACGCCGCCGGCCTACTAGCGCGGGCCGAGATTGCGTAGCCGCATCCCGCTGAACTGCACCGTCGAGGAGATGACGCGCTGCCAGAGCGCCCAAAGATCGGGGACGACGCGCAGCTCGATGCCTGCGGTCGTGTGGAGCTCGAGCAGATCGCCGAGCTCGATGCCCTCGAGCGGCTCGACCGGCTCGCGGCTGACCCAGTAGCCGCCGACCTCGGCGTCTTGGACGAACGTCTCCTCGGGCAGCCTGTAGGCGACGACCCGAGCACTCCGCAGGGAGTCGAGCCAGTCGCTCTGGACTGCGTGCACGCGCGGCGAACCGGCGAGCCATCGTTCGGCGTCTTCCGCGGTGGTCCGCTCGTCCGCCCACCAGGTGCCGCGTGGACAGTCACGCGGAAACCAGTAGAGCGGAAGATGGCGCGTGTCGATCGCCCAGACGAACAGCTCGTCGCGCGTCGCGGTGACCGCGCGGTGCGGTTCGAAGCGCGTGATCGTCGCGTCCTCGCTGACGTGCCACAACGCGTGAGCTCCTTCTCCCCGGTATGGCGGCGCGGGCGAGCGCATCGCGGCAGTATGCGGCGGTGCAACCGGACGAGTCGCGCACCGTCTACGACGGGAAGCTGATCGACGTCACAGTCGAACGCTGGGGCGAGAACGAGCGGGAAATCGTCGAGCACCCGGGTGCGGTCGCGATCGTGGCGATCGACGTGAACGATCGGATCGTCCTCGTGCGCCAGCTGCGGGAGCCGGCGCGGAAGAAGCTGCTCGAGCTGCCGGCGGGCACGCTCGACGAGGGCGAGTCGCCCGAGGAGTGCGCGCGTCGCGAGCTACGCGAGGAGACCGGTCTGACAGGTGGGACCTGGAACATGCTCGGCGGCTTCTGGACGACGCCCGGCTTCTGCCGCGAGCGGATGCACGTGTTCGTCGCCGAGGGCGTGCGCGAAGGCGAAGCCGCGCCCGAGACCGACGAGTCGATAGAGCTCGAGCGAATGCCGCTCGCGGAGCTCGCATCACACGTCGACGAGCTCGAGGACGCGAAGACCATCGCGGGCGTGCTCCTTTACCTTCGGTCTCGAGCCCGCTGAATCGGTCACTCCGCCGGGGCACCCCAGCCCACCACCCGCTGCGAGCGTATCGAGGAAGGTGTGCCGTATCTGTGCCGGTTTCGCACCAGAGCGCAGGTGTCACGGGCACTAGGCGCGTGTAAGGTTGCGCGCGCGTGAAGATCGGTGTCGCAAAAGAGATCAAGTCGGACGAGTACCGCGTCGCCCTCACGCCTGCGGGCGCCCTCGAGCTGACTCGGCGCGGCCACGACGTGTTCGTCGAGTCCGGTGCCGGCGACGGAAGCGCGTTCCCGGACGACGCGTACGCCAATGTCGGCGCGCGCGTCGTGTCGGTCGAGCAGGTGTGGAGCGAGTCCGAGCTCCTCTTGAAGGTCAAGGAGCCGGTGAGCGAGGAATACGAGCGGCTTCGCGAAGGGCTCGTCCTGTTCACGTACCTGCACATCGCCGCCGACGAGCCGCTGACGCGCGCGCTGCTCGACTCGGGCATCACCGCGGTCGCGTACGAGACGGTCGAGACGGACGACCGGCGGCTGCCGCTCCTGGCGCCGATGAGCGAGATCGCAGGAAGGCTTGCCGCACAAGCCGGCGCGTATTTCCTCGAGAAGCCGCTCGGCGGCCGCGGGCTGCTGCTCGGCGGCGTGCCCGGTGTCGCGCCGGGGCGTGTGATGGTGATCGGCGGCGGCGCAGTCGGCTACAACGCCGCGATCATCGCGATAGGCCTCGGGGCGCAGGTGACGATCCTCGAGCGGTCGATCGACCGAATGCGCTACCTCGACGAGATCCTGTCGGGACGTGTGAGCCTCGTGATGTCGTCGAGCCTGCAGATCGCCGAGTCGATCGCGGGCGCCGATGTCGTCATCGGCGCCGTCCTGATTCCGGGTGCGCTCGCGCCGAAGCTCGTAACTCGCGAGATGATCCGCGAGATGAAGCCGGGCGCCGTCGTCGTCGACGTCGCGATCGACCAGGGCGGCTGCTTCGAGACCTCCAAGCCGACGACCCACTCGGATCCGGTGTACGACGTCGACGGGGTCACGCACTACTGCGTCGCCAACATGCCGGGTGCCGTCCCGATCACGTCGACGAAGGCGCTGACGAACGCGACGCTCCCATATGTGGAGGCGATCGCCGAGCACGGCCTAGGCGAGGCGGTCGCGCGCGATCGCGCTCTGGCGCGAGGCGTCAACGTCGTCGACGGGAAGATCACGTACCAGGCGGTCGCCGAGGCGCACGACCTCGACTACGCGTCGCTCGAGGACGTTCTCCCGCTGGCTGCGGTCTAGGCGGTTTCTTCGGCCTTCGGGCTCGGCCCGCTCGACGCCTTCGTGGGCGACACCTTGACCACGATCCAGGTGACAGCCGCCGCGAGTGCGATCACGCCTGCGATGAAGACGAAGATCCCTATGACGCCGAGGACGTTGGTCACGCTGCGCCTTAGGATAGCCGCGTGCCCCGCGCGTGCGTGATCGTGCTCGACGCCGTCGGTGCCGGCGAGCTGCCGGACGCCGACCAGTACGGCGACGAGGGCTCCAATACGCTCGCAAACGTCGCCAAGGTGGTCGGCGGGCTCGACCTCCCCAACCTGGAGGCTTTCGGGCTCGGCAACGTAGAGCCGCTCGACGGCTGCCCCCCGCAGCCGGGTGCGCCCGCGATCGCGGGGCGTCTCGTGGAGCGCTCGAAGGGCAAGGACACGACGACCGGCCACTGGGAGCTGATGGGCGTCGTCACCGCTCAGCCCTTTCCCACCTACCCGCACGGGTTCCCGCACGACGTCATCGACCCGTTCATGCACCGGACCGGGCGCGGCGTGCTCGGCAACAAGGCCGCTTCGGGGACGGAGATCATCCAAGAGCTGGGAGAGGAGCACCAGCGGACCGGAAAGTGGATCGTCTACACCTCGGCGGACTCCGTCTTCCAGATTGCCGCGCACGAGGAGACCGTGCCGCTCGACGAGCTTTACGAGGCGTGCAAGATCGCGCGCGAGATCCTGTCGGGCAAGCACGCGGTCGGGCGGGTGATCGCAAGGCCGTTCGTCGGGGAGCCGGGGAACTACACGAGGACGCCGAACCGTCACGACTTCTCGCTCGTGCCGCGGCGGCCGAACTACCTCTCACTCGTGCGCGACGCGGGGCTCAAGGTGCACGGCGTCGGCAAGATCAGCGACATCTTTGCGGGCGTCGACATCGACGAGTCCCACCCGACGAAGTCGAACATCGAAGGGATCACGACAACCGAACGCCTGCTCCGCGAGCTCGACGACGGCTTCGTGTTCGTGAACCTCGTCGAGACGGACATGCTCTGGGGACACCGGAACGACCCGGTGAACTTCCATCGCTGCCTCCAGGACTTCGACCGGCGGCTGCCGGACCTGCTGGACGCCCTGCGCGCGGGAGATCTGTTCATCCTCTCGTCGGACCACGGTTGCGACCCGACGACGCCGTCCACCGACCACTCGCGCGAGCACGCGCTGCTGCTTGCCTACGTCGAAGGGCGAAACGCGAACGGCGCGCGGCACGACGGCGAGTTCGCGGACGTCGGCGCGACGGTCAACGGCTGGCTTGGCGGCAAGGCGCCGTCGCGCGGCATTCCCGGGCAGCCGATCGTCACGCAGTGACGCCGGGGGCGGGGTCGGTCGGGTGATCCGCCCGGCTGAGCTGATCGAGCGGAAGCGCGACGGCCACGAGCTCGGCGCGGAGGAGCTCGCGGAGCTCGTCCTCGGCT
>Ga0114129_10013129_pt1 | contig 11799 bp, 5 predicted proteins | sample RhiMetdeltSRZDD1_FD_80071 | JGI IMG/M metagenome (GOLD analysis project Ga0114129, IMG submission 80071) | Populus rhizosphere microbial communities from Tennessee, USA - Rhizosphere MetaG P. deltoides SRZDD1 (version 2) (version 2) | ecosystem: Host-associated > Plants > Roots > Rhizosphere >... | reverse complement strand
CGAGGCGTCGAGGACCTCCCGCAGGCCGGCCGCGCGCTGCTTCGTCGACTGGTTGTCGCTGCGCCCGTGAACGTAGAGGGCGCGCGCCCCGCGCGGGAACATCGCGAGGAGCTGGCGGCCCTGGATGCGGCCGCACTCTTCCTGCTCGGGTCCCACGAGCGTCAACGCGACGTTGGGGAACTCGCGCCGCAAGGCGGCGAGGTCGCCCGTCGCCCGATGGAGGCAGACCCAGGGGATGCCCTGCCCGAGGGCGAAGCGGGCCACACGCTCGAGGCTCTGGTCGTGGATGGGCATCACGAGGATGCCGTTCGGCCGATCGTTGGGCTCTACGCGCAGGGAGGCGAAGATCTGCTGGATCTGCTCGACCGCCTGGTTCCGGCTGGTCTCCACGCGCAGCGTGAACCCGAGCCGCTGGGCGGCCTGCTCGGCGTCCGCGGCAATCGCCTTGACGAAGTCGTTGCCCGGATCCGGGAGGAACAACGCCAGCCGGCGACGTTTCGGGTCCATGTGCGCTCCTTTTCGGTGATCCGACCTACGCGGTCTAGCAAGGGCGACGCCAGCGCTAAGTGATTGGAATGCCAAGGGCGTGATCCAAGAGTTTCCGATTTCCGGACGGGGCGAGTCCATGCGATGGACACGTGCTAGATTCACCGGCCATGCCCGATGCGCGCCGCGACCTGCGGCTGGGAGCGCTCGTCGCCCTGCTCGTCCTCGCCACGAACGCGCTGTGGGTGTCGCATCGTCACGGCGCCTTCCTGCACAAGCCCAAGCGCGTGGTCGAGGCCGATCACCTGCACTACATCGAGATGGCGAAGGGCGCGTACGGCCGGCAGGACCTCGTGCAGACACCGCCGTACTGTTTTCGGGTGTTGACGCCGGCTCTCGTTCGGCTGTTGATGCGTGCCGGCTTCAGCCTGAATGCCGGCTTCTATCTCGTCACCATGGCGTCGCTCTTCGGCTTCCTGCTCGTGTGCTGGCGGCTGACGCGGGACCTCGGCTACGGCTTGACCGCGCGGATCGTGGGGCTGCTCGTGGTCGGCTTCACCCAGGGGCCGGTCCGGTGGTTCGTCCACCAGTACTGGATGTCCGATCCGCCGTGTGTCTTCCTGCTGACGCTCGGCCTCTACTGGATGCGGCGCGACCGCGTGGTGCCGCTCACTGTCGTGAGCATCGTGGCTGCCTTCGTGCGCGAGACGTACATCGTTCTGTACCCGTGCCTCTTCGTCCTCGAGTGGAAGCGGCGTGGGCCGCGGGCGGCGTTTCTCCGCACCGCCGCCGTGGCGGCTATCCCGTTCGCGATCCTCGTGACGCTACGTCTCACCGTGCCCGCCAGCGCCCGGGACAACTTCATCGAGGGCATCATCGACAGCCTCGCCTTCCGGTGGCGCCATCTGTGGGACAACCAGCTCTACGTGCTCACGATCGGTACGTGGGGGGTGGCGCTGCCGCTGGCGCTGCTCTATCCGTCTCACCTGGGGCAGGCCGTGCGGCGTCATCCGGACCTCGTGACCCTGCTCGCCGCCGTCTACGCGACCCTCCTGATCTCGAACAACACCGAGCGGCCGCTGGCCTATGCCGCGCCGGTGGTCCTCGCGGCGGCGCTGTACGGCTTCGAACGTTTCGTCGCCGAGACGGGTTTGCCCGTGCTGCCGGTGGCGGCGATCGTGGTCGGCCTTCAGGTGCATCTCTGGGTCGTCACGCGATTCGCCGAGCCCGGGATGAGCATGTACCAGCCGACGAACTGGGGGGTGATCGTGGCCATGACGGCGGCGTTCGCGGCGGCTCTCCTGTGGCGCCGGCGGTGGATCAGTAGCCGCGGACCTGCTTGAAGTCGTCCTTGCGGTACTCGCCGCAGCGGCGGCCGGCGGGAGGGCACGGCCATCCGCGGGCGCACAGCGCATCGGCCAGCGCGTGGGCGGCGACGCGATGCCCGAGCGGACTCGGGTGTACGACGTCGACGCGCACGTCCCGGAAGTCGTAGCCGCGGAAGCAGTCGATGAGGTCGACGATACCGAGGCCGGCGTCGCTCGCGGCGCGGGTGGCGATGCGATGGAAGTCCGCGTGGCGGTAGCGCTCGAATCGGCTGCCGAACGTCGGAAATACGGCCACCACGCCCGGGATCTTCCCCGCGCCCTCCAGCAGGCTCGCGATCGTTCGAAAACGCGCGGCCAGTCCGTCTTGCTGCTGGACCAGCGTCTCCGCGTAGAGCGGTCCCGCCCACGGATCTCGCGCCTTCACGAACTCGCGCCGGGCCGCCTGCTCCGCACGCCGGTACTCGATCCACGAGAACAGCAGCGAGCGGCCGACGAGGCCCTCGTACGCACGCCCGGCGAGGCTCGACGATCGCAGGCGGCGATCCATCACGAGGCCGTGCTCGTACGACTCCGCGCCCTCGAGATCGTTCAAGCACAGGGCCACGATCACGAGGTCGGGAGAGAAACCGAGCGCGCGCTCGCGCAGGATCTCGGTCTCCTGCTCGAGGTTGTACCCGGGTACGCCGAAGTTCAGGACCTCGACGGCGGTCGCGCCGCCCGGCGGCGAGCTCAGCAGCCCTTCGAGCTGGTGGGGGAACGCATCGTCCTCGGCGACCCAGTAGCCGAAGGCGATCGAGTCGCCGAGGATCGCGATGCGGCGCGTGCCCGCGGGCTTGCCGGCGGCGCGCGGCCGATCACGCATGCCCTCGTCGTTGATCCGGTAGTCGACCTCGGCCCGCGCGTGAGAGCCCGGCCGCAGCTCGAACTTGAGGCGCGGGTTGCTGCTGCGCCGCATCGTCCGGCGGCTGATCTGCACGGTGCCGACGTGGACGCCCGCCATCCGGAAGGCGACCTCCAGCACGGCGAGCGTGAACGCGACGGAACCCAGGGCCAGCGCCAACGAGGGCAGGAGCGCCCTCAGGCGCCGCCTCATCGCGCGTCGACCACGACGCGATCGGTGCCGCCGCGCCCGAAGGTCTCCGGGTGGTACATCTCCTCCGCCTTCGGCGGCGGCACCACGAAGCGGCCCGGCGTGGTGGCCCGCGCCACGTAGCTGTAGCTGTACACGCCTTCCCACAGCAGGGCGGCGAAGGCCTCGACGCGCTCGTCGCGGAGGTTCTGGTGGTCGTGCCAGACGCGCCGCCACCACCACCAGTGGCCCAGGCCGCGCGGCCCGCCGAGGCCGGGGGCGCCGACGACACCCACCGTCTCGTCGTCTCCGGGCGGCAGCGTCTCCGTGGTGGCGAGGGCGGCGTTCAAGGCCTCGAGGCCCGCCGGCAGCGGATCGACGAGAGCCACGTGATAACGGCGCGACGGCGCCACCATCGTCAGCTTCACGCGCACGCGCGCCCCGGCGCGGATGCGCCAGGTGCCGTCGGCCTCGCGGACGACGTCGTCCTTCTTGTCGACGGCTTCGTACACGCGCTCCACGGTGAAGCCGTGGTCGGCGGGGGCCAGCGTCAGGCTCGAAGGCGCGTACTGCAGGCCGATGCGGTAGTACAGGCGGCCCGGCCCGTCCTTGGCGAGGACGAGGTTCTTCGTGGCCGCGCCCTCCGCGACGTAGCGCATCGGGATGTCGACGTGATGGCGTTCCGTCGTCCGGCCCCGGAAGGTGTGTTCGCCGGCGTACGTGTCGCCCAGCCAGGCGCGGGCCACGAAGTCGGGCGTGACCTTCTCGTACGTAGCGAAGTAGCGGTCGAGGGCGAGGAGGATGAACACGTTCTCCTGCGTGTTCGTCCAGCGGCCGCGCGTGCGGTGGCCGAGGAGGCCTTCTACGAGCTTGGGGATCACGTCGTTCTTCGGCTGATCGCCGATGAGCGCCTCCAGCAGCACGGCATCCGCGCGCCGATCGGAGTGCAGGATGAGGTGCGCGCCGTCTCCGTACGAGACGGCGAAGTGGGCGGTGGAGGCCGTCTCCGTCACGCGGTTGTCGAGATGCCGCCGGATCGCCGCAACCTCCGCCGCCGAGCCGGGATCGCCGGAGAGCACCGGCAGCAGCCAGCCGATGGCCTCGAACGAGAGACCGGGCAGGCCCGCTTCCTGGACCAGCCGCCGCGCCCGGGCCGGATCGCGGTCGCCCATGCGCTGCCGCACGTACAACGCGTAGGCAATGAGCGTGCGCCGTGTCTCGACGCTGTAGTCCTTGTCGATGTGGCGCTCGATCTCGCGGAGGTAGCCCTTCGAGCTCTCGAGCGTCGCCGCGGGCACGTCGAAGCCCTTCTCCTTCGCCCGCTGGAGGGCGTGGGCCACGTGGATGCTGATGTAGGGCCACGACGGGTCGCCGCGGCGCCAGAAGGCGAAACCGCCGTCGCCGTTCTGCAGCTGGGCCAGGCGCTTCACGTCGCGATCGACGGCGGCCACCATCTCCTCCGCGCTCGGCAGGCCTTCGGCCTTGAAGGCGGTGAGCACGTCCTTGAGCGCCGCCACCGCCAGTACCCGCGACGAGAGCTGCTCGGAACACTCGAAGGGATAGGCGACGAGATACAGCACCGCATCCGTGAGCGCCTGCAGCGCGGTCGAGGACGTCGTCACCTCCAGGCCGCCGAACTGCGGGACCACGCCGCCCGGCGCCTTCACCGGCTGGGCGATGGCGCCCTGGTCGATCTGGCCGTACGTCGCGAAGGCCTCCGTGGTGGCCGGCGTCCACACCGGCAGCGAGATCTCGGCGGCGTCGGCGCGCCCGCCCGCCACCGCTCCCACCTGGAAGCGCGCGGTGCCGGCCTGAGCCGCGGAGACGGGGAAACGCACCTCGACGCGATCGTTGGCGGCCACGGTGACGCGGCGGCCGGCGGGCCCGGTGAGTGTCGCGTTGGCCGCGCGCATCGCCACGTCGACTTCGAGCGGCGCGTCCGTCTGGTTCTGCAGCACGACGGGCAGCTCGATGGCGTCGCCGAAGTTGAGGAAACGTGGCGCCGACGGCCGCACCATCAGAGGCAGCCGCGCGGTCACCGTCGATTCGCCCTTGCCGAAGTGATTGCCGCCGGTGACGGCCACCGCCGTCACGCGGTAACGCGTGAGGCTGTCGGGCAGCTTGAGGGCCACGCGCGCATGGCCGGTGGCATCGGTCATGGCTCCCGGCACGAAGAGGGCGAGCGCACGCAGGTCGGTACGCAGTTGGATCGGGGCCTGCGGTTTCGCCGCCTGGGCGCGGCCTTCCGCCGGTGCCGGCGGTGGAGGCGGCATGGCGGTGGTGGCGCCGCGCATCCGCGCCATGGGTGCGCCGGCGGCGAAGCCCGCCGCCTTCTGCTCGACCGGCTCCTCGAGCGCCTGACTGAGCTCGATCTCGGCCGGCTTCGCGAGCAGCACGTACTGCCGCGAGTGGAAGTCGCTGCCGCCGCCTTCGCGGCTCGCATAGAACGTCGCCACCGGATCGGGGATGGCGTAGCCGGCGAGGGCGAGGACCGCTTCGTCTACCACCACCAGCGCGACCTCGCTCTGGGCCACCGCCTGGCCGCCGGCGTCGGTCACGGCCACATCGATGGTGGTGGTGCCGCCCGGCTCCAGCGCCTTCGCCTGCGGCGCGACGGCGAGGTGCAGCGTGCGCTGCTGCGGTGGGATCTCGAGGTTGAGCTCGCCCTGGGCGAACGCCGGCCGCTTCGGCAGCTTGGGATCCGTCTCGCCGGCGTCGGTCGTGCGCGCGGCGGCGCCGACGAGATCGACGTGCACGTGCACGTTGGGTGTCCACGCCTCCTCGAGCGGGATGCGAAGCGTGTGCGAGGCCGACGTCATCTTGAAGCGCTCGGTGCGGAAGATGCCCGACCGCCGCAAGGTCAGCGTTCCTTCCGCCGGTGTGAAGGGGGCGAGGACGAGGATCTCCGCCGTCTCCCCGCCGCGATACTCCTTCTTGCCGGGGATGAGGGTGACCTTTTCCTGGCTGACGTCGCGGCGCGGCGGCAGGTTCCCGCCCGCCACCCAGAGGCGCATCTCCGTCCGGTTCGGACGGCCGCCGGCGTCGGCGACGGTGGCGGTGATGCGGTAGGGGCCGCCCTCGCGCGTGGTGAAGGTGCAGCGACCGGGCTCCGCCGCCGACGTCATCGGACAGTCCTGCGGATCCGCCGCTTTCTCCTTCCACTCGCCGCCGTCCTGCTCCCACTCCAGCCTCTCCGCCCGCACGGTGTACGTGCGCCCCGCCGCCGCCTTGCCATCGAGGTCGGTGACGATCGCATCGACGTGGAGCGGCTCGCCCTTCTGTACGAAGAGCCGCCCGCTGCGCAGCCCGACGTAGACGTCCGCGGGATGGACGAGAATGTCGGCGCTGGACGTCCAGGCCTGGCGATTGACGTCGGTGACGGTGGCCTCGGCGTGCACGCTCGTGGCCCGCGGGGGATCGACGCTCTCGAAGTCGACGCGCAGCCGATGGCGTCCGCCGCTGTCGGTGTGCGCAGCGAAGGTTTCGGTGCGCGTGGGCGCGGGCGGGGTGAAGCCGTACCCGTGGATCTCCCACCACGGGACCCACACCCCGAAGACGAAGTCGTCGCGGTTGGGCGGCGTGAAGGTGCCCGGCGACGACGACACGCGCCAGGCCACGTCCGCGTTGGGCAGCGCGCCGCCGGCGTAGTAGCGGGCGGAGACGGTGACAGTCGTGCTCTTGCCGACGAAGTGCGGGCCTTCGCTCGCTTCGGCTTCGACCTCGAACTCCGGCCGCCGGAACTCCTGCACCTGGACGACGTGCGCGTGGGTCGACCCGGCGGTGCCGGACTGATTCGCGTCGAGCATCACGCGCGCGTACCCGAGGTTCATGGTCGGGGGCAGCGTGAGCGAGAGATCGAAGGCGCCGAGGCCGGTGATCTCGCGCTCGCCCTTCACGATGTCGTTCCCCCGCGAGTCCTGCAGCGTGAACGACACGCGCCGCACGCCGCCGCCCAGCGGCTTCACGTCGCCGCCCTTTCCGAAGCCCACGGTACGGAGCCAGCCCTTGACCTTCACTTCTTCGCCCGGCTTGTACAGCCGCCTGTCGTCGAACACGAACCAGCGCAGGCCCTCGCCCGTCGCCCGGCGACGCCAGCTCGAATCCTGCCGCCACCAGTACGTGTTCTCGGGAAGGAAGGCGACGTCCTTGCCCGCGCGCGCGATCAGCATCTCCGCGCCGGTGTCGCCAAGGGCGAGGGTCGCCACCCCGGTGGCGTCCGTTCGCACCGCCGTCCCGCCCGGACGGAGCTCGACATCGATACCGGCCAGCGGCGCGCCGTCTTTGAGGGACGACGCCCAGGCGATGAGGTCGGATGCGTCGGCGAAGGCGGTGAGGCCGATCTGCGTGACCTGCACCCAGCGCCGTACGGACTGCCGCTGCCCGCGATCGGCGGGTCCGCCCACCGGATCGACGAGCACGACCACGTGGCCGAAGCCGCCGTCCAGGGCGGGCGACAGATCGAGGCGCGTCTCCGTCAGCTCGTCGGCCTGGCCTTTCGTAGCCACATCGGCGGTCTGCACGAGGCGGCCCGGCGGTGTCGCGCCCTGGCCGCGCTGCACCTGCTCGAGATACTTGTGATACGCGCTCCAGTCCTCGGGCTTCACGGCATGGAGCCGTACCTTCACCGAGGCGTGGTTCGTCGTGTAGATGGACAGGCGCGGGCCGCCGGCCGGGTCGAGCACCGTCATCTCGCTCCCGGGCGCGTACAGCGACTGAGCGGCGGGGCCGACCTTGAACGTGAGCGGAGCGCTCTGGCCGAGCGTCTGGCCGAACACGTCGGGCAGCTCGGGGGACAGCGTGACCTGGTAGGCGGTGCGTCCCTTCGAGCCCACGCGCAGATGGATCGACGAGCCGTACACGTCGGCCTTGAAGCCGGGCAGCGCCGGTTCGATCGTCACCATCTCCTTGCGGAAGCGTTTGGTATCGATCGGGTTCGAAAACTCGATCTGCCACGGCGTCTGCGGCCGGCACTCGCTGTTGTTCCAGCCGCAACGATGCTCCGTGACCTTCAGGCGGCCGAACGTGCGGAAGCTCCAGCGCTGCGCTTTCGTCGTGCGCAGCGGGCCTTCGGCGGACGGCGTCCCCGGCCCGACGGCGACGTTGACGGACGCATCCGCCGGCAGCGGCTCTTCGGTGCGGAACGCCAGCCAGCGGCCCGGCTCGGCCCCCTCCGACAACCGGCGCACGACTTCGTCCGCGGACACCTCGTCGGCGGTGGCGAGACGCAGGCGCGCGGAGGTGCCGGCCGCGCTGACTTTCACCGTGGAGAGAACCGCCGCCGGATCGACCTTCTGATCGAACGACACGAACATCAGGGCCTCGCGCCGCGCGGGCGCGTCCACAGGGTGTTTCGCGGCGACCGTGGGTGTCGACGTCTTGAACGTCCAGTGCGAGGCGGCGGCGAGGCTCGCCCCCGCGGCGGAGCGCACGCCCGCCGCTATATCCGCCGTGTACTCGGTGGCCATCGGGAAACGCCCATCGGGCTCGAACAGCAGCGTCTTCGCGCCGACCCAGCGCCAGCGGCCGGGCGTCGAGGGCGACAGCGTCACCGGCACCGCCTGCGCGGCGAGCTCGTCGTGGGAGGTGACGGCGACCATCGGTTCGGAGAACGTGACGCTGAGGTTCGGGGCGAGCGGCACCGCGCCTTCCGGGCTGTAGCGGAGGACCTTCAGCGCACCAGTGGACACGTCGGGGCGATCGGCGCTGTCCGGGGGCGGGAACACGCCGGCCACTGTCGTCCCCGTGCGCGGCGCGGGCAGCGACTTCTCGCGCAAGGCGAAATCGGTTTCGTCTCCGGTTTCCTTCTTTAATGGCGGCAGCCGGTCGAGGACGGCCTTCGCTTCGGCGTCGCTCAGCGCCCGCGACGGCGCGACCGGTAGCGGTGGCGTGCTCCCGCCGGCCTCGTCGACGCCTTCGGCGAGCTTGAACTGGAGGCCCTCGGCCTTGTCACCGCTCACGGCCACCCCCGGGCGAGGCCGCACGCCTCGCGGGTCCGCCGGACGGCGCTGGGCGACGAGCACGCCCGTGGTCAGGACGACCAGGACTCCCACGACGGCGAGTCGCGCGACCTTCATCTGCCCTCCTCACGCTGCTTCCCACGAGGAATACCGGCCGGGGGCCTATCGTATTCCGCTTCCGCCGGCGGCGGCCGCGGCGGGCGCCTCGACGACGAAGGAGGCGAGGTCGGCAATGTACTCGTTGTGACTGCGGCCGGGATGCTCGTGATACTCCGCCCAGCCGGCAAACTCCCGGCCCAGCGCGCGCCCCATGTCCACGGGAATCACGTGGTCGACGTCGCCGTGATGGATACGAAGCGCCGGCCGATCCCCACGCGCGGCGATCTCGTGCAGGCGCGCGCGGTTGTCGAAGCGGTCGCGGAGCAGATGGCACAGCGGCCAGCCGACCACGGCGCGTGCCATCTCGAGGAGGCTCGTGAACGGCGCGAGGAGGAGGATCGATCGCGGGTGGACCCGCGCGGAGAAATCGAGGGATGCCGCCGCCCCGAGCGAGTGGCCGATGACGTGCGTGCGCGCGTCCAGCGCCGCCTCGTCGATACCGAGGCGGCGGCGGGTCGCCTCGCGTGCGGCAAGGGCGGTGGCGGCGATCGTCGCCCGCGTCGGATAACCGCCGCTCTGGCCGTAGCCCGGGTATTCGACGAGGGCGAAGGACACCGACGGCCGGCGGGCCTGGATCTGCCCGACCGCGGAGAGCCAGTCGAGGGCCAGGGTGGCGTTGCCGCTGAAGACGAAGTAGACGGGGCCGTCGTCGGCGGCGGCGGGGCCGGGCACCCAGTAGACGAACTGCCGCGCGCCCGCCGCGTCGAAGGCCATCGCCTCGACGCGCGGCGGCAGCGGCGACGTCGCCGCCGGCGCGTAGCGGCGCGGGAAGTAGATCATCTCCCGCTGCGTGAAGAACAGGAGCGCGGCGAAACCGAGAACGACGACGGCCAGGGCCAGCAGGATCCTACTCGCGTTTGAGAACGATGAGCGTCCGGTCGTCGGTGGGCTTGGCATGGTCGCTGAATGCGTCCACGGCGGCGAGGACGCGCTCGTGGATCTCCGCAACGTTGGACGAGCAGTGGGCCTTCGCGGTTTCCGCCAGCCGCTTGTCGCCGTACTCGTCGCCGGCGTCGTCCCACGCCTCCGTGATGCCGTCGGAATAGATGAGCAGCACGTCGCCTCTGCCGAGCTGGACGATGCCGTCGGCGTACGGAACGGAATCGAACATCCCGAGGACCATGCCGCCTTCGTCGAGGGTCTCGGTGGCGCCGCCGGCGCGGAAGAGCAGCGGGCGGTTGTGCCCGGCGTTCACGTAGCGCAGCTCGCCGGTGGCGGGAGAGAGGCGCGCCAGGAAGAAGGTCACGTACTTGTTGGGGGGCACGTTCTGGCAGAGCGTGCGGTTGATGCGGCCCACCGCCTCCGAGACCTCACCCTCCGCCCAATGGCCGCGCACGGCCGCGCGCAGCACCGCCATCAGCAGCGCCGCGCCCGTGCCCTTGCCGGAGACGTCACCCAGGGCGAGCAGGAGCTTGTCGTCCTCGAGCTCGAAGTCGTAGTAGTCGCCGCCCACCGTGCGGCACGGCTGGGTGGAGCCCACGAGCCCGTAGCCGGCCACCTTCGGGGCGCCGGTGGGCAGCAGCCGCGCCTGGATCTCCGCCGCCGTGCGCATGTCTTCCTCGAGCCGGCGCTTCTCCAGGCTCTCCTCGAGCAGCCGCGCGTTCTCGATCTTGGCGGCGGCGAGGTTGGCGAGGGCGGTGACGACGCGGAGGTCGTCCTGGTCGAAGTTGGAGCTGCCCATGCGGCTGTCGAGATAGACGAGGCCGATGACGGTATCCGCCTCCGAGCCGGCGAGCCACAGGGGCGCGCAGAGCGCGGAGCGGATGCCGGTGGAGAGGATGCTCTCCTGCCCGCGCAGGCTCATGTCCTCCATGATGTTCGGCAGCAGCAGGGCCACGCGGTCGGTGAGCACGCGGCGGGCGATGGAGCGGCTGATGCGCTTGATGGGCACACCCCCGGCGCGGACGCGGGCGGCCTTGATCTCGGGCTCGCCGGCGGCGCTGGTGAGCACGATGGCGGCGCGCTCCGCGGACACCGCTTCCAGCAGCAGGTCGAGGACGCGCTCGAAGGTTTCGACGAGGGGGCGGTGCACGACGAGCACGCTGGCGGCATCGCTCAACACGCGCAGCACGCGGTTCTGGCGCGCCAGCGTCTCGGCGTCGCCGGCGGGCGTGCGCACTTCCTTCGAGAGCTCGCGGGCGGAGAAGATCTGCGTACCCATCGGCTCGGTGTCGGACTCCTGGGTGCCGCCTTCCTCACCGTCGGAGAACGTGATCGAGTGCTCGCCCAGAGTGATGATGTCGCCGGAGCGCAGGCGCTGCGACTCGCGGACGGGGACGCGGTTGACGAGCGTGCCGTTCTTGCTGCCGAGATCGAAGACGTGGTAGCCGCCGTCCCCGAGACGGATCTCGGCGTGATGGCGCGACAGCCAGCGGTCGGGCAGGAAGAGGTCGTTCTCCCGCGCCCGCCCGATGGTCACGCACTCCTTCTCCAGAGCGAGGACACGTCGAGCGCCGTCGGGCGCGGCGATCTCCAACGCCGGCATATTCTGCGGATTCTAAACCCTAAGGCTGCAGAACGGCGTGGAATCAGGCGGTAACGGCGTTGGCGCGGGTGGGACGCCGGCGGAGCAGGCGGCGCAGGACCAGGATCGTGAGGATGGCCATGAGCGCGGCCACCACCACCGGCACCACCACGGCGAAGACGAAGAGGACGAGGGCGCCCACGTCTTCCAGCAGGCTGATCACCGGATTCGCCAGGCCGCCGGTGGTCGCGGTGGAGATGACGCGGGCGGTGGCCTTCGCGGCGTGGGGCACGAGAGCGGTGGGTGCGCCCAGGATGATGCCGAGGGCGATGGAGG
>Ga0114129_10013127_pt1 | contig 11800 bp, 8 predicted proteins | sample RhiMetdeltSRZDD1_FD_80071 | JGI IMG/M metagenome (GOLD analysis project Ga0114129, IMG submission 80071) | Populus rhizosphere microbial communities from Tennessee, USA - Rhizosphere MetaG P. deltoides SRZDD1 (version 2) (version 2) | ecosystem: Host-associated > Plants > Roots > Rhizosphere >... | reverse complement strand
GCCGGAGGATTCCTATCCCACGCACCAAACGACCTTGATCAGTTCCGCCGCACGGCGATCTATGTTGACAAAATACTCAAAGGTGCGAAGCCCGCCGACCTTGCGGTTCAAGAGCCCATCAATTTTGAACTCGTCATTAATCTCAAGACGGCGAAGGCGCTGGGTATCGAGGTGTCGTCACAACTCCAACAACGCGCAGATGAAGTGATTGAATAAGTAAACCAATGTCCGCTAGCGCTCTGACAGTCTGTTCGCGCTGGCGAATATCCAACCGACGGGGCTCCAAACCAGACATCTAAAATAACGCGGCTATTTGCCTCTAACGCCAAGGTTGATTTGTTGTATCGGTAGCAGTCAAAAGTTGGAGTCCCTCAGGAAGCATTTCGAGGCTGCGTTGACTGAACCAATCTTACTCTTCGGAATTCCAATCGACTTCGTCTTGTTTGGGCTGACCTTGCTCGGCATCGCGTTATTTCATCGCCACACCTTGCCGATTGCTATTGCGGGTCTTGCTGTCATTACCGTTTACAAACTGATTTTCACCGGCTTTAAAGACGGCGCCGGTTTTACTGGCCTCGGCCTCCATTTTATTCACGAATTTTCGCTACTCGCTAATCTTTTTCTTCTGCTGATGGGATTTGCGCTTTTGTCGCGTCATTTTGAAGAGAGCGCCATCCCGGATGCGATGCCTGCGCTGCTACCTGACGATTGGAAGGGCGGCGTCGTGCTGCTCGCGATTGTGTTTGTGCTGTCAAGCTTTCTTGACAATATTGCTGCGGCGATCATCGGCGGCACCGTTGCGCGCCACGTATTTCGCGGAAAAGTCCATATCGGCTACCTCGCTGCGATTGTTGCTGCGTCAAATGCCGGGGGCTCTGGCAGCGTTGTCGGAGACACGACAACGACAATGATGTGGGTTTCGGGGGTAAGCCCGCTCAGTGTGCTCGAAGCCTATGTTGCCGCAATCGTTGCGTTTGCGATCTTCGCCGTGCCTGCATCCTTGCAACAGGAACGGCATTCGCCCATGGTCAAGCACGCGCGCCACGGTGTGGCGATCGACTGGATGCGAGTATTTATCGTTGCAGCAATTTTGATTGTCGCGCTCTTGGTGAACGTTGTCACCAACCTGCACTTTCCCGAACTACTTGGCCGAGTCCCTGTCCTAGGTTTGTCGGTATGGGCGGTTGTGTTTGCAACGGCTTCATTGCGGCGGCCGGATTGGAAAGTGCTGCCAGAAACCTTCAAAGGGACGATTTTTCTGCTCGCCCTCGTTACGGCAGCCTCAATGATGCCTGTTGAGGAGCTGCCGGCTGCATCGTGGCCCACCGCGCTGGGTCTCGGCTTCGTTTCCGCCGTATTTGACAACATACCGCTCACCGCTCTGGCGCTTAAGCAGGGCGGTTATGACTGGGGCTATCTCGCCTACGCGGTTGGATTTGGCGGCTCAATGATCTGGTTCGGTTCTTCAGCCGGCGTAGCCTTGTCAAACCAGTATTCGGAGGCAAAGTCGGTCGGTTCCTGGCTACGCCACGGTTGGCATGTGGCGGTCGCCTATGTGGTCGGGTTTTTCGTCATGCTGATTCTTATCGGATGGCATCCCGACGATCGGAAACAGAAACAAACTACACGAGATCATCGAATAGTTGGAATGCTGCTGTCGGCCCGATAACGGAGATTTCGTGCGCACCAACAAATCTCTGCTTTCGGTGGTAAAGCGACATCGAGCACGCTCACCGCATGTCTGCTGATGATATGTTTTGTCATTCTGGAGCAAGCTATCCAGCGGAAAGTGCGTACGGCTTCCGGAGGGTTCGCTATGCAGTCCGAAAAGCAGGCTTCCGAAATAGCAGACGCATTGAAATCCGAACTTCGCCAGACCTGGGAGAAGGCTGCGCCTGGCTGGGCAAAGTGGGAACACATATTTTCCGCGGGACTATCCACCGCAACTGGAACGCTCCTCGATGCGGCTGGCATCCGGCCTGGTATGCGAGTTCTTGATTTGGCTTGCGGTGCCGGGAGCCAGACCATCGAGGCGGCCAAACGCGTTGGGCCTATGGCGGCGTAGTCGCCTGCGATATCTCCTCCACCATGCTTGATCAGGTGCGCAAAAATGCCGCCGCGGCGGGTTTGCAAAACGTCGAAACACTCGAATGCGCGGCAGAAGAACTGGATGAAACGCTGCCGCCGTTCGACGCGGCGATCTGCCGATTGGGCCTGATGCTTTTTCCATCGCCGGGCACGGCTTTAAAGGCCATGCAGCACGTATTGAAACCGGGCGCAAGATTTGCGGCCCTGGTCTTTACTACGCCTGCCAATAATCCCTTTATGGCGCAAACAATGGCCATCCTTCTGCGCTGTGCGGGCAAATCGCCGCCCAAGCCCGGGCAGCCCGGAATATTTGCTCTTGGAGGAAACGGGATTTTGGAAAACCTGATGCAAGACAGTGGACTTGTGCAGGTTCAGGTGAAGCCCGTGACGGCATGGCTTAGCCTGCCAAACGCCTCTGATGCCTTGGAGATGATGCAGGAGGCCTTCGGCGCATACCGCGCGGTGGTCGCTGAGCTCAGTGATGAGGAAAAATCCAAGGCTTGGGGCGCAGTATACGCATGCCTAAAGCAGTTTGAGCGTATCGACGGCTTCCAGACCCAGTTCGAATTCATTATCGGGTCGGGCTCGAAGGAATCTTAGATTTTTGTCGCGATTCGGCGCCGGTGGGGCAGGTGAGGGATTCGAAACTGCCACCCGCTGTGCGCCTATCCAAGCAGCAAGGTCATAAGTCCGCAAAGTATTACGCCGCCAAGGAGCATCGACCAGTCCGAAGGCTTTAGGGCAAACAGCCTGCCTTCGCTCACTACGTACGCAAGCATCGCAGATCCCCGCTGACGAATTGTTCCGTGGGCCACACCATAGCGATTGCCTGCGGTGACGGCTGTAGCGCCGAGGGCACAGAGGGGGTGATTCGGCGGGTTGTTTGCTATTGATCGCGGCAGTGTGACAGATTCGTCACGGCGCCACGTAGATGCCACGTTTCGGTGGCGCAGCGCGTGTTAAATTTCGTTTCCACTAAGAACTACGGCGCTAACTATCTGCCGATGACCCAAAGTGCACAATGCAGTCTGATCGAAGTCAGGAGTTGGATTACGCGAGTTCAGGCGCATCCATTTTCGGCTTGGGTTTTATCGATTTCTGCGATGATCAGCTTGGCTTCGGCCACCGCGCGCCGCACGAAGTCATGGACGCTCATGTCGCTTGGTATTTCATACCGTTGCTTTGCGTCTTTCGATCCAAGCTGGCTCATTTTTGCCCCATTGACCAAACGCAACGGTGCGCTGATTTGGTGAACAGGTACTTAAAACTGCAGCATTAAGCGCTGGTTAACCATATTAATTTAATAGAGTGGCAAAGATTGGAGAGCGCAGCAGTGCCCACAGCGTCCAATCCCTCTCGACTTGCCCTTCCAGTCAGCGTCGTCGCTTTGAGAGCGCAGGCTTACTCGCCTGATGATGGGACCGTGGTCATTTCGTTGACGACGAAATACTCAACCGCTGAACGAACGTACTCAGTGCCGCTTGAATGTTTTGATGATCTTGTCGTGGACCTTCAGAGGCTGAATGCTTTGGACGCGTCGTTTTAAAAGCTCCTAAACACAACCAGCGAGGACGAACGCGTATGACGTGCAATATTGACCACGACGCAGAGAACGCAATCCCGATGTTCCTATGCGTGGCGTGCAATCGCGAAATCAATATCACCGCAGGGAATCGTCAAACACCCGAAATGGCCAGCGCCATCTGCGCAGCGGTCGACCGAGTCCGGCCGTTGGAACGGGCAGCCCACGTTCGATAGACAACGCCATGCCAAGGTATAAGGCTAGGCAGCCGCCTTTCGACTTCGCTGATTAGACGCTTTCTTCGCGTCCATGTCCTGCTCGAACTGACTTGCAAGCCGGAGAAAGCCCCTAACCAAGTATTGGTACTCAGCCCTCAGTTCGGCATCGTCTATCGTTTTCGCTTTCTCGCGAAGCACCTCAGCCAATTTTCTACACTCAACGCTGGGTTTCATGCTTAACCAGTAGAGAAATGACCCGACCGTTGCCCCTATGTCGGGTACCGACCATGAATTTAATCTGGAACCAATTGCGGAGATCATTATGACACCGCACTGGCAGGCTTCGGCCCTGCGTCAAAGGATCGCTCACCGTCAGCTATGAGCAGCGGCTTTGTCTCGAAGCTGAACGCCGCCGAATCCGAACCAGACGTCGCGCTAGCTCGATGACCTTACTGCGCCGACCTTCCGGGTCTAAGGTAACCGATAACCCGTTTGGCCAAAGGAAGATCGAGGACGCCATGACCAAAGAGCTTACGAAACGCGATGTGCTCAGGGGCGTTGGTGCGCTTAGCTTCAGCGCCTTTGCCGTTCGGGTCGCTGCAGCGCCTGCGGCGGAAGCGGTTACTCCCGCCTTGATCGAGGCGGCGAAAAAGGAGGGCAGGGTTTCCTTTTATACGGCGATGGACTTGGAGTTCGCTGAACGGTTTGGCAAGGCATTCGAGGCAAAGTATCCCGGCATTGCCGTGCGCGTGGAACGATCCGGCGCCGAGCGGGTCTTTACTCGCATCGCACAGGAATATTCCTCCAACATCCGCGCCGTCGACGTTGTCAACACCTCCGACCAGGCCCATTGCATCATCTGGAAACGCAACGACTGGCTCGCGCCTTATTTGCCGGAAGAGGTCGTAAAGCATTACGACAAGCGTTACTACGACCCCGACGGGCTGCAAGTAACGACACGCATTCTGATCTCTCCGCTCGCCTACAACACCAATCTTGTGAAGAAGGAAGATGCACCGAAAGGCTTCAAAGACCTGCTCAATCCGAAATGGGCGGGCAAGCTGGTCAAAGCGCATCCGGCCTATAGTGGCACGATCATGAATGCGACGTTCGAGATCGCGCGCGATCTCGGCTGGGACTATTCCGTGAAACTGGCGGCGCAGAACGTCATGCAGGTCCAGTCGGCCACCGACACGCCGAAGAGGATTTCGATCGGTGAGCGGGCGGTCATGGTGGACGGCGCGGGCTACCTTGTCATCCGCTACAAGGAGGCGGGGCAACCGGTCGATATAATTTATCCTGAAGAGGGCACCCCGCTAGCCACCGGCCCAAGTGCGGTCTTTAGGGCCGCCCCTAATCCGAACGCCGCTCGGCTGTTTCAGAACTGGATGCATTCGCGTGAGGCCCAGCAGATACTCGTCGACTACGCCCGCCAGTACTCGCCACATTCCCAGACAGTGGAAAAGCCTGGCGTCCGCAGGCTCGCGGACATCAGGCTGATGAACGAAGATCCGGAAGGTGTGCTTTCGCAGGCGGAGGCGGTCAAGAAGCGGTACGCAGAGATTTTCAAGGTGTGATGACAAAGCGTTCGCTCGCGGAACCACGCGTTCAAATGGCGCCCGGCGAGAATAAAGCCGACACCACTTTGACCTTGCCTAGCACCCGGTGTGACCCTTGGTTTAAGGCGGCAAGCGCTGCACTTATTGCAAGCTCAGTCACCATCCGTATCGATAATGCCGATATCGGTGATGATAGCGACGCGGGTGATAATACCGGTACGGCTGGTATGCATATCCCCCGTAACCAACGGGAGGGTAGGTGCCGCTCACCGGTTTGCCGTAACTGTCGCCATATCCAGGCGCGTAGGCGCCGAAATTGGGAAGGCTTTGGGCGAACGAGATAGCTGTCGCGCTCAAGAGCACCGCCAATGTCAAAACGATCGTCTTCATGATCCAGTTCTCCGATGTCGATTCATTGGAGAACCGGGAAGGCGGCGGTTGTGTTCCTAAGGTTCTCGGACAGAGTGATTCAAGTTCCCTAGAAAAATGGCCGGGGGAGACGACCGGCGCTAGCAGACGTTTTTCAATTCGGCTGCAAAGCGGACATCACCGACACGCAGAATGGTCGCTAAGGACGGGGATCAAACTTTGCCCGAGCCCCTTCCAGCGTGCCCACAAGAGGAGGTAGAATGATACAGGCTGAACCGTAGGGGGCTGGGGATGAGACGGCGCGAGTTCATCAAGTTGTTTGGCGGAGCGGCCGTCGGGTGGCCGATTACTGCGTACGCGCAGCAATCCACAGGAACGCGGAGGGTCGCCGCGCTTATGAACATTGCTGAAAAGGATCCGCAATCTCTAGTTTGGGCCTCGGCTTTCGAGCGTGGTTTGCGGGAGCAAGGCTGGTCGCTCGGAAACAACTTGCAGATCGAATATCGCTGGGCCAGACGAAAACCTTTACAGGAGATTTGCGCACGAGTTGATTGCACTTAGTCCCGACGTTGTGCTGGCGGTGAGCGGATCAAGCGCAACAGCGCTGCAGGAGGTGACCAAGACGATTCCCGTTGTATTCATGGGAACCAGCGACCCGGTCAATCGCAGACTGATCACCAGCATGGAAAAACCTGGCGGCAACGTCACGGGATTTATCGAGTTCGAATCCAGCATAGGCGGAAAGTGGCTGGAACTGCTCAAGCAAATTGCACCGAGCGTGTCGCGAGTGGCGGTTATCCGTGATCCTACGCGGTTTGCCTGGAGAAGTCTGCTGGCCGCGATTGAGAAAGCGGCGCCTTCATTCGAGGTGGAGGTGAGTGCGATCGATGCACGCGGCGCTGTGGAGATGGAGCGTTTGATAACTGCATTTGCAGGCAGTTCGAATGGTGGTCTGATCGTAACGCCGAGCGCTTTTTCGGCAATCTTTCGGGAGCGGATCATCGCGCTTGCCGCTCGACTTAAACTACCTGCAATCTACTTCAGCCGATACTTTGTGGTTGACGGCGGTCTGATGTCCTATGGGCCCGATACAATTGACCAATTTAGGCGCGCCGCAGGCTACGTCGATCGCATCCTTAAGGGTGAAAAGCCTGCCGACATGCCTGTTCAAGCGCCGACCAAATTTGAACTCGTGGTCAATCTCAGGGCCGCCGAGAGGATAGACCTTAATATTCCTACGCGAATTCTCGATGTCGCCGACCACGTGATCAGATAATTGAGAACCGTCCGGCTAACATCCGTGTAACGGACATTTCGTTAGGCGCCAGGACTGTCTAGCCCTTGAGTCCAAACAAGCGGCGATGCCCGACGGAGTACCCTAGTTGCCTTTAACCCCCGCCGCTTTGATAACCGTGTCCCATCGTTTCACCTCGGCGGAGAGATGTGATTTCAGCGCATCGGGCGTTGCAAGTGCAGAAGCAACAGGCTCGGTGCCGAGCGCCGAGAATCGCTCAATCACTTTCGGATCTTTAATGGCAGCCTGCAGTGCGGTTACGAGTTTGTCTGAAACGTCTTTCGGCAAACCCTTTGGCGCCCACATAGCGTGCCACGCCGAGACCTCGAAGCCCGGGGTCGCGCCGCTGTCGAGAGTCGGTAAATCTGGAACCGACGAGACTTTGAACTTCGTCGTCACGGCGTAACCTTTGACCTTGCCTTCTTTGATCTGGTTGGTGGTATTGGTCGTCTGGTCGCACATGAAATCGAATTGACCGCTTATCAAGTCGTTCATCGCTGGACCGGTGCCGCGGTAAGCGACTCCCTGCATCTGCGCTCGAATTTCTTTCATAAAGATCAGAGCACACAAGTGCGAGGCCGAGCCGACGCCTGCGTGGCCATAAGTGACCTTGCCACCTTCTGACCGTATCCAATCCAGGAGTTCCGTCACATTCTTGGCCGGAACGGCGGTTTTGGAGACCAGCGTCATCGGCACGTCGGTGATGCGGCCGAGATGATCGAAATCGCTCACGACGTCGTACTTGAGGCCCTCGTAGAGGGCAGGAGCCGTAGCCTGGGCAATGTGCCAGACAGCGATTGTGTAGCCGGCGGGCGCTGACTTGGCGACGCGGGACATGCCGATCGTACCCCCAGCACCACCGATGTTCTCGACGATCACGGTCTGGCCGAGTGTCCTGCTCATTGATTCGGCGACGAGACGCGCAACCGTATCCGTAGGGCCTCCCGCTGCTGCGGGAACGACGAGCGTGACCGACCTCGCCGGAAATGCGGTTTGCGCTGACGCTATGTTTGGCGTCTCCGCAGTCATGAGGGCGATTGCGCCGAGCAACAGCGCGCGAGGAAACAAACCCATGGCCAAACTCCTCGAGTTCGTAACGGTGCGCCCTTTTTGTTGGACGCTTACCCCTTCTCTAAAACGGTCAGACTCCAGCCGCAATTATGATCGACCGGCGGGCAGCGATGGAATAGCGCCGGCATGTTACGCCACGGCTCTTTGCCCTGAGCGGACATTTCGTCGCGCCGCCAAATGTCCGGTCTCCGGGCGGCGCACATCGCGCAAATCCCATCGCGACGTCCGCGCGCCCAGCGGATCATTTCTGAATTTCCACCCTTTCCCTGTATCCTTTTGAGTCTGTAGAATTTTCCTGCCAAAACCGGGGACGACTTTGGGACGTCGTGAAAAACCAGATGGAAATGGCCCGAAAGCGCGGGGTCGCAAAACCACGCGCAGAATAGTCAAGCCATCCTCCATTACGACGCTCAAGAAGCAACTGGACGACGCGCTTGAACAGCAGGTTGCGACGGCCGAGCTGCTCGATGTGATCAGCCGCTCGGTTTTCGACCTGCAGCCGGTCCTCGACGGTATCGTTTCAACCGCATCCAGGCTTTGTGACGCCGAGTTTGCGATCATCTTCAAACTGGATAAGGGCAAGTACCATGTCGCTGCCTCCAACAATGCAGACGAAGTCTTCGTAAAATACGCATCAGAGCATCCGATCGCGCCGGGGCGCGGTTCACTGATTGGTCGCACTGCACTCGAAGGCAAGACCGTTCATCTTCCCGATTGCCTCGCCGATCCGGAATACACCTTCGTCGAGTATCAACAGGCGGGCAGGTATCGATCCGATTTGGGAGTGCCTCTTCTGCGCGACGGCGTTCCGATCGGCGTCATCGCGTTGATGCGTACGACGGTCAAGCCGTTTACCGACAAGGAAATTGCGTTGGTCGAGACGTTTGCCTCACAGGCAGTGATCGCCATTGAAAACGCGCGCCTTCTTGGAGAGTTGCGCGAGTCGTTGCAGCAACAGACCACGACATCCGAGATTCTTGAAGTCATCAGCAACTCGCCAACGGATACACAGCCGGCATTCGATGCAATCGTCCGAAGCGGCCTGAAGCTGTTTCCCGACGCCGTGGTCGTTATTTCGCTGCCGGACGGAGACAGTGTAAAGCTCGCCGCTATCGACGGCGCTGACCAGCACGATCGGGAAGCGCTGCGCGCGAGATACCCGCTGCCTTTGTCGCGCGAATACATTACCTCCACGGCCATTCTCGATAGGCGGGAGATGGACTTTGCGGACGCGCGCGAGACACCGGAACATCTAATTCCAGGCGGGAGGAATTTCCTGGCCAGCGGATATCGAGCCATCGCGGCCGTTCCGATGATTCGTGGAGAATCCTCCATTGGCGCGATCAGTGTTTTGCGGCGTCAGCCGGGGGCGCTTTCAGACAAGCAGCGTGAGTTATTGCGAACATTTGCCAACCAGGCAGTCATCGCCATCGAGAATACGCGCTTATTCAAAGAGCTCCGCCAGCGCACCGATGACCTGTCGGAATCGCTGGAGCAGTAGACCGCAACCTCGGAGGTGTTGAAAGTCATTTCGAACTCGCAAGGACAAGTCGAGCCGGTATTCAACGCAATGCTGGAAAACGCTACGCGAATGTGCGAAGCCAAATTCGGCACGCTCTACTTATGTCACGGAGATGCCCTTTATGCTGCGGCATTCCATAACGCGCCGCTCGAGTTTATCGAGGCACGCAAAAATCGCCCGCTGCACCCGCCTCCCGATAGTACGCTGGGTCGCGCCGCCAGGACCAAACGGGCCGCGCAAATTCTCGATAGCATGGAGAGAGAAGCATATCGGCGACGCGACCCTTTCGTTGTGGCGGGCACAGACCTCGGCGGATACCGGACCATCGTCTCGGTACCCATGCTCAAGGACGATGAGCTAATAGGGGCAATCAGTATTTACCGGCAGGAAGTGGCCGCCTTTACTGAGAAACAGATCGAGCTGGTCAAGGACTTCGCTGCCCAAGCTGTCATTGCCATCGAAAATGCGCGCCTGCTAACCGAGCTGCGCGAATCGCTGGAACAGCAGACGGCCACGTCGGAGGTTTTGCGCATCATCTCCAGTTCGGCGGGTGAGCTTGAGCCGGCGTTTCAGACCATGCTCGCAAATGCCACGAAAATATGCGAGGCGGCCTTTGGATCGATGTTGCTGCTCGAAGGCGATGAATTTCGGCGAGTTGCCGTTCATAATGCGCCGCCTCAGTTTGCGGAATTCCACAGACAAACGCCTGTCGTCAATCCGCAGCAAATCCACGATCTGAGGCGTCTCGTTGAAACCAGGCGTCCGGTTCACATTGTGGACGCGGCGGCCGTAAGTACAGACAGTCCGATCGTCAAATATGCAGGCGCGAGAACTCTTTTGATCGTGCCTTTGCTCAAAGACGATGCGCTGATCGGCGCCATCGGCATTTATCGCCAGGAGGTTCGACCGTTTACCGATAAACAGATCGAGCTGGTAAAAAACTTTGCCTCCCAAGCCGTCATCGCGATCGAAAACGCGCGCTTGCTCAACGAGCTTCGCGAATCGTTACAACAGCAGACTGCTACTGCAGATGTGCTCAAGGTCATCAGTCGCTCGGCTTTCGATCTGCACACGGTACTGTACACGCTGATTGAGGCGGCCGTCCGATTGTGCAACGCCGATCATGGCAACATAGCCCGCGAGCAAGACGGTGTGTACCAACGTGTCGCGACTTACGGTTACTCAGACGCCTTCACGAAGCATCTGATGAATTTGCCGCTCACTCCCGACCGGGGTACAGCGACGGGACGTTCGCTGCTTGAAGGTAAAGTCGTGCATATTCACGATGTGCGGGCAGATCCCGAATACACTTTTGTCGCGGGACAGAAGTTGGGGGACTATCGTACGGCTCTCAGCGTTCCGATGTTACGCGAGGGGACCCCGATTGGCATCCTGGCCTTGACGCGGCGCGAGGTGCGTCCCTTCACGGATAAGCAGATCGAGCTAGTCACCACCTTCGCCGATCAGGCGGCGATTGCGATTGAAAATGTTCGGCTATTTGAAAGCGTGCAAAAACGGACGCACGAACTGGCTACCTCCCTGGAGAATTTGAGGACAACTCAGGATCGGCTGGTGCAGACGCAGAAGCTAGCTTCGCTTGGTCAACTCACCGCCGGTCTCGCGCATGAAATGAAGAATCCGCTCAATTTCGTCAACAATTTTTCTGGTCTCTCTGCCGAGCTGATTGACGAATTACAGGAAACCTTGAAGGGCTTGCCATTCACTGACAAGGCGCGCGGTCAATTAAACGAGCTGACCGGCACATTGCGGGATAATCTCGAAAGTCGTGCATCACGGCATGCGCGCTGATGCGATCGTCAAGAACATGCTGCTGCACTCGCGCGAAGCCTCCGGCGAGCACCGGCGTGTCGACATTAATGCCATCGTCGACGAAAGTCTTAACATGGCCTGGCACGGCGCGCGGGCGGAGAAGCAAGGCTTCAGCATTGTTATTGAGCGATCATTCGATCCGGCGGCGGGCGAGGCCGACGTGTTTCCGCAGGAGATCACACGAGCTTTGCTAAACCTGATCTCGAATGCCTTTTATGCCGCGAGAAAACGGAAAGGCCAGGCGGGTGATGATCGATATGAGCCGACCCTTGTCGCCTCGACGCGGAGCCTTGGCGATCGCGTGCAAATCGGCATTCGCGACAACGG
>Ga0114129_10013126_pt1 | contig 11800 bp, 7 predicted proteins | sample RhiMetdeltSRZDD1_FD_80071 | JGI IMG/M metagenome (GOLD analysis project Ga0114129, IMG submission 80071) | Populus rhizosphere microbial communities from Tennessee, USA - Rhizosphere MetaG P. deltoides SRZDD1 (version 2) (version 2) | ecosystem: Host-associated > Plants > Roots > Rhizosphere >... | reverse complement strand
CTTGGTCTTGTGGTCCGCAACACCGTCCGAAATCGTCAGGAAGCGCGAGCTCAGCATCGGTGTGAGCGTGAAGCTCACCACCATCGACACCAGGATCGAGAACGCCATCGTCCAGCCGAACGGGTTGATGAACCGCTTGGCGTAGCCGTTCATGAAGGCGATCGGCAGGAAGATCACGACCAGCGAGAGGGTGGTCGCCATCACGGCGAGCGCGACTTCGCGGGTGCCCTTGATCGCCGCTTCGAACGGCGTGCAGTTCTTCTCTTCGATGTACCGGAAGATGTTCTCGAGCACCACGATCGCATCGTCGATGACGATGCCGACGGCGAGCGTGATGCCGAGCAGCGTCATGTTGTTCAACGTGAAGCCCATGACGCGCATGAGCGTGAACGACGCGATGATCGACGCCGGTATCGCGAGCGAGGCAATGATGACGGCACGGATGTTCCTGATGAAGAACATCACGACGATGGCCGCAAACAGACTGCCGAAGACCAGGTGCTCCTCGAGCGACGCCACTGACGCGTAAATGAACTTGGAGTCGTCGCGGACGACCGTCAGGGTGACCGACTTGGGGAGCGTCCGCTCGATCGACTGGAGCCGGGCGCGAATGCCTTCGATGACGGCCACCGTGTTCTCGCCCATGGCGCGCCGGATGTCGAGCAGCACTGCCGGCTTGTCGCCGTGCCACACCGACGACGTCGGCCGCTCGGAGCTGTCTTCGGCATAGCCGAGATCCGACACGCGAATGGGCGTACCGCTCTTGGTTGCGACGACGATGTTGTTGAACTCTTCGGTCGCGTCGATGCGGCCCATCGTCCGCAGCAGGAGCTGCCCCTTGCCCTGTTCGACGGCACCGCCAGGAATCTCGACGTTTTCGGCGATCACGGCGTCGCGCACCTGCGTCATCGACAGCCCGTACGAATTGAGCTTCTGGATATCGACGACGATGTGGATCTCGCGCGCGCGGCTGCCGGCAATCGTCACCTGGCCGACACCGTTGACGGTCTGGATGGCACGCGATATCTGTTTGTCCGCCAGCTCGGTGAGCGTCCGCAAGCTCATCGTCCCGGATGACACCATGAGCGACATCACCGGATCGGCATCCGGATCCACTTTCGTGATTACCGGCGGCAGCAATTCGGGCGGCACGCTCTTGATGGCGGCGGCGACCTTCTCGCGCACGTCGTTGACGGCCTCGTTGAGGTCGCGCTCGAGCACGAACCGAACGGTCACGTTGGCCTTGCCCTCGCTGATGCGCGCCGAGATCTCGTCGATACCGGACACGCCGCTGATCGCCTGCTCCATCGGCTCGACGACCGATGACGAAATCTCGTCGGGGCTGGCCCCAGGCAGCGACAGGTTGACGTTGACCGTCGCCGGATCGGCGCGCGGGAAGAGATCGACGCCCAGGTCGCGGAACGAGAAGATGCCCAGCACGACCAAGGACATCACCAGCATCGTGGCGAACACAGGTCGGCGGACGCAGAGTTCGGACAGCACTACTTCACGCTCACTTTCACACCGTCGGCCAGTTTCTCCACGTCCGTGACCGCGACGCGTTCGCCGGCATCGACCCCGCTCAGAATCTCGATCCGATCGCCCATGCGATCGCCGACCTTCAGCTCGCGCACTTTGAGCTTGTCGTTATCGACGACGAAAACACGGTTGACGCCGTAGCGGTACTGCAGCGCGCTGTAGGGCAGCGTCAATAGCTGATCTTCCTTGCCACTCTCGATGTGGACGCGCGCGAAGGTACCCGGTTTCAGGACGGCGTCCTTGTTCGGTACGAGCGCCTCGAACGGAAAGGCGCGGGTCGCCGTGTTCACGGCCGGACTGATGCGCGATACCTTGCCCTCGAACGTTCTCGCCGGATATGCGTCGACGTGGAGCTGCACGGCCTGGCCATCCTTGATCCACGGCGCCATCTTCTCCGGAATCTCCGCGATCGCCTTGAGCGGATCGAGGCGGACCACGGCGATGACCGGCATCTGCGCCTTGACGAGCTCGCCGAGATTCACGAGGCGCTTCTCGACGTAGCCGTCGAAGGGCGCGCGAATCTGCGTGTCGCGGAACTGGCGATCCGCCAGCTTCATCGTCGCTTCCGACGCCTGAATGCTGGCGCGGAGATTCTTCGCCGTCTGGATGGACGAATCGTAGCTCGCACGCTTCGATTGCAGCGCCGTCTCGGCATCGTCGAGCGTCTGCCGAGGGACGAGCGTCCGCTTGAAGAGCTCGTTGGCGCGGTCGTACGACTGCTTGGCCTGTTGGAGGTCGGCGCTCGCCTTCTGGACGTCCGGAGTCTTCTCGATGTCCGGCAGATGCTGCGGGTCCGTTGCGCCGTATTGCGCAAGCGCGCGCGCGAGCGCCGCCTTCTGCTGATCGAAGTTGTATTGCTGCTTTTCGTTGTCAAGCTGGATGAGAGGCTGCCCCGCGGTCACCCGATCGCCGAGGTCGGCGAGAATCCGGCTCACCTTTCCTTCGGTTTCCGACGACACGGTCACCTGATCGACAGCGGCCAAGGTCCCCACCACTTCAATCGCCCGCCTGACCGTTTCCTGACGGACCTGCTCGACGCTCACGACCTTCGCGGTGGCGTCGCGCCCACGCGCTTGGGCCGTTTCGGTTTTCGAGCAGGCTGGCGCGACGGCCGCCAGCGACACCACCCCCAGAACACAGATTGTTCGGCTCACAGTCTGCCGATTATACGATCGCGGCCGGACGGGATCTTTGTGTAAACGATTGTCTCGATAGGGGTTCCCAGGATCGACCGCCACCGCGATCAGCGCCCGGCGAGCAGCTGCGCGGCGGTCGTGAAGCGTGGCTCGATGTCGACCGGGATGTCCGCCAGCCTGTCGAGCATCCTCTGCACGGGCGGCCGGACAACGCCCAGGCGATCGCCGAGCGCCTTGGCCTTCGCGTAATCGCCTTCCGCCTGAATGGTCATGATGTCGCGCGTCAATCCCGCGACCGCCTCTTTGATCCGATCGCGGTTCACCTTGAAGGTGCCGTCGGCGTTCACCTCGAAGCCGCGCTGATCCAGGAGGTAATTGAGCTGGATCGCGATGCCCTTTCCGTGCGCTTCGGTGACGCCGAAGCGTATCGACCGAAATGCCGACGCGAGGAACGTCGTGTACAACGACTGTTCGAGCGACTTCGGCAGCACGCCTTTGTCGATCATGTGCTGAATCGCGAAGAGTCCGGAGATATCAGCCTTCGCTTCTTCGAGCGCGCTATACGTCTCCTTCAGTTGCTGCCGAACGGTCGTGGCCTTTCCCCCGACCGAGATGCCATGTGGACCGAGACCGTGCATCAGCTCGTGAACAAGGATGTGGGTGAAGAACGCTTCGAACGCGAGATCGCTTTGGTCGCCGGCACGGAGGACTATTTTCGAGATCGGCTGCAGCGTTTTCGCGAACTTGGCGTCCTGCACGTTCTTGAGCATGATGCGCTTGGTGCCTTTTTCGCGCACGACGCGTTCGTCGTTGGGCAGGTTGAACGCCGCCGTCTGCACGCCGCGATTGCCGTCGCCCGCCGCGTAGATCTCGTTGACTACGGCGATCGGCGCCAGTGCGCCAAGCTTCGGATTCCGCTGTTTCGGATCGATCGGCAGGTGATCCTCGATGTCCTGGAGCTCGGCCGCGAACTTCTGCAGCTTCGCCGTCTCGGCATCGTCCTGCACGGTGATGTACGCCTCGAAACCGGCCTTGTAGTTGAAGAGCTCGTCCTCGTACACCTCGTACGGTCCGAACGTCGGCTGAACCGCGCCCTTCACCTCCATCCACGCGACGTCGCTGTCGTAGTACTCGTTCGAGACCAGCGCCTCGGCGCGTTTGGTGAGAAACGCTTTGAGCGTCGGCTCGGCGGTCGCCTGTGCCGCTTCGCGCAGCAGCGACGCCGCGCGCGCAAGTTCGGGTTGGTACTTCAGGCTGTACGGCACGATGGTGAAGCTGTTTCCTGACCGCCGAATCGTCGTGAAGAACCCGGTGGCGCGCGCCCGATCCTGGTCGGACAACGACTGCATCCACCGCTCGAGATCCGCCTTCGAGGCGTCCTCGGGATAGTAGCTGGCGCCGGCCGGCTTGGCCGGTGCTGTCGGCACGAATGGCTGATTGTGATCCAGCCGAGACCAGGGACCCTTGTTGATCAGGAAATAGTGCAGCCGCGCGCGTCCCTGTGCCGACTCGTCGCGCGCCAGATCCTGGAGCATCGCTTCGTTGCCGGACCACACCTGCCGCAGGAAGAGCGCGTCGACCAGCTTCGAGGCCTCGACCAACTTCGCGAGGACCCGGCGATCGGCGACGGACAGTTTCGACACGTCAGCGCCAATCTCGGTAGGCGCGAAGCGCGCCGTCATGCGCAACAACCTGGCGGCGTCGGGCACGGTGATCTCCTGCGCGTGCATCAGCGTGGCGGCGATCACGCCGGCGATTAGCAGCGTGCCCACCGTGAATTTCTGTGTCATCGCGAGATCTAGTCTACAACCGTCATCGACATACGAAATCTGTAACCAAATCACGGCGATCGACGAAAAAACGGTAGTAGTCACGCGTGCTCCGAGCGGCACACTTTAAGCATTACGCGTCGTTATGGATCCAGCACTGGTCTCGACGGCGGCGCCTGCTCGGATGACATTCGAGGACGGCCTCGGAGAACGCCATCTCGTTGTCGATCGCGCGCGGAATGAACCTGTCGAAATGCTCAGCCTTCGCAGCGAGCTGACGTCAGTGCCGTCGTTCGAGTTTGCCCTGCGCGAACGCGTGAGCCGGCTGGCCAGCTTCCGGCACACCTGCTACGGACACGTGCGGAGCGTCGAGCGGCTGAAGGATTCCACCTCCACCCTCGCGCTCGTGTCCGACGCGACCCCAGGCGTCCGCCTCTCCGAGATTCTGGCGTTCGCCGAGCGCGAGAATGTGCCGCTCGACATCGATGCAGCGCTTTGCCTCCTGCGCCAGCTGGTTCCCGCGGTCGCCAAGCTGCACGAGAACGCCCCCGATGTGAGCCACGGCGCCATCGCCGCCGAACGCATCGTCGTCACGCCCAGCGCGCACATCGTGCTGGTGGAACACGTGCTGGGATCGGCGCTCGAACAACTCCATCTTCCGCTCGATCGATACTGGAAGGAGCTCCGCGTTGCGCTGCCGCGTTTGGCCAGCACGCCGAAGTTCGATCATCGTGCCGACGTCACCCAACTCGGTGTCGTCGCGCTGTCGCTGATCCTCGGCCGGCCGCTGCTCGACGACGAATATCCGTCCAGAATCGGCGAAGCAGTGTCTGGCGCATGGGCGATGTCGGCGCGCGGTGGGCTCGAGCCGCTGCCGGCGGGTCTGCGCGCGTGGCTCGCGTGCGCGCTGCAGCTCGACACGAAGAACTCCTTCGAGTCGGCAGTACAGGCCGAAGACGAGCTCGAACGCGTTCTCGGCGAGAGCGACTACATGGCGGCGCCGGCGACGCTCGAGGCGTTTCTCGCGCAGTACCATGCGAGCGTCGAACCGGTGACGCCGGTGACGATCGCGCCGCCACCACCGCCCGTCCCGACTCCAGCGCCTGTGATCGTGGCGCAGCCGGTCGCGGCATCGACGCCGGTGCCGATGCCGGTTCCCGCGCCTCCGCCCGTTCCGGTCGTCAGCCATGTGCCGGTTCCGGCGCCCATTCGTGTTCCCGAACCGCCGCCTCCAGCCCCTCGGGCGCGTTATACGCCGCCGCCCGCCGCGCACCTCGCTTCAGAGGTCGAGCACACGACAGAGATCGAGCACACGACGACAGCCACGGGAGATGACGGCAATCTGCGCAAGCGGTGGCAGCTCGCAGCGGCAGCCGTGGCGCTCATCGCCGTCGCGGGCGCCGGCGTCCTTGCCGCACGCCGTTACGGCGCCACGCCGCCGCCAGTGACTGCAGACGGGACCTTGACCGTCAACACCAATCCTCCCGGCGCGCACGTCTTCGTCGACGGCGTCGAGCGCGGCGCGACGCCGCTCTCGATCGCGCTCAAGCCGGGCACGCACGCGCTCGAACTGCGCGGCGACGGGACGCTTCGGCTGATGCCGATCACGGTGATGGCCGGCGCCGAGCTCTCACAGTACATCGAGCTGCCCAAGACCACGGCCACGATGGGTCAGCTTCAAGTGCGGACCGAGCCCGCGGGCGCGCGTGTGAGCGTCGACGGCCTTCCGCGCGGGACGTCGCCGGTGACCGTCGGCGAGCTGACGCCTGGCGAACATGCCGTTCTGCTTGAGAGCGACTTCGGCGCCGTCAAGCAGATCGTGACGATCGAGCCGGGGCTGACGGCGTCGCTCGTCGTGCCGCTGTCGGCGCCCGATGGCGCGCCGGTCTCCGGATGGATCGCCGTCGCAGCGCCGGCCGATGTGCAGATCTTCGAGAACAAGCGCTTGATCGGCTCGAGCCAGAGCGATCGACTGATGGTCTCGGCGGGCCGGCACGAGATCGAAATCGTCAACGACACGGTCGGCTATCGGACGACGCGCACCGTGCAGGTGGCTGCGGGCAAGGTGACGCCAATCAAGGTCGAATTCCCCAGGGGCACCATCGCGCTGAACGCCGTGCCCTGGGCTGAAGTGTGGGTGGACGGCGAGAAGATCGGCGACACGCCGATCGGCAATCTGCCTCTCGCGCTCGGTCCCCATGAAATCGTGTTCCGTCATCCAGAACTCGGCGAGCAGCGCCATGCGGCGTTGGTCACGCTCAAAGCGCCGGCTCGCCTCAGCGTCGATCTGAGGAAAAAATGAAGCCCGTACTTTCGCTCTCGTGGATCGGCGCGCTCTTCGCCACTCTGATGTTGATGACGGCGACCGTCTGGGCGCAGGAGAGCGGCGACCTGGCCACGGCCCGCGACCTCTACGCGTCGGCCGCGTACGACGATGCGCTGGCCGTGTTGAATCGGTTGAAGTCGGCAGGTAACACCGCGGGGCAGTCGCGTGCCATCGAGCAGTACAGGGCGTTCTGTTTGCTGGCGCTCGGCAGGGCGTCCGACGCGGAGCAGGCGATCGAAGCGGTGGTCGCCGCGGAGCCTTCGTATCACCCCACCGAGAGCGATGCGTCCCCGCGAGTCCGCTCGGCGTTTACGACCGTGCGGCGCCGGATGTTGCCGACCATCATCCAGCAGCGGTACGCGCAGGCCAAGGCGGCATATGACCGCAAGGAGTTCGCGGCGGCCGCCACGGAGTTTCACTGGGTCTTGGCGGCGCTCGGCGATCCGGACGTCGCAGTCGAAGCGAAGCAGCCGCCTCTTGCCGATCTGCGGATGTTGGCCGGCAGCTTCGCCGATTTGAGCGCCGCAGCAGCAGCGCCGCCACCGCCGCCGCCTGCCCCCGCCGCGCGAATGCCGGTTGTCGCCGCGACGAACGTTCCGCCACCGCCGCGCATCTACGCCGCCGGCGATCCGAATGTGATTCCGCCTGTGGCCCTGAACCAGACGCTGCCGCCGTTCCCCGGACAGGTCCTGATTCCGCGCACCGGCAAGCTCGAAGTCGTCATCGATGAATCTGGCGCGGTTGAGTCGGCCGTCATGTCAACCTCGGTAATGATCGCCTACGACCGCCTCGCGCTGGCAGCAGCGAGGAGCTGGCGATTCCAGCCGGCGACCGTTGACGGCAAGCCGGTGAAGTATCGCAAGGTCGTCCAGATCTCCATCAAGAAGACCAGCTAGCGCGTCGCGTTCGGGCCGCCGCAGGCGAAGAAAGCCCCTACTTCGTTATCGTTCCGCCAGTCGGTAACCAGCCGACAGCTTGACAACGCGCCGCGTAGACTTTAAACTGCAAAGTCATTTGTATGAGGCGCACCGCGGTGCCCCGAGTTTGAGTTCTCGCGTGAGGTCTCTCACGTCTTCATCCGTACGCCGGCTCAAACGGGTGAAGCTGATTCTCCCGGCGTTGACGGAGGCGGCGAGTCCCGCCTTCACTCGTTTGAGCAACGACGAGCTCGCGCGTGGCAGGCCCTCTTGGCGCCCGATCAAGTACTCGCTGTTTCCACCGCTTGGCCTGGCCACGCTCGCCGCGTACCTCGATCCCGATCTCGAAATCTCGTTGCACGACGAGCACGTCGAGAAGCTCGACCTCGACGATCGACCGGACCTGGTCGTCATCCAGGTCTACATCACCAACGCGTACCGGGCGTACCGGATCGCCGATCACTATCGAGCGCGCGGGTCCTACGTGCTCTTGGGCGGCCTCCACGTCACATCGTTGCCGGATGAGGCCGCGGCCCACGCGGACACGATCTTCATCGGACCCGGCGAGCATACGTTCCCTCAATTCCTGCGAGACCTTGCCGCAGGATCACCGCAACGACGCTATGAGTCCTCGGTGCGCACGCTGGAAGGGCTTCCGCCAATCCGTCGCGATCTGATTCAGCGGCACCGGTACTTGGTTCCCAACTCGATCGTCGTCTCCCGCGGCTGCCCTCATCATTGCAGCTTCTGCTACAAGGATGCGTTCTTCGCCGGTGGCCGATCGTTCTACACGCAGCGCGTGGACGACGCGCTTGCTGAAATTGCCCGCCTTCCCGGACGGCATCTCTACTTCCTGGACGATCACCTCCTCGGCAACGCGCGATTCGCGCGCGATCTGTTCCGCGGCATGAAGGGAATGGGTCGCGTGTTTCAGGGAGCCGCGACCGTTGACTCGATTCTGCGCGACGATCTGATCGAAGAGGCCGCGTCCGCAGGCCTCCGAAGCCTGTTCGTCGGGTTCGAAACGCTGTCCAGCAGCGGCCTCGAGGCCACGGGCAAGCGACAGAACCTTGGACGCAGCTATGCCGAAGTCGTGCGACGACTGGATAGTCTCGGGATCATGATCAACGGCAGCTTCGTCTTCGGCCTGGACGGGGACGACCGCGATGTCTTCCCTCGAACCGTTGAGTGGGCCGTCCGGTCCGGGATCACGACCGCCACGTTTCACATTCTGACGCCCTACCCCGGCACGGCGCTGTTCACAGACATGGCTGTGCGCGACCGGATCGAGACGCGCAATTGGGATTTGTACGACACGCGCCACGTCGTGTATCGCCCGTCACACCTGACGCCCCGCGAGCTCGAGTGCGGCTACGACTGGGCCTACGAATCGTTCTATCGATGGAGCTCAATCGCGAAGGCGGCGTGGGCGCATGAATCGCCGAAGCACCGCGCGAAACATTTCTTCTACAGTGCGGGCTGGAAGAAGTTCGAACCGGCATGGGACCTGGTCATCCGGATCAAGCAGTTGTCCCAGATGCGTCCTCTTCTCGAAGCCGTGCTGGCGCCGGTGGCCGGCAAGCCTTATGCGACCGCCGACCGTCGCTTGCGCCAGCGCCGCGGGATCAGATGGAGTGCCCGGTCGTCGTCCTCGGCGAGCTGCTGATCGTCTAGAGGTTCAGGGGCGGAGACGCCCCGGTCCTGTCGCGGATTCTCACGCTCGTGCGACCTCGAGACGGGTCGACCCGGATCGGGCTTCCTTTGATGAAGGGTCATGCGCGTAGAATCATGCGGCGCGACATAGAGCCGGTCGCCGACCATTACGTCGGTGCGCTGCAACGTGCCGGCCGCCAGCTCCACGACGGCATGTGCGCGAATGGCGAGCGCAATCCGCCATGGCGGCACGTTTTTCACGATCTTGACGACCGCGCCGTCGCGATCGATGAAGGCGAGGTCAAGATCGAAGCGCATGAACGCGGTGTGGACCGCCGCGCACGGTGTCAGCACCAACGCCTTCGAACCGTCGAGACTGTCGCGGCCGAGCAGACCCCGGCGGCGCGCCCGCCGCGTCGCGGCGATCTCCACCGACGCTGCAACGGGCTGGCCCGTACGTTGATTCACCAGCGTCGCACTCATCAGAACACTCCCGGAACGAGATGCCACTCGACGCGCTGGCAATAGCCTCGATACGCCTCATCGGCGCTGAGCGTCCGCTCCTCCATCAGGGCCCGAACGACGAGCGCCACGTCGCCGACGACAAGCACGATGACGTTCCAGAGTGAGGGATGCGCCAACAGGAAGCCCGCGTGCGTTATCAGATAACCGGTGTAAATGGGGTGTCGGACGAAGGTGTACGGACCGCCGACGACCACGCCGCGGTTTGCGGGTACCAAACCGAAGCTTCGCCCGAGCGTCAACTTGCCGACGACGACGATGATGAGACCCAGGGCGGAGATCACCGCCGTCAGCGCGTCGGGCAACGGCGACAGCGTGCTGGCCGTTTGCAGCAGCGGCGGGCCTACCATCGACAGGGTCGTCACGACCGCAGCGGCAACGGAGCGATCAACGAATTGTGCTCGCCGTCGCAGGATCGTCAGGATCACGACCAGGGCTTCGCTCGCCAGGAGCAGCAGGCCGGTGATGTGGCCGGTTCGAAGGAACTCGGCCAAGATCTTGATTGACAGCAGCGTGAAGAGGGTCCCGACGAGGGCGCGGGCGCAGACATCGCATACGCGGTCGCGACCCATCCGGGCCACTAGTGCACCGCCAGTCGCTTGTGCGCGTCGGATCGCTGCGGCGGCGCCATCGAGGAGGTCGGCAGCGAAGTCCCCACGAAATATGAGGCGCAGGCCGCATCGAGCAGCTCGCGGGTGATGACAGGCTCAATCCCACGGTACCGGCACAGTGCGGCCACCTGATCGAGCAGATCCCGTGGGTGGCAGGCACGCAATGGCCGTCCCGCGGGCCCGTAGTGGCGCCGCTGCAGGTAAGCCACCATGACCTGGTGAAACTTCATCTTCCGCTGCCTGCAGTTCAACTCGAAAATCCGGGAGAATTCATCGACGTTCGGATCCCCGACGGCAATCTTGTACGGAATTCTTCGCAGGAATGCCTCGTCGGCGAGGGATTGGGGATCCAGATTGGTGGCGAAGACGATGAGCACGTCGAACGGCACCTGGAATTTCTTCCCGGTGTGCAGCGTGAGGTAATCGAACCGGCTTTCGAGTGGCACGATCCAGCGGTTGAGTAAGTCCTGCGGACGAACCCGTTGGCGGCCGAAGTCGTCCACGAGAAACACGCCGCCGTTCGCTTTCAACTGCGCCGGCGCCTCATAGTACTTACCGATCGGGTTGAACGCGAGCTCCAGCATTTCGAGCGTCAGCTCGCCGCCCACCATGACGACCGGCCGACGGATTCGCACCCACCGCCGGTCGTACGTCGTCGCGGCGATCACGCTTGACGCGTCGGCGGGCGTCTCGAGCGACTCATGCACAATCGGGTCGAACATCCTGACGGTCTGGCCGTCCACGTCGATGGCGTACGGGATGTACATGTCGCCGCCGAGCGTCGCCCCCAGGCCCTCGGCGATCACGGTTTTGCCGTTGCCGGGAGGCCCATAGAGGAACAGCGCCTTGCCGGCATTGACGGCGGGCCCCAGCTTCTCGAGCATCTCATCGCTCACGACGAGGTGGCCGAACCCTCGTCGGAGCCGCTCGCGGTCTATGTAGCCGCGAGCCGCTGCAAGCGACGTCATGTGCGGCGCGTACTGCGCCAGCGGCACCGGCGCGGGGCCCACATACTGGGAATTCTCGAGGTGCCGCTGCGCACGGTCGCGGCCGGCATCGGTCAATGCATACCGGTAGCCCGCCGATCCCGGTCCCGCGGACCCGCGCACTTCGACGAGCTGCTGGGCACGTAAGCGCTCGATGAGCGGCTCGAGCATCGTGTACGTCAGCCTCAGGTCGTCGGCGAGAGTCAGCCCGGTCGACTCGCCGCCGTGCAGCGTCTTGACGATCAGAACCTCGATCTGTTCGGCGCTCAAGCCGGTGTCGTCGATCGACCGCGGCATCGGCGGGGCTGGTGTGGTGGTATCGAGAGTCATTTCTGTGCCAT
>Ga0114129_10013124_pt1 | contig 11801 bp, 11 predicted proteins | sample RhiMetdeltSRZDD1_FD_80071 | JGI IMG/M metagenome (GOLD analysis project Ga0114129, IMG submission 80071) | Populus rhizosphere microbial communities from Tennessee, USA - Rhizosphere MetaG P. deltoides SRZDD1 (version 2) (version 2) | ecosystem: Host-associated > Plants > Roots > Rhizosphere >... | reverse complement strand
GCCTGCACCGTCACCCACTTGCCCCGCCCGTCGTCGGCCGTAGCCGAGATGGATCGTGACCGAGTCGTCTGGATGTCCAGCGACGGCGAAGATCGGTCCGCGAACCGAACGGCCGCCGGCGCGAAGCTCGAACACGTCACTGACGATTGTTCCGTGCTCGCCGCCGCGATACGCCGGCATCAAGCCGAGTAAGCCGCGCGCCTGCGGCGGACGAATTATCGTACGCAGCGGTTGAAAAATTTCATCGCGCGCGAGCGCTGCCAACGCGTCCGCCATCAAGTCAATGCAGTCTTGCATCGGGAGCAGCTCTCGAATCTGCGCGCTGTCGAGAATGAGTACTTTCATTGTTGATCTAATCGACGCTGCGCGGAAGATTACCCCAAAAGGTGACTCATCTCACGCAGCGCGCACGGAATGGTTAACGTCGAGCGAGCATATTTAGCCTGACTCTCGATAAAACTGCAAAAAATGGGCGAATGTGCAGCTCGCAGTCGTTGGCACACACCTTGCCAAAGAGGGTCACGGAGGCAGTAGGAATGAAAAAGGGGTTAGTAAGTATCTTCTGTTTGTTGGTGTTGACGTTAACGGCGCTTCCTGTTGGAGCGCAAACACGCTACCGGCGCTATGAACGGCGCTACGACGGAACCCGATATGAACAACGTGTTCGGGATTACCGTTATGAAGATCGAGTTTACAGCGGAGGACGATACCGAACGGATCGGTGGGATCGAGATAGATCGTTTTGGGATCGTCATCGGGACAAGGTAACGACCGCTATCGGAGCTGGCGCGGGAACCGTGATAGGCGCAGCGGTTGGTGGAAAGAAGGGCGCAATTATTGGCGCCATCGCAGGTGGAGCGGGATCTGCGCTCTACACGTACAAAGTGCGAGATAGAAACAGGCGACGCTACTAAGTTGTCGCACTAAAGTTCGGTCACGCAATCGCAAGATGAGTGGCCTTGTAAGGGCCCGGATGTGAAGGGGAGAGCACGTCCGGGTCCTAACATTTTAAAGCAGAGTTTCACGCAAAGGCGCAAAGTAAGCAAAGTATTCAAGTTTGATTTCTTTGCTCACTTTGCGCCTTTGCGTGAGAAATCTGCCGCTCAATTAGCCCGCTCACTTGGTTTCTGTTATATAGATACTTACCGCACTTATCAGGCTTGTCGGAGACTCTGATGGAATTCCAGGAAAATATTCTCGGGTTGATCGGAAATACGCCGCTCGTACGGCTCAACCGCTTGGCGCGAAACGTAAAAGCGCAAATCTACGCGAAGATGGAGAACTTGAATCCGGGTTTCTCAGTAAAAGACCGGATTGGCGTCGCCATGATCGAGGCGGCTGAACGCGAGGGAACTTTGAAACCCGGCGGCACCGTGATCGAAGCAACTTCGGGAAACACCGGAATCGGTCTGGCGATCGCTGCCGCTGTCAAAGGTTACAAATGCATCTTCGTGATGACTGACAAAGCTTCCGTCGAGAAGTCGCGCTACTTGAAAGCACTCGGCGCCGATGTCGTTATCACGCCCGTATCCGCTAAACCTGGAACTCCCGATCACTACGTTTCCACAGCCAAGCGAATCGCGTCGGAAACTCCGAACTCGTTCTATCCCGATCAGTATTCAAACCCTTCAAATCCCGAAGCTCATTACCGTACTACTGGTCCCGAGCTGTGGCGACAGACAGAAGGCAAGATCACTCATTTCGTGGCAGGGCTCGGAACCGGCGGCACGATCTCCGGCACCGGTCGGTATCTCAAAGAGAAGAACCGGGCGATCAGAATCATCGGCGCCGATCCCTACGGATCGATTTTCAAGACTTACAAAGAGACCGGAAAGATCGTGGAAGCGACTCCGTACCTGGTCGAGGGAATCGGGCAGGAAATCGTACCGGCGAACGTTCATATCAAGTACGTTGACGAAGTAATCAATGTTACCGATCGCGAATCGTTCGAGTTGTCGCGGCAGTTGGGAAGAATGGAAGGGATCTTTTGCGGCGGATCCACGGGCACTAATCTCGCCGCCGCGCTGCGTGTTGCCAGTTCCCTGGACGAAAACGCGATCGTGGTTTTTATCGTCTGCGATACGGGCGAACATTATTTGACAAAGCATCACTCAGACGAGTGGCTCAAAGAGAAGCGGTTGCTGGAGCCGCAAAAGATCACCGCGGGATTGATCAGTGGCACCAAGAAACCGCAGGCGCCTAAGTCATTGATTTTTGCAACACCTGTCGACACTGTTGCCTCCGCACTCGAAAAGATGGACGACCTGGGCCTGACGCAGATACCCGTACTCGAAGAAGGACGCGCGATGGGTTCGTTGCGTGAGAATCGAGTGCTGGCAAAAGTGGTGCGTAACCGGGAACTACTGACTTCGCCGGTGACTGAAGTGATGGAGGCGAGTTTTCCGACAGTCGATGTTGATGCGAGTTCTTCAGAAGTGACGCGACGCTTGCAGACGAGTCCTGCAGTGCTGGTTGAGGAGTACGGCCGGATCGTCGGCATCATTACTCGTCACGACGTGCTCGAGTTGAAAAACGTAGCGCCGTAGCAGCAAGCGTCAACATCCACGGCGCAAGGCCGTGGCATGTTCTATGAAAGAAGAAAAAATTTTAGCGGCCAATCGTGCGGCCTTTCACAATTATCATATTTCGGATAAATACGAAGCCGGGATTGTCCTGACAGGCACCGAAGTAAAGAGTGCCATGGATGGTCGCGTGCAGTTGAAAGAAGCTTACATTTCTGTGCGCGAGGGCGAGGCGTGGTTGTTTAATGCACACATTTCGCCGTATTCTCATGGCAACCGCGAGAACCACGATCCACTGAGGACTCGCAAGCTGCTGCTTCACAAACGTGAAATATCCCGACTGGACGAAGCCACAGCCAAACAGGGAATGACTCTCGTTCCCACGCAGCTCTACTTAAAAAACGGCCGCATCAAAATCGAGCTTGGTGTCGCGCGCGGTAAGAAGATGTATGACAAGAGAGAGGCGGAACTAAAGCGAACTGTAGAGCGAGAGACGCGAGCCCAATTAAAAGAGCGCAATCGATGAAAGAAGACTTATCCATTTCCAGGAGAACCCTCTCATGCAAGTTGAAGCCAGCCGGGCGACAATCGAAGAGCTTGATGTGCAAGCTGTGGCTGTAACTGTTTTTAAGAACGAGAAAGCCGACGACGGCTTTTTGAAAAAGCTTGACGAACTGTCCGGCGGGCTTGTGCGTTCCGCACTGGACGCGGAAGAGTTCAGCGGAAAAGAAGGTGAAACCGCGTACTTCCACCTCGTTGGGAATAACAAACTCCAAGCGCGCCGGCTATTCCTGGTCGGCGTCGGCGAAGCGAGTGATTACAAAGCCGCACAGGTTTCGCAGATGGCCGGAACTGCCGTGCGCTCGCTACGAAGTAAAAACGTCAAATCGATCGCAGTGCTTCCGCGCGCCACCGGCGACGCCGGTGAGACAGCAGCAAGCGCCACGGAAGGCGCGTACATCGCACTATTTGATCCCGATAAATATCGCACTGTTGAAAAAGAGGAAAAGAAGATCGACCGGCTGGTTGTCGTTATCGAAGGCGCTGATAACGACGCCATGCACGAAGGCGTGAAGGCTGGAGTGATAGTCGGCGAATCCGTGAACTTCACACGCGATCTCGCTAACGAGCCTGGCGCATACATGACGCCGACGGACATGGCTGAACGAGCGCGCGAGATCGCGAGCGAGTTTGGATTGAGTATCGATGTGCTCGACGAAGCGCGCATGGAACAGGAAGGCATGGGATCCTTGTTGAGTGTCGCGCGTGGCTCTGAAGAACCCGCCAAACTGATCATCTTGAAGTACACGCCAACAACTCCGCCTTCTGATAGTAAAGAATTGCTGGCTTTCGTTGGTAAAGGAGTGACGTTCGATTCGGGTGGCATCTCACTCAAGCCCGGCGAGAATATGGAGTTGATGAAGTACGACATGACGGGAGGTGCGACGGTGCTCGGCGCGATGCGTGCGATCGCGCAGTTGAAGCCGCCGATTCCGATCCTTGGAGTTGCGCCGTGTACGGAAAATTTGCCGTCGGGCAAGGCGACGAAGCCGGGAGACGTCGTGAAGGCGATGACGGGCAAGACCATCGAGATCATCAACACCGACGCCGAAGGGCGGCTGATCCTCGCTGACGCGATTGCTTATGCGAAGAAACTCGGCGCAACGAAAGTCATCGACATGGCGACGCTCACGGGCGCTGTTTCGGTAGCGCTCGGTGATGTTAACGCCGCCGTGTTGGGAACCGATCAGGAACTGATCGACGAGATCATCGCGGCGGGCAGGGAAGTCGGCGAGAAGTACTGGCAGTTACCGCTTGATAAGGAATACTCGAAACAGATCAAGTCAGACATTGCGGATATCAAGAATGTCGGTGGCCGCAAGGCGGGGACGATAACTGCGGCGGCTTTTCTGAAGGAGTTTGCCGACGGACTTTCCTGGGCGCATCTCGACATCGCGGGGACCGCTTGGGGCGACGAGGCCAAGCCGTATCGCTCGAAGGGCCCAACGGGAATCGCGGTCCGAACCCTCCTCCGCATCGTCGATCGCGCGAGTCAGAGAAGTTGAGCCACGGATAACACGGATCAGTTAAATCGATTTTCACTGATCCGCGTTATCCGTGGCCAAAACTGTCATTTTTGGTAGACAGTCGGTGTCCTCGACTGTTCACACTTCCCGAAGGCCCCAGCAGGGATTACTCGTTTTTACTGCCGTTTTTGACAATCCAGCTAATGGCATGGCGGTTGTACTAGCAAAAGACAACTAGCCAAGGGTGCGAGTCGCCTTATTCATACGTCCTCGCCCCCTCGAATGCCGCTCGAGGTATTTGCCCGGCTCCCCTTGGCACCCCCCAAAACCAATTCGCCATCTCAGTTGCATTAAGCGGGCTGTAATACTTGCGCGCGGTGTTATACTTTCAGGCGAGTGACGCGGTGTCCTCAGGCGACCCTGACATCCATCGCTGGCTTTCGGAGTTCAGACAAGCACAGTGATTGACTACTACAGAATTTTGGGCGTTAAGTCGAATGCGTCTCAGACCGAGATCAAATCGGCCTACCGGAAACTTGCGCGCAAAAGTCATCCCGATCTGAATCCCAACTCCGAAGCTGGTCGCCAGTTTGCCCTGCTCTCAAAGGCTTACCACACGCTTATCGATCCCCAGGAACGTGTTTACTACGACGAACAATTGAAGGCGCAGAAGAACCGCAGCTATTCCATTCTCGACTCCAATAATCCCCATGCAAAGCGGGCGCGCAATCTCGCCGTCCAGGCAAAGTGGGATCGTTTGGTCGACGAGGTTTTGGAGCGCGACCGTCAGGAGAATCGCGAACGGCAGCGCGCGGTGTTCACGACTGTCTCGCTGTTTGTGTCGACGTTCTTTCTGGCGATGATGCGGCCGCAGCTATGGCACGTGTTTTCGACGATGGGCCGCGTGATAGTGCTGACGTTGTTTGTGATTGGAGTTTGGCATCTCGCGAATCGCCTGCGTGAATACCTCGCGCATTACACTTACAAGCCGAAGCCGATTCAGGGATCGATCATCCGCCAGGAGGCGGCGCCGGAGCAGCCGTTTACGCGTTTCTCCGCTTACACGTTTCTGCTCGTCGGTTACTCCCTCAGCGTTGGCGTCGGTCTGTACATCGGTTGGCACACGCAGGACTTTTTCAGTGACATGACGCTGATATTTCGCGATCGCGTGATCGCCGTGCAATCAAGCATCATTCTCGATCTTATTTTCTACCCGCCGATTGCGGTATTGATCGTAGATACCGTCCACAGTCTCGTCGAGCGCATCGACTAGTTCCCGGATAAATCCTGTAAATTCTGGAAAATCCGTTGAATACTGTTGTATAGTGTCCTCCCGCGAATCGCCCCTATCTACAGTAAAGGAGCACGAAAATGGCCAATAATGCAGATCAACGCCAGTTTCTTGCTTTGAAGGTCGAGGCAATGAGTGAGTCTGAGGTGGGCGAGGTTTTGGATTACATCTCCACTATGGAATCCAAAAAACGAGCCAGGACGGCGCCGTCAGTTGGGGAAGACGAGCTCTTGTCCACGCTGGTTGATGCTCGCGAGAATCGTCGTGCTCGCCAGGCTTTCGAATGGGAAGCAGCGCGGCGCAAAGCGGAGAAGCGAGCCGCGGCAAGAGTAGGCGCTTACAGTTGAATGCGGTCACAAAAAACCACAAACGGCTCAAAGGTTAAATCCATTTGCGCGGTTTGTGCTTTTTTGTGGTTGTCTGGTTTAGCCTTTGCGCAGGACAGTCGCAATCTCACTCCGGTCCAACTAAAAATCGAACAACAGCAACAGCGTTTGAGCTCGAGCGACGTTGAGGAACGTCGCGATGCGGTGATGAGGCTTGGCGCCATGCGCCGTGCGGCGGCGTCGCGCGCAGCTCTGCCTGCACTGCAAGATGCAGCTGCAATCGTTCGTGCCACGGCTGCGAAGTCCATTCTGTCGCTCGGTGATGAGGAGAGCGCGCGATATCTGCTGCCATTGCTCAACGACAAAGACGAGTTTGTGCGGCGCGAAACCGCCTACGCGCTTGGCCACACTCACAGCCGGAGCGCGACTGCTGCGTTAAGTGATGCACTTTTGAATGACAAGGAAGACGGCGTGCAAGGTGCTGCGGCCGTTGCGTTGGGCCAAATCGCCGACGAAGCGGCAGTCATTGCACTGGTCGGAACTCTCGCGCCGGAACTGTCAGGGCCCGCAAAGAAGAAACAAAAACAGGAAGTGAATCCTTTTGTCCTGCGCGCGGCTGCGGCTGCACTCGGACAGATCAAGAGTCGAGCCGGCACTGCGGCACTCGTCTCCGCGTTGAATAACGAAAAGCTTTCTTCGGATGTGCGACGTGAAGCCGCCCGGTCGCTCGGGTTGATTGGTGATCCTGCTGCCGCTCCTGCATTGCGGGCTGCGTCAACGGCAGCAGATCCTTTCTTAGCGGAAATCGCTCACCAGGCTTTGAAGAAACTAGCCCGTGGATAACGGATTAGTTCTCGGCTTTCTCGCCGCGCCCGTGTCCCTTCTTTGCGGCCTTCGACGCAGCCGGAATCGGTAATCCTACACCACCTGACAACGACTCCGTAGAGCCTTCAGGCTGCGCGCCCTGCGACATCTCGTGTATCAAAGCGCCGCCAGAGCTCTTCGAGAAGACTAGCCGATTTTTTATTCCATCGACGTCGACGTGTACCAGATCTCCCAAACCGATCTGGCCCGTGGCGACGAGATTCGAAAGCGGATACACCAGAAATCTCTCGACCGCTCTCTTCAAGTGACGTGCGCCGTATTTGTAATCCAGTCCTTCCTTCATCAGCATGTCTTTCGCCGTTTCTGAGCACTGGAAGACGAACTTTGTGCCGGCTGACTGCATGATGCGATCCTGAACCGCTTGCAACTCCAGATCGAGGATCTGTCGCAGGTGATGCTCCTTCAACGAACGGAACACCACGACCTTGTCGATGCGGTTCATGAACTCAGGTGAAAACTTGCGTCGCGCAGCTTCGACCGCCGTGCGATAGATCTTCTGGTCCACTTCGGTATCGTTCGGGGTCTTCGAACCTTTGCCGGGCGCGAAACCAATGCCGCCTGAAATCAGCTCTGACATTTCGCGAGCGCCGAGGTTTGAAGTCATGATCACCATCGACTTCGAGAAGTCGACGCGACGATTGTCACCCAGAGTCAACGTCGCTTTGTCGAGAATACCGAGCAGCAACTGCCACAAACTGTCTGACGCCTTTTCAATCTCGTCGAAGAGCACCAGCGACACTTTCATATCGTCCGTATGCATACGATCGAGGTTCTCCTGGGTAAGCATCGGCGAGGTTTCACGATGCCCCAGGTATCCCGGAGGTGAGCCAATCAGCTTCGCGATCTCGTGTGAGTGCTGAAACTCCGCGCAGTCGATCTTCACGATCGCATTCGGATCGCCGTAAAGCACTTCGGCGGCGGCTTCGATCACGCGAGTCTTTCCGGATCCGGTGGGTCCCAGAAACAGCATCGTGCCGATCGGCCGGTTTGGAGGATTCATGCCTGCCAGAAAAATCTGATACAGGCCACTCATTCGCCTAACTGCGCGTTCCTGCCCAACTATCCGCGCTGTCAATCGCTCCTCAAAGTCCTGAGCACGCGGGCTCTTTTGGTCGGGATCGAGGAAAACTGTACCTGTATTATTCATGTCTGTTGTTCTTGTCACTTCGCACTCAGCTAACATCGGCTCGCTCCTTCGGCGCCATCGCCAGTTATGCTACTTGCAAGGAACGATCCGCACATTAAATTGATGCACTCGCAACATCTCAAGGTTCGCTAACCTGTGTTTTTGCGCCCAAAACGGCGTCGCGAACCGATGCTATATATACGAGTCCGCCCAAATTGTCACCACAAATATAGTGGCAACCAGGCGGGAAAAATAACAACAGGCCTCGATGTTATCCGCAGCCTGACATTTACTGTCAAGGATTACTGACAATAAATTGCACGTTTTGAGCCACACGAACACGTTTTCACGCAAAGGCGCAAGGGAGCAAAGAAAACACTTTGCGCCTTATGTTGCTCCTTCGCGCCTTTGGGTGAAATTAGTCGTAGTATTCGAGCCCGAGGTGTGTGATGAGATCCTCGCCGCGCAGATGTCGCAGCGTGTTTTTGAGTTTCATCAACTGAATGAAGATGTCGTGCTCCGGATACAACCCGGGCGCCGTTTGCGGAGACTTGAAGTAGAACGACAGCCACTCCTGCACGCCCTTCATGCCTGCGCGTTGCGCAAGATCCAGGAACAAAGCCAGGTCGAGCACGATCGGCGCCGCCAGAATGGAGTCGCGGCAGAGGAAGTCGATCTTGATCTGCATCGGGTAACCCAACCAGCCGAAGATATCGATGTTGTCCCAGCCTTCCTTGTTGTCGCCGCGCGGCGGGTAGTAATTGATCCTGACTACGTGTGAGAAGTCTTTGTACAGATTCGGATAGACCTCAGGCTGGAGGATGTACTCGAGCACTGACAGCTTCGACTCTTCTTTTGTCTTGAACGAGTCGGGATCGTCGAGCACCTCGCCGTCGCGATTGCCGAGGATGTTGGTGGAGTACCAGCCGTGCAGGCCGAGCATGCGCGACTTCAGTCCGGGAGCGATGATGGTCTTCATCAGCGTTTGGCCCGTCTTGAAATCCTTGCCGCAGATCGCAAGCTTGTTCTTGTCGGCCAGAGACATCAGCGCAGGGATGTCAACGGTTAGATTCGGCGCGCCATTCGCGAAAGGAATTCCCGATTTGAGTGCGGCGTAGGCGTAAATCATCGAGGGCGCGATCGCTTTGTGATTGTCGCGCATTGCCTGTTCAAACGAGTCGATCGTTTTGTGGACTGCGTGTGGCTTTAAAAAGATCTCCGTCGAGGCTGCCCAGATCATCACCACGCGCGAGCACTTGTTTTTCTTTTTCCACTCCGCGATCTCGTCGATGAGTTGTTGCGCCAGCTCAAACTTATTCTTACCTGTTTTGACGTTGGTTCCGCTGAGTCGCTTAACGTAAGCCTGATCGAAGACGGCTTTCATTGGACGAACCTTGCGAAGCGGTTCTTTGAGTTGCGCCAACAACTCTTTCTCGAGTACGCCGGCGTTCAGCGCAGCGTCGTAAGCTGAATCGGGAAAGATGTCCCAGGCGCCGAAGACGAGATCTTTGAGTTGGGCCAGTGGCACGAAGTCTTTGATCAGCGGGACGCGATTGTCGGTTCGTTTACCAAGACGAATCGTTCCCATCTGCGTCAGGCTGCCGATGGGCTGTGCGAAACCTTTTTTGATGGCTTCGACGCCGGCGATGAATGTTGTGCTCACTGCGCCTAAACCTACGAGTAAAACACCGAGCTTTCCTTCGGCTGGACTGATTTCTGCTTGCTTGGCTACTGGCATTCGCGCTCTCCCGTGAAAGTTTTTGAAGATGATAATCGTGAGAAGCCGATTTGAACCGACAAATCTTGCGCATTATTGGCGACGTATTGCCTTAACGAGAGACGAGGCTTTTGCGGAATTCGCGGGGAGTGGCGCCGGTGGCGATTCGAAATGCTTTGGTGAAGTGGCTGCCGCTGAGATAGCCGACGCGCGCGCCGATCTCCGCCACGGAGAGATCTGTCTCCGCGAGTAACAACTGCGCCTTCGTTGCACGAATGCCCGCGAGGTAGTTGTGCGGTGACGAGCCGGTGAGCTTCTTGAAGAGTCGCGCAAAGTGAAACGGGGAAAGATACGAAGCAGCCGCGAGTGCCTTCAAAGTGAGATCCTGATCGAGTTGAGTATGCATCAACTCAACCGAGCGTCGAATACGCCTGTCAACGAGGCCCACACGAGAAAGCTCGAGCTCTTCGGAGAGACGCGGCGCGGAGTAGTTTCGCAGCAGGTGGACCAGTGCTTGTTCGACTAACGCCCGCATCACGATCTCCTTGCCCGGTTTTTCTGCCGCAAGTTCCGAGACGAACTCCGCCAGCAGAGCATCGAGTCGTCGATCGCCTCGCACGTGTTCGCGTGTAAACGTGACAATCGATTTCGGCGGGATCAATCGCATTGTCGTGGCGTGTTGAATTACCAACGACGCTGAGAACGTCAGAAACAGAAGCTCAACCTGACGCCCCTTCGCGATCGCGCTCGTGTTCGGTTCGAGTAAGACCGACTCAGAGCTCGCGAGAGATGCCGGCTTGCCGTCGACGTTGTAATCGACTGGCCCGCTCAATGTTGCGAGCAGTGAATAACCCGAGGTTGCTTGATTCTGCCAGTGAAGTTGTCTGGCCCTGCGGTAATAAACTGAAAAGTCCGGCGAGACGAAAAATCTGTTGAGCTGAGCCAGGGGACGAGTCATCGATGAGCCAGCATAGCGGCGGGATCGTTACTAATCAAAGCCTCGATGCCCATCGCGCGCGCGCGTTCGACCCACGTTGGCTCATCCACGGTCCAAACCGCTATTTGCAATCCCGCGACCTTCGCTTTCTCGACGAGACTCTGGCGCGCCAGTCGATAGTGCAACGCGAGGTACGATGCGCCGACTGCTGTCGCCTGAGTGAGGATGCTTTGGTCCAACAAGACTGACGGAGTCGAAAAAGACGGCTCAAACAGCGCCGCCGTTTTGATTCCAGCATCGACACGTTTGACGATCGCAAGCGCCGGTAGTTTGAAACATTCGACAATCACTCGATCTCTCAAACCGTGCTCAGCAATCAGCCGGCAACACGCTTCCGCAAGCGGCGCCTGCTCCGCCACTGAGTCGCACTTCATTTCCAAACAGAGTGTCAGATTGTTTGACTCAAACAGCGTGAACAACTCTTGCAGACTCGGAACCGTTTCGTTTGTGAAGGAACCAGGCGGCAGGTTTTTCTTGCGTGCAAACCAACTGCCAATGTCTACGGTTTTGAGTTCGTCCCATGTGAGATCGGCGATGCGTTGAGGCAAGCTGCCGGTGCGATGAAGTGTGCTGTCGTGGATTACTACCGGAACGCCCTCTAGCGTTAACCGAACGTCAAACTCGATTCCGTCGGCTCCGGCAGCGATGGCCTCGCGAAAAGCCGCCATCGTGTTTTCCGGCGCGACAGCAGACGCGCCGCGGTGACCAATGATCAACGGAGAGTTCATTCACCCGGCGCGACCGCGCCCGGCTTGACGATGTTTTTGAGCTTGATATCAAACGTGCCGTAATCGGTCTTCACTCGTCCGCCCACGGGAATGTGTTGCGCGTCGTCGGTGATCCACATCGTGAACTCGCCTTTTTCATCTTCGATCAGCCGGTCTGGTCCAAACAGCTCCGGGTTCACACG